>Ga0315277_10001735_pt1 | contig 31156 bp, 26 predicted proteins | sample YL17G05_15_MG_FD_203695 | JGI IMG/M metagenome (GOLD analysis project Ga0315277, IMG submission 203695) | Sediment microbial communities from Yellowstone Lake, YNP, Wyoming, USA - YL17G05_15 | ecosystem: Environmental > Aquatic > Freshwater > Lake > Sediment | place: USA: Wyoming | collected...
CAACTCCCTTGACAGCAAGATCATCGACAATTAGATTTGCCCTGCATGGGAACCCGGTGGAGAATAGAATTTGACGCGAGGCACCCGAACAGTCCTGATCAGGAAACCTGGAAAGTCGGAATTGCCCAAAGCAAACTTGAAATCCTCCAGAAGTTTGGGCACGCTGTCAATCAAGCTAGAATTCTGCTGGTTCGTGACGTTCTCAGTGATACGCGGAAGATTGTTCAAGGTTGGTCACGCCCCGATACCGACGATTGCTTCGTCTATGTCGGCGGTCCGGGGTACGACTGCCGCGGATCGACCATCCAAGTTCCGCCACCCCCAGGCATGGTTTTTCTTGTCTTCGTTCTACCGGACGGAACAATAGACGACTGGAATTGGCGACCGGTTAAGAGAGAAGATGCAACCATGCCCGAAGGCATCAATGGGAGCAAGATATGGCCACAGACCTGAAAGACTTTCTCAAAGCCCAAATTGGGGACACTCCGTTTCAGCCTTACGTTGAGATCAGCCCGGAAGCGGATGCGCTTACGTTCTACTTCAAACCCAATGCGGACTATTCGCAGCGGCTGACCGATCATGTTACTTTGTACCGTTCGATCGAATCCAACGAACTAGTTGGCTGTCGCATCAAGGGAATCAGGGGCATCCTGGACGACCTGCCGAACTTCTTGCACGTTGACCACCAAGGCGCAAAGCTCTCAATGGTATTTTGGTCGTTTCGTGGCGGTCTTGATGACGAGGACCGCGATACGTTCAAGCAATTGGCGGAGGCGGCCGGTGATATGCCGCTTCAGATGGCCTAGACAGCTATCGCGTACTGGGGGCCCATCGCGGCGTCAAACAGATTCTCGAATGTCCAAAGCCGACCAGTGACCCCCGCAGCCATCGCTGCCGGCGCAAGCCTTCAAACAGATAGACCGCCCCAGCGTCGTTAGTGCCCACCATACCCGGCGCACCGACGAGCACATTGTGGTCCACCGCGGCAAGAGGCCAACCCCGCAACTACCGTGCGACCCGGTTCCTGACAACTCGGAACCGAAATCCATTCTCGCGGTGGGTTTCCGAACTGATCCCCCGCATCTACGGGCCCAGACCGTCCTGTCAAAAACGCGGCGGAAGCTACGCTCAACCAGCTCTAACCATTTTGGTGGGGTCTGAGCCATCGGGGTGGCAGCGTAACGCGCCGGCGTAATCCAATGGGCGGTAGCCGCTTCGTAACATTTTGCCCGACAACCACTTACGGCGTTGCCAGCCAACCGGCCCACTTGCTATACTACACGGGCTGGACGCCGGGGTACCTAGAAGTTCTGTAAATCCATACACACGATGTCCGCAGTCAGACCCAACACGAAGACCTGCTACGCCTGCGCCTTGCAATGGCCCATCGAGGAGTTCCGGCGCCGCAGCCGCGGTAGTGATGCCCGGGTCGGAAGATGCCGGCGGTGTGACGCGTCCTATATGCGCGGCTATCGCCGCCGACGCCGGGCTGAGAAGCTTGGGGCATTTGCGGTTCAGGTCCGACAGCAGCGCAGCCCGTACCGTGCTCTCGCCTTGGCCAGCGCGATGACGCACCGTTTTGGTGGGACTGATGGATTCTCCAGGGAGTGGAAAAAGCAGTTTGACGCCGCCGCTGCGGCGGGGCCTGGCAGCAAGTTCGTACTCGACTCGCTCCGGGCCATAACTCGGCTGATCGAGGTATGCAGCCGGCAGGAACCGGACTACTCAGAGTGGTCGGACGAGGACCTGGAGACCGAATTGCGGGCACTCCTGGCCAGTATCCGGGACGAAGAATGACCCATCTTGAGGTGCTCCTGGCCCCGGATACCCACCCGGTCAGGCACTTCCCCACGAGGAAGGTCGCCAGAGGCCCTCTCCCTTCGGCGCCCGATGGTCCGAGGACGGCACCCACCGTGTCGCCCGGCAACCTGCCGCGCCCCTTTGCACGTCCTCCCGCCCCGTGAGCATCGCGGCCAGCCGTCGCCCGGCTCACCACTCCCGCGGTGCTATTGAGCTGGGCCCGGGTAGAGCCGATTGCCCCAACATCTCGGCTTGATCTCCGCCAGCACCTCCAGGTCGTTCTGCTCGATCGCGCCTCGAACCTCTTTAGGGAGCCGCCCCGGCTGGCCCGTTCTCGTCCAACCTTGCCTCTGCGACCTAATCCGATCCCTGGCAAGCTCCGTGTGCTGAGGATTCGCCGGCAAACCCTGAAGGTCCTGCCCCACCGCCAGCATCGCCACGTAACGCCAAAAAACGCGCTGGATATTTCGCGGATTTAGGGGGTACCGCTTGCTGCTGCCACTTTGGCGCTGGCAACCGTCGGGCACCCATGGCCTCCCGTCCCAGCGCCGCACATCCCGCGCTTTGAGGTCCTTGGCGATCGAGTAAAGCGTCTCACCTTCCTCGTGCCGCCGCCAGATCTCGCGGATGATGTCGCAGTCGGCCGCGTCCCACCCATCAAAACCCTGCCGCCTGATCTGCCCAGGGTACCTGGGATCAGGCACCATCTTCCAGATCCGCCGCTTGCCAATCTCCACCTTGTTGTAAGCCAGCCCCCGCGCCCGCCGCCACTGCACCGTCTGCTTGGTCACGCTCGAAGGGTACTCGATGAAAAACCGCGCATAGACTGCCCAGAGCATCACCAACAACCGACCCATCGGCCTGTCCAAATCAAGCTGAAACTCGCCAAATTCCAAAATGTGGACCGAAATCCCCCGGTCCACCAACCACCGCATCGCCTCCAGGATCCGAACCGGGTTCAACTCGATCTCCTCCAGCCGCCAGACGATCAAATGGTCTCCTGGCTCCAAAACGTCCATCAAGGCCCGAAACCCCCTACGTTCCTCCCAACGAACGTCCCGGGCCGCGGCCACCGCGTCACAGTAGACCTTCACCAATTGTCCACCTAGCTTCCCAGCCGCCTCCCCTATCATCGCCTCCTGCTCCCCAACCGACTTCTCGTCCTTGCTCGTAACCACTCTTGCATAGCCCCAAATTCGCCCACTCGACTGACCGTTGCCCTCACGCCGCTTAACACGACGACGACGCATCAACATCCTCCGCGGCTTGCGGTTCTCCTCTTCCAAGGTCGCCAGCCGATCTTCAAAGCGGCTCATGTTTGTCTCCTCCTTTGGAGGTTGTCTGCCACACCTCAGGCAAGTCACCTGCACGTTTTTCGGCAGTCCTGTGTTGCATTGGTGGGAGCCGAGCCCAATATTGATGCCAAAGTCTCGCCAAATCATCTTATACATCATAAACGAAGTTATCATCAAAAAGCCACCCCCTCTCGGGTGCACTCCGAGGGGTTTACGTGCCGAACCGAGGCCTATCAGAAACGCCCAGGACAGGCACCGGCCAACTTGCGGCATACGCGCTCGGCGGCAACACAGGGGCCACAGCCACCCGAAAGGCAATTGGGACGCGCCGGGGGGTGCCGTCGCCAACCCACTTCGCCGAAAGCCCCGAAAAGCCCCAAAAACTAGGCGATTTTGTGGCCACCGTGTATAGCCCTCATGATGGGTAGTATTACACCATCTATCCGCCCTCCACCCCAGGTAGCGACCCTTTCTGACTCATTCCACGTTGCCCGTCGCTGCCTTCGCGGCTGCCGTGCCACGAGCCTGGGGATGTTCGACTACAACCGGCTCGGCTTACTGGCCGTCAACCGGACGGTCCACCGATGTCGAAACCACCACGGTCGGCGGTGACGGGCCTCGGAATTCTTGAAGTCGGTTGGACGGGATCTGTCCTACCCCTGTGATATGATCAGACACGCGGGCAACAACGCGCCGAGATGGGCCACCCACCCGACACGCGGCGATCTTCAGGCAACATCCCCCAACCGGGTGTGCTTGCATCGGCCGCAAATCAGGGTAGACTGACCCATCTCAGATGGTGCCATTGGGGCAGCCCCAGAGGTCGCCATGCAAGCTGGGTCTCCATTGGTGCGGCAGTGGGTTTTGTTGCGGACCCTCTGCGCCCGCCACTACGGCGCTTCGGTCGACGAGTTGGCCGAGGAACTCAGCGTCAACGCGAAGACGATCCGCCGCGACCTTCAGGTCTTCCAGGAGGCCGGTTTCCCTTTGGAGGAGACCGTCGAGCAGTTCGGCCGCAAGAGGTGGCGGATCGACCCAGCCAAGGGCCAGCCGGGGCTGTCGTTCGCCTTCGACGAGGCCGTGGCCCTCTACTTGGCGCGGCGGCTGATGGAGCCTCTGGCCGGTACGCCCTTCTGGGAGGCCGCCCAGCGGGCGTTTCGCAAGATCCGCGCCACCCTGGGCAGCGAGGCCCTCAGATACGTTGATCGCTTTGCCGAGCTGTTCCACCAGACCATGGTCGGCGTGAGCGACTACGCGAAGAAGGCCGAGCTAATGGACCAGTTGCTCCTGGGCATCGAGGACCGCCGGGCCGTGTTTATCACCTACCGCTCCCTCCAGTCCACCGAGCCGATCACCTACGACGTTTTCCCGTACGGGATCATCCACCACCGGGGCTCGCTCTACCTGGTCGGCTGGGCGCCGGACCACAAGGAGATCCGCCACTGGAAGCTCGACCGCATGGACGACGCCGAGGTCACCGAGGTTCGCTTCCAGCGCCCCGAGGATTTCGACCTCCGCGAGCACATGGCCAAATCGTTTGGCGTCTTCCACGGGCAGGGCAACGTCCACGTAAAGATCCGCTTCTCGGCGGAAGTCGCCCGCTACGTCCAAGAGAAGACCTGGCACCAAAGCCAGAAGCTCAGTCCGCAGAAGGACGGCAGCCTCCTGGCCGAATTCGACCTCGACGGCACAGAAGAGATCAAACGCTGGATCCTCAGCTTCGGCCGCCACGCGGAAGTGCTCGAGCCGGAGACGCTCCGAGAGGGTATTCGTGCTGAGGTTGAGAACATACTGCCGCAATACGCCTCCGAACATCGAGTCGAGGACACACATGAGCGACCGCGCTGAGTTTGACACCGCATTTCGCGCTCTCACTGGGCACGATCCGTTTCCCTGGCAGCGAGAGTTCTACGAGCGCCTAATCGCTGGGCGAGTCCCGCGGACGTGCGACATTCCCACCGGCCTGGGCAAGACCGCTGTAGTGGCCGTCTGGCTGATTGCCCTGGCCAATCACCCTGACAAGCTGCCGCGTCGGCTGGTCTACGTCGTCAACCGCCGGACGGTCGTCGATCAAACAACGGACGAAGTCAAGAACCTGCGGGCGAATCTCAAGGGCGCGGGGCTGTCGGAGCGGCTGAAGGAGTTATGCGCTATCCGGCTGCAAGACGATGACCCGCCTCTGGCGATCAGCACGCTCCGCGGCCAGTTCGCCGACAATCGGGAGTGGTCGGCCGACCCGGCCAGGCCGGCGGTGATCATCGGCACCGTCGATATGATCGGCAGCCGGCTGCTGTTCAGCGGCTACCGCCTCGGGTTCAAGAGCAAGCCGCTCCACGCGGGATTCCTCGCACAACATGTGCTGCTCGTTCACGACGAGGCCCACTTGGAGCCGGCCTTTCAGCAACTGCTTATCGAGATTCGGAACGAACAGGAACGATGCAAGGAGTTTCGCTCGTTTCGAGTCACGGCACTGACAGCCACATCGCGCGAGCTGGAGGAAACGAACCAAGGTAACGGATTCGGGCTCACCGACAAGGAGAAGAATCCACCGGTCGTCATGCCCGATCCGCCGACAGAGCCGATCCATCACCTGTGGCGTCGGGTCAAGGCCCCCAAAGCAATCCATCTCGTGCCGGTGGAGGACGAAAAGAAAGACCTCGCGGACAAGATTACCGACGTGGCCCTGGAGCTCAAGTACTCCAAACGGTCCATCCTGGTTTTCGCCAGGACCGTGGAAAACGTGGAAAAGATCCTGACCAGGCTCCGGAAGCAAGGTCAGCGAGTCCAACAGCTCACCGGCACGCTGCGCGGCCTGGAGCGGGATCAATTGGTCGATGACCCCGTCTTTCGGCGCTTCTTGCGGCATGCCGATCCAGGCGAGGAAACGGCCTATCTCGTTTGCACCTCGGCCGGCGAAGTTGGCGTAAACATCACCGCGGACCACCTGGTCTGCGATCTTACGACCTTTGAGAGCATGGCCCAGCGGTTCGGACGGGTGAACCGCTTTGGCGAGCACGCCGACACCGAGATTCACGTCGTTCATCCCATGGAGTTCGACGAGAAGGAGCCATACGAACAGTGCCGGCGGAAGACGCTGGAATTGCTCCAGCAACTCGACGGCGATGGCAGCCCGGCGGCATTGGGGAAACTCGATCCCGCTGCCCGTACAGCCGCCTTTGCCCCCGAGCCGACTATGTTGCCTGCGACTGACATCCTTTTCGACTCCTGGGCCCTGACGACTATTCGCGACAGGCTGCCCGGCCGGCCACCGGTTGAGCCCTACCTGCATGGCCTTGAGGACGAGAAGAAGGCCGAGACCTATGTAGCCTGGCGACAAGAAGTCTGGGAACTAGATCTTCGGGGAGAGGTAAAAAGTGGGCCGCTGTTTCGGGATGCTGAGGAGCAGCGCGCCTTCGAGCAATACGCCACGGAGTTGCTTGAAGACTACCCCCTCAAGCCGCATGAGTTGCTTCGTGATAGCACCTTCCGCAGGAACACCGGAGTTCGCGACAAGCTTCTGAAGCTCGGCGAACGACATCCCGATTATCCGATCTGGATTCAGCAGCCCGATGGCTCGGTTGTGGTAAGAACGTTCAGAGAACTATCGGCATTCTCGCTGCCCGGTTGCACTGTTCTGTTGCCTGCGCAGGCGGGTGGGCTTGTGATTAACGATGCCCGCTCGGCTGGCTTGCTGGACGCAGATAAAGAGTCTGAGTTTCGGCCGGAACACCGCCATCTTTACGACGTGGCCGACGAGTGGTTCGTCGACGAGGAAAAGACCGCGCGCCGCCGCGTCCGCGTTTGGAGCGACGACCCGGAATTCGACCGGAAGACCGCGGGCATGCGACTGATCCGATGCCTCGACCTTCCCGCGGCCGAAGAGGATGAAGACGCCGAGGGTCGTGCTTGGTACTGGTACGAGTTGCCCAGGGCCGCCGACAGTGAAGGGTCCAAGTCAGCGCAAGAGCCGGTTAGCTGGGACAACCACGCCGAACAGGTCACGAGGATCGCAATTCGGATCGTCACCGCCCTCGGGTTGCCGCAGCAATTGCAGGAGGCAATCAAACTCACCGCCAGGTTCCACGACTTGGGGAAGAAGCGTGAGGTCTGGCAGCGGAGTATCGGCAACCCCAATCCTACGGACTGGCATGCGAAGTCGGGCAGGGATCCCGTCAGCGGCAAGCTGTGGAAACCTCGGGACATTTGTCCTGACTACCGCCACGAGTTGGGCTCGCTGCTGGATGTGCAGAAGGAACCACAATTCCAGGAACTCTCGCCCGAGATGAAAGACCTGGTGCTGCACCTGATCGCGGCCGGCCATGGTCGGGGGCGTCCACACTTCCCGCCGGACGAGGTTTTCGACCCACAGGGCGTCCAGCGCGAGGCGGAAGCGGTGGCCGCCGAGGTTCCCCGCCGCTTTGCCCGGCTGCAGGGCAAGTACGGCCGCTGGGGACTCGCCTACCTGGAGTCGCTACTCCGCGCCGCAGACTATGCGGCCAGCGCGAATCCTTCTACATCGTCCGAATCGCCTGGCGATCAAATTGAGGAGGTATAGCCGTGAGCAGCCCCGAAGCAAGTATCCGCATCAAGGTCGATCCGACCAACCCCGGCCAGTTCTTCGCCTGCTGTGGTCTGCTGGAACTCGCCGACCGCCTCTGGCCGGGCGCGGAAGGGTGGTTTGTCGGCGACGGAAGGGAGTTTCATATCGTGTGTGATGGAACACTTGACGAGTTGATAGATGCATTCAAGAAAGTCGAGATTTCAAGTTCGCTTACATCTGACCAACAAAAACGACTCGCCACATTGCTAAGCGTCGCAAAGACCAGTCTAACGACCAAGGATCTGGAGGAGAAGGAACAGCTTCAGGCAGCATGGAGAATTGAGCGGTTGTGCGTGTCATCGCCCTTTAACCTCTGGCTCGACTGGTGGCGGGGTGACAAAGGGAATCGAACGGAGCTAAAGACCTGGGCAGCCAAGCAAATGGTGTCCGAAATGGTGTCTGCGATGATGGTTGCGATTCGACGTGATCTCGCGGAGAGCCCTCAAGTGCGCGGCAGCCTGTTTCATCCTGTACAAGACGACTCTCTCCCATTCAACTTCGATTCAGATCTGTGCAGAACTGGGAACGCGCGGGATGCGGGCTTTAGTGTTGACACACTGAACCTGAAATCCGAATATCGACCACTACTGGAACTGCTTGCCTTTGTTGGCTTGCAGCGTTTCCGTCCTCAAACCACAGAAAACCACGAGGAATTCACCTATTGCATCTGGAGGATTCGCCTGCCTGTATCGGTTGCTGGGGCCGCTGCATCGGGAAATCTTTGGCTGACAAATAGTAGTCGGTACTGCTTTGAGTTGTTCCGCCGCACCAAATACATGAAAGCGTTTCTACCCGCTCAACCCAAAGGAGTCTAAGCGATGTTTGAGCTAGACAAGTTCGATCACTATCTGACCGATGACGGTCCCGCCGCTCTCGTCATCCGCGAACACCTGATGCCAGTGGAAGGGGCCGACGGCGTGTTGTTCCCTGCCACGTTCGCTGCCGGTGATGGGTTCCCCGGGGGGTACAACATCAACACATTCGGCGATGAGAAAGGCGGTAAGAACGTCTGCCTGATCGACAGCGTCGGTTCGCAGGCGAACCGCCTCGAACCTCTGTTCATGCAGGCGAAGTACCAGCACCTCGTCCCGCAAATCGTCGTTAAGGCGGGCGACCACGAAGTGAACATTCTGGAAGCGGGCCACCGTGCCGGCGATGCCCTGCTCCGCTGCTCGCAGTTGCAGCAGCAATTACAGGATGCCTTCAAGGCAGTGTTGGCGGGTGATGCCGAACCCCTGGCCAGGATCGCGCCGACTTCGCTGGTCTTCGGTGTATGGGATTCGCGCGATACGCAGGCGAAGCTGCCGCGACTGGTTTCATCCACCATCCGCGCTTTCGATGTACGCCGACTGACTCGGGGCGCCGTGTATATTCCACCTGCTGATTACGCAGAGATGGAGGTATTCAGCGAAGAGGAAAAGGCAAAGGCGGAGGGCAACAACAAGAGCCCGTTAGCCCAGCGCGGATTCGTCCACAATCCGGCGTCGGGATCGCACGGCGGTGTGATCGCCGACGGCGGGGTCCGCCGCGACGCCACCCTAGGACTTGGGGCGGTGCGCTTACTGCATGCTGGTCGAGACGAACCGAAGACACTCGTCCTTCGCCGGTACATCCTTGGGCTGTCGCTCGTGACGTTTACCTCGAAACCGGAAAGCTATCTGAGGCAGGGCTGCATGCTGGTCGTCGCCCCCGATCAACCTCGCGAGTGTGTCGAGGTGTACCCGAATGGCAAACGCTCACCGTGCGAGATAACCCACGACACGGCGCTGGCCTATGCGACCGGGGCCGTCAAGGCGTTTGGCGTCGGGGAGAGCCGCACGGTCATGTTCGAGAAGGAACGCGCCAAGCGCGACGTGAAAGCCGATGGTGATAAGAAAGCCAAGACCAATCGCGGCAAGAAGAACGATGCAGCGACAGATGAGACGGAGGTTGACTGATGCCGACCTTCCTTTGCATCACTGTTCGCTTCGTCCAGCCGTACAGCCATGGAAGGGGCGATGGGCACGATCCGGAGTGGCCACCATCTCCCCTACGTTTGTTCCAGGCGATGGTCGCATCGTCAGCCGGACGCTGGAACGAAAGAACCAAGTTGACGAGTGCCGCCTCCGCGCTGAACTGGCTCGAAGCGCAAACGCCTCCCGAGATCGTGGCCGCCCAGGCAGCGCATTCGGACCGACCCTACCGATTGTACGTTCCTGACAACGTGGCGGATAAGGTGGCTGCGTCGTGGTCGAAAGGACGAGACGCGGACATCGCCGACTACCGCACAGAAAAGGATGTCCGCCCGATGCACCTGTCAGGCGAAGCTGTCCATTACCTCTATTCCCTTCCCAACGGTCAATGCCCACACTCGGACATCCTCACTGCTGCCGCACGTAGCATCACGCATTTGGGTTGGGGCATCGATATGGTCACGGGCGATGCGAGCATCATGTCGGGTGAGCGGGTGGCGGCGCTGGACGGGCATCGCTGGCAACCGACGCCGGTGGGCGGTACGCCGTTGCGTGTGCCGACCGAAGGAACGCTAGATGACCTCATGCGTAAGCATGAAGCGTTTCTCAACCGACTGTCAAGCGATGGGTTCAGGCCGGTGCCACCGTTGAAGGTCTTCCGGGTGCGTAGCTACCAGCGCGATGACGAACCGCTACAACGTCCCTATCGCGTCTTCGAGTTGCGCAACACCGACGGCACGCGCTTCCGTTACCCACACCGCAAGCTCATCCACGTCGCTGGCATGGTCCGACACCTGGCGATCAAGGCGATGGAGGCATCTCCACCGACCGGCCTCGGGAGCGATTGGGTCGAGATCTATATCGCGGGGCACGCGGCATCAGGCGCGGAGGAGCACCGCCAACTGTCCTACCTGCCGCTGCCGTCGATCGGACACATACATACCGATCCGGGCGTGCGGCGAATCATGATCGTTGCACCGGTGGGTGACGATGCATGGCTCGACCACGTGGCGCGGCATTTGGCAGGGCGGATGTTGCAGCCCTTGCAGGGTGACGAGTTCGGAGAGAGAGACGCTCCCCTGCTTGTGCCCGTCCGACACGACAACGTCGCCCGCATCTACACCCAGCCCGCCAACGCCTGGGCCAGCGTCACGCCCGTGATCCTCCCAGGACACGACGACCACAAACCCGAAAAGACTCGCAGGCTCATCAAAAAAGCGCTTGCGCAATCTGGCGTTGAGCAACGGTGCCAGTTCGAGTGGAGCGCGTTTTCACGATTTCCCAAGTCGCTCTCCGCGCACAAGTGCGACAGACATAAGAGACTCATCGGGTATATCCGTCCGGACCACTTGCAGACCCAGACGGCGGTTCACCTTACGCTGCGATTCAACGATGACGTCAACGTACCCGGCCCGCTGGCGATCGGGGCCGGGCGGCATTGCGGCCTAGGAGTATTCGCACGGTGTTCATGACGCCGGGGCGAGGAATGCCCAACGTCGATTAGCTCTTTGACAATTCGGTTCACAAGAAACATGTCCGCATGACGATCCGACGGTGACGTGGTCCGAGTATCGGCCGTGAAGCGCTGACGGCCGACGCAGTCCGGCGCCGCGCCGGTGGTGCGCATCGGCACTCCGGCGCGGCGCCCGGCATCGCGCCGTCCGAGGAGAGTGTATCGGCAGCACGGACGCCTTACGCTTTGTTTCAGCCTGTGAAAGGTGCTGCCATGGCAACGACCGATGTGGATGTGTCCCGGGAAACGGACGTTCCCGATCTGATCCCCGCTCGGATGCTCAACGAGTTCTGCTATTGTCCCCGCCTGGCCTATCTCGAATGGGTACAGGGCGAGTTTGCCGACAACCTGGAGACGCGGGAAGGCCGCTTTGGCCATCGTCGGGTTGACAAGGCGTCTCGCGCGCACGTTCCCGAGGGTTCCCAAGCCGCGGCCGAGACGGCGGGCGAGGGAGGCGAGGCCGGCCCTCACCCCGGCCCTCTCCCAGAGGGCGAGGGAGACAACGGCCCTCCGCCCCTGACCCCTGACCCCCAAACCCTGGCCCCTGCTATCGACTCGATCCACAGCCGCTCCGTGATGCTCTCCGCCCCGGGCGAAGGGCTGATCGCGCGGATCGACGTGCTGGACCTCCAGTCCAGCGTGGCGGTGCCGGTGGATTACAAGCGGGGCAAGCTGCCCGACGGGGCACCCGCTTGCGGGTCCGGCGGGGTCTGGGAGCCGGAGCAGGTGCAGCTCTGTGCACAGGGCCTGATCCTCCGCGAGAACGGCTACCATTGCGAAGGCGGGTTTGTCTATTTCGTTGAGTCCCGCCGCCGGGTCTCGGTGCCCTTCGACGACGCGCTGGTCGAGCGGACCCGGGAGTTGATCCGGCAGATCCGCGAGACGGCCTTATCGGGCGTGATCCCCCCGCCGCTGGAGGACAGCCCGAAATGCCCGCGGTGCTCGCTGGTGGGCATCTGCCTGCCGGATGAGACCCGCCTGCTGGCCGAGCCGGACCGCCCGCTCCGCAAGGGCGAAGTCCGCCGGCTGATGCCCGCCCGCGACGACGCCTTGCCGCTGTATCTCAAGGAGCAGGGCACCACGCTGGGCATCAGCGGCGACGTGCTGACGGTCAAACAGCGGCAGGAGGTGCTCCAGAAGGTCAAGCTGCTGGACTGCTCTCAGGTGTGCCTGCTGGGCAACGTCCAGGTGACCTCGCAGGCCCTCCGCGGGATCACGGCGGCCGGGATTCCCGTCGCCCATTTTTCCTACGGCGGCTGGTTTTACGCATTGACCTCGGGGCTTGTCCACAAGAACGTCGAGCTGCGAATGGCGCAGTTTGCGGCCGCGGCCGATCCGAAACGCTCACTGCGCCTCGCCCGGCAGTTCGTCGTGGGCAAGATCAAGAACGCCCGGACGCTGCTGCGGCGACACCTTACTGGCGACGATCGGCAGCCCATCCAGCAACTGGCCGAGTTGGGCCGCAAGGCGAAAGCCGCCCGCGATGCCGCCAGCCTGCTGGGCATCGAAGGGATGGCGGCCAAAGAGTACTTCGCCGGCTTCGCCCGGCTGCTCAAGGAGGACTCGCCCTTTAGCATCGAGGGACGCAACCGCCGCCCACCCCGCGACCCGGTCAACGCGCTGTTGTCGTTCGTCTACGCCATGCTGGTCAAGGAATTGACGATCGTGCTGCATACGGTGGGGTTCGATCCGATGCTGGGCTTCTTTCATCGGCCCCGCTACGGCCGGCCGTCGCTGGCGCTGGACCTAGCCGAGGAGTTTCGCCCGCTTGTGGGCGACTCGGTCGTGCTCACCCTGATCAACAACGGCGAGGTGACGCCCTCCAGCTTTGTCCGCCGCGCCGGGGCTGTGGCCTTGACCGACGCGGGTCGCCGGGCCGTAATCGCCGCCTTCGAGCGCCGCATGGACACGCTCGTGACGCACCCGATCTTCGGCTACCGGATCAGCTATCGCCGGGTGCTGGAGGTCCAGGCCCGATTGCTTGGCCGGACGCTGCTGGGCGAAATCCCCAGGTACGCCAGTTTCTGCACCCGCTGAGGCAGGCCGCCGACCCGCGAAACCACAAGGACCGCCAGATCGGGTGCGCTGCAGGTTGGCGGTCCAAAGCTGGGAGACAGTCTGATGCGAAACGTCTTTCTGGTCTGCTACGATGTTGCTGACGAGAAGCGGCTGCGTCGAACGTACAAGCGAATGCTCGGCTTCGGTGATCCGCTCCAGTATTCTGTATTTCGATGCGAGCTTTCGCCGACGGAGAGACAAGGGCTGAAGGAGGCCCTCTGGGACATCCTCAACTGGCAGCACGACCGCGTGATGCTGATCGACCTCGGCCCCGCCGGCGCGCGAGGCGACCAGTGCATCGAGTTCTGGGGCGATCCGCGGGTGGAGATCCCGCGGCGGGCAGCCGTCATCGTCTGACTCGGAGACGCCCTCCATGAGACAATCCGACCTATCGATCACCCGGGTCGTACCCAACCGACCCTTGGGCCGGCCGCCTTACCGGCCCACGCGGCGTTGCGAGAGGTCCAGTGGCGCAAAAAAGGCCGGGACCTCTCGCAGACGCAACCCATTGCGGCGCAGTGCCTTGCGAAAGGAGGTTAGCCAAAATGCATCTCAACGGCCCTACTCGACAAGGACCTCTCGCAGCGGTTATCATAAGTCGTGTGTCGTCCGGGAGTTGCGAGCTGTGCGGTTTCCGCGGCTGAAAAGCCGCGGCCCCATTGAAGAGGCTCGTATGCCACTTGGCAAGACGCCCGCAAGCACGTTTCCGCGGCTGAAAAGCCGCGGCCCCATTGAAGAGATTGCACGACAAGCACGTGAAGCGGGGGAGATGGAACGTTTCCGCGGCTGAAAAGCCGCGGCCCCATTGAAGACAGAAAACGGGTCAGCAAAATGCCGGCCTCACACAGTTTCCGCGGCTGAAAAGCCGCGGCCCCATTGAAGAAATACTGAATGATGACAAGGGGCGTGAGTAATGGCAATGTTTCCGCGGCTGAAAAGCCGCGGCCCCATTGAAGAAACACACCTACGGGCCCCATCGCTGCAAGGCTTTTTGGTTTCCGCGGCTGAAAAGCCGCGGCCCCATTGAAGATTGCCACCATTAAAGCCGACCGAGACGCCAAGGTTGCAGGTTTCCGCGGCTGAAAAGCCGCGGCCCCATTGAAGATTGTACTGGACGATCCGCCATGACGACGCTGCCATCGCGTTTCCGCGGCTGAAAAGCCGCGGCCCCATTGAAGACTTTCATTCTCAAACACTCTGCACCCTACTACAGCGGGTTTCCGCGGCTGAAAAGCCGCGGCCCCATTGAAGAGTAGCTACCAACCCCCGCGGTGCACTCTAGCGTGGCCGGTTTCCGCGGCTGAAAAGCCGCGGCCCCATTGAAGCGTGGTGATCTGCGGGAGGTTGTCGTGGTGTTGCTGGGTGGTTTCCGCGGCTGAAAAGCCGCGGCCCCATTGAAGCGCCGCGCCCCGCCCGGCCCGGCCGAGCCCCGTCTTTACTCGTTTCCGCGGCTGAAAAGCCGCGGCCCCATTGAAGCAACCAGGGTTTGCGCGATGCCCAGGGGCAAACCGCCCGGTTTCCGCGGCTGAAAAGCCGCGGCCCCATTGAAGCGTCGACAGCCCGCTGTCACCAGCCACCTACTACTACAGTTTCCGCGGCTGAAAAGCCGCGGCCCCATTGAAGCATCAAGTCGCCGCCCCTGACCCCACCGACCTGGCTGCAAGTTTCCGCGGCTGAAAAGCCGCGGCCCCATTGAAGCGCGGCCAAGTGCCAGGCGGCCGGGTTCACCGTCGCGCGTTTCCGCGGCTGAAAAGCCGCGGCCCCATTGAAGCCACGTCTATGACGGCGTGCTGGAGGTGAACGGGGTAGTTTCCGCGGCTGAAAAGCCGCGGCCCCATTGAAGCGGATTAAGTTGACTACACATCCGGCCGGATAGGCCACGTTTCCGCGGCTGAAAAGCCGCGGCCCCATTGAAGCGAGAAAGAGGACCTGCCGGTCACTTTGACCCCCAAACGTTTCCGCGGCTGAAAAGCCGCGGCCCCATTGAAGCCAGGAATGAGAGCAAGCGCTTCACAATCGGTTTCCTGGTTTCCGCGGCTGAAAAGCCGCGGCCCCATTGAAGCACGCCGGACACTCCACGGTCCAGGTGTGTGCTCACTCGTTTCCGCGGCTGAAAAGCCGCGGCCCCATTGAAGCGGACTGTCAGGTGGGGGTTGGAGATCCGGGTGGAATGTTTCCGCGGCTGAAAAGCCGCGGCCCCATTGAAGCGGCGAACTGGGATACCGACGCACGCGCATCGGACAGGTTTCCGCGGCTGAAAAGCCGCGGCCCCATTGAAGCGACGGTGGTACGATGCGCCATCCACCCGGAACAGCCGTTTCCGCGGCTGAAAAGCCGCGGCCCCATTGAAGCCTGAGACTTCGATCCCCGGACGCACGGCCCGGACAGAGTTTCCGCGGCTGAAAAGCCGCGGCCCCATTGAAGCCTTTGTAGACGGTATTGCAAGAACCCCAAGGGATGGCCGTTTCCGCGGCTGAAAAGCCGCGGCCCCATTGAAGCTGGACCTCTGCCAAACGGAATTACTATGACTAAGCCGGTTTCCGCGGCTGAAAAGCCGCGGCCCCATTGAAGCCTCAGTAGTGGGCGGTCGTTCGGGTTCAAGCCCTCAGGTTTCCGCGGCTGAAAAGCCGCGGCCCCATTGAAGCATGGCCGAGGAACCGCCGGCCAAACCCGCCGGCGAACGTTTCCGCGGCTGAAAAGCCGCGGCCCCATTGAAGCTCTCTTATCTAAGGGTCAGGAAACGCTTCGCTGGCCCGTTTCCGCGGCTGAAAAGCCGCGGCCCCATTGAAGCTGGTGCAACAAACTGTCGAACGTCAGCACTGAAGCCGTTTCCGCGGCTGAAAAGCCGCGGCCCCATTGAAGCCAAGGCAAGCCGGATGCAGTGGTGAGGTGGATCGAGGGTTTCCGCGGCTGAAAAGCCGCGGCCCCATTGAAGCGCCGATATCCAGCACAACCTCGGTCGCCGAACACCGCGTTTCCGCGGCTGAAAAGCCGCGGCCCCATTGAAGCTGGAAAGATTTGCAGCCGTTGCCGTGGGCACGTGACCGTTTCCGCGGCTGAAAAGCCGCGGCCCCATTGAAGCGAGTTACAACAATGTGTAAATCAGAACTGTAGTCTAGTTTCCGCGGCTGAAAAGCCGCGGCCCCATTGAAGCAATGACGTGCGGGAAGTGTTCTACGGGGGCGCGGCGGGTTTCCGCGGCTGAAAAGCCGCGGCCCCATTGAAGCGTTCCCAGAGTTCGCGGAGCTCCGCCTGAGTTTGCCGGGTTTCCGCGGCTGAAAAGCCGCGGCCCCATTGAAGCTTTTCGCTCCAACTAACAGACAACTCAGGGTCTATTGTTTCCGCGGCTGAAAAGCCGCGGCCCCATTGAAGCGACGACCAGGTGATCCAGACGCCGCTGCTCTACGGCGAGTTTCCGCGGCTGAAAAGCCGCGGCCCCATTGAAGCAAATCTTGCCAGCGAAGACTCCAATCCGTCATCCTTGTTTCCGCGGCTGAAAAGCCGCGGCCCCATTGAAGCGGAACGTGAACCCGTACACCGGGGCCTACGGGACGCGTTTCCGCGGCTGAAAAGCCGCGGCCCCATTGAAGCATTCTGGCCCGTTGGGGCGAAGTGTTGGAGGAATGGCCGTTTCCGCGGCTGAAAAGCCGCGGCCCCATTGAAGCGGGACTCTTCTCTGCGGCTACCCGTATGGCCTCTTCGTTTCCGCGGCTGAAAAGCCGCGGCCCCATTGAAGCCCATTCGCCAATCGACGCCAGTACGGCGTCTCGTCAAGTTTCCGCGGCTGAAAAGCCGCGGCCCCATTGAAGCCCCGTCCACGCAACGGACTTGCGGCGAGATCAATGTGGTTTCCGCGGCTGAAAAGCCGCGGCCCCATTGAAGCCTAACAAAGCGGCCCGCATTCGCGCTGCAGTGGATCGTTTCCGCGGCTGAAAAGCCGCGGCCCCATTGAAGCGTCTAAAGCAGTCGTAAGTGCAGTCGTCTGCTGTTCAGGTTTCCGCGGCTGAAAAGCCGCGGCCCCATTGAAGCCCGGAGAACCAGCGTACTGGCCGGCATCTCCAGCGAGTTTCCGCGGCTGAAAAGCCGCGGCCCCATTGAAGCGCGCCGTGCCCGGCGTGACATATCGGCGAGATTCACGTTTCCGCGGCTGAAAAGCCGCGGCCCCATTGAAGCTGCCACGTCCCAGGGGTTGATCCCGCCTTGGATCATGTTTCCGCGGCTGAAAAGCCGCGGCCCCATTGAAGCGATGTGCGTTGGGAATCACCTGGTCAATATGCACAAGTTTCCGCGGCTGAAAAGCCGCGGCCCCATTGAAGCGCAGCACGCCCAGGTGACGGCTTACAAGGCGGCGGGGAGTTTCCGCGGCTGAAAAGCCGCGGCCCCATTGAAGCGGTAGGGTGGGCGAATTGCCCGTCGGATTCCCTCCCGTTTCCGCGGCTGAAAAGCCGCGGCCCCATTGAAGCCTTTGTCTGTGCCTTCCCTTGGCGCCTTTGCTTTGGGGTTTCCGCGGCTGAAAAGCCGCGGCCCCATTGAAGCGACTTGTTGATGACGACCGCCCCGACCGTCTGACCGGTTTCCGCGGCTGAAAAGCCGCGGCCCCATTGAAGCGTTGAGCGATTCGGCCACGTAGGTCCCCGCCCCGAGGGTTTCCGCGGCTGAAAAGCCGCGGCCCCATTGAAGCCACGATCCGCCCCCGCCACTTCCCTTTCAGCTTCTCCAGTTTCCGCGGCTGAAAAGCCGCGGCCCCATTGAAGCCCCGTAAGTCGCGTGACGGCCTCGCCCAGGCGGGCCATGTTTCCGCGGCTGAAAAGCCGCGGCCCCATTGAAGGGACATCTCGCGCACCACCTGGGTGCGCTGCGAGCGGGGCGAGGTCGGATTGAACGTAAATCGTTTGCGGGAGATCGCCCGCATCCTGGGCGTGGAGCCTGCCAAATTGTTGTCGTAACACCTTTTTTGACTGGAGGTGCTGCCATGTACCGTCTTCCGTTGATGCTGTCGATTGTGCTGTTGCCCGGCGTTGTCCGGGCCGAGATGTGGTCCGCCTCGTGGAACCCGCCCAACGTCCAGGTAGGACTGAGTGGGCAGGGGGATGGCTTTCAGTATCCCACTGCTCCCGGGATCCCGGGCGCAATGATGTCCCTTCAGTTCGACTTCGACTGGGGGGCCAACACGATGAGGTACGACCTGTTCAGCCTGGACTGCCCGAATCTGACCGGGCGCGGCTGGCGGAATTGGACTATCGGGCCGGGCCAAACGGAGCAGGTGGTCACGACGCTCCACTTCGACCCCTTCACAGTCGAAACCCAGGTGGACGTACTGACCCACCTGGTCCCGACCACGGGCGGTGCCTACAACATCGAGGGCGGAACCGCCGTACTAGACGGCCCCCGGCAGTTCACCGGCACCTACACCATCGAAGGCCCGACGGAGAAGGCCACCGGGCAATTCGCCTGGACGCCGACCGGAGGACCTGCCGTGGGCTATTCGAGGCTGTTGACGGCAAGCTACCCTCACGAAATGACCTTGCAGGGTGAAGCAACGGCGACGTGGAGCGGCAGTGGTGCAAACCTGATCAGCGAGATCGTTGACGGGCACCAGATCGACGTGGGCATATCGTCGGTCACCTTTGCGATGCGTTTTCCGCCGATCTGCCCAGGCACCCCAGTCCCCGAGCCGGGCACACTGGTGCTGTTGCTCACCGGTGCCTTCGGCGTGTTGCTGCTGGTCTGGCGGCGGAGGCGGAAGGTGTAGTCATCAACCGCTTCGGCGTTCTCGATCCAAGAACGGAGCTTCCCGACCTCTGCGGCGTAGGCGTTTCAAAAAAGGGTGGTTTGGTGAGACATCCGAGCAAACAGTTGAAGGGTAACGAATTGGGCATCGCGGAACCAGACGGGAATCTGGTGCCACCGGAGCGACTCGGCGGTGGGCTCAAACGGCTTGTCGACAACGGGCAGGTCCGAGGAGAGCGCGGCGGATTGTGACGCACTTGGCGGCAAGGCATCCGCCGCGACGCGGGCCGAGTGTCCACCTGCGACCAAAAGAATGACTGTGCTTGTCAGGATGTGGATGGTTGTGTTTGCAGAGGAAAAGCACTTTCAATCGTTCACTCGTTGGCGTGATGATCGACCTGAGAGTTCATTTTGGCAGCACGACCGACTCGCATGGGATCAGCCGTACAGGGCCGAGCAGACCGGACTTCGACAGCCCATCGCCTTTCTTCCAAAGACGCCACGAGGTGAAAGTCTGCCGGCCGGTCGGGCTCGGCTTGCCTTGTTGGAGCCAATCAGGCCAGGCGCGGAGCGTGCCATCGGGATTCCTTTGGCTATCCTCGGGCAGTTGCTCGTCGCCGATCATCCGGTTGGGCCAGAGATTCGTCACGCTCACGTCGAGCGTGTTTTGGCCCAGGGTCAAGGCGTTGGTCACGTCGAGGCCGTAGGGCGGCTTCCACAGGATGCCGAGTTGCTTGTCGTTGACCTTCACCTGGGCGAAGGCCTGCACGTCGCCCAGATCGAGCCACAGCCGGCGGCCCTTGCCAAGCGCCTCGGCCGGAACCTGGAAAACGGCCCGATAGGCCGCCGTGCCGCTGAAATACTTCACGCCCAACTCAGGGCGTTCCGTCCACGAGACGAGTCGGTCGAAAGTGAGCGGTTGCGTCAGCCCGCTCTCAGGCGGAAAGCTCACGTCCCACGGACCGGTCAACTCCAGCGGCGGAGGAATCTGCACCACGGCCACTTGCCGCGTTTCGCCGCTAGCGAGCTTAATGGCATACTGCCCCGGCTGCCAGGCATCAAGCCGCAACCGGCCGTCGGGTTCTCGGGCGAGCTCGGCCACGCGACTGGCAGCGGCGAACAGTGAGAGGACCACGTTCTCCGGATCGGTGCCGGTGACCGTTAGATGTTTTCCGTCGACGGTGTATTCGACGATCAGCGTCTTGACGATGCCGAAGGCCGGATCGCCTTCGGCCGCGAGGCTGGCCACCTGGAAATCGTTGGTCCCGCGGTCGACGAGGTTCTGAACTTGCCTGCGGACGTCGCGCGTGCGCTTCGGATCGTCGAGCACGCCGTAAACCGCCCGATCGATTGTGATCTTTGCGGTCGGTTTGCCGGGGAATGCCAGCGGCAGCCCGTCAAGCGACAGGTCGACGGCCGCGTCAACGGCCGGAGTATCGCGGAACACGACGAACACCGAGCCGCTGGGCTCCAAGGCGAAGGAGACTTGCGTCAGGCCATCCTGTGAGCGGAACAAGGCCGCCGGCTGCGTACGGCCGCTCTCCGGCCACCAGAGCTCCGGCGTCTTGCCGCTTACGCGGAAGCTGGGAGTTGCCAATACCCTTTGGCCCATCGGATTCGACACGAAGTAGATATCCGTGTCTTCGGTCCGGCGGTGAATGTATCGCAGCGGCGCGCCGCTGAAATCGGGTCGGACGCCCGCGCGCTCCAAGACCTGCTCCGGCGTCGGCCCCCAGACGATCCGTCCGAGGCCGAGCCGATGCTCATGGACCGTGTGGCCGTCGCAATTAGCCCAGATCTCGGCGGTCAGGCGTTGCACTTCCTCGTCGCACTGTGGGTAGTTGTTCAGACTGGGCGAGGCCAGCGGCCGCGGACCAACGACCGTCGCCCCAGCCTCGATGAGCTGTCTGATCTTCGTGAGCAGGGCCGGTGTCATCCGCTGCGAGTCGGAGAGAACCAGTAGCCGATAACTCATTCCGCTGGGCAACACCAGCCGGCCGTCTTGTACCGTCATCTTCGAGAGCACGATCTCCGGGCTGCACTGGTCCCAGCCGTAGCCCAGTTGCGGGTGGCCGGCTAGGCCCTGCGGCGAATCCTCAGCCGTCAGGTAACAGAGGTCGGCGGCAAAGGTGCCCTGGCGGAGCAGGAACTGGCATCGGGCTAGGTACTGGTGCCAGCCGGGCGTCAGTTCCCACCAGGTTTGCGTGCGCTCGAAGTGCGTTCCCCAGGGCCCCATGGTCATGCCCGGCCGGCGGTCGAGCCACGGCTGCATGGCGAAGCGGTGAAAGACGAAGCGATTGATCCCTTCGGTGAAGGCCCGGTCGCCGAGTGCCTTAATCGTGGCCGGATGGTCGCGCCATCGTTCCTGGCCGCCGGCGGTGAACGCCTCGGCGCCGACGATCGACTTGCCGTTCAAATGTGCAGCGGAAGCCATCCCGCGGCACGTCTCCATCGCGCCGCCGCCGACCCAGAACTCGCCCATCGGCTCGTCGCATTGACATGCATAAGGCAGGTTGTCGCAGGGGCTGCCATAGGCCTCGATCGTAAAACGCAGGCCGTGTCGGTGAGCTAGCTCGCGCAAATGGCCGGCGTAGTTTTCCACGACCAGCTCGGAAACCGTGCGGCGCAAGTCCCAGAAGAACCGCTCGGAAATCTCCTGGCTGTCGACAACCCGGCCGGTCATCACGGGCAGAAAAGGCACGAGGTCGTAGCCGCGTCGGGCCTGGAATTCCTGGCGCATGCGGGCGGTCCAGTTCTGAGAGCCGTTTTCCCAGCTATCCACGTGCGTGGCCACCAGCGCCTTGCCCGCCGCAGGTCCCACGTCGTCGATCAAGCGGGCCATCATCGCGTTGAAATGGGCCTCGATGCCCTCCTTGCTGAGCTTGTCGCATTCCAACCCGCAACCGCTGGCTGGCGCCGGTGCGTTGCGCATGCCCGTGCTGGTGTGCCCGATCCGCAAAACCGTCCACCGGCCGGCGGGGACTTCCCAGGTCAATCGACCATTTTGGTCCATGCGCGGGCTGAGATTCACGATCCGCTCGCGCGGGATGACCATCTCCTTGGGAAGTTGCTGCGTGGCGATGGGCGGCGCGCCGCCCACCTGGTAGCCCGCCTTGATCTGTATGTCGGGAATGCGATAGTTGCCCGGGGCCGGAAAGGCCAGCACCGCGATGTCGCGATAGAAACCGGCGACCGTCTCCGGCTGCGGCAGCGACGCTTCGACCTTCTTCGGGCCGGCGACCTCGGTCTCGCTGGCGACGACCTTCTGCATCGACAACTCGGGTTTGACCCACGGGCCGCCGCTGCCGTTCCAGCCGGCATCGTTGTTCATGTTCACTTCTATGCCGAGCCGGCCGGCCTCGGCGACGACGTGCTTGAACAGCTCGCGCCATCGGTCGCTCATGAACCCCACCGCTCCGACGGGCGCTCCTTGATCGACTTCCATGATGAGCACGCCGCCAATGCCCACGCGCCGCATCGACTCCAGGTCGGCGGTAATGCCTTCGCGCGTGATGTTGCCGTTGAGCCAGAACCAATAGACCCACGGTCGGGCTGACTCGGGCGGCTGGACGAAACCTTGCACAAGCGTATGGGTGTCTTGCGGCGTGGCAACCTCAGCCGCCCAAGCCGCACCCGCGGCCAGGATCAAAAGACCCGCCGCGATTGCACTCCACGTTCGACTTCGGACGCTCGATCTCATGGGTTTGCTCCTTTGCACAGGCATTCGCACACTGCATTGAGCCGAAATATGCCGTTTCGACTTCGCTCGGACACACCCGAGCAGCAACAGTCCCCCCAGGTTGAGGAAGTAGCCCGCGACCTTCAAGTTGGCACGCCGACTCTAGCGCAACTTGCCCGCGTTTTCGTAGAGCTTAAGGTTATGGGTGGACGCTCCGATGGCGATGACGTCCGGCTTGCCGTCGCCGCTGAAGTCCTCGATAACGCAGTCGGCAGCGGCGATGCCCCCGTCGTCCAACACCGTCTTCTTCCATCGCTCGCCGCGAGCGTCGGTCGCCTGAAGAATCCAGAGCTTGCAGCCTTTGCCGCGGAACCCCCACACGATCTCATCGCGGCCGTCACCGTCGAGGTCCCCCACGGCCAGGGCATGGCCATTGTCCATCTTGTCCTCGATCACCACGCGCTTCCACTGTTGTGGTTCTGCAACATAGACCACCACTTGGTTTCCATGCCATGGCTCAATTGCGGCCAGAAACCGATTTTCCCCTATGTGCCCAAGACGGACCTCGCCGCTTCCGCACTTGGGGCAGGGCGAGGGATCGCCCTTGGCAATCTGCGTGGCGACCCATTGGCTGCCCGTCCACTCGAACCGGTGCAACCCCAGGTAACTTGCCGTCAGCAACTGCTGGCGCGGTCCGCCGTCCCAACTGACCGGGCTGATCGCGTGCAGCACTCCCTGCGGCTGGCTGGAAAGCGTCTCCCGTTTCCACTGGCCGGGTCGGTACACGTAGATCGGCACAGGATCGTCGAAGCCGGGCAAGTATCGTCGCCCGACCACCGGCGCCACCAGGAGTACCTTCTTCCCATTCCCTTCCGGGTCGATCCAGCGCACGCGGTGCGCGGTCGGCACACGATCAATCTCTCGCGCCGTCCACGGTTGCCGCACATCCACACCGCTCTGGAGGAACACAATGTTGCCGACGCTCCTCTCGGGGCTTGGCTCGAACCGGTACGCCAGAACCACCTCGGGAACGCCGTCACCGTCGACGTCCCAGCAATCGGCGTTCAGTTGCCGCGGCACATCGACAGCCAGAACGTGCCGTTTCCATGCCGGGTGCTGATTCTCGAACCACACGAGTTGCGCTGCCGCTTCGTCGACGGCGATCAGGTCTTTCTGCCCGTCGCCGTTCAAGTCCGCGGCGACAAGCTGATAGCCGAGCTTCAGCTCGTCGGTGATCATGTGCTCACGGAAGCGCGGCAAATCCTGGGCATGGAGACTGATGCAAAGCAACAGCCACGCCTGACAGGCGAAAGCCAATCGTTGCCCCAATCGGATCAGGGCGCCCAAAGTCCGGTTGTGCCGGGCTGAACCAGATATTCTCATGGCCGATCTCCTTGTGAGCCAGTATTCCTCATTTCGATGCCGCTCGGATACGTCCGAGCAGCAACAGTTTTCCCATATTAACAGAGTGGCTTGCGACCTTCCAGTTGGCGAACCGATTCCCTGTCCAGACTGCCCGGGTGGTCTTGGTGCGAGAGGGCCTCTTTGCAGAGGAAACGGAGTCTGGTCCCAAGAAGGGTTGGATTCCTGACGCAGTTCCGCCCCGAATCTGGCCAGTTCCGCCTGAGCCGTCCCAGGCGACGAGTTTCTGAGGTACTCCAGGGTGCGCCGGAAAACGTTTGCCAGATTGCTCAGACCGGGGCGGCTCTGCCCTCATTCGGCGCGACAGCCCGACCGGGAGTCGCGACCTAATTCCCCCCAGAGGAGTGTGTCACGCAGGGTCCATTTCTGACGCGTCTCACGCGGCACGAGTTTCCGGCACACTCAAATGAATAGCCTCGCCAAGGTCAAGGCCGGGCGAGGATCCACCGCAGAGAGGTCTACGAGGCAATACAAAAATCCAAAGCGGCGAGCGAGGCGGGCCAACGGATGACTGATCTCGCCAAGTCTCTGATCTTCAGGTCTTTTCCTCCAAGACTCCTCCCCATCAGCGCCTCCAGGGTCTGTTCGGCCACCATTTCTATCGGGTAGCATTCGAAGCTGCACAGACGCCGGGCATGAGTGAGCCTTTCTCTTTGTGTCATCGGCTGAGGTTGCTGAGCCTTTGTTGGACCTCTCGCACGATTTCGTCGATTTGGAATGGCTGCAAAAGGGTCGGTTCCTTTTCCAGCCTTGCACGCCATGCCAACAAGACCGTGTCCACGCGCGTTTGCTCGTGATTGCATTCATCAATAATCTTCTGGATGGTCACTTCCCATTCTTGAAGACGCATCGGCTATTCCTCCTTGAATTCGGTACCGCCCGCTTCGACCGCCGAGACGAAACCAAGCGACCCTACTGAACCCATTTTGTAATCCCCAATTCAGTGGCGACCGTCGCCACTTTTCTTGCGGGTGCGGGACAAACGCTCCCCGTCTCTCACAATCTCATAGAGTTCCGTCAACCGGTGGATATTTCGGATTCCCAAACGTGCGAGTACTTGGGACACTCGCCATGGAGCAAGCTCCCTTGCGTCGAACCGTCTAGTGCCGACCCGGATGCTGGTGGTGTGGGGGCCGGGAAGGGACACTACGACTTGCGTGGGAGTGGGTGCTGGCTCCTGGCCTGCTCAATGTCGGTCGCCAGTTGCGTTACATCTTTTGTGAATTGTGTGAAACATCGGCTTGCGTCCTTCTCGTCCATCTGCTCCACGGTTCTCTTCATGTTGCCGTGCTTGAAGAGAAACTTGTACGCCGTCCTTGCCCGGTCCAGCAGTTCCGGCGTCCAGTCTTCCGAGAGCATCGTGGCTGCCCAGAGCAACTTGCCACCGATGACGAGCTTTTCCTTCGGGGTGGCTGAACTGCTCTTCAGAAAGCTGGCGGCTTGTTCAACGGGACGTGGACTGATTGACATGGCTGTTTCCGATGGCTATTAGTGGACGAACTTGCGAAAACCACTCCAAATAAGTGTCCTGGTTCAGCGTGAAATGAAAACGTCGATTGGCTCCCTTTAACGCACCACCTTTGAGATCTTCATCAAGCAACTACGCTGCAATTGGAACTTGACGGTGCATAACGGTGCGTATTTATTTATTCTTCTTCTCTTTTCTCAATTTTCGTTTTTCCTCTGGGGTACGCTGGGCCTTTTTCTGTTGTTCTCTTTTGCCTTTGTCTTTGCTTCCCCTATCACCCATGTCTTTTTCTCCGTGATTGAAAACGAATGTTCTCTCAACTCCGTCGGACCGGCTTGACGTTTTCGGCTCTTGGCCCTTTCGGTTCACGTCCTTCGTTTCCCGGAACGCCCGGAACCTATCGTTCCCATCAGTCTAGCGGGTCTCCGTGGGGCGTCAAGATACCTTGGATTCTCGCAGCACCCCTGGGCGTTCTGGCCAGGACTTGCCAGTCGAGCCTAATTCCAAGAAAACGCATAGGAAGTATGGCACGTCGGACAGCGTGTAGAATAGGGTCCTTTGATGAGACTCCGAGGAAACGGTTGAGATTACGAGACAGAGGCAAGCCTAACGATCAGCTCACCGATGCTGGCGGAGCGTCAGCAGAGCCAGCATTCGGTGCAGCGGTTTGTTGGCCAATGAGTCGTGAGTGTCCGAAAGCTAGCAGCCCTGCTGCTCTTGTGGAGCAGAACTGCAGTGCGAAGAGCGTCAGGCACATGATGATGATCACTGCCTGACCGGCAGGACCACAGACTGTTCGTGCTTCCAGCCCAAGCGCGCCTGCGGCGCGCAAAACGATCGGTTCGTAAAGGGCCATGAGCCCAATCGGCAGCGCCAAGAGCGCTGTCAACGCCGAGGCAAAGAGCGCACCCCTGCTGAGCGCGCGTGAAACAACCCTCCCATCCGCATGTCCATGCCGCAGCCTCCGCCCGAGGTAAACTCCTCCGGTGACCCCCACCGCAAAGGTGCCGACTGGCACGCCCATACAGAAGGCAAGTGCAATGATGGACAGTCCCAGATACACGGCCGCTACCCAAGCCCACTTTGCAGTGTAGAAGGCAGCTACCCAGCGCTTCAGGAAGAGGACATCACCCACCACTCCCGCGCCCAGGCCAACTAACGCCGCTCCTTTGATCACGCCATCAGGCACGGTCGCCACATACATGCCTATGGCTGCGCTGCCCCACCACAAGGCAACCAACGTAAGCAGGGGGCACACGACCGCCAGCGATGCTCCGATAACGATACTCTCCATTTTGTTCATCTGGTTATGGCCAACTTACCTTGTAACCTGATTTCCACTTCTGTCAGCATAGGCGGGCGCGCACCGGGCCGCAAGGGAGGGCTTTCGTTGCGGGCAATCCTGCGATTTGCTGCGAGCAATCAGAGAGGAGATGTCGAGCCAAGCTCTCGTATCCCGAAAACCCTCCATTCTCAGGGCGCAGAATCGCCGCCGAGGCGGGTTGGGCGGATTGACCCGGAGCCCACCAACCACGGCCCCCCGACAGGGGCGGCCACGGAGGCCAGGCCCGCGCCCGAGAATACGGTCGTTTTTCGGGAATCGCAAGAGCGTCGGCCGTCAGTCTTCCTCCACGACCTTCAGCCCCATCAGGTGGGCCAAATGGCGAATACTCCGGGTGTGGTCACCGTAGTAGGCCACCCGGTGGAAAGAGTAGTATTCCTCGGGACTTGTGCCCAGCGAAATGCCCTTCCCGCCGCTGGTCTTCGGCTCACTTGGGCACCAGCACCCCCGCGGCGGCAGGAAACTCCAAATCCATCAGCCGGGCGAGACAACTCATCTCGTTAGCGCAATTGCCATACACGATCACACAGTTGGAGGCGTCCGCGTCGGGACGGCCGGTCTTGTCCTCCAGTTCAATGGCGACCGCCGTGCGGTGCCCTTGTTTGACCGTAATGTCGGTGTAACACACCTTGCCCCGGGTCATCAGCAGCTTGGAATTCTCCAACTGCAAACGCGTGATTTCCTCGCCTTTGCGCCAGCGCGCCTGGATGCCGAAGCCCTTTCCTTCCGCGCCCGGCCCGATGCTGAACGACGCCGGCGGCTCGTAGTCGTAGCCGGGGAGCCGGGTCGGGCAGGTGAAGTAGCTGGCCATGAAGACGTTTCCGTCTTTCTTGGCCAGCGGCCCATGGACAAACCCTGGCCGGTCCAAGAGAAAACCGGTCATCAGCAGCATCAAGGTGGCATCGCGGTCGAACGCCGCGGCTACGCCGTTGTCCGCAAGCGCCGAAAACGCGAGCACCGGCGCGGCGCCGTACTTCGCCTGGCCCGTGAGCGTCAATGCCTGGCAGTTCTCCGCCGCCAGGAGGTTCCGGCAGCCAAGGTAGAACCGGGCCGCCGCGATGGTGTCTTGTTTCGCCTTTTCGGCGAGGACGGGATCCACCACGAACCACTTCTCCCCCTCCATTTTCTGATAACCGCTCGTCCCCTCGACCGTTCCGTCCATCCGGCCCTGGTGCATATAGTCCACGGCCACCGCCGTGGCTTCCTGGTCGCTGACCTTGCGGATCTCCTCCTCCAATCGCGCGCGCGGCACGGGGTGGAACCTCGTGCCCAGTTGCGGATGCGCCGCATCGGCCACCCCGGGTTCGTCGGTCACCACGCAGACGCGGGCATTCCTCATCTGCCAGGCGGCCTTCAGCAGCCGCAGTCCCGTTCTCAGCCACTCCGGATCGTTGGTGGAGGCCAGCAGGTACCGCTTCCGCTTCAAGTCCCAGGAATTGTGGAACGCGTCGAAGAACCCTCGGTGGCCTTGGAAGAGCACGTCCACGACGGGCATGTCCACCTGGGGGCTCTGCGGGGCCAGCGACAGCGCGCCGTCGCACTCCTTCATCCTCTTGGGGTCGCTCGTGAGTTCGATTCCCAGCTTCGTCGCTTCGTCCTTCAGGATCTTCTGGCACATGCGCCCGGCCACCGGGCCGTCGTAGGGTCCGCCCCAATTGTCATCATCGCCGGTCCACTGGGGGACTTGGATCCAGATCAGTGGTCGCTTCGCCGGCTTGGCGGCCCGTGCGGCATCGTCAGCAGCGGCCGTGCAAGCGGTCCAACATGCCGCCAGCAGGCACGCCAGAGCCCAACATTTCGATCTCGCGCTGGTTTTCATGACGATTTCCTTTCAATGTGCGTTGTGTTCTTTGCCAAACTTATCCTCGCGGGGAATGGGCCCAGCGACAGCAGGCGCAACTGGGGCCTTCGGAGATGCCTTCCACGGGCCGTTCGGCGCGGGCCTGGGCAGGAGCGGGAGCGTCGCGATATTTCAAGGCCGCCTTTCCCTCAACCAGCGTCCAGAACGCGTCCATCTCTTTCTCGACGTTGCCATAGACCGCCTCGCTATGCGGCGAGCCGAGACCGGTGCCGGGGCGGCCCACGTCGGCCATTCCGTCGACCGTGTACTCGATCGAGGTCCGGCAGCCCCCGTTGGGCGGCTGGATGGAATTGGACACGAGATGTCCGGTGCCCAGCCGGTGCCCGCCGCGAAAGACCGTGATCTCCTGGCCGACCTTCCATCGGACCTGGGGCGCGATGCCCCGCCCGGTCTCCGAATGGGGCATCAACACGAACGGCTCGTGCGGCTGGTCGTAGCCATTCAACTTGGACGGCGCCGTGCAGTGGGCGCTGATGCGGGTGTTCCGCAGCGTGGGCTGCCCCTCGCCGATGAACGACGGGCGCCCGAACAGCCAATGGGTCAGCAACTGCACCTCCAGGCCGCTCATGTCGCCCTCGCAGGCCGCCGGCAGGCCTTCGTCGAGCAGGCGCAAGGCAGGCACGCAAGGGTTCGTGCCCGACACCCGGTAAGACTGCAAGCAATCCGCCAAACCGATCCCGTCGAACTTGTTGGCCGCCATGATGCGGCGCAAGCACACATAGACGAAGCCGGCATGGATCAGGTCGTTCCACTTGGCCCGCCGAATCTCCTCGGCCTGCTTCATGTAGTAGTCGGCAAACGCTTCGGCCTCTTCCTGGGCCGCCTTGTCTTGTCGCACCTCCTTTTCGGCCTCGGCGTAAGCCTTGAGGTGAAACGAAAGGCGGAACGTCCGCGCATTGCCTTTTATTTTCCAGGCGGCGTGCAGCATGCGCAGGCCGTAGACCACGTCCTTTTCTTCCTTGGAGGCTCCCACCAGCAGCCCCGCCTTGCTCTCGCCCAACTGCCAGACCGCGCCCGAGGCGGGCTGCTGCTCGCGCGGGCACAGAACCACCGCGGGCGTCGCCCCGGCCTTGGCCGCCTCGGCCATCGCCTCGTTCTTCTTGCCGCTCAGGGCGACGATCAACAGTCCGTCGGGCGGGCCCGCGCCCGGGGCTCCGGTGTCCAGGTCGAAATTCAGTTTCTGGGCTGTACCGGCGAGGGCCTTGGCCAAGGATGCCGCCTCGGCCGGAGCCGACTCCTTGCCGATCAACACTGGCCGGAGCACGCACTTCTTGACGGGCGCCGATACGGGCGTCAGTAGCGACTTCGGTTCCTCAGCGCCCCGCGCCGGGCTCAGCAACCCCAGCGCTCCGACCGAAAGGACGGACGCGCCGCCGGCGATCATGAATTGGCGACGCGTCGCCCTTGGGCATGCCGCTGCTGAGCATCGGCGGCAGACGGTCTCATCTGGACCTTTGCGGTCTCTTGCTTCGCTCATGTCGTGTCTCCTTCAACGGTCTTCTTATGGTAAGCGCTCACGCCCAGGTTTACACAAATCGGACATCGTTCACTTCATGACGTTGTCCTCATTCTTTGATCAGAGCGATCCCCTCCGAGGTTCGCTATACTCGGCACGGCTCACTCTTGCGGGCTCCCGCTTTCGCTGATCCGCACCGGCGCTAGTGACCGATCGCTAGCACGGCAGTAATTGCACCATGCACGGCCGGGGTCTGTCAATCGCGGCGAAGGAATTTTGGCCATTCGCGTGCAACTCGGGGGGGATACTTCTTCTAGCAAAAGCGTTTTAAGTCAAGTCCGCATCGCCCAGGAGATCCTTCCGCCAGGCCCAATTGAGGGCCGCATTCCGCCCGAAAAGGAACGCGACCACAAGCGCGCTTCCACCAAGGGCTAAAGTCCCGAGAATCCTTGGGTTGATGACGCGATTCCGGTCCGAATCTGGAAGGTTCCGCCCGCCGTGTCTCGGGCGACGGGTTTCTGGGGTACTCCGGGGTGCGCCGGAAAACGTTTGCCAGATTGCTTAGACCGGGGTAGCTCCGCCCTCATCTGGCGCGACAGCCTGACCGGGAACCACGGCCAGGACTTGCCCCTCGGAGGAGTGTTTCACACATGGTAGTATGTTGACACGTTTCAGAAAACGTATTAGTCTGCTACATGCAGAACGCACTTTGCAGCGTCGATTTGCGCTTTCGACGCAGCGGTGCTAGGGCGCATATGACATGGAGTCGGCGTCTGCGAACCGTTCCGAAGCCAAGAAACACCGGGCAATTCCTCGGCTGTGTGGCCGGTTCTTCCGTTGGCCTCACCCAGACGGTACTGTTGGGAAGAACACCTGATCAGGGAGGTTGTCCCCGGCGTAGTTGAAACAGAAAATGGCGGTTCCTCAGGTCCGAGCGGTGTAGCTCGGACCGCTTTCGAGCAAGAAAGGAGAAACCGCCA
>Ga0315277_10001736_pt1 | contig 31151 bp, 27 predicted proteins | sample YL17G05_15_MG_FD_203695 | JGI IMG/M metagenome (GOLD analysis project Ga0315277, IMG submission 203695) | Sediment microbial communities from Yellowstone Lake, YNP, Wyoming, USA - YL17G05_15 | ecosystem: Environmental > Aquatic > Freshwater > Lake > Sediment | place: USA: Wyoming | collected...
AAAGGGAAGTCTGACCGTTGGCTTTCTCTTTCTGAAAAGTTTCTCCATAACTTAAAGCGTTGTCAACTGAAGCCATAAGCTGTGCCCGGTGTCCTTCTAAGGAATCAAAAGCACCTGCCTGAACAAAGCTCTCCAAAGCTCTTTTGTTTAACTTCCTGGCATCCACCTTCTGGCAGAAATCGAAAATCGATATGAATTTTCCATGCCTTTCCCTGGCGGAAATTATCACCTGTATAACCGACTCACCCACGTTTTTAATCGCTCCCAAACCAAACCTGATCTTTTTTCCTTCTACTTTGAAATTCCCACTGCTTTCATTCACGTCTGGAGGAAGTAGCCCGACCTTCATCCTTTTGCATTCGTCCATCAATATAACTATCCGGTCTGTATCCCCTATCTCTGAGGAAAGTGTGGCTGACATAAACTCCAGAGGATAATGAGCTTTTAAATAAGCGGTCTGGTAAGCCAGATAAGCATACCCCACGCTGTGAGCTTTATTGAAACCATACCTGCCAAAAGTCGCCATAAAATCGAAAATCTTATCTGATATCTTTTCATTTATCCCTTTGGACTTTGCTCCGGAAACGAATTCATCCCTCTGCTCAGCCATCACCTCTGCCTGCTTTTTGCCCATCGCCTTGCGAAGGATGTCTGCTTTGCCCAGAGTATACCCTGCTAAATCACTGGCAATCCTTAAAACCTGTTCCTGGTAGACGATCACCCCATAAGTCTCCTTCAGGATCGGCTCCAAAAGCGGATGTTCATAGGCTATCTTCTTTCTACCTCTTTTACAATCGATATAATCATCGATCACGTAGCTATCTAAAGGTCCTGGACGATATAAGGCATTCATTGCAGTCAGGTCTTCTAAAGATTCAGGTTTAAGCTTGCGCAGATAATCCCTCATACCGGAGCTTTCAAACTGGAAGATTCCCACGGTCTCGCCTTTGGAAAAAAGCTCAAACACCTTTTCATCCTGAAGTGAAATGGAATTTATATCGAGCTCCTTTTTACCTTCTTCTTTCAAGAACCTGATAGTATCATCTATAACCGTAAGGGTTCGCAAGCCCAGAAAATCCATTTTCAGAAGCCCGATCTTCTCAATTCCCTTCATATCGTATTGAGTAGTTATTTCGTCCTTATTGCTCTTGTATAAGGGAACGAAATTGGTCAATTTAGACGGAGCGATAACCACACCTGCCGCATGAGTGGAGGCATGCCGGGTTAACCCTTCCAGGGTTTTCGAATAGGAAAGTAGCTTTTCTATCTGAGGATTTTCTGTGGCTATTTTTTTAAAATCCGGCTCTAACTCCATTCCCCTTTCTAAGGTCATATCCGGCTCCATAGGAATCATCTTGGCGATCTTGTCTACCTCTGAATAGGGCACCCCCAGTACCCTACCTACGTCTCTTACCACTGCCCTTGCTGCCATAGTCCCGAAAGTGATTATCTGGGAAACGTTTTCCTCACCATATTTATTCACCACATATTTGATGATCTTATCCCTTCCCCGATCAGAGAAATCTATGTCGATATCCGGCAAAGAAATCCTTTCCGGATTCAAAAACCTCTCAAACAGAAGACCATATTTCATCGGGTCGATGTTGGTTATCCCCAAACAGTAGGAGACCAAACTTCCAGCAGCAGAACCTCTTCCCGGTCCCACCGGGATATTGTTATTCTTGGCATAATCGATGAAGTCTTTAACGATAAGGAAATAACCGGCGAAACCCATCTGTCCGATGACCTTCAGCTCCTTTTCCAGTCTCTGTTTTAATTCCTCGGTCTGGTGAGGATACCTTTGCTCAAACCCTTTCTGGACCAGGGACTCCAGATATGAGCCTAAATTCTCATAACCCTCAGGTAAAGGAAAATGGGGCAAATAGGTCTTGCCGAACTCCAACTCTAAATTACACTCCTCAGCGATTTTTAAAGTGTTTTCCAAAGCTTGAGGAACCTCGCTGAAAAGCTCCTTCATCTCCTCTGGTGATTTCACATAGAGCTGGTCTGTGCCGAACCTCATCCTGTCAGCATCTTCCGTCTTTTTGACAGTTTGGATGCAGAGAAGTGCATCGTGTGCTAAATAATCTTCTCTTCTGAGGTAATGACAATCATTAGTGCACACCAGGGGGATTTTTGCTTCTGAGGAAAGCTGAATCAACAACTTTTTAGCCTTTTTCTCCTCCTCTAATCCGTGATCCTGCAGCTCGATATAGAAATTACTCTCTCCAAAAATTTCATGATATTCTAAAGCCACTTCTTTTGCTTTCTTGTAATTATCGTTGAGCAAAAGATATGGTATCTCCCCCTTTAGACAGCTGGAAAGTCCGATCAGCCCCTGGTTGTGTTTTCTTAAAACCTCTTTATCAATCCTGGGCTTGTGATAAAATCCCTCCAAATATCCGATGGTTGAAAGCTGAATCAGGTTTTTATACCCGGTGAGGTTTTTTGCCAGAAGGATTAAATGATAACCTGCATCCGGCACACCGCGCATAGGCTCTTTTTTGGTCCTGCCTTCCGGAGCAACATAAACTTCCGAGCCTATAATCGGTTTTATCCCGCAGTCCAAAGCTTTATTGTAAAATTCTATAGCCCCGAACATATTGCCGTGGTCAGTAATAGCTAAGGCCGGCAGCCGGTATTCCTTTGCCAGGGCCAGAAGCTCATTTATCTTGCAGGCACCATCCAGGAGGCTATATTGCGTATGGTTATGAAGGTGAACAAAGTCTGAATGTTTCATAATTATTCTATCCTGTTATCCTCTCCTTTTCAAGGAGAGGACTTCGGAGGTCAAGAGGGCGAGGTGTAACCTCGCCCCTACAAAATCTCGACTTCTTTTATCTATTTTATGTAATAACCGAAAAAAAGCAACTAAAAAGATTAGATAAATTTTTGTGGTAATGGTAGGGCAAGGCTTCAGCCTTGCGAAAAACAGAAAGAAGCAACCCTAAAGGTCCAGAATGGATCTTGAGAGTTGCCCTACAAAATGACACTCATGAAAAGACATCCTACAGTGAGTAGCTGAGCTAAACACAAAAACCCTTGACAAAAACATTATTGAGCTTATTTTCCCGACAAGTAATTGAGGGTTCTTAGATTATGGCTATTTTTATCACCGGCGGCACCGGGTTTATCGGAAGAAAATTAATCGAAAGGCTTTCTTTGGAAGATGAGGTTTTGCATCTTTTAGTCCGTTCGCAGAGTAGCATTGCCAATTTAGAAAGAAAAGAGAAGATTCGTTTTTTTTACGGAGATGTCACCGATGAAAATTCGGTTTTAGAAGGGATGAAAGGATGCGATAAAGTCTACCATCTGGCTGCCTATGCCAGAAACTGGAGCTTTGATAAAAATCAGTACTACAAAGTCAATGTGAGAGGTGCAGTAAATGTATTTGAATCAGCACTCAAGAATCGAGTGAAGAAGATAGTTTTCACTTCATCCTGTGTAACTCTGGGTCCAAGCCAGGATAGAGCCCTTACTGAAAAAGACTGGAAACCGAGAGAAAACTTTTATACCGAATATGAGAAGAGCAAATATTTGGCTGAACTGGAAGCCTTAAAATTCGTCGAAAAAGGATTAAACCTGGTGATGGTAAACCCGACCAGAGTGTATGGTCCAGGACTTTTGACCGAAGCCAATTCAGTCACGAGAATAGCGCAACAATACATCGAAGGGAAATTCCCCCTGATTTTAAACCGGGGTAAAGAGATTGGGAATTATGCCTTTGTAGAGGACGTAGTCTCAGGTCAAATCCTGGCGATGGAAAAGGGGAAAAACGGGGAAAGGTATCTGCTAGGAGGTGACAACATAACTTTAAAAAATCTCTTTTCACTGCTGGATGAGATTATGCGAACTAAGCACTTGCAAATAAGTATTCCTCCGAAAATAGCCAGATTCATTGCCTGGCTTGAAGAAAAAAAAGCTAATATATTCAAAAAATATCCGAGGATTAGCCGGGATTGGATGGATACTTTTTTGCAGAACTGGGCATATTCTACTGAAAAGGCGGGAAAAGAACTCGGATATAAATATCTTCCCCTGAAAGAAGGACTGAAAATTACCTGTGAGTGGATATTAAACCAGAAAACAGCCCCTAACAGAGATTCTACTAGACTCTTACCTGAGGCGAAATAGAGTATACAGTGAATAAACTTAACAGAGGAAAAATCGATCTCAAGCCGAGCGTGATACTTTTATCTGCTTCTATCCTTCTGGTCATTTTCAAATATTATGGCTATCCTCAGTCATTTGTTTCTATTTTCCACACCGCCTGTGGAGTAGATTTCAAACATTGTTTCCCAGCCCATACATATTTTTTCCTCTGCTCGGTTTTACTTTTGATCTTAATTCCCTTTATCCTGATAAAATATGTTCTGAAAGAAAAGATGTCAGATTACGGTTTTAAAAAGGGAGATTTCGAATTCGGGATAACCTCTTTTCTGATTTTGTTTCCTTTGATTGCCCTGGTTATGATTCTCCCCTCTTCAAGGATGCCTCAATTCAAGGCGGAGTATCCTCTTTTTGCCCTGGCTGGAAAAACATTCTCCCTGGTTTTACTCTATGAGTTGATATACGGGCTTTACTATATAAGCTGGGAGTTTTTTTTCCGGGGGTATCTCCTTTTTGGGTTGAAAGATGTCTTCGGAGAGTGGAATGCTATTCTAATTCAGACTTTGCCATCCGTATTAATGCATATCGGTAAACCGGACGGGGAAATTTTAGCCTCCATCGCTGCCGGCATATTATTCGGGAAGCTGGCCCTCAGGGGAAAATCCATTTATTATGTTTTCCTCCTGCACTGGTTTATCGGAATGGCGATGGACCTTTTCATTCTCTATTTATAAATGAGAAAACACCTTGAATTCTTAAGACCGGTTGATTTACTTTTAATTGTCTACCTGGCAGGTTTGACTCCGCTTTTAATCGTTTTCGGCAAGAATAATTCAGGTTTTTCCTCTCTCGTCTTCCTTAATTTAATTTTCATTTTGGGTTTGATTTCTTTTTCCTTTTTAAGGGAGAAACTGATCAGTAATGTTTTGGGTTTTGGCCTTGCGATTTTCCCTCTAATCGCCTCTATTTACCTCTACAAGGAATCAGGACAGATGGTTCACATCTTTTATCCGGGCTGGTATGATAATTTAATTATGAGTTTTGAAATAAATCTATTCGGGGTGCTGCCCAATTTCTGGCTGGAGAAATTCTTTTCACCGGTTACAACCGAAGTTCTTATGTTCGCTTATTTCATTTATTTGCCCATGATACCTTTTCTCTGCGTTTATTTTTACTTTAAAGTTAATCCACAGGCGTTGGACCAGTTCCTTTTGCCTTTGATTTTGGCTTACTCCGTTTGCTTTTTAGGTTTTTTTCTTTTTCCTGCAGCCAGCCCTCGCTTCGTCCTGGACGGTGGAAAGGAATTGGAGGGGTTCATCTTTAGAAAGATTATGCTTTACATCGAGGGAAACGGACAGTTCCAGGGCGGTTCCTTCCCCTCAGCTCACTGCGCTGCCGGGACCGTGATGATATTATTATCCTATCGCTTCGACAAAAAACTATTTGCCTTTGTCTTACCCATAATTCTGCTTTTTTTCTTAGCTACGGTATACGGCAGGTATCATTATTTATCTGACGTCATTGCAGGAATTTTAATAGGCTTGGCAAGCGTATATTTGTCCGCGAGGTTGTCAAAGAATGTAGGAGCTACCCGGCAGTTCGACAGGCTCACTGCTCTGAGCGAAGCCAAAGAGGGGGTCGCCCCTGCAGAAAAGGCGTAGCTACCAAAAAAACGGGCGATATGACTTTTCGCTTCTAAACTTCCCTGACTAATTCTCTGAGCTTTCCCTTATCTTTGATTACGATCTCTTTTGAGCTTGACCCCAAAATCCCCTCTTTTTTGAACCGGCTCATCACACGGATGGCTGTTTCCACGGACGTTCCCACGGAGTCTGCCATATCCTGCCGGGTAAGTTTAAGGTTGATCTTTATCCCACCCGGAAACGGCGTGCCGTGCTTCTCTGAAAGCCCGAGCAGGAGCGCAGCCAGTCTTTTCTCCACCTTTCCCGAGATAAGCCCAATCATCATCTCATGGGCTTGCATCAGCTTTCTCCCCAGAAAACTTATGACCCCCTGGGCTAAGCATTCCTGGGTTTTGAGCAGGGAAAGTAAATCCCTCTTTGAAAGAGAGTAGACTCTTGACTTTTCCTCAGCTCTGGCTGAGGCATACTGGATCTCAGAGAAAATCGTTCCGCCGCCGCAGATTTCACCAGGAGTTACGACTTCTAATACTATCTCTTTACCACCTGCTGAATGCTTCAGAACCTTCACCTTTCCGGATTTGATCACATACAAGTAAGAAGCAGGCTCACCCTCCCAGAACAGGTATTCTCCTTTTTTAAATTCCCTTTCTGAGAATTTCTGGCTGACCTCTAAAAGCTCGTTTTCAGACAAGTCCGAAAAAAATGGGATTCTCCCGACTATTTCTAATTTTTTCAACATCTAAAGTAACCTCACTTCTTATATTACGATATATTTAACAGTAATTTAACCTGTCGTTATTCTATGTCAAGACCAAAAGTGGGGACGAGCATTCTGTTCGAAGGTTCGACAGATTCGCCGCCCTGAGAACCAAGGGCGAGGAAACCTCGCCCCTACAAAAAAAGTCAATAAGACATGGTATCCCCACGTTGCCCTCAACGTGGGGCCATTATTCTTCCAAAAAGACCAATCATAAAAAAATCCCCGCCGAAGGTTTCCTCAGCGAGGATGGGGGGAAGAAGCAACAACAGGAGTTAAAAATTATTGTCGTTTTTGACAGCAATAAAAATAAACCATCAAAATATAAAAACTATGACCGTCATCATAAAAATGCGGATTTATTTTGCATTTTCCTCTTTAGCCTAAAATATCTGATTCGACTGCAAATTGTAGGGGGAATTCATGAATTACTTCTACAAACCCTTGGTAGGTCTGACATCCTTGTGGTTAAGAGCCAGCCCGCTTAGCTCTCTGACTGTCAAAACAGACAGGAATGTCTGTTTTACCGTTCATCAGGGGGTTCTATGTAGCGTCCCGCCTTATGCAGAAATAGAAAATAAAAACGTCCGGGATAAACCCGGACGCCACGAAGTATTCCCCTCTCCTTTTAGGAGAGGGTCAGGGTGAGGTCAGTATCATTCGTGAGGGTACCACCCCCAAACTCGTTTGGGGGTGCCACACAAGCAGATTACCACCACACCTGCTTGCCATTTTCGATCGTAAAAATCCGCTCTTCTTCTTTATTGGAATCTTTCGGCACTAGCCAGTAAAGACATCCTGTTGGGACTTTTTCGAAAACCAGAGGCTTATCGCCCGCAATTGAGCTTCCCAACTTTTGCCAGCCATCTTTCCAGTAAAAAAACTCATATTCCTTTCCTGGAGTCAGGAACGTTTTTGCTATTCCATCGGTAGAAGCTTCCTGTTTTCGAGCAGTCGTGGAGGTCAGAGATAACGATACCATTTTCCTGTCAACTCCTTGAATTTCCTCGACACTGCAGTTAGAATGGAGAATAAACGGCTCGCCATAGGGAACGACCTTACCATTCAGATAGAGGGCCTGCAGGTAAGCGATGTCCTTCCCCATATCCGTGAAGACTGCACTTTTGTTCTCGATTCTACCCCAGTGAATAGGCTGCCACTCGCCATCGTTGAAAACGCACAGGTATGAGATATCCACCGAGTCCGGGATTTCTTTTTCGAAATTTACAGTCACATTACAAACCTCTTCATAATCCCTGGTGACGTCTTTATAACTTTTACCCGCAAGCCAGCCAGGAACTTCCTTTTGCTTTTTCTCCTGAAAGGCAAGATTGTCTTTTTGCTTATCAAAAGTCTTGCGATAGACCTTGGCAAGTTTGTTCCACAGATGATATTCCCCCGGATTTGCCTCAGCTCCCATAAACGGGGTCACCTTGCCGTCTGGCGTGACTATTGCATTCCACGCATGGTTATTCCCGGCATTTGCCCAGAAAGGAGTATAGTCAGAGGTGACAGCGAGTCCATTCGCTCTCATAGCATAAATGGTCACATTGGTCATATCCTCACATCTTCCCAGATGATTTTTGAGCATCTCGGAAAGTCCCTGGTCAGTGTGATGATAATAATAACGCGGGTCAAACGTAAACCACGACTTGATATCGTCATTAATCAGCTTTGCCGCTTGAATTGCATCTGAAGGGTCAGTCATCTTTTTTTCCAGCCCTTTGTATTTCTCCCAGAAAAATTCACGCCAGTTCTCCAGAGGTTCGTTGCTTCCGCGATAAGGAAGCATATATTCACAAAACTGCTCAAAAGATAATTTCTTTGCCCAGGGCTTTTCACTCCAGGCTTTAAACGAGTAATCGATCTGCTTGATCAAGAAATCGGCTGTGACGGTATTCAAGTCGTAAATTATTTCTTTCTTTTCGAAATCAAGTGAACCATAACGTTGTTCCAATGTATCCCATTCTGCCCTTAAGGTATTATAATCCTGATAATCCAGCACATTAAAGCTGATCTCTTTTCCAGTAGTATCCTGAAGAGCATAAGTCTCGTAGCTGTGCCCTTCCATATTGCCAATCAGGAAAAATGCAGCCTGGAGTTTCAAGGAATCATTTGCAGAAGAATAATGCGACAGGACATCCTTCAGCTCCCCGCGATTACTCCCGGCAGAGTCGAGTGCTGCAGCTACATCCGGAGGATAGGAGAGCTTTACTTTGGTTGCCGTAGCGTGGCTTGACAAACACACCAAAAGCAAAACAAGAATGACCATAAATTTGGTTTTCATTTTTTCCTTTTTCTAAGCATATAGGCGCAACTCATGAATTGCCCATATCGATTGAAAGTTTCCTTTACGATTTGTAGGCAGTCTGGGACAACATAAGAATTTTTCTTGCAAGAACAAATTAATGAACACAGGCTTTCCTGTGCAATCTGAGAAAACTGTCGAATGCCAATTCAGGGAGCAATCTGTAAACATATATGCGAAGTTCGAGAAGTAATGTCCAGAGTAAGGGTCTAGTCCTTTATTGCCCGATAAGCTAACGGATAAATACTGATTACTTACCTAGATCCTAACTCTTTCAATAACTCCTCTGCATCTTTCGCATCCTTTTTTCTGTCCTGCTTTCTAAAAAGATCTGCCGCCTCTTCCAGTTCCTTTCTGGCCTCTGGATACTTCTTCAAATCCTTAAGTAGATTGCCCAGATTATTGGAATAGTACTTTATAGTGGCATAATCCCAGGAGGTCCCACTACCTATGCTCCCTCCGGTCACGTAGACACTGCCAGAACCGTCTACTGCGATAGCACGGGCTTGATCAATTCCATTCCCTCCCGGGCCATTGTACCTTTTCACCCAAGCGATGTCTCCAGCTGAATGGTACTTTATAGTGGCATAATCATAGGAGGTCCCAGCGCCTTCGCTATATCCGGTCACGTAGACATTGCCAGAACCGTCTAATGCGATAGCAGAGGCCTCATGAACTCCATTTTCCGGCCCATTATACGTTTCCACCCAGGCAATATCTCCATTGGAATTGTACTTTATAGTGGTATAATCATAATCATAGTCCGACCTACTGCCTTTCCTCGATCCGGTCACGTAGACACTGGCAGAACCGTCTACTGCGATAGCTTGGGCCCAATCCTTTCCATTTTCCGGCCCATTATACCTTTTCACCCAGGCAATATCCCCATTGGAATAGTACTTTATAGTGGCATAATCAAGGGCGGTCCCACTACCTACGCTCGATCCGGTCACGTAGACATGGCCAGAACCATCTACTGCGATAGCATGGGCGTTATCACCTTCATTTCCCGGCCCATCGTACCTTTTCACCCAGGCGATGTCTCCAGCTGAATGATACTTTATAGTGGCATAATCAAAACCGGTCCCATCGCCCGTGCTTACTCCGGTCACATAGACATTGCCAGAACCGTCTACTGCGATAGCATGGGCGTCATCATCTCCATTTCCCGGCCCATTGTACCTTTTCACCCAGGCGGTGTTTCCATTGGAATAGTACTTTATAGTGGCATAATCATACTTGGTCACATTGCCTGTGCTTAGTCCGGTCACATAGACATTGCCAGAACCGTCTACTGCGATAGCATGGGCGTCATCATCTCCATTTCCCGGCCCATCATACCTTCTCACCCAGGCGGTGTCAAGGGACTGAGCAAAAAGGGGCAGGCTGATGAACAAAACTAAGAATAAGACCAAAAGCAATCTTATCATAAAACCTCCCAATTTTAAAAGAGCATTTAGCTATAACTTACAAATAATAATAATATAACGAATCTATTTTTCTTCTGCAAGCTTCTCTAATAGCTAAAGAAAAGTAGTGGAACCTACTGATAAGAAATAAATAAAAACAGGGGTTCAAAATTCTGAACCCCTACCTACTATTAGGACAGGGGCACTGAAAAGGTCACACTATAGAACCTGTTTTTTAGCGAACACATAGGTTCGCCCCTACGTTTTCCCTCTCCTTTGCAAGGAGAGGGTTAAGGGTGAGGTTTATTCCTCAAACACCCTTTTAAAAACCTCAATCGTCTGGTGAATATCTTCGGTGTTCACATCCAGATGCGTCACCAGTCTCATTTTTCTTTTCCCAAAAGGAATACTAAGAATCCCGTTTTCCTTCAGCCTTTCAACCAACCACTCTGCATCCTTCCCTTCCTCCTTAATCTCCAGAATCACCATATTGGTCTGCACTGTCTCCATATCGATAAAAATCCCTGAAATCTTCGATAACCCCTCAGCCAAAATCCTGGCATTCTTGTGGTCTTCTGACAAGCGGTTGACATTATGCTCAATCGCATAAATCCCCGCAGCCGCGATAATCCCCACCTGCCTCATTCCGCCTCCGAACATCTTTCTGTTCTTGCGTGCTTTTTTGATAAACTCCGTGCTCCCTGCAACAACTGAGCCAATTGGCGCTCCTAACCCCTTGGATAAGCACACGGAAACCGAATCAAAATAGCTGGCAAACATATTCAGGGGAATCCCGGTGGCAACAGAAGCATTCCACAGTCTGGCACCATCCAGATGCATCTTCACGTTACACTTTCGTGCCACTTCATTGATTTTCTGTATTACTTCAAGAGAGTAAATCGTTCCTCCTGCCCGGTTATGAGTATTTTCGATGACTATGAGTGCAGTTGGCGGATGGTGAATATTGTCAGGTCTGATCTCTTCCAGAATCTGCTCAGCCTTCATAATCCCTCTTTCACCTTTTATAGGATGAAGCTGAAGCCCGGACAAAGCCGCAGGTGCACCTACTTCATAATTGTAGATATGCGAGTTTACTTCCAAGATGACCTCATCCCCTGGATTAATCAAAGATCTTAAGCAGACCTGGTTACCCATAGTCCCGGAAGGGACAAAAAGAGCTTTCTGTTTCCCTAAAAGGAAAGCCACCATCTCCTCCAATTTTATGACGGTTGGGTCATCCCCGAAAACGTCATCCCCCACCTCAGCCTCGGCTATGGCTTTTCTCATCTCCTTAGAGGGGCGCGTAACAGTATCGCTCCTTAAATCGATAAATTTTCTTTGTTCCACTGCCTTCCTCCTTTTGTAGCGGAAGGCCGTCAAGGTCTTGAGACTTTAGCCTTCCAGCATTATTGTCTTCGTGGAGGTCTGAAGACCTCCGCTACCTTGTCACGAGCGAAACACTTCGTACCGTATAAAGCGGGACGCTACGTGTTTTTTTCCTTTGAACTCCTGTAGCGGAAGGCTTCAGCCTTCCATCCTGGGAACCAATTCTAATGGAGGTCTGAAGACCTCCGCTACCTTGTCACTAGCGAAATACTTCGTCGGGCGTAAAGCCCGACGCTACTTTTTGCGACCCTGAAAGGGTCGTGCTACGTTTTTAGCCCTTGAACCCTTAAACCTTGCTTCCTTTGATTAATATATGAATTCTTCCCCAAAAGAAAAACGTCATCCTTTGCTAATTAAAGAATGACGTTTCAGTCAGTCTCAGACATCAAGAAAGCCCTTCACTATGAAGGATCATTAGACGCAGATTCGCTTTGAGCAGATTTGAGCCTGGAGGAAACCAGAAGGCTGACTGCCTGACCATCGGCTTTACCTTTTACTTTAGGCATCAGAACCTTTATCACCTTGCCTATATCTTTTTCGCCCTCTGCGCCGACCTCGGTTATAGCCTCCTCAACTAACTTCTCTAACTCCTCAGCGTCGAGTTGTTCGGGCATATAACCCAAGATCAGCTTCAGCTCATCTTCTTCTTGTTTAACTAAATCCTCCCGCCCGCCTTTTCTGAACTGTTCAATAGAATCCCGGTGTTTTTTTGCGGCGGAGGTTAGAACTTCGAGCACCTCCTCGTCTGAAAGCTCTTTGCCTTTATCGATCTCTTTGTAGCGGATGTCCGATTTCAGAAGACGGGTGAGACTCAACTTCAATTTCTCACCCGACTTCTGTGCCTGTCTCATATCCTGATCGATTCTTTCCTTGAGGGTCATTTTATGCCTTAGAATGATTCCTCGTAAAATCTGCGACGGCTTTTTCTCCGGGCAGCAGCCATTTTTCTTTTCCGTTTTTCAGACGGTTTCTCGAAATGCTGATGTTTTCTAATATCTGCCAGGATACCGGATCTTTCGCAGGATTTCGTAAAACGCCGCAGGGCCTTCTCGAAACTCTCATCCTCTCGGATTTTGACAACGGTCATCTCATCTCTAACCCCCTTTCAATTCTCCCGTTAAATGTTGGATTTGTGTTATCATAATTTCTTTTTAAACAACTATAATATAATAACTTACTAATCCTGTCAAGTAAAAATTTTAGAATCGGCAATTTTTTTAACTTCTTGCCTTTAAAGAACTTAGAAAGTCATACTTAAAGATACTTTTCATATATGTAACCCCGAAAAATGCATTTCATGAGCCTAACGTCTTTTAAGCCTTATATTTATCACCAATCTAAAAATACGTAACAAGTGAAGAATATTCTGGAGAAAAACCTGTCAATCAAGAAAAAATTTAACGGCCCGGATGACTATAACCTCATCGCGTAAATTAGTAAACTATCAGAGGTCTCCCAATTCATGTAGCACCAAAGAGGAAAAAACAATTCCGGCGGTCTCAGAGCGAAGCCTTCTGGGCCCTAAGGAAACCGGGATAATTCCGGATTTGAATGATAAATCTAATTCCTCCTGAGTAAACCCGCTTTCAGGACCAACTAAGAGCAAAACATCCTTTACTCCTTTTTTCCCTTCAAGAATCTCTTTCAAGAATTTTGAGCCTTTAGCCTGACAGGCAATAAGAGCTAAATCATAATCTTTGACTTTAGCTAAAAGTTCCCGAAATAATACCGGACTCTGGATCTCTGGCAACTTTGAACGTAGAGCTTGCTTCATCCCGCTAATGGCAATCCTTTTCCACCGGCTCACCCGCGAAATCACTTTAGAATCCTTTTCCAGTTTAATCAAGCTTTTCCCGGTGATAAGAGGAATGATCGAAGATACTCCGATTTCTGTGACCTTTTCCACCAGGAAATCCATCCTTACTCCTTTGATTAAAGCCTGAGCTAAAGTCAAATGAGTAAAAGGCTCGTTTTCCTTTCTGGTCTGGCTGATGATTCTACCCTGCACCCAATCTTTTACCTTAGCCGTAACCTGAACCTGATATTTCATCCCCTCACCGTCCACCACATCGATGATCTCCCCTTCCCCCTTTCTCAATACCAGACAGATATGCTTAGCCTCCTCCCCTTCGATCCTGAGAAAGTCTTTGCTAACATTTTTTGGGTCTACGTAAAAATAAGTGATCATAGATACCTCATTTTTGAGAGATTCCTGAAAATCTAAGAGAATAATCTTGCAGATCCCATCTTCCCTCTTGGAATCACCCTCCCTTCATCCCTCCCATCAAGGGAGGGAACTTTAAAGAAGGCTCATTCCCTTACCTATCCATCAACTCTTTTCGGCTATAAAACAAATCCATCCTTTTTCTGACAGTGCCTCACTTAGAACGATTTTTTTTGCCAAAAAAAACTTCTCCATCTCCTTTTTTTCTTCGGTTTGAATACCGGATATAATGAAAGTTCCTCGTTCTCTAAGAACACGGCTCATTCTGTCAAAAAACTCCATTATCTGGGTCTTAGTCAGGTTGGCAGTAATCAGGTCGAAATAATTAGCTGATATTTTATTGTTTAGAGTCCCTAATTTCAAATCCACGGTTTTATGAACTTTGTTCCTTTTGATATTTTATTGCGCATTGCTGATCGCGTCCTGGTCAATATCCAGAGCCAGCACATAAGAAGCACCTAATTTAGCTGCGGCGATAGCCAGAATACCGCTTCCAGTCCCCAGGTCTAAAACCCGAACACCAGCTCTTATATATTTCTCTAGTACTCTTAAACAGAGCCTGGTTGTGGAGTGCTCTCCGGTCCCGAAAGCCATCTTGGGTTCCATCTCGATCACAAGCTTCTGAGGAAATCTTTTCTTGATCCAGTTTGGTTTAATTATTATTCTGTTCGTTACCTGAATGGTTTAAAAGTCTTTTTCCAATTTCTTGACCAATCCTCCTCTTTTATTTCTGTTAACCTGACCTTGACCTCTATGTAGTTTTTATCAAGTTTTCTTAGCGATTCAGCATATTTGTTCACCTTGTCGAGTAAAGACGCAGCCTTTAGTTTACCCTTAAGATACCCCTTTAAAGCAATCTTATCCCTTCCCTTTTCCTCTGTGACGTATCCTTTACAGCCATTGTCCACCAGTAAATTCCCGAAAAGCTCAGACAATGCCTGGGGAAGAATCAGCTTTATCTCGGTAAAATCTTTATCAATTCCTGTTGAAATGCTCACCTCTCACCTATGAGAAATTTCCCTTCCCTTTTGACCACTTTGACCTGCAGGATTTTGTTCTTTAGCCCATCATCACCTTCCATCAGGACGCGAATATAATTATCTGTCAACCCAATCAGCCTGCCAGTTTTCTTGTCCTTAGTGCCCTCCACTAAAATCTCCATCTTTTTTCCGGTAAAGCGTTCCAGATGTTTTTCCCACTTTTCTTTTCCAATCTGATGAAGAATTTCACTCCTCTTATGAATCACCTGAGGCGTTAGTTTATCTTTCATCTCTGAGGCTAAGGTTCCCTTTCTAACCGAATAACTGAAAACATGAAGATAAGAAAGGGGTGAGGACAAAATAAATCCGCAAGTCTTTTCAAAATCCTCTTCGCTTTCTCCTGGAAATCCAACCATAACATCCGCACCTAAGGTTACGTTTTCAATCCTGTTCGACACATCATAAATCAAATCTCTGTATTCCTCTACAGTATAATTCCTTCTCATCCTTGTGAGAATTTCGTTACTTCCAGCTTGTAGAGGCAGATGCAGGTGCCGGCAGATTCTTTTTTCTTCGACCAGAAGCCTGATCAATCCCTCATCCAGCTCTTTTGGCTCGGTTGAGCTTAACCTGATCCTCTCCACTTGAGTCTCGGATAAGATTTTCTTTAGAAGAGCAGTAAGGTTCATTCCGTCTTGTGAATATTTACCAATGTGAACACCAGTCAGCACCACTTCCTTAAACCCTTTATCCCTTAATCCCTTTATCTCTTCAACGATTTCATTCGCATCTCTTGACCTTTCGTTCCCGCGTGCCCTAGGAACGATACAATAAGAGCAACTTTCATTACACCCATCCTGAATTTTTACCAGGGCACGGGTATGCTTAAATCTTCCAGCAATCCTGTTCTTTTGCTCATTTATCTTTGATGTTTCGCTGAATAATCTCTCCAGTACAACCTCTCCAATCCTTTTCTTCTCTTCGTTCCCCAAGACCAAAGCGACGCCTGGCAGTTTATTAAGCAAATCCGGCTCGACTTCAGAATAGCAACCCACAACCGCAATCTTTGAGTCAGGGGACCTTCTAAAAGCCCGATAAACAGCCTGCCTTGATGAATAATCACTCTGAGCCGTTACTGTGCAGGTATTGATTATATATAAATCTGCCTGCTCTGAGAAACCAACCCTCTTGAAACCGGCTTTTTCCAGACTCTCCCCCATCCATTCGGTCTCGTACTGATTTAGCTTACATCCTACGGTATATAAAGCAACTTTTCTCTGGCTCATACTTATCCCAGCTCAAATTACGATTGAAATCTAATCTTTGCTTTATGATTTGTAAATAAAAAAGTAGCATAGGAATAATTCTTGAATTATCCCTGTCTCTTTAACTTTATAGGTAAAATATCTGAAGATCAGACCCCTCTCAGAGGTAAACAAACAGGCAGGATGCCTGTTCCACCTCATTCTGCTACAGAAAGATACCCTAACCTGAAAGAGAATTAGGCAAACTGAGAATGGACCATATCTCTATATAAGTCATTGGAAATTACACCCTTTAACATTATAGACAGCTTTTCTTTTTACACCAGTTCTGATAAAGAATTTCACCCGAAAGTCGATAATAGTAAAAGAACAATCCAGAACTTGGATTAAGCAATTTTCATTCCTTAAACCCCTGGAGAACCTATGGTAGGCTTAAGAGAACTATTAGAAACGATGGTCAAAAAGAATGCCTCTGATCTTCATCTAACCGTGGGCAGTCCTCCTCAATTAAGGATTGACGGCAAACTGATAAAGACCAGCCATGACCTTCTGACTCCGGAGGATACCAAGAAGCTGGCTTATTCCATTATGAGCGAGAAACAGCGTCAGAAGTTCGAGGAGAAGAGTGAGTTGGACCTTTCTTTCGGGATAGAGAACCTCAGCCGGTTTAGATGTAATGTATATATGCAAAGGGGAAACGTAGCTATAGCCTTGCGTATGATTCCCCACCGCATACCCAGCTTTGAGGAATTAGGCTTATCCAAGGTGATAACCGAATTCGCCAACCTGCCCAGAGGATTAGTATTAATCACCGGGCCTACCGGAATGGGTAAATCCACTACTTTAGCTGCACTTATTGACAAAATCAACAAGGAGAGGCATTGTCACATCATCACAGTTGAAGACCCAATAGAATACCTGCACCGCCATAACTGTGCTTTGATAAACCAGAGAGAAGTTTATTCAGATACAACTTCCTTTGCCTCGGCTTTAAAATATGCCCTACGGGAAGACCCGGATGTGGTTCTCATAGGTGAGATGAGGGATTTAGAGACCATAGAGGCGGCTTTGAATATATCCGAAACCGGACATTTAGCCTTTGCTACCCTGCATACTAATTCCTGCGTTGAATCGATAAACCGAATAATCGACGTTTTCCCGGTCAATCAGCAGGAGCAGGTGCGAGTTACCATTTCTTTTGTTTTGCAGGCAGTGGTAGCCCAGCAGCTGATTCCCAAGATCGGTGGTGGGAGAGTCCTGGCTCTGGAGATTATGGTCTGTACCCCGGCTATCCGGGCTTTGGTCCGGGATGATAAAGTCCACCAGATCTACTCTATGATGCAGGCCGGGCAGAAATATGGTATGAAGACTATGAATCAATCCTTAGCAGAGCTTTATCTGACCCATAAGATAACGATTGGGGATGCGATGGGGAGAAGCTCCAACCCGCAGGAGTTGAATGAGACCTTGTCCAAAAAAGAGCAGATCTCTAACCTGGTGTGATTTTTTTGAAATGAAGGAGGAGTAAATTGCCTATCTTCGAATACAAAGGAAAAACTTTAGCCGGAACGACTGTGTCCGGAGAGCTTAAGGCCAGAGACCGGGGCGAGCTGGAAAAGCTTCTGCGCAATAATAAGATCCTGGTAAGCTCGGTTATAAAGAAACCATCCAGCATCAAACTCAGCTTTGGTCGAAAAAGAATTAAAAAAGTTCATATCTCCAGGTTCACCCGGCAGTTCGCTACTATGATCGGGGCAGGATTGCCTATGGTTCAGTGTCTGGAGATTTTAGCTCAGCAGAGCGATTCTGCAGGGATGAGAAAAGTGATCGGACAGGTCAAGGAAAGTGTCCAGGCAGGCACCACCTTAGCTGAAGCTCTATCCAAGCACAAGAAGACCTTCGATGATCTTTATGTCAATATGGTGGATGCCGGTGAGATAGGAGGAGCTCTGGATTCCATCCTCATAAGATTAGCCGTCTATCGCGAGAAAGCGGATGCCTTAGTGCGAAAAGTGAGGGGCGCTTTGATCTATCCTGCGGTAATCCTTATAGTGGCTATTGGAGCTACTACCTTAATGCTTACTTACATTGTGCCCATCTTCGCCAAGATGTTTTCCGGAGTTGGAGCTGAGCTTCCCGGACCCACTAAATTCGTCCTGGGCTTAAGCCAGTTCTTAAGAGCCAACTTCCTGGCTGGCTTGATTTTCTTTGTCCTGGCTGCGGTTGGGTTCAGGTTCTATGTGCGGACCGATCAGGGCCGTTTGACTATCGATAAACTCCTTTTGAAGCTTCCCTTAATCGGTGATCTTTTAAGGAAAAGCGCAATTTCCAGATTTACCCGCACCCTCGGAACTTTGATCTCCTCTGGAGTATCGATACTGGAGGCGCTGGACATCACTGCCAAGACTGCTGGTAACAAAGTCATCCAGAATGCCATAAAGAAATCGGTTGTCTCTATTGCTGAAGGAGAAACCATCACTCAGCCTTTAAAAGAGACCGGGGTATTTCCTCCTATGGTGACCCAGATGATTTCCGTAGGAGAAAAGACCGGCGGTTTGGATGATATGCTTAACAAAATAGCCGACTTCTATGAAGAGGAAGTGGATGCGGCTGTCTCAGCCTTGACCTCGATTATCGAGCCGGTGGTGATCATCTTTATGGGCGGCATAGTGGGAGGCATCCTGATCTCCATGTATCTGCCTATGTTCGATATCATAGGTAAAATTGGATAAGAAAACAAAATGGCTTAATGATTGACGATCTCCTGCCCTGGGTAAAACCAGGGCAGTTTTTTAGGCAAACAGTTTTTTCCCGACTGCAATGAATTCCAAAAAAAGAACACCTGAACCTGCTAAGATCTCTCTTCCGTTTTTCTTCAGGTTATTGATTTACGTTTTTATACTTTTGACAGTAATCCTGTACTTCAAAGTTTCGAAAGAGCTTTTTCTTCCCTTTCTCTGCTATAGCCTGACAACCTTCGCCTTGCTTATGCTCCTGCTGTTCAAGGAACGGCTTAATTCTGAGCTGTTGTTCAAAGGGATGGTCGTTCTCCAGTTGATCTTCGAGGTTTTGGTGGAAACCGGCATAATGGCTGCAAGCGGCAGAGCGGAGAGTCCCTTTGTCATCCTCTTTCTTTTGACCATAGTGTCAGCCAGCCTGTTTTACAATCTGGCAGGCGCCTTGCTTGTGGCTACTTTATCCAGCCTGGGCTACGCCTCAACCATCATCTGGGGTAATCTTTTCGCCTTTAGAAATCTTCTATCAGTCAACTGGATAAAAAATATCTATCAGCTAAATGACCCTGATTTTTACAGGATATTCTTATATCTCTGTTCTTTTTACCTGATTGCTTTTTTGAGCGGCTACCTTTCCGAACGCTTAAAAGTAAAAGGACGGGAGCTTTCCCTGGTCTCGCTGGAACTGGACCGGATGAAAATGGAGACGGATGACATACTCCAGCATATGCACAGCGGGCTTATCACCGTAGACACAATGGGCAGGATAATCTATTACAACCAGACGGCAGAGGAGATCCTGGGATATTCTGCCAGAGAGCTGAAAGGCAGAAATTTTAATGAGGCTTTCAGCCGGAGAATGCCGGAGCTGTGTGAAAAGTTGGAGCAGGCTTTAAGTTCAGAACAGGTTGACTCTCGAAGTGAGCTTCATATCAAAAATTCACTCGGACAGAAAATACCGTTAGGAATAAGCACCTCTATCCTCCAGGGAAAAAATAATCGGAAGAGAGGAGTGATCGCTGTATTTCAAGATTTAACCGAAGCTAAAAAAATAGAAGACCGGCTGAGAACTCAAGACCGTTTAGCCACTGTCGGTGAACTCTCTGCCCGAATCGCACATGAGATCAGGAATCCCCTGGCCTCAATTTCCGGCTCGGTTGAGGTCTTGAAAAACGAATTAAATCTTGAAGGCGAAAATAACAAACTCTTAGAATTGATTATCAAGGAAAGCAGCAGATTAAATACGATCTTAACCGAGTTCCTCCAGTACGCCAAATTGGGAGAGACCCCCTTAGGAAAAGTCGAATTGGGGAGAATTGTGGATGAGGTTATCGAGATCGCGAAAAAACATCCCTCCTATCAGGCAAGAATTGATATAAGAAAAAGGCTGGGTGATTTCCCTCTTTATATCCTGGCAGAGGAAAATCAGCTCAAACAGCTCCTGCTAAATCTCCTGGTGAACGCTCTGGAGGCAATGGAGGAAAAGGGAAATGAGCTTATAATCACCTGTATGCCCTCCGATCTGAAGATCGTCCGAAGTCATAGAGAAGAGAAGCTGAATGAAGACCTCTTCCTGCCCCTGGCTGTCGTAGATCAGGGCAAAGGGATAACTGAAGAGCAGATGGGAAAAATCTTTTTACCTTTTTATTCTACTAAAAAAACCGGTACCGGCCTGGGTCTGGCTATCGTGCAGAGGATAGTTACCAATCTAAATGGAAGAATAGAATGCAAAAGCAAATTGGGCCAGGGAACCGCCTTTATAGTTTATCTGCACAGGTATCATGGAGTGAAAAAAGAGGTTGCCCAGGTCTCATAACAGATAATGGAAAAAGGAAGATGAAAAATAAATGACAAATGATGAATGACGGATAAAAACTCGTAGGCGGAGCACCTTGCTCCGCCAGGGGAGCTGAAGAAATGTAGGGCAAGGCTTTTAGCCTTGTTTTTTTATTTAAAGAGAGGAGGGCGAGGAAACCTCGCCCCTACCACTAAAATACTTTCTCAAAACCTTTCGCTTTGAAAATATAGATATCCCCTTTGTATTTACCTTTCAAAGCTTCCAGCTCATCTTCTTTAAACTGTCCTAAGTCAAAAACCCTATCCCTCGATTCAGGGTAAAAAATAGAAATCGCTTCCTCAAAACCGATGTGGAAAGTATAGGCTCCATTTATTCTCTGGGGTAGATTGGCAAAATAGATTTCTGAATCCCGGGGAGAGAGGATGATTATCTTACCTGTTTGATGGATGACCTCCTGGCAGACCTTACCTGCTTTTCTCCACCAGACAGCTCTTTCATAAAGAACCAATCCATTGAAGATGAGGATACCAGTGATAAGCAAATTCAAGAACCTTAGTTTATTCACCCTCTCCAGGAAAAAGATGAGTAAGCTTGCCAGAGCCAGAGAAAATCCCAAGCAAGAGAAGTAAAGGAAACGCTGGCCATTTCCATTGACCAGGAGATAAGGTAAGATCCCGATGAGAAGCATGACCAGACCTAATTTAAAACCAGGGATTCTCTTTCTCAGAAAGTGAATTATCAATGAAAGGAAAACCAGACTTATGACTGACACAATTAGAATTATCCAGGAATTATTCAATCTGAATTGAATTATGTTATTCAGATAAGAGTGCACCTTAAAACCCACCAGGTCAAAGAAGAGCCTGACCGGGAAAAGAAAGCTTATCCCGAAGTAGCATAAGTTCTTGATTACCACCACAGGATTAAGGGTTAAGAACTTTGACATTATAGCCTCAGGCACAGTAAGATACCTGATAATCGAATAAAGCGCAGTCAATCCGAAAAACGGAGACGAGAGCAAAATCCCCCTTTTGATCTTCGATGTGAGACCTCCGGATGATTTTAATGCTGTCAGGAGGAAAACTGCCAGGAAAATAGTTGTCCCATCCTCCTTGGAAATCAAAGCCAGAGCGGACAAAACAAAAGACAGGAAATAAAATCCGAACTTTTTATTTTCTAAATATTTCCACAGAGACCAGATGGAACAAAGGTAAAAAAAGGTAACCAGGGGGCTGGAAAGGGCTGAAATCCATAGGACGGTTTCCTCCTGGGCAAAATGGGACACGAAAATCAAGGAGGCGAAAAATGAGATCTTGCTCTCAGAGGTAAATTTCAGAAGAAGAGCATAGAAAATCAGTGCATTTATTATATGAAAAAAAAGAGTGGTTAGATGATAACCGACAGGATTTAAACGGAAGATTGTATAAAGGACCTGGAAGATAAGATGAGTAAAAGGCCTGAACTTTAAAACCGGGTTATAATTCACCGCGAAATGAGAGACGGATTCGAAGCTGATCTTCTGAGAGTTTCTCAACCAGACAAAATCATCCGAATTAAAAAAAGAGAAAATGCCGGGCAGAAAAATCAAAATACCGGCTATACCTATGAGAAGATAATGAAGATGCTTATCTGGCTTGAACATCGGCGTCTGCTCTTCGTTGGTGTCCTCACCAACGAAGATATAGTCGTTGGTCAGGAGACCAACGATAAGCATAATGAACTCTATCGTAGGGATTCAAAGTTTTGAACCCTCAACAGCTGTAAATATATGGAGGTCTAAAGACCTCCGCTACTTAATTCTTAAAAATACTTGACTTTTTTTGTTTTGAATGTATTTTTATTGTTTTTAAGATTATGCAGGGAATAAGGATTGAAATGGAGAATAAGGATAAGTTTTATTCCAACCTGAGGCAGGCGGGTATTTACACGGTTATACCTTTAATCCTGGCAGTAGGACCGATAATCGGCTATTTCATTGGTAATTTTCTGGACAAGAAGCTGCACACCTCTCCTTACCTGATGATACTTTTTATTATATTTGGATTCATTGCCTCAGGCAAGGAGGTCTATAATCTGGTTAAAAGAGCAATGCGGGAGATGGATAAAGAAGATAAAGGGGGAAACTGAAAAAGTAAAACCTATGGGTCTGGAATTCATAAATAGAATCATCCGCACCTCTTTGATTGTCTCAGCCCTTTCATTTCTGTTCGTGGCGGTTTACCGGAGTTTCCCTTTTGGGCTGGGACTGTTCCTGGGCACAGCCTGGGGCTGTTTGAATCTGTTTTTCATCACCCAGCTTGTAGTCGAGGCTTTCAGCCTGAAAAAGCCTAACAAGGGCAAACTCACCTTGATACTTCTGGTCAAATTTCCACTTCTTTATTATTCGGGATACATTCTTCTCAGGCTCAGATATTTTCCAGTGGAGAGCTTGCTTATTGGATTCACCCTGATTTTCGCCATCACTTTTCTCAAGGCATTAGGCCAGGTGGTGCTTACTTCTTTTTCCAAAGAAGAGAAAAAGATCTCGCTCCTGAACCCGGACAAAGTCAATCCCACTAATAAAAGTTTAAGATGATAAGGACTCTAAATATTCTCTTCCTCCTGGTTTCTACTAAAGTGGAGGAAGCTGGTAAAAAGGCAGCCGAACAAGGCGCCCCGGAGCTTCCCAATTTCATAACCTTACTTTATGAGAGGTATGGCAAGACCGCACTGGTTCAGTTCCTGCACACCTGGCAGAATGTGGTCTTCTCGCTGATAATCATCCTGATCCTGGGATTTGTGGCTTATTTTTCTTCGAGACGAAAAACCCTGCTGCCGGGGAAATTACAGAACTTTATGGAAATGGCAGTCGAAAGCCTGGATAATTTCTTCTGCGGGATTTTAGGACCAAGGGGAAGGAAATTTACGCCTTTCCTGGGTACCTTGTTCATTTATATTCTGTGTATGAATTTTTTAGGGCTGATTCCGGGAATGAAATCCCCATCCTCTTCCTTAAATACCACAGTTGCCCTGGCAATCTGCGTATTTTTGTATGTCCAGTTTACCGGAATTAAAAACTTGGGTATTGTTGGTTATTTAGACCATTTAGCCGGTAATCCCAGAGATTTTATAACCTGGGTCTTAGTGCCGATAAATCTGCCAATTCATATTATTGGAGAGCTGGCAAAACCGATGAGTCTCTCTTTGCGACTTTTTGGAAATATAACCGGAGAGGATATCCTGATAGCTGTCTTCGTGAGCCTGGGGGTGATGGCATTAAGCTTTTTAAATCTGCCGGTAGGATTGCCTTTGCAGGTTCCTTTTATCTTCTTGGCTTTACTTACCGGGACCATTCAGGCTCTGGTTTTTACCCTGCTTTCGACTATATATTTTTTACTTATGTTTCCACATGAGGAAGAAAAACATTAACTTATAACCCATAACTTAATTTAAGAGGAGGATTTATGACTTATCAAACTGCGCTGGCTTTAGCTTTGCCTTTCGGATTAGCCATAGCCGCTTTTGGCTCAGCTTTCGGTCTGGGCAGAGCAGTTTCCGCAGCAATGGAGGCAATGGGAAGACAGCCCGAAGCCGCCGGTAAAATCCAGGTGGGGATGATCATCGGCTGTGCACTCCTGGAGGCTCTAACCATTTATGCCCTGGTAACTGTTTTCGTCTTATCCGGAAAGATTGGCTGAGACGAATTCGTAGCGCGACCCTTTTAGGGTCGCCTGAAAATTACCTTCTTTTAGGGAAGTATTAATTTGTCATCTCCTTTTTTAGCCAAGAGGTAAACATATGAATTTAGAAATCGGACAGGTTATCACTCAGATAATCGGCTTTCTTATAGCTCTATTCATTCTGAAGAGATTTGCCTGGAAACCGCTTTTAGGAATCTTAGAAGAGCGCCGGACCAGGATAAAATCGGAATTCGAGAAAATTGAAGATGAGAAAGAGGCGGTAAAGAGGCTTACCTCAGAATATGAAGCCAAACTGAAAGACATTGAGGGCTTAGCCCGGCAGAAGATTTTAGAGGCGGCTAAAGAAGGCCAGCAGATGGCAAACCAGGTCAAGGAGAATGCCCGCCAAGAGGCGCTGGAGATAATGGGCCGTTCCAAGGAGGAAATCCAGAGAGAGCTGGAAAAGGCAAAAGTCCAGCTCAAAAACGATCTGGTGAATCTCAGCCTGCAAGCCGCAGAGAAGATTATCCAGGAACGACTGGATAAGGAGAAGGACAGAAAATACATCTCCGATTTCATCCAGGGACTGGAGAAGACATAGATGACTGATCAGACAGTCAGCAAAAGATATGCTCTCGCCCTTTTCAATGCGGCTGAGTCTGCTGAAGAAGGACTAACTGAACAGATTCAGAAAGAGCTGAGTTTTATCTCAGACCTCTGGGAGAAAAATGCAGAGCTACGTGGCTTTCTGGAGGCTCCTCAGATTTCCGGGGATGACAAGGATAAGATGCTTCAGATGACTTTCCAGGGGAGAATATCTGAACTTCTTCTGCAATTTCTGCTTTTCCTTTTAAGCAAAGGCAGGCTTGTGCATATCCTCGGGATAAATACCCGGTATGACAAACTGTTGAAAGAGAAGGAAGGTCTGGTCGAAGCCCAGGTTATTACTGCCGCGCCTCTGGATGAGAAGCTCTCTTTACCGCTAAAAGAGATTATGGAGAAAAAGACTGGGAAAAAAGTCAGTTTAATCTTCAAGCTCGATCCCGGAATAATTGGTGGAATAAGGGTGATAGTCGGCAACCAAATTATCGACCATAGTATCAGAACAGAGCTGGACAAGTTAAAAGAAAATCTACTGAGCTTGAAAGTTTAAAAATGTAGCTTCCCGCATTTAGGCGGGATGAAATGAACCTCTCCCTTACCCTCTCCTTTTCAAGGAGAGGGAAGGAGATAAACCGTGACGATAAGAGAAAACCATTATGCTCGATGAATCGAGCGACTACGATTATCAGCTGTAGTTGCCCAATTTATTGGGCTCGTTTGAGTAGTGTAACTTAGATTATAATATCAAAAAACGAATAGCCAATAGCTAACAGCGAACATCGAAGGAGTATTTATGCCTTTAAGGCCGGAAGAGGTCAGCCAGATAATTCAAAAGGAGATCGAGAAATACAAAACCAAGCTGGAGATGGAGAGTGTGGGTGTGGTTCTGCAGGTGGGAGACGGGATTGCCCGAATCTGGGGGCTGGAAGATGCGATGATGAGCGAGCTAATCCAGTTCCCGAATGACATAATCGGGGTCATCCTTAATTTAGAGGAGGACAACGTAGGAGCTGCCATTTTCGGCTCAGACCAGCAGATTAAGGAAGGGGACATAGTTAAAAGAACAGGCAGGATCGCCTCTGTCCCGGTAGGAGAAGCTTTAATCGGAAGAGTAGTAAATGCTTTAGGTCAACCCCTGGATGGAAAAGGTCCTGTGGTCACTGATAAATTCCGACCGATCGAAGGAAGAGCGCCCAACGTGGTGCAGAGACAACCGGTCAAGGAGCCCGTGCAAACGGGACTTAAGGCTATCGACTCAATGATACCGATTGGACGTGGCCAAAGAGAATTAATAATAGGCGATCGCCAGACCGGGAAAACTGCCCTGGCTTTGGATACCATAATCAATCAAAAAAACTCTGACATCTACTGTATTTATGTAGCTATCGGACAGAAGGCTTCGACCATAGCCCAGGTGGTGAAGACCTTTGAGGACTACAAAGCTATGGAATATACAGCCGTAGTAGCTGCTACAGCTACAGACCCTGCTCCTTTGCAATATATCGCCCCGTATGCCGGCTGTGCGATGGGAGAGGAGTTTTTATATAATAAAAAACATGTGGTGGTGATATATGACGACCTTTCCAAACATGCTCAGGCGTATAGACAGCTTTCTTTGCTTTTGAGAAGGCCTCCTGGACGTGAAGCCTATCCCGGCGACATCTTTTATTTGCACTCCAGGCTTTTGGAGAGGGCTGCAAAATTAAGGGATGACTTAGGAGGCGGTTCTTTAACTGCTCTGCCGATAATTGAGACCCAGGCTGGTGACGTTACTGCTTATATCCCTACTAATGTCATCTCTATCACTGATGGCCAGATCTATCTGGAATCCGATCTTTTCTATGCCGGGGTCAGACCTGCTATTAACGTAGGAATCTCCGTCTCCAGAGTAGGCGGCAATGCTCAGACTAAAGCTATGAAAAAAGTGGCGGGGAAACTTAAGCTGGATTTAGCTCAATACCGGGAGTTGGCTGCTTTTGCCCAGTTTGGCTCAGAATTGGATGAGGCTTCCAGAGCCCAGTTGAATCGGGGTGAAAAGACCGTGGAGATTTTAAAGCAGCTTCAGTTCGAGCCTATGCCTCTGGAAAAGCAGGTGATGATTATTTATGTAGCCACTCACGGATATTTAGATGATGTTAAACTGGAACTGGTCAAACCCTTTGAGGTCGAATTCCATAAATTTATGGAATCTCAGTATCCGGATGTAGGACATTTAATTTCGCAGACTAAGAATCTGGACGAGGCAACTGAAAAGAAATTGAATGAAGCGATAAAAAGATTCAAGCAGGAGTTCCTAAAGTAGGGCTCCGCCTTTGGCGGAGCAAATATACGCAACCCTAAAGGGTTGCCCTAAGAAAAAACGCATTTGGTAGGTCAGACATTCTTATCTGACAGTTAAGATGTGGGGGTTCGATTTATCGAACCCACTCAGACGCGGTAACTAAAATATGGAATCATTGAAAATCCTAAGGCGCAGGATAAGATCTGTTTCCAGCACTATGCAGCTTACCAGGGCAATGGAGCTGGTCTCTGCTGCCAAGCTTAGGAAAGCTCAGACCAAACTGGTATCCTCCAGACCCTATGCATCAAAAATGCAAACTATTTTGGAGAACCTCTCCTCGGCTTCGACCGCTTTGACTCATCCTTTGTTTGATAAAAGAGAGGTTAAGCATAAGGGCTTGGTCATAATATCTTCGGATAGAGGCCTTTGTGGCTCTTATAACGTGAATGTTTTTCGCAAGGCAGAGGAGTTCTTAAGTCAGGAGAGTAAGGACAAGATCAAGTTAGTACTCATAGGCAAAAAGGGATTCTACCATTACCGCAGAAGACCCTATGAGATAAGGTTGAAATATATAGATTTGGGAGGTAAGTTAGAGCTTACCAGAACAAAAGAGATAACCGCTAACCTGGTAAATCTTTTCTTATCCAGAGAGGTGGATGAGATCTTTTTACTCTACACAAAATTTCTGACTGTCACCTCTTACCGGGCAGCTCTGGACAAATTTCTGAATATCGAAAGGCTTGAGGATAAAGAAGAAAAAGGTTGCCTCCAATATATCTTCGAACCCTCTGCAGAGACACTTTTTGATAACCTTTTGCCCAGGTATTGCCATACCCGTGTGCAGATAGCTTTATCTGAAGCATTCGCCTCAGAGCAGGGTTCCAGAATGATTGCAATGGGAGCCGCTACCAGAAACGCCGAGGAGATGATTGACCAATTGACTTTGTTCAGGAACAAAGCCCGGCAGGCTGCCATCACCAAGGAGATGGTGGAAATCGCCAGCGGAGCTGAGGCTTTGAGATGAACCAATAGCAGAATAGGTCGGGCAAGGTGCCCGACCTATGAGAAAAAAAGTCGATCTCCTCGTAGGCAGGGCTCCCAGCCCTGCAATAGGACTTTTTTCACTGCCTAAATGGGCAAAAAACATATCTAGAGAGAAGGAGCAAAAAACAAAATGAACTTCGGTACAATCAAACAGATAATCGGTCCCACAGTAGATATTCAGTTCCCTTCGGACAAACTGCCTAATATTCAGAACGCAATTAAGATCGTGGATCAGAAAAGGAATATCAATTTGACAGTTGAGGTAGCAATGCACATCGGGAATGATTTGGTCCGATGTATCGCCTTGGCCTCAACCGATGGCTTGGTCCGGGGGATGCAGGCAATTGATACCGGGGGTCCCATAACAGTACCGGTTGGGGAGAACACCCTGGGCCGGCTGTTCAACCTCCTTGGTGATCCGATCGACGAATTAGGCCCTCTGCAGGATGGAGGGAAGAAATATCCGATTCACCGGCACCCTCCCGCATTTGAAGATCTGGATACAAAGGTTTCCATTTTCGAGACCGGGATCAAGGTGATCGATCTTCTGGAGCCTTATGTAAAAGGCGGAAAAGTAGGGCTTTTTGGAGGCGCTGGAGTGGGAAAGACAGTGGTGGTGATGGAACTGATCAGAAATATAGCTAAAGAGCATGGTGGTTATTCGGTTTTCTGTGGAGTAGGCGAGAGAACCAGAGAAGGAAACGACTTATGGCTTTCTATGAAGGAGTCCGGTGTTATTTCTAAGACCGTCTTGGTCTTTGGTCAGATGAATGAACCTCCTGGTGCCAGATTAAGAGTTGGTTTGACCGGTGTGACAATGGCTGAATATTTCCGAGATGAGGAGAACCGGGATATCCTGTTATTCATCGATAATATCTTCAGATTTGTCCAGGCTGGCTCTGAAGTTTCAGCCCTTCTGGGCAGAATGCCCTCTGCAGTTGGTTACCAGCCTACCCTGGGCACTGAGATGGGTGACCTACAGGAGAGAATCACCTCCACCAAATCAGGCTCTATAACCTCGGTTCAGGCAATCTACGTGCCTGCAGATGACCTGACTGATCCGGCACCTGCAACTGCTTTTTCTCATTTAGATGCCACAACGGTTTTATCCAGACAGCTTACTGAATTAGGTTTATATCCTGCGGTTGATCCCTTAGCCTCTACTTCACGTATTTTAGACCCTAATGTGGTGGGTAAAGAACATTATGAGACCGCCAGGACAGTGCAGAAGATTTTGCAGAGGTATAAAGACCTGCAGGATATTATCGCAATCTTAGGAATGGATGAGCTTTCAGAGGAAGATAAGACGATTGTAGCCCGGGCAAGGAGAATCCAGAAATTTTTCTCCCAGCCTTTCTATGTGGCAGAAGCATTTACCGGAACTGAAGGCAGATATGTGAAATTAGAAGATACCATCAAAGGATTCAAAAAGATAATTCAGGGAGAATTAGACAACCTGCCTGAACAAGCATTCTATATGGTTGGAGGGATTGAGGAGGTATATCAAAAGGCCGAGGAGATAAAAAAAGGACTGAGGGCATATTAGCTTCTCCCTCTCCTCTTAGGAGAGGGGTTAGTCGTAGCGTCGGGCTTTACGCCCGACGTCCTGCTCCATAGGAAATATAGGGGCACGGCGTGCCGTGCCCCTACCACATTTTATAGTGTGAGGAGGTTACTCATAATCCCACCTTGAGGGCAAGGTGGGATTACCTTTTTTCTCAAAACAAGAATGATCCCGCCACAGGCGGGACTTTCACATAAAATCTTTAGCGACCCTAAAAGGGTCGCGCTACGAATCCCTCTCTTTCCTGAGGAGAAGGTTAGGGAGGGTTGCTTCAGTGGCTCGAACTCATCCCCTGGCCCCTTCTCCCCGCCTTTGGCGGGATCTTCGACTTACCAAGAGAAGGGAAGCAAAAGTCCCTCTCTTTCCAAAAGAGGGATTCAGGGTGAGTTCGCAAGCTAAAGCTTGCGCCTACCGCGTCTCCCGCCTGCAGCGAAAGGCAGGGGCATCCTGCTAAAAAAAAAGTAGATTTTCAGCATTTAAGTAACGTTTTTTTATAGTATAGCTGAGAGAGTGTGAATAATGAGGTACTTTATTAAATTGAGACCTCTATTTGAGACTCTGTTGGTTGACAAGGAGATAACGCGTAGGGGTGGAGCTTGTCTCCACCCTTCTTCCCAGGGCGGAGTTGAACTCCACCCCTACACGGTTCTACACCAGTTACCAAAATTGTGAAGTAGTAAATAAAGGCTGGACCTCTACAAAAAAACGTCTGGGACAAACCCTGACGCTACGATATTTCCTCGACGTTGGTCTCCTGACCAACGTCGAGCATTAACGGTCACGATTAACGAATCACGCTCACGGTTTTTATCTTAGACTGTCGTCTCTGCTATCACCTCTTCGATGGAAGTTATGCCATTTTTGAGTTTTTCTATAGCAGCCATTCTTAGCGTCAGCATCCCATTAGCAACGGCATATTCTTTTATCTCCTGACTGGATTTACCCTCTAAGATCATCTTCTCGATATCCGGAGCGATCGGCATAATCTCAAACAGACCGGTTCTGCCGGAAAAGCCGGTATTATTACATTCCTGACAACCCTTACCCTGATAAACCTTGAAATCTTTAATCTCGTTCTCCGGAACACCTAATCTCAAAAGTGTTTCCGGCCTCACTTCAACTTCTTCTTTGCAAGAATTGCAAATCTTCCTTACCATTCTCTGAGCCATTATCAATCTTACTGCTGAAGCCACCAGATAACCGGGCACTCCTATGTCTACAAGCCGGTTGATGGTACTCGCCGCATCATTAGTATGCACCGTAGAGAAAACTAAATGTCCGGTTAAAGCGGCTCGAATAGCTATATCGGCTGTTTCCCCGTCTCTTATCTCTCCCACCATGATAACATCCGGGTCCTGACGCAGAAAGGACCTCAGACAGGTGGC
>Ga0315277_10001737_pt1 | contig 31141 bp, 23 predicted proteins | sample YL17G05_15_MG_FD_203695 | JGI IMG/M metagenome (GOLD analysis project Ga0315277, IMG submission 203695) | Sediment microbial communities from Yellowstone Lake, YNP, Wyoming, USA - YL17G05_15 | ecosystem: Environmental > Aquatic > Freshwater > Lake > Sediment | place: USA: Wyoming | collected...
AGAAGTGCGATTGGCCTCTGAGGCGATGTGAGCAGCCGTTCTTCTTGCTCGCTAATCGTCACGTACTTCCTTGCCGTCCTCAGGTCCCTCATCATGACCGCATAGGGCTTGTCGCCCCTGCGGTAGATCTTCCGGAGACGAGAGGCGTTCTCGAACGTGCATATGATGTGCATCCCGCCCCAGCCTTTGAGAAGGCCCACAGAACCGCCATCGATCTTTTCTGCGAAAGTCCTGAAAGGGTCTCCCTTGAGGGTCTTTTTCCTGCTGTCGTATAATGTATATTCAGGTCCGCAAACTGAACAGGAGATCGTCTGTGCATGGAACCGGCGGTCCTCGGGTGAGGCGTATTCCTTTGTGCAGGACGAGCACATTGGGAAGTCTGCCATGCTCGTCCTGGTGCGGTCGAAGGGCAGGTCGGCGATCACGGTGAATCTCGCACCGCACTCAGTGCAGTTGGTGAACGGGAACAGGTGTCTCTTGTCGCCGGGCCTGTCGAAGTCCTTCACACATTGGCCACATATCGCAGTGTCCGTAGGTATCAACGAGACGCGCCGCCCGTCGTGGCTCTGGGCGATTGAGAAATCCTCTAGCTCCTCGTCGACATCCCTGAACTCCGCTCGGTCTATCCTTGCAAGGGCCGGCAGCGACTTCTTGAGCCTCGCCAGGAACTCGTTGGCGCTGTGGTCCACGTGAATCTCTACGTTCGAACCGTTGTTCAGGACGTATCCCTTCAAGCCCATCGCCTTGGCGACCCTGTAGACCGTGGGCCTGAACCCGACTCCCTGAACGATGCCATAGACTGTGATCTTCATCTGTTTGTCCTCTAGAGTCCCAACGCCCTAACGAGCTCGTCCATCCCTTTCTTGTGTCTCGCATCCATCATGATGATATTCGCGCCTGGGTTGGTCCTGCGAGCGTCTCGTTCGAGTATCTTCGGGTCGACTTCCATCGCCTGGGCGAGGTCTATCTTGTTGATGATTATGATGTCGGAGAAGGCGAAGATCGCTGGATGCTTGCGCACCATGTCGTCACCTTCGGTGACGCTGATTACAACGACGCGCTTGTGCGAGCCAACGGGAAAGTCCACTGGGCACACAAGGTTTCCAACATTCTCAATGAAAAGGTAATCGATCATGTCAAGTGGCAGCTCCTCAAGTGCGTGGTCGATCAGATGGGCGTCAAGGTGGCACTCCTTTCCGGTGTTGATGTTCGCCGCCGGCACGCCATGTGCCACAAACCTCTGATAGTCGTCGTCTCCGGATACGTCGCCAGCAATCGCCGCTGATCGCTTATCTTTCGCTTTGAGAATGTCTATGAGATTCTCAATGATCAGCGTCTTGCCAGACCCGATCGCTCCCAAGAAGTCGAACGCGACAACCTTGTGCTCGTCGAGGCGTGCCCTATTCTCATTGGCGATCCTCCTGTTCTCTGAGAGGATGTCCTTCTCGAGGTCGACCGTTACTACTTTGTGCATGCTGCTCGAAAGCGGACGAGTTAGGTTAAGTCTTTCGCCCAAAGTCAGTGCGCTTGTGTGTAGCAAATATGTAATATATTGGAAAGGGATTCTGCCGGAGAAGATTCGAGTCAGTATCGAATCGCAGGGCCGCGCTTGTACGGCCAATCGATGGGGAGGAACAACACAATGAGTGATACTAGGAGTGAGCGAAGCAGGGGAGTCTATCACGTCCTGCTAACTGTATTTGTTGCCGGCTTCATGGTCGCGACGGCGTTCGCGGTCGTTGGGTCGGTCATGCATCGGTCGAGGGCAGAGATGCTCTCCGAGGTACCGCTGCAGTGGCAGAGATATGTGAACGGAGCGATTCAGAACGGCGAGATTCCGAGCGGCGCATCGTCGGCGCAGATAAAGAACTGGCTCGTGAACAGCATTGCTGGCATGAGCGAGAGGGCCAAGACCAGCTATGTGAATCCCTTCAACGCCAAGAAGGTGGCTGAGAGAGAGGCTGCTTCTGGTGCTCAGTCCGAACCGCCTGCGGTCGCAGGAACCGGCAAGATACTTGTGATATTGCTGGAGTTCTCCGGATCGGACACCAACAAGGGAGTGACCTACACCGGGCCGCTGCACAACACAATCCCGCAGCCAACACCGGATAACAATGTCGACTACTGGATGTCGGACTTCACCCCTGCTCATTACAGGGAACTTTTGTTCGGCAAGCAGCAGGGTTCTCTGGCCAACTACTTGAAAGAGCAGTCTGGTGGACTCTATACAGTTGACGGGTTTGTGACAGATTGGGTCCAGATTAAGGACCACTCGCAATGGTACTATGGAGCCGACAGCCGAACAGGCGGCGCCGGATCGGATGACCTGAACGGCCCAGTATGGCGCATAGCCATCGATGCCGCAAAGGCGGCATATGACCAGTACGGCATGTCAATCCCGTGGTATGACTTTGACGTCAACAAAGACGGATGGATAGACAGCATCATGGTCATCCGCGCGGGCCAGGAACAGGAGCCGGGCCCCGCATGGTACATCTGGGGCCACAGCTGGTTCGCCAACTGGCCGAACGGATACGAGATCGTCCAGGGCCTGAAAGTCGGGTCATACACCTGCGAGGCTGAGGATGGTACTCTTGGACTGTTCGCGCACGAGTACGCGCACCAGCTAGGCCTGCCGGACGAATACGATACCACATACATCGGAGAGAGCTCAACCGGGTTCTGGACCTTGATGTCGTCCGGAATGTGGAATCCCGGTCCCACACCTGATGGAAGGATGGCGCTCGGCGTTTCCCCTGCCCACATGAACGTCTGGAGCAAGTACGTGCTCGGGTGGGAGAACGGCGCGACCGCCTACTTCGATTACTCAAACATGAAGAAAATCAAGGGCACCGTGAGCCTGTCCCAAGCGGAAGGCAAGATCGGCACTCGAGCGGTGAAGGTTGAGTTGCCGAAGAAATCGGTCGCATTGCCATTGCCCAGTCCGCATTCTGGCGACTATCAGTGGTACTCCGGCTACAAGCCTGACGTGACTGATGTCATGGGTGGTACCTGGTCATCTTACATGATGACGACGACAATCGGTATCGTGCCCGCGGGAGCGAAGCTATCGTTCTATGAGTGGTGGGACACAGAGCAGTACTATGATTGGGCGTGCGTCGAGGTGTCGGTCGACAATGGCTTGACCTGGACCACATTGGCCGGCAAGTACACCACGACTGCCGACCCCATAGGCAGCAACCCAGGCAACGGCATCACAGGCACCGTGAAGAAGTATGTCTACGAAGAGATGGACATGTCGGCCTACGCAGGCGCAGCGAGCCTGTTGCTGAGATACCGCCTTAGCCAGGATGGCGGTGTCTATGGACTCGGCTGGACCGTGGACGACATAACGCTCGTAGGCTCCGACGGCACAATCGCGTTCCAGGACATGGTGGATCCGGCCTCCGCATCCAAGTGGACGATCACTGCGACGGACAATATGGGCTCCGGCTGGAGCGTTGCGACTGCAGGAATCGGCGGCACATTCCGACACTACTATATCATGGAGTGGAGGAACTTCGTCGGGTACGACGCGGCTCTTTACACGAGCTACCAGTTCGTTGGCTTGTACGTCAAGTTCTGGTCGCACACACCGGGGCTGCTCATCTGGTACCGTGACATGTCAATGGGAGACAACGATGTCGGACTGCACCCGGGACATGTTGCTATCGGAGTAGTTGATGCGCACCCGAAGCCACTGTACATGGCAAACGGCCATTTCGTCAGGGAGCGCATACAGCTGATGGACGCGGCATTCGGCCTCAGGCCAACGATCGCGAACACCATAACATTGGTCGGTGTGCCTACGACATTCCCGTCGCTGCCTGCCGCACCCACGTTCGATGACAGCAACACCTTCTACTACACGCAGTTCTACAAGGGAACACACCCGTTCATCGGCATGGACCTGCCGACCTACGGTGTGAAGGCGACTGTGCTGAGTGAGAAGGCCGACCTGACGGGCGCGACGATATCCATCAACGCGGCGCCACTGTAGACGACATAAGCTAGGGTTGACCCCTAGCACCTTTCCATTCTTCTTCCATTTTCTTTTGGATTCAGGTCGAGGATGTACATGAAGTCGAGCCCTCCAGGATCGTACATGTCGCTCAGACTCGCCGCCTTTCTGAACCCGACTCTCTCATAGAGTCTCATTGCGCTGTTCCTGTACGATTGCGTCGTCAGCGCTATCTTCCTGAGCTTCATGCCATCTTTCTCGTAGAAGCTCTTCATGTCAGCAATTGATTCTTTCAGTAGCCTCTCCCCTAGGCCCATTCTCCTGTGTTGTTTCTCCACCCACAGGTTCTCAATCCAGCCGAGGCCCAGGCATTTCTCGCCTTCTATTCGCCAGAAGCACGTCCCTTGAATCTTTCTGTCCACTTCTGCAATATTGATGTGATGGTAGTCGAAATAGCAGTTCACGAACCAACGGGATTCTCCGGCATTCCTCTCGAGCTCGGGAAGAGAGTAGATCTCAATGAGTCTGTCCAAATCACCTACAGTGGCACTTGAGATTTCGATCATAGTGGGTGACCTATTCGTGGGTTGCCGATGAATGCCAGTCGAGATAGAACCTCCTCTGGTGTTCATCCGAAGTTCGAAAAAGGGTAGGAGTGGGGGCAGAGGGATTTGAACCCCCATCGACGGGTTTCCACCACGCGGAGAGCGACTCCGCGCGTTCTAACGGACATGGGTCATCGCTCCAGTTAGTCATCACTGGTCAGCAAACCCAACGGAAATCATTCCCATAACTGGAGCCCGTAAGGATACCAGGTTACCCCATACCCCCAATGGATCGACATGGAAGAGCCTACTTCTTGCGGAGCTTCTGGGCCCTCTTCCTTCTTCGCATCTTTTTCTTGCGCCACTTCCAGCGCTGCTTGCCTCTTTTCTTCCAGGCCCTAGAGCTTCTCTTCATGAACTAGACTCCCTTGCGCGTTGTGGCGTACATAGCTTCCTTTTTATATGTCTTTTGATGCGCCAAGCGGGCCGGTCGGGACTTTCGGGCGTATGACACGCCTTTCGAACCCGAGACCACTGGCTTTCCCCGAGCTCTCAAGGAGCTCCTAGAAGGCCAGTGCTATATCCTGGCTAAGCCACCGGCCCATCTGGCACGAATGGAGATGAGGCACACTTCTATTAAACCTTGGCCGGTCCTCGATTGAGTCTTCGGAGTTGTCTTTCCAGACATTTCGCCGTCAAATTCTATATTCTATGAGCATCATGTGGTGCCGACATGAGCAATGTCGAGATATTCGAGCTGAAGCGGACCGATCTCAGGAACGCGGTCGTGATAGACGGCTTCCCGAGCGTGGGACTTGTTAGCTCGATAGTGGCGAACTACCTCATCGCTCTCATGAAGATGGAGTACATCGGAGGCATGGACTCCGATTCCTTTCCGTCGCTTTCGCTTATCAGGAACGGCGAGCCTCTTGGTTCCGCCAGGATCTACGCGAGGCCCGAGCTGAAGGAGGGAGAGCAGCAGATCGTCGTTTTCTCGACCGAACTGCAGCCATCAGCGAGCCTTCTGAGGGACATCGGCACTTCCATAATGGACTTCGCCATCGGCCAGAAGTGCAGACTGATCATCTCCTCAGGCGGACTGATCATCGAACGGGAAGAGGGCGAAGAGGCGGAGAAGGGTGAGATCGCCGTCTACGGGATCGGGAGCACCGAAACGGCCCAGGAGCTGCTCCTCAAGGCCGACGCGGAGCCGTTCGTGGAAGGAGTCATATCTGGCACCGCTGGCGTTCTCTTGAACGAGGGCAAGAGACGCAGCTTCGATGTCATCACGCTCCTCGCGGAGGCGCGGCCAGACATGGCGGACGCGAGGGCCGCCGCGCTCATCCTCGCGGCTATTGACCAGATGATTCTCCATATGAACCTCAACGTAGAGCCGCTCTGCAAGGAGGCCGAGAGGCTCGAGGCGCAGCTCAAGGTGCTGCACAGGGATGCCCAGAAGAAGAGCAGGCATGCGCTGGGTGCCGTGGAGCCCGCGTACGGCTGACATGTTCGCCCCCCCGTTTCTCAAAAGAATTTTATCGTCACGGGCTATCGGGTTCTTGGTGAATCATTCTTGACGAGGGACTCATACCATCAGTTGAACTTGCAGGGAGCGCTCAGAATAACCGAGTCGATACCTGGGCCGAAATCCTCCGCTCTGCTCAGGGAGCAGAGGGAGTATGATTCCAACGCATTGGTGTATCCGAATCAGGTGCCGCTCGCAATCGCGCGCGGTCTCGGTGCGACCGTCGAAGACCTCGACGGCAACATATTCATCGATTTCAGTGGAGGGGTGGGGGCACTCAATGTCGGCCATTCGAATCCTGATGTCGTCACCGCCGTCAAGAAGCAGGCTGAGAAGTTCACCCACGGCCTCGACTTCCCATCGGAGGCGAGGGTTGCGCTGTCGAAGAAGCTTGTCAGCCTTGCTCCTGGAAAGCTGAAAAACAACTCCAGAGTGCTAATGTGCGGTCCCACTGGTGCCGATGCTGTGGAAGCGGCCGTGAAGCTGGCGAAATTCAACACAAAGAAGCCAGGGATCATTTCGTTCGAGGGCGGGTGGCACGGCGTCTCTGGTGTTTCCCTCTCGCTCACTGCGAAGCGGGCCGCGAAGTCGAACTACCTCCCGGGCGTTCCTGAGGTCTACTTCGTCCCCTATCCTTACTGCTACAGATGCCCGTTCGGTTTGAAACACCCAGCTTGCGGTCTTGCATGCGCCGACTACTTGGAGCACCTTGTTAAGGATCCAGACACCGGGTTATCTTCACCGGGAACATTGCTGATAGAACCGATCCAAGGTGAGGGTGGAATTGTCGTTCCCCCGGAAGGATATCTGAAGGAGATCAGGCGGATATGCGATCAGAACGGCCTCCTCATGGTCGCAGACGAGATCCAGACTGGCTTCTGCAGGACGGGGAAGATGTTCGCTGTCGAGCACGAGAGCGTCACGCCGGACATCATGACTGTCTCGAAATCGATGGGCAGCGGCCTGCCAATCTCCGGGATTGTGTTCAAGAAGGAGCTGGACAAGTGGGGGCCAGGAGCACATGTCGGCACCTTCAGAGGCAACGCGTTGTCATGTGCCGCGGGCGTGGCGGGAATAAAGTTCATGGAGAAGCACAATCTGGCGGAGCGGTCAAGACGCCTCGGAGAGATGGCTCTCAAGCGGTGCAAGGAGCTTCAGTCGAGATTCAAGGCGGTTGGCGACGTCAGGGGCAGGGGTCTTTACGTCGGAGTGGAACTCGTTAAGAACGACGTGAAGAATACACCGGATCCAGACTTGCTCGCACGCCTGCAGAAGGAGTGCTTCCCCCACGGGCTCATCGTCTGGAAGGGTGGACGGTCGGGGAACGTGGCAAGGGTGATGCCCGCGCTCGTGATCACGGAGGAGCTTCTTGAAGCGGGCATGACGATATTCGAACAAGGCCTTGCGAGAACTGCAGGAAAGTAGCGCGAGTTCCTCCGGACTTAGTCATCGCCCATGAGGGGCGCCTGTCCAACCTGCCTAGAAGATCACTTGAAGTCATTTCACAAAGAATATCTATCATTTCAACTATGCGCGAACTAAGGCGTCAATAATCGCACATGCTTCGAGGTATATACATGGCAGCGAAAAAAGCTTCAATCAAGACCGCGGAGGTCCCTGGACCTAAGTCGCAAGAGCTCATGAAACTGAAGGAGAAGTACGTATCCAAGGCCATCAGCATCGGCCAACCAGTCTTCATCGAGAAGGCTTTAGGCTCGCTTCTCTCCGACATAGACGGTAACACATTCATCGACATGGGCAGCGGAATCGGAGTGATGAACGTCGGGCACTCGAACCCCGAGGTAGTCACTGCGATAAAGAAGCAGGCAGAGAAGTTCACGCACCTATGTTTCATGGTCACGCCGTACGAAGGATATGTCCGGCTGGCCGAGAAGCTCGCCCAGGTCGCGCCTCACCCAGGCCTTGCCAAGTCCGCGCTGTTCAACGCGGGCGCTGAGGCGGTGGAGAACGCGGTCAAGATTTCGCGGTCGTTCACCAAGAGGCCGGCAGTATTCTCGTTTGTGCACGCTTTCCACGGCAGAACGATGATGGCCATGGCACTCACCTCCAAGGAGATGCCATACAAGGCTGGTTTCGGACCGCTTCCAGAGAGCTACAAGGTCGAGTTCGCTTACTGTTACAGGTGCCCGTTCAAGATGGAATATCCATCTTGCGGCGTGGCGTGCGCCGACAAGATCGATGAGATATGGTCGACGCCTCAGTTCCAGGGAAAGGTCGCCTGCCTCGTGGGAGAGCCAATCGCGGGCGAGGGAGGATTCATCGTCCCCCCGAAGGAGTTCTACGCGAAGATCACCAAGATCTGCAGGAAGCACGGCACTCTCTATGTTGATGACGAGATCCAGACTGGCGCTGGCAGGACCGGCAAGATGTGGTGTATCCAGCACTGGCCGGGCGTGGAGCCAGACATACTCGTGAGCGGGAAAGGCATTGGTGGCGGGTTCCCGGTCTCCGCGACCACCGGCAGAGTGGAGATCATGGACGTCGTGCAGCCGGGAGGCCTCGGAGGCACATTTGGAGGCAACGCCGTGGCCTGCGCGGCAGCGCTTGCGCAGTTCGAAATCATCGAGAAGGCCATCAAGAACGTCCCCAAGATAAACGCCTACATGACCAGGCGCCTGAAGGAGATGCAGCAGAGATACCCGATCATAGGTGATATCAGGGGAATGGGCGCGATGATGGCCATCGAGCTCGTTTCGGATCCGAAGACAAAGACGCCCGCGGCGAAGGAGACGAAAGCGATCAAGGGCGCCGCCTTCAAGAAGGGCATGATACTTCTCACATGTGGAACGCTCGACAATGTGATCAGGCTGCACCCGTCGATGGTCATGCCTGACGAGATACTCGAGCAGGCGATGGACATCCTTGAGGCGAGCATCGAGGAAGTCGCAAAGGGCGGAGCCTGAGGGCGCTAGCTATTCGCTGCTTTCAAACCCGTTTAAACCCCTTCAAGTTAGTTTTCAATCCTCAGCCGATCAGATTCCTCGTTCTCTCGCGAGCCTGTCAGCGAATTCCAGGTCCGTCACAGTGTTGATGTTGACCGAGAGCAGCGGGTCGTCGAGGATAAGGAATCCAGTCCTAGGATTGGCCGTCACGAAGTTGAGTCCGACCCAGATCATCTCGGCCCCGTCAGTGTCCTTCATCACGGAATCTTTGTCGGGCCTGAGAAGCGCCTTCGAGGCCGGGATCACGACCGAGAGGCTCTCGTTGCGGCAGGCCATCAGCAATTTCCGGACGTGTTGACCTCTGATGAACGGGACGTCCACGTTGAGGCTGACGAAGCTTCCGTGCTTCTCCAGCAACTCGAGCGTGTCCTGATGGTAGCCCAACCCCTTCGTCCTCACGATCTTGAGGCCAAGGGATTTCGCTAGATTCTGGGTGTCAGGCGTGTGGCTGGCTGTCGCTACCATCACATCCTCGATTCCCTCCTCATTCAGGGCTTTGGCCGATCTCTCTAGAAGTCTGAGTCCGCCGACCGACAAAATCGCTTTCTCGACGGGTTTGCGGAATCTTGTCGATTTGCCACCGGCCATTATCATTGCGATCAAATGAACAACACCCAAACCACAAGTGTCAGGAGCCGACCGACCTCGTTGGCTGCCCCGAATACATCGCCCGAGACGCCGCCGAAGTTACCTCTTGCCTTGACGGTGACCGCGAGCCCGGCTAGGAGCCCTAGATAGACTATGATCGCCAGGTACCCCGCCACGACGAACCCAATGACGCCCGCAATCGCGCACGCGAGTACCAGCTTCGAAGCCGTCGCCTCACTCACGAACAGCGTCCCCATGCCTGGGTGCGAGCTCGGCCCCAGGAACATCGTGACGTTCATCGCAAGCTTTCCAGCCATCTCTGAGAGGACGAGACCAATTGCGGCAGGCACGGCCCAGAGGAGGGGGAAGGGAGTGAGTAAGTCCTGCGCGTGCGCGCTCACTCTAGTTGCAGCGGCGAAGAATAGGATCAGGTAGAGGGTGACGCCAATCACGGCCGCAACCCCTGAATGTACGTCCTTCATGGCCTCCCTTTTCCTTTCGGAAGTCCCGCTAGCCATGAGTCCGTCCGCGAAATCCGCCAACCCCTCTGTGTGTAGGATCCCGGTCAGGTAGTACAAGACGACGAGGAGGATCCCGGCCGACACCATTGCATAGGATGCCGTCAGGAATTCGTTCAGAAGGATGGCTGTCAGAGCCGCCGCAAGGCCGACGACCGCTCCCACGATCGGGAAGAGGTGCTGCTGCTGCGCGGCCCTCCGCAGGTCCATCTCCGCGCCAGGGAGCCTGATCCTGGTCAGCAGCCCAAAGAGATCACCGGTCATCCTGTCCCTCACATGGTCCAGCTGTCGACGCCGCCCCCAGGGGCTGCGACCACTTCGTGATTGCATCGGGGTAATGGGGCCGAGAGATGTCTCCCGGTTTGGAAGATGCACCTTGGCTCGTAACCTGAAGTTGACGGGCACACGACGGTCCAAGCCCCCGTGGCGGCGAAACAGTAAAATATACTTTCAGTATTTCAAGTTTGCTTTAGTGATGATATGAGCAGGATAGATGAATGCATAAGGGGCGTTCGGGACCCAGACGCCGAGGCCATGAATGAGGCCAAGCGCATCCAGGACGCGCTGACGAAACCGAGGGGCAGTCTCGGGAAACTCGAGACGCTGTCAGTGACGTTGGCGGGGATACTCAGGACGCCAACGCCCATGATTGTCAGAAAAGTTGTCTTCACAATGGCGGGAGACCACGGTGTGACCTCGGAAGGAGTGAGCGCCTATCCCTCAGAGGTCACGGCCCAGATGGTCCTGAACTTTGCCCGGGGCGGGGCGGCAATCAACGTCTTGTCACGCCACGCAGGCGCGGAAGTGAGGGTTGTCGACATGGGCGTCGCATCGGACGTGAAGTGGCCCGAGCAGGTCCTCTGCAAGAAGGTCGCGAAGGGCACCAAGAACATGGCGCTCGGACCTGCAATGACCAAGGGCGAAGCGGAGAAGGCCCTCGGAGTCGGAGCCGAGCTCGCCGTTGAGGCCATAGATTGCGGAGCAAACGCCATCGCGATCGGTGATATGGGCATCGGAAACACCACCTCTGCGAGCGCAATAACAAGCGTCATCACTGGAGTCGGTGTCGCCGACGTCACTGGGAGGGGAACAGGCATCGATGACTCCTCTCTGCAGAACAAGGTGCGTGTCATACAGAAAGCAATCAATGTCAACTCGCCGAACTCGGACGATGGTTTCGATGTCCTTGCCAAGGTGGGAGGACTTGAGATTGCCGGTATGACCGGGGTGATAATAGGCGCCTCCTCGAGGAGCGTCCCGGTCTTCTTGGACGGGTTCGTGTCAAGCTCTGCAGCGCTTATCGCGGAGAGGATGTGCCCCAGGTGCCGTGGCTACATGGTCGCATCCCATCTGTCAGTCGAACCAGGCCATCGGCACGTGCTGGAGCACCTCAAGCTGGAACCTCTTCTTTGCCTCGGGATGAGGCTGGGCGAGGGGACGGGTGCTGTCCTCGCATTCATGGTTGCGGAGGCCGCGTGCAAGATACTCAACGAGATGGCCACATTCGAGGGGGCGCGCGTTTCAAGATCCAACAAGGAAGGTGGAGCATGAACAACCGGAACAATGCTGGAATCAATGGATGGGTTGCGCTCGCGTTCGTGGGGATTGCGCTGGTGGCGTTCACTGGTGGATTCTACGCGGGAGCGATCCTTTCAGCGGAGCAGACAGTGACGATCGTGGACGACTACGGGCGACAGATCAAACTGACCGGAGTGCCTGACCGGATCGTCTCGATTGCGCCAACGCCGACTGAAGTCATATTCGCAATCGGTGCGGGGGACCTTGTCGTGGGGGTCGACGACTACAGCGACTATCCAACCGAGGCCAATAACATCACGAGAGTGGGCAACGCCCTCGAGTTGAACGTCGAGGCGATTGTCGGGCTGAAACCTGATCTGGTCGTAACTGGCGATCTCGTGCCCAAGGCCCTCAAGCGGGTCGAGGACCGGGGCATACCTTACATGGTCTTGGCTGCTCGGACGCTAAGCGATGTCGTGAAGGACATCAGACTCATGGGCGCTGTCACCGGCCACGTCCAAGATGCGAGTACCTTGGCGGACTCGCTGGATGTTCGGATCAAGGCTGTGACGAACATGACCTTGGCACCAACTGTGGTGAGGCCCAAGGTCTACATCGAGTACTATGAATACTTCACATTCGGACCAGGGTCGTTCGGGGATGACCTGCTGAGGGCCGCAGGCGGAGTGAACATTGCCGGCAGCACGAGCAGTGAATACCCTGTTGTCGGACCCGAATTCGTGGTGGCGGCGGATCCTGACATAATAGTGTACACGGTGGGCGTGATGACCACTGTCGCCCCTTCCGATTTCGGAAAGAGACCAGGATGGGAGAACATCACCGCGGTGGTCGACGACGCCATTTACTCGATCGATGACAACCTAGTGAGCAGATACGGGCCAAGAGTTGTTGACGGTCTAGAACAGTTGGCAGCGATTCTGCATCCAGAACTATTCAGCTGAAGAGTGGAACATGAACGACGACACGGCGCGGAGAGCGAGCGGCTCGGAGGATTCAGAGCGGCTGGGCAGGGCGCGGAAGAAGAGGGCACTCTACATCGTGGGCCTCCTTGCGCTCCTCGTGACGGTATCTTTCATATCCATTATGACAGGAACGGTCGGTCCAATTGGCCCGGGGAAACCCGAGAAGATCTCATTCGCTGACGCCTTCAGCGCCCTGCTCGGTGATGGGAACAGCGACTCTGACTATCTGGTGGCGATCTTCTGGGAGATAAGGATACCCCGAGTCATCCTCGGCGGTCTCATAGGCGCGTCTCTTGCTTGCGCGGGCGCGGCAATGCAGGCGGTGTTCAGAAACCCGATGGCCGACCCGTTCATAATCGGAGTCTCCTCGGGGGCCGCCTTGGGCGCGGCCTCCGCGGGCCTAATCGGATTCACCGTGGTGGTCGGGGACTTCACAGCCCCGATGTTCGCATTCTTCTCGGCACTGCTCACAGTGTTCCTCGTCTATCGCATGGGACTGGTGCGCGGGAAGATGTATGTGGAGACACTGCTTCTCTCTGGAGTTGCGGTAGCTGCCTTCCTGGGCGCCCTGGTCTCGTTCTTGATATACTTCGCGCGAGAGGACTACCACCAGCTGATCCCGTGGCTGCTGGGGGCGTTGACTGACGCCCAATGGAGCTATGTCGCGATAATCGCAGTCCCGACGGTTGCTGGGTCCTTCCTCATCTACCTCTACGGCCGGGAACTGAACGCGCTCCTTCTCGGGGAGGAGACGGCTCACAACTTGGGAGCCGATCCCGAGTCGCTGAAGAAGCTCATGCTCGGAGTGGCCGCGCTCATGACCGCGGGCGCAGTGGCTTTTGCGGGGATCATAGGTTTCGTCGGCCTGATCGTCCCTCACATGATGAGGTTGCTGTTCGGCGCAGACCACAGGATGTTGGTGCCCGCGTCGACATTGTTCGGTGCGAGCTTCCTGATACTCGCCGATTCGTTGGCCAGGACAGTCGTGCCAGGTGAGGAGCTCCCGGTCGGCATCATAACCGCCCTGTGCGGCGGACCGTTCTTCCTCTACCTTCTCAGGAGAAGTCGGGTGGGAGGCGGGCCGGTTTGAAACTCGAAGTGCGCGGCCTCAACTTCTCCTTCGGGAAGATCAAAGTGCTCAAGGATATTGCCTTCGAGGTGCGCGAGGGGGAGTTCATCGGGCTCATGGGGCCCAATGGCTCGGGCAAAACCACTCTGCTCAGATGCTTGACCAGATACCTCCCCGCGGAGGCGAAGGCGCTGCTGGTCGACATGAAGCCTTTGCACACGATGACTGACAGGGAGCTCGCGAGGATGTTTGCGGTGGTACCTCAGAGCACTTCCACGGATTTCCCGTTCACCGCCTACGATGTCGTCATGATGGGAAGGATCCCGCACATGAGTGGGCGCATGGGTAGGGAATCGCCCAAAGACGAGGATGTGGTGCGCTCCGCCTTCGAACGCACCGGTTCATGGCATCTGGCCGCCCGGCGTTTCTCCGAGCTGAGTGGAGGTGAGCGACAGAGAGTGATCATCGCCCGCGCTCTCGCCCAGGAGCCAAAGGCGCTCCTGCTCGACGAGCCCACGGTCTATCTCGACATCAGTGGTCAGTTCGAGATGATGGACCTCATCAGGCAGCTGAACAAGGATGCGGGCATCACGATCATCGCGGTCCTCCACGACATAAACCTGGCCGCCAGGTATAGCGACCGGATCGCGTTGCTGAGCGAAGGCCGGTTGGAGGCGTTCGGTCCTCCGGACGAGGTGCTCACCCAGGAGACAATCCAAAGCGTGTACGGGATAGACGTCGCTGTCCGCAAGGATCCCTTCAGCCACGCGGTCTACGTCATGCCGAGCGTGAGAAGGGTAGTCGCCAATAGGCATGGGACGCGTGTTCACATCTTGTGTGGAGGCGGTACCGGAGGTCCGGTGATGAAGGTCCTCACCGAACAAGGATACGCGGTCTCCGCGGGGGTGGTCAACATACTCGATTCCGATTACGAGAACGCCAACGACCTGCGAGCGCCCGTGGTCGCTGAGGTGCCCTTCTCGCAGATAAGCCAGGAGTCGTACTCGGAGAACATTCGGATGATAGACGAGTGTGCGGCAGTCATCGTGTCTCCCTTCCCGGTCGGACCTGGCAATTTCAGGAACCTCGAGGCCGCGAAAGAGGCGCTCACGCGGGGGAAGAAGGTGCTGGCGGTCAGACCAACCAATTCCCCTGACATAGATTTCGTCGGGGGGAAGGCGAATGCCTTCATCAAGGAATTGATTAGCTCGGGAGCCATTGAGGTCAAGAGTGCCGATGAGATCGTTCAGCAGCTCTCATCGGTCAGGGTGTGACGCATGAAGGAGCATCCGCTGAGGGACCTCAAGAGGAACACGGAATTGCTGATCCTCATCGAGATCCTCAAATCGCCTTCCACCAGGTTCAAGGACGTGTCCGAACGGCTAGGCATCACCGTCCAGGCGGTCAGCCAGTATGTCTCCAGCATGAAGAGGGAGAACCTCCTCAAGGAGCAGGGCGGCAAGCTAAGGCCGACGAGGAAGGGAATGCAGGTCCTGCAGGAGCACTTCTCGCAGCTGAAGGTCGAGGTCGACTCGACGCTCCGTAGCCTCGCGCTGGTCGACCGGACCGTGGCTATCGCCGGAGCGGATGTGAAGAAGGGGCAGAGCGTGGGCCTGGTGATGGAGGACGGGATGCTGATGGCGCATCCCGACACGAAGTCATCATCCACGGGCAGGGCTACCGAGGCCGCGAAGGATGGCGACGACATTCTCATCGATCAACTCGAAGGAATTGTCGACCTCGAGCTCGGCAAGCTGCTGGTCCTCGAGGCGCCATCTGAGGCCGACGGCGGGTCCAAGAGGGCGGACGTGCCTCGCTCCGCACAGAGGATAGAGGACTTCTCTCCAGGATTGCTCGTGGCGGGCGACACCGTCGGCGCGGCCCTGCTCATGAAGACGAGCGGCGAGTTCTTCACGATCCACGCACCCGTGGAGTCTGCTATGAGCGCCCTCAGCAAGGGCGTCGATGTCGTCTTCTGTGGGACAAGGGAGTCAGTCGACAGGATGCTCGGGGCGGTCGCGGACCTAAAACGGCAGAGCGGGTATGAGGTCAAGTGGAAGTCGTACCGCGCGTGACCTCCGTTAAGGTGTCAAGTCTAAATCCGGCCAGGGCGTTCCCCGGTCCGGTGATGTGATGGAAGTGGTAGATGCCATCCGCGCGAGGCGTGCAAGGCGGGCGATCTCGGACAAGCCAGTTGAGGAGGAGAAGATCCAAGCACTCATCGAGGCGGTCCGGCTGTCCGCATCGTGTTTCAACAACCAGCCCTGGAGACTTGTCCTATGCAAGGGGAATGAAGCCCTTAGCGCGATCAAGGGCACGCTGAGCAAGGGCAATGTCTGGGCTGCTCGTTCCCCCCTAATCATTGTCGTCGCCGCAAAACCGCCAGAGGATTGTCAGCTGAGCGACAAGCGAGACTACTTCCTTTTCTCTACCGGCTTGGCGATCGGACAGCTCGAGCTGCGAGCGACCGAGCTCGGGCTCATCGCGCATCCGATAGCCGGCTTCGACCCGCTCAAGGCGAAGGAACTCCTCGGCATTCCGCAGGACTATGTAGTCATAACCTACGTTATCGTCGGCTACTTGAGCCCGGACGATTCTCTGCTCTCCGACAAGCAGAAGGACGCGGAGCCCGCGAGACCCGAGCGCAAGCCTCTAGGGGAGAACATATTCCTAGACAAGTGGAGCAACCCGTATCACTGACATATTTAAGGAGCAGGAGCGCTGGCCCTTCGTTCTACGGGCCCCTGAAAAGGTATATGAGTGCGATGAGCCTCAAGAATCAGGTCCCTGGGGGTGAGCCGGATGATCAGACTGTATCGCTCTGAAGCAGGCGAGCTGCGACCTTTTGAGTCGAAGAACCTACGTGAAGCGCTGTGGATTGATGCGGTCGCCCCAACGCCCGAAGAGGTCGATGTACTGAGCAAGCACTTCGACCTCGACCTGCAAGACGTCGCCGACTGTCTCGACCCCAACGAACGGTCGAGAGTGGAGATCGACGAGAAGTACGACCTCCTGGTCCTAAGGAGCGTGCTGACGGAGGAGCGGAACGGCGGCAGCGAGCGCATCCAGACGATGCCCATCGGGATATTCGTCACCAAGGAGAAGGTCATCACGGTCAGGATAGGAGCGACCTTCACCTACGAGGAGCTGACCTCGGACCTGAAGCGCAAGCCTCGACTCGACACGAAAGAGGATCTTTTCCTCGCCCTGGTCCGCAAGCTCAACCGCGACATCGAGCGGAAGGTAAGGCCTATGGAGCGGACCATCTCCTCGATTCAGGAGCGCATCCTGACCGAGAGGCGGACCGATGTCGCGCCGGGGGCGTTCGCGCTCAGCAACGGGCTCATCCTGCTCAACACTGCTCTGCTGTCGAACCTGAACGCGATGTCGATGCTTTCCAGAGCCAAGAAGCTGCGTTTGAACAAGGAGCAGCTCGACCTCGCGGAGGACATCGAGAACGACGTTGCCCAGCTGTACGAGATGACGACCATCTACAGAGAGATCATGTCCAACGTCCTGAACGCATACGAGTCTTCCATCGCGAACAGCCTCTCAACGGTCATGAAGACGCTGACCACCATCAGTTTGATCCTGATCCTGCCGATGCTTATCGCGAGCCTGTTCAGCATGAACGTCGGGCTTCCATTCGAGGATTCCCCTCACGCGTTCTGGGTTGTCGTCGCGTTGTCTGCATTCGCGGTCGCAGGGCTCTGGCTGATGTTCAGGCTGAAGCGCATACTCTGAGATGTCTCAGAGTATCTTGTTCCCGTCCTCGTAAACGTGTATGCAGTTCACGGGGCAGTCCGCGGCCGCATCCTTGGCACATCCAGGGTCGTCAACTTCCTGCTCGTCGTTGTCCCCGACCCTCTTCCCGTCCTTGAGCTTCGAGAGCCCATCCTCCGCCATCTCAAAGTAGTCTGGGCATGTGGTGACGCAGAGCTCACAGCCTGAACATTCTGGGCGCACTATCTCCAACTTGAACTTGGCCATGTCAGAAGCCTCCAGGCAGTCCTTGCGCCGAGTTAACGCCTTGGAGGATTATACCTCTTCCCCTGTCCGGTCAGGTCTTTCGCCGCAAAAAGATGGAGAAGAGAGAGGCGATGCCAGCGACCCACGACCTAAGCATCGTTCGATACTGCACGGGCTCCGGGCGGTCGAGGGAGTTTTTCTCCCCGGCCGGACCATTTCCCATGCAAAATCCACGCAGGCTCCTCGACCCAACCGCGGAGAACTTCCACTCCTTCTCCAGGTACTTCTTCAGCTCCAGCGATTCTCGGCACCGGCCGCGGGCGGGGTAGGCCACCTGGACAGGTGTGGCGATTCTAAGATCTGTCATCAGGATTACTGATGCTTGGCCTGCGAGTTGGGGTTTGGGCCATCGATGGAAGGGACTTCGAGAGCCTTCATTCGAAGGCAGTATCTTTTTAACCTTCGTCCGGGATGAGAACACGAGAACCGTTGAGATGCTAGACGTGACATTCTCCTTCAAGCATGACTGCTACTACTGTAACCTTTCCAGGGAGTTGCCGGACTTGACGATGATTGTATGCTGCAACGACGCTAAAGACATCATCGAGGTGGTCTCCCCTTCCCAGGCCAACACCGAGAAGGCCATTCGAAAGCTGCGCGAGTCCGGCGCCGAGGTCGAGCGGTCCGAGAGAGGAAACCGGGTGATGGTCGTCACGGACCGCTGCCTGTGCAACATCTGCGAGGACAACGAGACGAAGATGCACATGGACCTGGGCGTACTGCTGGTGTCGCCAAGGGTTTTCTGCAACGGCTGGGAGCAGAGGAGGATCCTCGGGTTCAACAACGGCCACGTGAAGGACATCCTGAAGTCGCTCCAGGAGCACTTCCCCACCAAGATAATCTCGAAGAGGCCCGTCCAGGGCGGCCTCTCCGGGGAGTTCTTCTCGCCGACATCGAATCAGCTTTTCGGCCACATGACCGACCGGCAGATGGAAGCCATCCTCCTCGCCCGCAGGGAGGGCTACTACATATCACCGAGGAAGACCACCACTGCCAAGCTGGCAAAGGCGTTCGGGACGACGAGAGCGACCTATGAGGAACACCTCAGGAAGGCGGAGAACAAGCTGATCAGGGTGCTCTGCGACTACATCGACGTAGGCCCATCCCGAAAAGCCGCCAATATGCGAAGCGGTGGTGCGGTGGTCGACCCCGGGAGCTACGCCCCCGTCTCGAAGGCAGACTGGCAGAGACAGGGTCGATAGTCGGAAACGGCATCTCAATTCTTATGAATCCCCTCGCCATATACCATACCATGCCATTCGACTCTAAGTTTGTCTGTAGGATCCGCAAGGAGTTCCCTGCGGCCGATGAAGACCCTGCGGGAAGGAAGAGGGCGTTCTTGGACAACGGCGCTGGAACGCTGGTGACAAGACGGAGCGCCGAGCGGGAGGCGCAGGCGAGGATTGACTGGAGCTCCAATGTGGGCAACCTGTTCTTCGAGTCAAAGGGCGCTGGCGAGGTCATACTCGATGGGCGGCGGGCGGTAGCGGACCTCCTCAGAGCCGAGGGGCCGGAGACGATCATCTCAGGCGAGTCGTGCACGAGCCTCATGTTCATGCTCAGCTACGCAATCAGCAGGGGCTTGACCGGCACGGAGAACGTCGTCACCACAGGGTACGAGCACTTTGCCAACATCAACCCCTGGGCTGAGCTCGGCGGAATGCGCCTAATACAGGAGCTAAGGTTCGCCAAGTTCGACATGGACGCCTGTCTGCTAGACCTGGACGATGTGCAGAGACTGGTGGACAAGAAGACGAAGGTCGTGACGGTCACTGCCGCCTCGAACGTGCTCGGGACAAGGACCGACCTCATAGAGGTCGGCAAGATCGCGAAGGATGCCGGCGCATTGTTCGTAGTCGATGCGGTGCATCATGTCGCTCACGGCCCGACCGATGTTCAGAAGATGGGCTGCGACGCGCTCGTCTTCTCAGGATACAAGCTGTTCTCGAGGCATGGAAGCTTCATGTACATGAGGCCCCAGCTGATAGAGAGGCTGAACCCGTACAAGGTCGACCCATCACCCAAGCACGGTCCGGAGAAGTGGGAGTTGGGGACGAGGGACCAGGCCATGTTCGCAGCGATATCGGGATCCGTCGACTACCTCGCGTGGCTGGCTGCTCCGAAGGAGAGGTATCCTCCAAGGGCGGGACCACAGAGAAGTGCGAAGGTTAGGGAGGCCCTGCAGGAGATCGAAGCCTACGAGAAGGAACTCTCGAGGATAGTGCTCGACGGCTACGGAAGGTTGCTCGGACTGAGATACATTCCAGGTCTTACCCTCTACGGCCCGAAGGAGGTCGTGCCGAAGATCGGAAGGGACCCGACTTTCGCGTTCAAGCTCAAAGGCTGGGAAGACCGTGATTTGGCCAAACTGCTCTGGGATAAGTACGCCATCGCCGTGGGCGCCGAGGACTTCTTCTCGCGCGTGCCCGCGCTGTACAAAGCAAAGACAATGGTGAGAGCGTCCTTCGTGCACTACAACACCAAGGAGGAGGTTCTCGCGTTCCTCAAAGCCCTCAACGAGATAGCCACGAAGAAGGACTCTGGAAAGAAGTGAGGGCGACGTGGGTTTGCCTTCTCAGGTTCCGTGCCAGGACAGCAGGAAGTCGATGGGTATCATTGCCATGAAGGCAATCGAAAGTGGGATCCTAATGGCGTACTTAGAATGCGAGAGCCCTGCCTTTCTGCGGCCAACGTGACCAAGAAGACCATGATGGATGCCACCGGGACCAATCCCCAGAACATGCGCGTCCCGGTCCAGTCTATGACGCTGCTGAGGTGTCGGGCACTGTTGATCGCGCTGCGTTCGATGACCATCGCGTACGACGCGAGGGCGAGGAAGATCAAGAGATAGCCGAAGAATGTGGCCCGTAGCAACGGAGTTCCTCTGTCCGTGGACCATCCTGTTTCAGGCTGTGCCTCATCCAAGACCAAGGCTGTGTAGAAAACCGAGCAGAACACGACAATTGTTGCCTGGCCAATTCTGACAAGGAAATCGATTGACAACAGCCACTCTCCCCATCCCAATGCGAGCGGTAATGCGAAGAGGACGCCAAACAGCAGCCAGATCTCCGGAGTGCCAGGTATCTTCCAGGTTTCGGTCGATTTGCTAGCTTGCATGTACTACCACGGCCGGGTCGCTCTTGCCTCGCCAGCAGGTGGGAGCGCATCTAACTTGCGCAAGAAGACGGAAAAAGAGTATCGGGAAGGGGTTTCGAAGCAGGTCGCTACTTCTTGTAGTACTTCGACCAGTCGACCTGCTGGGTGTTCATGCTCCTCTCGTAGTTCTGTGGTGTCTTCTGTCCAGGCTTGCGGTCCATCATCACAAACGCGAGCACGGCGATCACTACGACCGCTACCGCCACCATTCCGATGACTAGGATGAAGCCTGGGAACTGCGGCTCACTCCCGGTGTCCAAGTCCACATATGCCTCCGAGGAGAACAGCGGGTCATGGACGATTGTCCCTCCGCCCGGGAAGGCGATTCCGCCAAGCACCGCAAACCCTCCGAAGAGCGCCCCGTTCTGCCCGATGGCGAAGATCGGCACTCCACCCATGAGCTGTGCGTGGAGCTGCTTCTGTATCCCGTCCACAGTTACGTTCGAGACCCACTCGAACCTTCCGATCCTGGTGTTGTCACCGCCGAATGTCAGGGTCGGCGTGGCCAAGGGCTTGGGGGCCGTGTAAGTTCCCGTGGACTCGTTCACTGCGGTGTCTCCGGTGTTCACGCGGCAGATCATGCGCCCGTTCTCGTTCATGTTCGCGATCATCCAAGCGTAGCTCAGAGTCGCCATGTGCATTGCCGAGACGAGTGCGGGCGGGATGTAGTTGCCCACGATCGCCTGGAACTCCATCAGGAGTGCGGGGTTGGCATCGGCGCTGTCATTGTCCCAGCCCTGGATCATTTGGTCCCACTTCACGTGGTACGTGATCATCTTCCCCGAGTAGAGCATCGGGTCCATCTGCTGGATGTTGGTCATCCACCACATCTGGCCCATCATGCCCCGGTTCACGGTTATCCTCCACTGGGGCACGCTGACGTTGTCGACCTTGACCATCGTTGCCTCGAGGTGGAAGGTCAGGGTCAGGTTGTTCAGCTTGTCGTCCCCAGTCGGCCCTGTGTAGTTGCCGGCAGGTGGCGAGAATGGAACGTATGGAAGATCGTTCGCCGACAGGCCGAAGCTCCATGCCTTAGAGTCATCGGTAGACTCCTCGGTGACCGGGCTCGCTGTCCAGGAAGTGTTGAGGTCAACCTTCTTGTAGAGTTGCTCGATGTGTTTGTAGTTGCCCGTGAAGTTGCCGTTCGAGTAGACCCTGTAGCCCTGGAAAATCCCGTCGGAGCCGCTGTCGTTGAACTCAAGGATGTCGTCGAGCTTCACTGCATATAGTGTGGCAATCTTGATCGTGTGGTTCGCCTCGACGAGGTTTCCCTCGTTGTCGTAGACCTGCGCAACACCAAGGTAGCGCGCCTTGACTGCCACGAAATACACATTGTTCGGTGTCTGCTCAGTGCCCCATACCACGCCAAACGCGGCGTCCGACCCGAACTTGACGAAGAAGTGGTTTCCTCCGCCGAGTATCACGGTGGGCCCACTCTCCGTGGTGAGCTTGTCGCTCAGATTGGTCGTGGCTGCGGATGCCGGCGCTGGGACCGCGAAGATCCCAAGCAGCATGAGCAGCACTGCAATCATTGCTCCTGCACTCGTCAATCCTATCTTGCCTGTCATCTCGGTTGCCTCCGATTGCCTATCTCGAAGAACAATACCCGGGCGTCGGTATATGAACCCCCGGCGGTGTTTTGCACTTGTTTTATCATCTGCCAGCGATGACACGAGAGCTCATGCGAAAGGAGTATTAGCCCTCGCGGTCGTACCAGTTCCCAATGGCTCGCCTGGTGATATCACAGAACGAACGCATCCTGCTTCATCTGGCAGAGTTCGACAGGCACAGGGATGATCCAGGAGTTCCATTGGCGGTCAGCCAGGAGGGCATTGCCCAGAGGCTGGACACGCAAGTTCACAACGCTTCCCGGGCTCTCGCCTCTCTTGAAGCCGAAGGCCTAGTGTTCGATCGCCTGGCGCATGTCAGGGGCGCACCGAAGAGGCGCAGGGCGTACTTCCTGTCCGAACGCGGGAGGGCTGCGGCGCATACGATCAGGTCCGACATCGGCAAGAGGAAGTTGATGTTGGAGCACGCGGGCATGGTGCAGGAGCTCACAGTCGATGAGGCGGTCAGGAAGCTTGGACCGATTCTGGGAAGGCCTCCGGGATTTGCCGAGGTTGTGGAACTCGGACGCCAATTCGACACAGTTCTTTCAAGTGCTCTCATCAGCGGGGAGATTGTGGAGAAACCGCAGCTTGAATTCATGATGAGAACACACGGTCGTCCCAAGGTGGAGAGCTTCTTTGGCCGAGAGAAAGAGCAGAAGACTCTAGAGGAAGCAATATCCGGAAGGAACGTTTCCGCAATCCTGGTCCACGGCATCCCTGGCGTCGGCAAGAGCACCCTTGCATCGCGGGTGTTTGAAAGCCTCGTCGGAAAGAGACACTTGTTCTGGTATTCTTTTCGGGAATGGGATTCGGAGCTCTCTCTATTGAGCGCTCTTGGAGATTTCCTAATTTCAGTCGGTCACGCCAACTTGGCATCGGCTATCAAGCGAGGGACTTCAGCTAGCGAGTTGTTCGGGCCGTTATCGATCGACCTCGCCGAGTGCAACCCGGTCCTGTTCCTTGACGACGTTCAGAAGCCAGCTAGGGAGCCCTCGACTGCGTTGGCGATGCTGTCGGAAGCCGCGAAGTCCTCGGGGACAACTAAGCTGATCATGATCTCAAGAGTCGTCCCAAGCTTCTTCTCGAAAGCGACTCCGGGCAACCTCGTCATCCAGCTGGCAGGTCTTGACAGGGACTCCGCTTGGAGACTTGCTCAGAGCCTAAATGCAGAGGATGGCGTCCGTCTAGTCGAGGAGAGTCACGGTCATCCGTTGCTGCTCATGCTCATGGCAAGATTCGGGCAGGCGCAGGCGAAGGGCGACATCATCTCATTCATAGAACGGGAGGTCTACTCATCATCATCGCGCGAGGAGAGAGAGGCGCTTGAGCTTATCTCCGTGTACCGGCATCCAGCCCCGCTCGACGCCCTCCCTGGTGTCGATTACGCGACGATCGCCGGTCTCAGAAAGCGGGCGCTTGTCGCGGAGCAGGAGGAAGGCATCTCGACGCACGACCTCATCCGGGAGTTCTTCCTCAATCACATGAATTCGGATGTCAAGGCGACTCAGCATTCCAAGGCCGCCAGGTACTGCGAGAAGCAGGACGGCGTCGAATGGAAGCTCGAGGCCCTTAACCATTATATCGAAGCCGGAGACTGGGCATCAGCCGGTAAGGTATCAGTCGCCAACGCGACCGATCTCGCCAAGGAATTCCCGGACGACACGCTACTCCTCGTCTCGAAGCTGAACATGGACTCCCTCCCAAAGAACGAGCGGGCAGAGATCACTTTCTTGCGCGGCCAGCTGCACGAATCCTTGGGAAGGCCGGGAGAAGCGCTTTTCGACTTCGAGATGAGCCTATCGTACCTGGATGCCGAAGCCGACACCGAAAGGAGGGCGATTGTGATCGAGACTGTGGCGAAGCTCCAGTCTCTTGCCAAGAGGTGGTCGGAATCTCTTTCAGGATACGATAAGGCGTTGAAGCTCTACGAGAAGTCTGATGACGTGGATGGCCAAATACGTGAATGGATGAACATGGGAGGAGTGTTCCGGCAGAGGGGCGACTTCGAGGATGCCCGGGGAGCTTACTCGAAAGCTCTCGAGCTCGCGACGCGGAAAGAGAATCGGCAGTCTCAGGCCGCTTGTCTTAACAACCTTGCTCTTCTCCTGTGGGACGAGGGCAATCAGAGGGACGCCGAGATAAGGCTGAAGGAGTCAATCAAGCTGGCCCATGCAGTAAAAGACCACGCAGGAGAAGCGAGCGCCCTGGAGAACCTCTCGAATCTCATGAGGTCGCAAGGGCGAATGGACGATGCAGCAAGCCTGATGATTGAGTCCTCAGAGGCGTTCATGCGTGCGGGGGAGATCGCGGATTTCAAGAGGCTCCAGGCGACTTGTGCTGAGATGTTCGGGATACGAGGGAGGCTCAAGGAGGGAATAGGGCTGTGCGAGAAGGTTCTCAAACAGCCCGAATACCGCAGGCGTAGGGGGTTGTTCCAGAAAGCCCAGCGGCACGATCTGGGCGATATCTCATTGTCCTCCACGCTTGTGGAGCTGCTGCGGGCATCCGGAGAGCTCAAGGCGGCTGGGACCGAGGCTTCGAGATATGTTTCCATCGCGGAATCGATGGGAGACCACGCACTCGTTGCGAAGGGGAAGATTCTAATCTCCATGATCAAAGAAGATTCAGGAGATCTCGAGGCTGCAGCTGGTGCCCTCGGAGAGGCGGAATCGCTCTTGAGAGCTGATGGCAACAGCAATGGGCTAATCGCTGTCCACATGAGACTGGGCACGATCGAGGAGAAGAGAGGAAACTACTCGGCAGCCGTGAAACAATACCAGGAAGCCGCGAGGCACGCTGAGTTGGTGGACGATAAGTACGCCCTCACACTAGCCAGAGACAATATCGCATCGATTGCGAAGGGGGATCAGTGAGAGACCCTACTCCTCTCTGCCGACATGTTCGACTTCCTCGTAGTACGGGAGCCTCTCGCCGACCCTGTCCCTGGCTCTCCATAGAGGGCCTTTCGGTTCCTCGATCATCATTAGCCTCAAGATCCAGATGCGTCTATCCATCGATTCCCTTTCCACTTTGTCCAGCTTGAAATGATCGTAAAACCCCGGCAGCCGCTCCAAGTTCTTGAGAACCGTGTGATACAGGCCCCAGTCATGGGCACACAGTTTGGCGATGTGTCTCGCGTTGATGACCCCCTCGCGATCATCGTAACCTATCTTGTGGTCCCTGAACAGTGAGAAAGTGTCGTGGAAATCCTTTTCATCAAGCTTGACCACCTGGACCTTCGTGAGGAAGAGGTCAGTGAGGGATATCGTGTACGTGTCGATCTCAAGCCGGCCCCTGAAGTCAAGTGTGTGGTCCATTCTGAACTTGTCAATGAAGACCTCGGCGTGGCGATTGTTCGCATGATCCTCGAACTTAAGGCGCTGTCCACCGTGGAGTGCGTTGAACTCCTTGTCAGGGACGTAGCCGAGCTCCTCGAACACCCCCTCAATCCTCGCTGCCTCAGAACTGAGCCCCACAAGGTCGATATCGGAATAAGGCCGTTCGCAGAACGCGATGCTGGTGCACTGCATCCTGACCGCGAGCCCGCCCATGAGCCTCAGGCGTACCTTCTTTTCTCGCGCGCGGTCAATGATCCGTTTCGCCTCTTCCGGCATGTCTTTGAGCGGAATCATTGGCCCTGGAGTCGGTGCTTTCTCGCCCATTGTCAGTTGATATCCACTTCATTCTAGAAATTCGTTGCCGCGAACGCCGTGTGGAAGGGTCTAGGTCTCTCTGATCAGGTACTCGACGACTCCATAACCTACTTCGTTGCCGAGTTGGAACCGTGCAAGAGCTTCGTGCATCACGGCCACGCTCTTCTCGAGTATGCCACCGAACGGCAGCTTCGTCGACCTCAACACATCCGCCTGCACCTCATGGACCGTCCCATCCTTCTCCGTCAACCACATCCTGATATTTTTCGGCCCGCCTCCCTTGACGTACTCGGTAATGAGGTCCGCCCTGACTATGGGTCGGTTGTCACCGTCTATGTGAATGTACCCCGCGTCTACTACCTCTGTCCCGACAATGAGCTTCATTAGGTTGAAGGCAAAGCGTTCGGAAAACTGGCAGGAGAACCAGATCCACATCGTTGGTGCCATCCAGTCCGTTAGGCCCCATGCGTGGTCCTTTTCCCCAAACCCCTTGACATTGATCGTTTCGCCTGCGATCGTGAGATCCCCCCTGATCTTGCCGAACTGCTCCGTGTGCTCCGCGGCCTCGACTTGTGAGACCACTTCCTTGCCGCCAGCTGCGCAATCCCTGTAGTCAAAGATCTTGTTGGCGGCCTCATAGCTGAGGGAGAACTCGACATTTCTTCTCTCGATGCTATCCCCGAGAGTCCTCTTCATGGTTCCTGTAAACTCCATCTTCCATTCCTTCTCCGGGACGATTCTTCGGAACTGTAGGCCATTTACCTTGAGCTCGGTAACCTTGCATGGCTCTACATCTCTGACGCTCAAGACGCTTCCGTCAGGCATCATGATGTAACAGAGCATGCTCTTCTCGTTCTTGTTCGGCTTCAGGCCTATCCTCATGAACGCGCAGATGTCCTTCTCCTTGTCGTACAGGTTGAAGTAGAAGCTCTCGTTCCAGTCGGCGTGCTTCCCGAACGGATGGATGGCATCCGTGTCTTGCGCAATTCCTGCCTCATCGACGTGATGAACCCGCATCTTGCCGTCAGTCATGTAATCACGGACCTCCAAGGTCGGTCAAGAGACCGAGCAGCTTGGCGTATGTAATCTCTGATGGGCTTACCCGAAGATTAACATGTCTGCCATCCGAGTGTCAAGGTTGAGCGATGGCCGATCATTATCTGTTCAGATCCTGAGAAAGAGAAAGTAAGTAACCTGGGCACAAGGCCCAGGCGTTTGCTGGAGTTTCATTGGCCCGACTTACGTCACCGTTAGCATCACGGGCACGATGCCGAGCCGATCTCCGCTCGTGCTGTGCAGGTAGACCGCAGCCATGTAGTAGCCAGCCTTTGCCATGCTCGGCACGTTGACCGTCACCGTGATGTCCACGCTCTTGCCCGGCTCGATCGTGACCGGTGCAGAAGGCGTCGCGGACACCGCAAGCCACATGCACTCGGCAGGAGCGAGCAGCGAGATCTTCAGGCTGTACGTCACTGGATGGAAGTTGCTCGTGCCATAGTAGTTCACGTACACGTACCAAATGCCTGGCATGGGATCCTCGATGACCATAGCCGCGAGCCCGTCCTTCTGCGTACCGTATTCCGGAGACACGGACGACCCAGCAGCGCTGAATGCAGGGTTGAACAGGTTCAACGATAGTGGCGACATGCCTGCTGGCCAAGTGAGCGTCAGCTCGAGGGTTTCGGTGTTCGGCATCACGAGCACATAGTACGTATCCTCCGCGCCGTTGTGGCTCGGTGCGATCGTGCCCTTGTATGTGGCACTTCTCGACGCGAGCATATCGCCGCTGGCCGGCATCCCGAACACTTCGATCGGTGCGACTCCGAGAATGTTGTTCACGGACATCGTTTGCGTGTATGTCTTGCCCGCCTTTCCGATGAACGACAACGAGTCGGGGTTGTACAGGTCGGCTCCTAGCACAATCTTGCCCCAGAACTTCTCGACGAAGTCTCCACCCCAGAAGCCGCCTGCGAATATTCCCAGCATCCAGTGGCCAGGTTCGGGGTTGCTCCAGGTCAGCTGTTCGTTCTTGATGGACGTGTCGAATGCCGCTAACCCGCCAGTGTCAGTCCACAGCGACAGGTCGTTTCCTCCACCGTTCACCACAATCATCCTGCCGTCGGGCGAGACGAGCCATATCCACACCACGTTGCCTTCGTGGGCCCAGCCAACAGTTGCGAAGATGTTAGCTGTGCCGGCTGCGACCTCGAAGTGGTAGTAGCAGTACTCCCCGCCGGTATAGGATACCGTGCTGCCGGTGAACGTGCCCTCGAATGTGCCGGTCCCTGACTCAACCGAGACAGGAACCGTAAGCACGACAGGTATTGTGGCCGTTTGCTCACCGTTGGACACTCGGACCTGTGTGAAGTACGTGCCTGGAGCGCCCGGCGCCTTGTCACTCAGGCTGAGCTCGAAGTCCTTGGAGACTCCCGCTAGCAGGTCCAAGCTTGGGACCGAGCTTGTGACCCATCCGCCCGGCCTCTCGTCGTAGAAGGTTATCCTAGTCTTGACCAGAGTATCCGAAGTTGGCATCATGCCGCCTCTCGGGAAGATCCAGACCTCCCACGGCTCCGTCCCGACCACCGGTGGGTCCGGTCCATTCAACGAGACTTTGGACTGCGCCAACCTGCCATATCCTCCGTACGTAGGTCCATAGGTGACGAATGCTCCTTCAGAGTCATAGACTGCGTTTCTGAAGCTGACCGTCGGCCCGCCCTCAGACCAGGTCGATTCGACTTGGATGAAGTCCGCTCCATCCGGTATCGTAAAGTGGTGTCTCACGCTCTCTGCGCCAACCAAGGTGTCTTCCTTGTTGACCGTGTAGTCGCTCATGAGAACGTACTCCGTGGGCTCAACCGTGATCGTCTGGTCGGCTGTTCCGGTGACGGTCACTTTCAGAGGCTTTGGTGCCTTGCTGTCCACCGACCACTCGTTCTCGTTCAGCAGGAACGCCGGTTTCCTAGCAAGCATCTCGTTCAATGCAGCTGACACATTGATCAGGCCAGAGGTCTGATCGTACCCAGGATATCCAAGGTTCGTCGCAGTGCTCCTGATCAGCTGTTCCCAATAAGCTGGTGCTGGTAGGTCTGGTCCCAGCTTGGCCTTGTAAGCTGACATGAGCAATGCAGTGCATCCTGCAGCGACAGGCGAGGCCTGGCTTGTGCCTCCGAATTCTTGGACGCCCTTGGAGCCCGATGAGCTGAGGTAATACGTCGGTGCAAGTGCCCAACCGAACGCTCCTGGGGACATGATGTCAGGGTTCATCCTTCCGTCTGCGGTCGGTGGTCTGCTCGACCATTCGATGACCTGGCCCGTCCTCCACTCGCCTCCGACAGGCATCAGGAAGCCTTCCTGGGAGAACTCCCTGAAGAACGTGCTCGCTCCGACCGAAACGACGCCCATCGCGGTTGCGGGCGAGTTCACAGTGCCCTGACCTGGTCCCTCATTCGCCGCAGATACGAAGACTGTCACGCCGGACTCGACAGCCTTTTCCATCGCGAGCGAGATCGGGTCGAGCCCGTTCGAAATCAGTTCGAAAGTACCGACGCTGCAGCTCAGGACATCCACATCATTTGCCACGGCCCACTCGATGCCAGCGATGATGTTCGAGTCCCAGCCGACGAATTTGTCAAACACTTTGGCCGCGTAGATCTTCGCGTCAGGGGCCATGCCCTTGACCTTCATGTACTGCCCGATTATGCTGTTGTAAACGTAGTATCCTTGGGCTCCCACCATGCTCGCGGTCCCAGTCCCATGGCCATCCTCGTCCTTGAGGCCGGCGCCGGTCGTGTCAACGTACGCCTCAATCGCGGGCGCAAGATCAGGGTGCTTGTAGTCAACACCGGAGTCGACGAAGCCCACCTTGATCCCCTGCCCGGAGAATCCTAGGCTCTGGCCCCAGTCGGCGTGCGTTACGTTCCACGCCTCAGGTTCGACCCACGGATCTATCGAATCCGCCTTACCCGCAGGAGGCACTCCATCTCCCTTGCCCATCGGGCCCGGGTCTAGGTGCCTCAGGTGGTCCTCTGACATCGAGGCGACTTCGCGCATTCCCTTGAGTGCCTGGTAGGCAGACGATGACACGATGCCAGATGCAGCGTTTATCAGCTGCAGTTTCTTGACGTCCGAAGCTCCGAGATCCTTCATGGTCTTCATGAGAGCGTTGAGCGCTTGTGGGTCCGGATTGGCGAACACGATCACGTGGAGCGTGTTGCTCGAGCTCGATGTCAAGGCGATTACTTGTCCTGCTCCTGGTGCGATAAACATCGCAGCGGTCGCGACGGCTAAGAGCGCAATCGCTAAAGTACTCAATCTCTGAATTCGCACTATCTCCTCCCCCTCTTCATATGTGAGCCTTCGTACAATGAGGTCACACAATTGCTCATTTGACCGTACTGACGCTATAAGAACCTTGTCGGGAACAAAATGATGGGCAACTGAACCTGGAGGATACTTCCGTGACGGTCGTGTTGCTTGTTTCTTCGGAAATGCTCAACTTGATTCGAACATCGCGTATTCTGTCGAAGTTGCTGAACTCCTTATGTACCGTACGCTCGATATCCCGTTTGTCATGAAGTGGATCACACGCGAGAATGTGCATGTGGATAGAGTCGCCTGCCCTTGGCTCATCCGCAGGTTCGTCGACCCCATTGCGGAATTCATCTTCGTTCCGGCTGAGGACGTTGACAGAATCGCGCGGGAGAGCCAGGCAATCCCCTTCGACACTCCAGAGGCGGAGCTAGGACATCGGGAAGAGCGCTGCAGCTTCGATGCAATCATTGAGAAATACCACCTGAAAGACCAGGCACTTCTAGACCTCGCCGCAATCGTTAGGGCGGCCGACACTGACGCGTTCCATCTGGCCCCCGAATCAGTCGGTCTTGAGGCGATTGCCGCCGGCGCAACGATGATTGCCAAGGATGATGCGGAGACGATTGAGAAAAGCATGTTTCTGTACGACTCACTGTACGCCAACTGCGAGCTTAGGCTTCTGCGTGAGAAGTACAAGGCGGAGCTGGAGAAG
>Ga0315277_10001738_pt1 | contig 31127 bp, 28 predicted proteins | sample YL17G05_15_MG_FD_203695 | JGI IMG/M metagenome (GOLD analysis project Ga0315277, IMG submission 203695) | Sediment microbial communities from Yellowstone Lake, YNP, Wyoming, USA - YL17G05_15 | ecosystem: Environmental > Aquatic > Freshwater > Lake > Sediment | place: USA: Wyoming | collected...
TCTGACATAGTCCGTCATAAAATCGCCTCCGAGAAGGTTTATGAATTGGCTCGACCAATAACTAAGCAAGTTGGTTACCGGTGCAGCGAGCCAATTCGCTCTCTGCACTATTTTTGGTTTTTATCGCAGAAAAGGTTTGGGCTGGTGGTGGCCTGGCCACCAGTCAGATAGACTGGTGGAATTCTTTATTTAAAAAGAACTAAACCCTAAAGCCATAAGGAATGTTGGGGAAAGTTGACAAGCAACCCTTCTCAAGTTATAACGCTAAAAGAATCTTCTAAAGCAAACTTCGGATTCTAAACGTTTTTAAAAAAGCTTCCCGATATATAAATTATCATGACTTACAAATCGGCCGTGCTGGTTTTTATCCTGTTCCTCATATTCCTTGCGCTTTACGCGGTCGGAATCGTGCCCGGCTACTGGACGCTCATGCTGGCGATTATATTCATAGTGGTCGGGTTTGTCGTGGGCATCGTGCTGATGGGCTCGGAGGGGGAAAGGATGTGGACCGGCATCCCGATGCTCATTCTGGGGATAGCGCTTTTCCTGATAGTTTATTTTTTCCCCAAATAAAGTTTTTTACTTGAAAAGCTTTTTGGATAAAAAGCTTACTTCAGTAACCAGGAGAAATCCGTCCCTTTTCTCCTGCCCTTTATCCTTTCCGCCAGCGCGTGCGTGACGATGGGCAGCGCGATGGTCGCGTCGCAGTAGCACTGGACAAACTTCCCTTTCGGCGTTTCCTTTCCCCAGGAAATCGCCTCCTCGAACGTGCATCCGGAGAGCCCGCCCCACTGCGGAGAATCGGTCGTTATCTGGATGGCGTATTTATGCGGGTAATAGTTTTCGTTTGTGCCGTTGCGCGTGAGGGAATTTCCCCTGTTGGGAACTTTCCTGTCAGCGTACAGGAGGTCGCTCGTCACGGCAAAAAGCTGGATGAAGTCCTTGGGAACGCCGCCGCCGATGTAAACCACGCCCGTTTCATGGACCTTTTCCCCGAGCTTCATGAATTCCACATAGTCTTTCATGTTGTCCAGGACCAGATTGAAGCCCCTGCTTTTCGCGATAAGGCCCGCGTCGCCGTACGGGCTGTCCACTATGGCCGGGCAGAACACGGGGACGTTATGCTTCGCGGCCGTCGCGACAATGCTGTCTATCCCCTTTTTGTCCAGCCATTTCCCGAACAGATATAAAAATTCCCTGGAAGAGTAGTTGTGGTCTTCCCTCAGGTTCCCGACTATGAAATCTGAAATAAGCTCCGTCATTGCAAGGTAATCGGATTCTTTTCCATAGACGTCGTAATACCTGTTGAAGCCGCAATCGAATATTTTTTTGTCGTCCGTGAGGTGATGGCCCTTGTAATAAGAGAGCCCCATTGCCTCGACTATATCCTCGGAGATGTTCGCGCCGGTCGAAACGAGGATGTCGATATAACGGTTTTCTATCAGCCACTTGACGATTTTCCATTGGCCCGTCGTGGACAGAGAGCCTGCATAGCCAAGGAGGATTGTCAGCCTCTTCTGGCCTATCATTTCCTCGAAAACCTCGACCACCTCGGCAAGCTTCCTGCCCTGGAATCCGGTATGCGACATGTCGTTCAGAAGCTGATGGACCGGTTTCCTCGGGCTCACTTCTATGGCTCTGACTTTTTCCGAAAGAACATGTTTTTTTGTCATGTGATTACTCATACCAGTTTCCTATTTAAATTAATTTTGTTTTTCGCAAAAAAATTCTTGAAAAAAATTCCGGAATAACCGGCAAATTTCCCGTTTTTTGGCCCGAAAAAGTTTAAAAGCCCATGGGCTAAAAAAGCTTATGCCACCGGGGAAAATCACGGGAGAATTAAATCTGAAGAAAATAAACGAATGGCTGGGCGAAAGAGGGAAGAAAATCCTCGTTTACCACAGGGATGCCGACGGCGTGTGCTCGGCCGCGCTGCTCATGAAGTTCTTCCCGAGTTTCGAGACCATCCCGCGGGAAGGGCCCATAATCGACAAGCAGTTTTTCAGGCAGATCGTGTCAAAGAACCCCAAAGTCCTGGTTTTTCTCGACATGCCCATAGACCAGGAATGGAAAAAGGTCCTGAAATTATGCGAGGCGCTCCGGGAACTCAGGATAATAATAATAGACCACCACCTGCCCGAAAAAAACATGAACTCTCAGCGCATCATCCACGTGAATCCCATGTTCAGGGCCCATGTCTACCAGCCCGCGTCATGCGTCATCTTCGAGCTGTTCAGGCGGATGAAATACGACGTCGTCCCCTTCCGCTGGATATCGCTGATCGGCATAATAGGGGATTACGGCATCAAGGACTGCGAATGGATGTTCAACGAGCACGAAAAGGAGGGCGGCGATCCGCATTGCGAGCTTTCGAAGATGTCGGACATCATATCTTCCTCGATAACGCTTAAAGGGGTGAGGGGCGCTGAAAAATCGCTCAGGCTCCTGATAAAAAGCAACAGATACGAGGATTTCAAGGAATCAGACGAGCTATCGGGATGGAACAGGATAGTCCAGAAAGAAGTGAAGAGTATCGTCAGCGATTTCGAGAGAAGGAAATCGCAGACGGGAAAAGTCATGTTCTATGAGATAAAAAGCAGGATGAACATAACCTCCATAATAGCGACCATCACGGCGGAGAGGTACCCGGACAATATAATCATAATAAGGAAGAAATCAGGAGACCATTGGAAGATTTCGCTGCGATATCAGGCAGGGACCATGAGCGTGGGGGACCTGGCGAAATACGCGACAAAGGGCATAGGCTCCGGCGGCGGGCACGTCAAGTCCGCGGGAGCGCTCGTCAGCGACTGGGAGAAGTTCAGGGAGAACGTTTTCGAATACCTTGAATCGGCGGCAAGAAAGTGAACCCCCGCCGTTTATTTGCCGACCTTTATGAATCTTTTGCCTTCATATCCGCCGAAGGCGTCGTGGCTGCCCGGATAATCGCCCGTCGTGCTTTCGACGACCAGATAAAACGTGTCAATATTTTTGCCCGTTTCCAGTGATTTCTCAACGGCCCCGCATTCGCTGCCGCTGTCCCCGAAAACTATGAAATTGAGCGGCTTCTCGCTGAAATACGGCGTGTATTTCTCGAGTATGCTCTTGTAAAATTTCAGGAAGGAATCCATGTCCTGCTCTATGCGGACGATGACAAAGACGTGGGCGGATGTGATGTTGTAAACCTCGACTATGCTGGCATCCAGGCCGACCGCCTCGTACATGCTCGCGAGCAGGATGGAAAAATCGTCGCAGTCGCCGCCCCTTGATTCCCACGTCTCCATGGGGTCGGCTATGTACTCGTCCCTCCTCGGGTCGGATACGTAGTTGACCCTGTTCGAAACTTCGTTGAATATGCCGAAAACCTTTGTCGCGGGCGCATTGGGCACGGCGTATTTCACGACCGATCTCACGGCCAGGTCGCGGACGGACGTGGCGTTGAATTTTGAGGACAGCATGCTGTCGTTCTCGAACGTGACGTTCCAGAAGCATCTCCACTGCTTGCGGAAAGAGACGGGCTCCTTGCAGAAGCACGAATTGTCCGTCACGTAAGGGATCTCGCCTTTCTGCGAGCAAAGCTTGTCGCACTGCTCGCCTATCGGCAGCGACGCGCCCAGAAGCATGTCCTCTATGAACTTGAGCTCGAGCGCGAGGGCGGCAAAAAGGACTATGATAATCGCGATAAGTATCACTTTCTGCGAATCCATATTAAATATTGCGCGGCTTTTATAAAAAACGGGGTTAATTAAATCTAAAAGACGAATGTCAAAGTGATATTCATGAAGGCATACGTAGCGACGAACATCATCGGCGTGCTCGCGTTCGACGAGAAGGGAAAGGTGGTCGCGAAGAGGCTCTTCCCGAAAGAGCCGGAAGCGATAGCCGAACGGCTGGAGAGGTCGAGAAGCGGCATGCTGATAGAAGAGGAGCGCGAGATTCTTGGCGAACTGAGGAAGTCGGGATTCGGGGAAGCTGTCATGGACAAGGACGCGCATTTCGACGGCCTGAAGGTCTTGTGCGAGCCGGAAAACAAGGGGAAGAAGTTCGCTTCCGACGAGTTCCGCAGGCTCGCGATTGAAAGCGAATGGGCTTCCGGCCAGGCAGAACTGAACAATATGCTGAGTAAGGTGAACATCATCCTTGCCGGCCGGAAGATAAGAGCCATCGGAAGGGACAGGATGATTATTCAGGTCATAGGCGTGATAGACGAACTCGACGTCACCCTCAATTCTCTTTACGAGCGGCTGCGCGAATGGTACGGCCTGCATTTTCCAGAGCTGTCGCGCGAGGTGAAGTCGCATGAGAAATTCGCCGAGCTTGTCGAGAAATACGGCGCGCGGGAAAGCATGAGAGAGATGGAGACGCTCGCTTCGAAATCGGTCGGAATGGAGTTTTCGGAAGACGACGCCCAAAGCGTGATGGCCTTTTCAAAATCCCTTCTCGAGATGGCGAAGGCGAAGGAGAAACTCTCGAAATATCTCGAAGGCTTGTGCAGGGAAGTGATGCCAAACCTCTCGGCTGTCGCCGGCCCGCTGCTCGCCTCAAGGCTTGTCGCGCAGGCGGGCGGGCTGGAGAAGATTGCCAAGCTCCCGAGCTCGACCATACAGCTGCTCGGAGCGGAAAAAGCGCTGTTCCGCCACCTGCGGGGACAGGGGAAAGCGCCGAAATACGGCGTGCTCTTCGGCCACCCGCTCATCCAGCAGGCGCCGAAGCCGCTCAAAGGGAAAGTCGCGCGGCTGATATCGGCGAAGCTCTCGCTCGCCGCGAAGATGGATTTTTATTCCAAGCGCGACGACAGCAGGCAGATGAAAGAGGACCTGGAGAGGAAAGTGGCAGGCCTGATGAAAAGCTCTGGCGGAGATGCAGACCAATGAAAACCGGGGAAAAGTATGAGCGCGTTGACTTGGAAAAAAGGGTTTTCGACGTGAAGAACGAACGTATGCCCAAAGGGGCATGGTGGTGGTGGTTCTGGCTCTTCTTCTTCGACAACCCTAAAGATCAGTCGAAGCCCCGCCAGCTCATGATACTATGGTCTGCCAAGAACGTGAATAAAATCAAATGCAACAACCTCGACATAAATGCGAAACTACCGCTCGACAGGGAAAACCTTGACGGTGCCGTTGCTGCGTGGTATTTCGACGGTGAGCGGATGCACCACGAATTCCTTCTCGAGCAGTGCAGCATAAAGGTCAGCGGCAGGAAGCTGCTTTCGGAATCCGTAATACCGACGTCATTTTCTGTCAGTGGGAAAAGAAGCGTGGTTAAGATAGGTGATGATTTCGAGTTCATCGCGGACGAGAATGGCATGCATGATTTCAGCAAAGCCGGATACCGCATGAAGAATTTCGTGGGGGAGAAAGGATACTCGATAATGAAGGTCAACCATACTGACCTGACAGGAAAGGTCAACGGCGAGAAAATAAAAGGAACCGCCTACTTCCAGAGAGTCTTCCTGAACGCACCAGCTATACCATGGTACTGGGGCATATTCCATTTCGACGGGGGAGCCGTTATGTCGTACACCAACCAGCTAATCCTCGGAAAATCCATAAGGAAGGACATCTCGCTGTTCGATGGGGAACGGATGCACGAGTTTGGCAGTATAAATGTGAAAAGGACCGGGAAAACCCTTCCGGTGTTCAGGGTCACGGGAGAGAACGAGCACGAGAGGATAAGCTTCTCCGTCGTCTCCTACGCCCATTCTGAGTGGACTTTCCGCAATAAATCATGGGGCGTCGTCCCGAGCAAGCTCGTTTACAACGAATACCCGGCCGCCATAACCGACATCGAGATCGAGGACAAGGCAACCAGAGCGAAGCTCACGTCAAAGGAGCTCGGCAAGGCCGTTGGGAACGCGGAGCACGCCACGGGCATGCTTTTCTGAGGAAGCCGATCATCTTCTTAACATAAAAGGAGAATTTGGTATGTGTTTAGCTCACTTTTCACCTAATTTTTTTGAGGTAATTTGTTCTATATCTATCGATTATTAAAAACGCGTTTTCATTCCTTAAAACAATGAAACCGCACAGCCATAAATCCGTGTGCGTGTGAATACATCCTCTGTCATGTGATTTTGGTTTTTGCCATTTTTCCTCATTCTGGCTTAGATTTTTCATCCTGAGATGGCTTGAAGCCCAATGCTATCGGTTTTTGTCTTTGCGGTACAGCTAAACACATACAAAATTTGAAACGCCGCTTTTTACAATAGCGCGATCCCGTCCTTTGCTATCTCAAGCGCCAGGCTGTTTTTCTTCTTCTGCCCCGCGAATTCGCATTCCGCGTAGTAGTGCGGCTGTATTTCCTTCCCGAATCTTTTTTTAAGCCGGTCTATTATTTCGGTTATCAGCAGTTCGTCGTTCGCGTTTTTTTCCTCCATGATTATTGCAACGTCAATGTCCGAGCCGGCGGAATACGTCCTCTTGGCATAGGAGCCAAATAAAATCACCTTGCGGAGATTGTCCAGATTGACGTTAGTGAGCTCGTAAACGAATTCGCGGAGTATGTTAAGAACGGTAAAATCGGTGTTGTTCAGCGCTTTTTTTTCGAGCTGGATAATGACCAATACCTGCTCGACGAAAGGATTGTTCATGTTAAGCTTGTAGTAATAGGTTTTTCCTATCTTTTCCGATTTTATCATGTCGAATTTTTCCAGAAGCGAAAGAAATTTCGTGAGAACCTTGTTTCCCAGTTTCGTAAGCGAGCGTATCTCCTTCCTGCTTATCGCCTTCCCTGGCGCCTCGCCGAAAACGGAGAGGATCTTCCATGCTGTTCTTGTTCCCAGACAAACGTCAAGAAGCATTATTTCATCAGCCCCTTCAGAAGTTTTACGTATGGCTTGACTATCGTTTCCAGAAAATAGGATGCTTTCTGATAATTTGCCTTTTCATCCTCAGTATAGTTTTCGGAATAGTATTGTGCCTTGCCTCTCTCCTGTCTTCCTCTCTTCAGCAGAACGGGCAGCGTCTTTTCCCTGAGGCGTTCGGCGCTGTAATATATGTCCTTCGCTTCCTTCAGCAGTTCAAGGATCTTGTTCCTGAGTTCTGCATCCCTGACGAAATGCTCCAGCGTCACAATCGTCTTTGCATGTATTTCTGGGCTCGATATTTTGGCATTGAATTTCTCGGCGAGAAAAAGCTTTGTAAGATCGTGCATGCAGTAGTATCCAGAAATTATGCTCCAGCGTGGGAACTCAAGGACATTCTTCTCGGCGTGCTTCAAGTCATCTTCGGACGCGTTTTTATGGAAACTCAGGTAATTCCCCTTTTCTGTCGCAGGCAGATTAGACCATGGTTTTTCAGCCTCATTTCCATTATCAGATTTTTTGTCCATATTCACATTATCCACTTTAGTGTATTTAAATATGTTATATTTATATATTTTTACACTTTAGTGCTTTATTTGGAGCACTTAGGTGTATTTACAGAAATGGGATGCATCAGATTTTCTTCATGACCACGAACATATGATCCTTCTCGAACGGGTCGAGCCTGACCTTGTCGAGAATCTTGAAATGCTTTTCGAGCTTCGCGAGCTCCTGCCTGTAGACTTCCTCCGGCTTTTTCACCACGTCAATCGAGCGCGCTTTAATCGCTAACATGGCGAAGCCGTTCGGCTTGAGGAAGCGCTCGCAGTTGCGTATCATTATTGGGCTCTGGTCGTCGGAGGCGACGTCCTCGTAGACTACGTCGACCTTCTCTATCCAGTCGTATTCCTCGGGCTTGCGCGCGTCGCCGACGATTGGAACGATGTTGCCGCGCTTCTCGGCGACAGGGTTGAGGTCGCGCACGCATCTCTCGGAAATCTCGACTCCGTATATTATGCCCTCGCTGCCGATGATGTCGGAGAAGAACGTCGAAGTCTGCCCGCTCGCGATGCCGAGGTAAAGTATTTTCGCTTTCTCGATCAGCGGGAAGACCTTGAGGCCGTTCATTATCGCGGCCGCCGGCTTCGAGCGGTAAGGGTTCCACTCGCGGAATTCGCTGCCTTTGAAAACGGGCGTGTTTTTGCAGTAAGTCTTGTCACCGGGCAAAAGGTTTTTCGTGAAAATGTGCCCGTCCTTTCTCCAGACGCCCGGGAATATCTGCTCCATGGTGTTATTTTCAGAAGCTGAATTAAAATATATGAAACGCGAGGGAAGGTATTGCCAGTTTTATTTTTTGCCCTTGCCGTTGAACTTGTAGCTCAGAAGCGTGCATATCAGCTTCGCGGCGATGATGTCGGGCACCTTGTTGTGCTCGGAAGGGCACAGCTCGACCACGTCGAAACCGACGATGTTTTTCCTGCGCGCGACCTCTTTCAGGAGGCCGGTCACCTCGTACCAGCCAAGCCCGCCGGGTTCCGGCGTTCCCGTCGAAGGCATAACCCCCGTGTCGAAGACGTCGAGGTCTATGGTAACATAAACGTTGCCGGAGAGAGCGTCGACGGCCTTGTCTATCCAGTCCACCGAGCCGTGAATCTCATGCGCGTAAAAAACCTTGTCCTTCCTTATGCTTCTGAGCTCGGACGCGTCCAGGCTCCTTATGCCTACGGACACCACGCTGCTGACGCACTCCTTCGCCCTCGCGATGACGCAGGCGTGGCTGTACCTGTTCTCCTGGTATTCGTCGCGGCGATCGCTGTGCGCGTCGAGGTGGAGGATGCTCAGGCCGCTGAATAATTCCGCATGCGCCTTTATCGGGGCAATGGAAACCGAATGCTCGCCGCCAACGGTAACCACGAATTTTTTGTCGGCTAAGAGGACGCTCACCCTGTCATGGACCTTTTTTATCATTTCTTCAGAGGACTCCGCAATGATGGCATTGTCCGTGAATATGCCCTTCTTGTAGATTTCCGACCTGGTTTCTATGTCGTAAAATTCGATATTCGCCGAGGCCTCGATAATCGCCTTGGGGCCGTTATCAGAGCCCTTGAGCCACGTGCTGGTCTTGTCGAAAGGGACGGGTAAAATGACGATTTTTGATTTTTCGTAGCTTGAGAATTCTGCCGGTATTTTCAGAAAATTGTGAGGGATTTCGTCTTTCATATTTCCCCTCATCGCTACCCTTCAGTTACCACCTTGGTGGTCGGGGGCACGAAAACGGCGGCGCATATCACGCTTGTCCAGAGGCCGTTCTTGTTGCCCTCGGCCGACTGGCAGATGTGCGTCGTCTTGAATATGTGGCCGCTGGCCTTGTACTGCTGCTTCCTCTCGTCCCACGCCTTGTCCACGTCGAAAGGCACGCCAAGCGTCGTCGCCAGCATCGTGGCGGCGAGGTCTTCCGCGTATTCTCCGGCATGCTCTCCCTTCTCGCCGAACGCGTGGTGCTCGGAAAGGTAGCCGTAATGCTCCTTGTCTTTGGGGACGGCGAGGCCTATCGCCACCGACATCAGCCTGTTGGGCTCGTTAGTCTCGTTCCTCGCCATGACGACGAAAACCACTTCGCCCGCGTGCAATTCTTCGAGTCCTTTCTCCCTCGTGACTATCTCGCATTTGGGCGGGAAAATGCTCGAAACGTTGACAAGGTTGAATTTTTCAATCCCGGCGCACCTCAGGGCGGCCTCGAAAGAAGCCAGCCTGTCCTTGTGGACTCCCATCCCCTTGACGAAGAATACTTTTGCGGGTATCATTTTGATTTATCACTCGTCCGGATATTTCTGAAATATATTTTCGTTTTCGATTAAGCCTTTTTCCAAAAGGCTTATTTCGAATAAATAATTTAAGTGTGTAACAGATTTAAAAAGTTTTTGCTTAGAGGAAAATTTTCGGGTAATTTTTCAATTTGAAAAATTTACTTTTCACGGATTTTTACGTTTCACTCGTGACTTCTCTTCAAAGGAGCCTTCGATACTTTAATTATTGCTCAGAACAAATCAGAATTATGGTCGAGATATTGTTTGAAATTTTGCCCAGGTTCATTATCACGTTCGTGTTCTCGGTAATTTTCGGCCTCGAAAGGCAGAGGGCGCACAAGCCCGTCGGCTTCGGCGCGTTCACGTTCGTCGCTGTCGGCTCCTGCGCCCTTTCGATAACCGCCATCAACCTTTACCCCGACAATCCCCTGTCCCTGCTGGGCGCGATAGTGACGGGCATAGGCTTCCTCGGCGCGGGCGCCCTCATAAAGACGACTGACAAGATATTCGGCTTCACCAGCGCGGCGGCGGTGTGGCTTTTCGCCATATTCGGCCTCGTCGTGGGCGTGGGGGAATATTTCACTGCCGCCATAATCTACGTAATGGTCTGGATGGTCATCCTGATAGACGGCTACCTGAAGAAAAGGGGGATAGGCTCTTACCAGAGGAAGCTGACCATAACCACGAACAGAATAGTCGACGAGAAGGAGATAGAAAAGGAACTGGGCCCGAACTTCAAGAAGATTTTCGTAAAGGTCGACAAGAAGAACGGCAAGCTGTGCGTGAGCTACTTTGTAGAAGGGACGAAGGACCAGGTCAGGGAAATTCCGGAAAGGCTGGAGAAGGAAGAGTGGCTTGAGTATTTCGAGATTGAATGAACGGATTTCCTTGAATCTGCTTTTTCGCTGTTAAGGATTTATTCGGGCGCGGGCAAATAATAAACCATGATAATCATTGCTGCCATAGTTTTCATCATTGCCATCGCAATCCTGATATTGTCCTCGAAATGGGTCATTGATGCTTCGATATCTATTTCCGAATACACCGGCGTATCGCAGCTCGCGATCGGCTTCATCCTCATCGCGTTCTCCGTTTCCATGCCCGATTTCATGGTTTCCGTGTCCGCGACGCTCATAGGGAAGGCGCCCATGGCGATTGGCGACGCTCTCGGCTCGACCATAGCGAACATATGCCTCGTGCTTGGAGTCGTGACCCTCATAAGAAAGGTCAGGGTCGAGCGATTGCATACGATCGAAAGCGCCGAGCTGCTGCTGCTGATAAGCATCGTACCGGCCGTGATTCTCTCGAAAGGCGTGGTCGGCCCGATAGAGGGGATGATTCTTCTGATCGTGTTCGCGGTTTACTGCTTCTTCATTTTCAGGGACAAGTTCAGCCTGAACATACGTGAGGGAGTGACGAGGAAGGAATGGAGGCATGCCGGCTTGTTTTTCATAATCGGCATGATTCTCGTAATAGCAAGCTCGAGTTACGTGGTGACTTCCGCCGCCGAAATCGCGGCCTTTTTCGGGATTTCGGAAGCGGTGATAGGCCTTACGTTAATATCCTTCGGGACGACGCTGCCTGAGCTCGCGCTCGATTTCACCGCGATCAGAAAAGGCCAGACCGCGCTGGCGATAGGGGACATCCTCGGCAGCAGCGTAGTCAACCTTACCCTGATACTAGGCACCGTTCTGGTGCTTTCACCGATCGGCGGGACCGTACTGGTCGGCTACACCATCCCTCTCGCCTTCATAATCATCGCGAACTCGTTCCTTTTCTACAGCATGGTGAAGCATGAGGGCATCGGCCACAAGCAGGGCATAATATTCATCCTGCTGTACGTCGTCTTCCTGCTCGTCATGCTGACGACGAGGATAGTGTGAAATTTTAGATGCAACGCCCAGAACTCTCGACATTCTGTCTATCAGATTATTAAGTCCAATTAGACCAATTTTCGGGGTAAGGGACGGAAAGTAAACATATAAAAAATGCAATCACTACACTACATTATGGGCGAAATTTCACTGGCTGAAAAATACAAATTTAATGAGAAATATTTGGCAAACTACCGTCCTAATGATGAATTTCCCGGGTTAGGTTTTGTAAAAGATAAAATTGTTGTTGCCAACCCAGAACACCCATTAGCTGACTTTATGCAATTCTACATTGATAACGTAATTCGTTTTCTTTATGAAAAAGATGGTGTGTTGGGAGACATTATTGAACCTGCTTGGAGAGAGAGGGAATTCTTAAATAGACAATTGGGTGTTCCTCAATTATGTGCGCCTACTCCTGATGAGATGAGGGAAAAAGGATATTTTGGGGCAATGGATAGGTTGAAAACATATGCCGGAGAACTGGAAAGGGCCATAGCTCATACTATCTCAAAGAGGGTCCCTCCTGCTGAATGGCCTCTAAAGTGTATTATTGAACAGAAAGTAGAATTGGATGAACGAATAAAAAGAATAATGGATGCTGAAGGAGAACCAAATTTTGTTCTATACGTGATGGATTAAAACTTTGCATTACTTTTTGGTTATGTTACTCTACATTTAATAATTACAATTTGCCCCGAAAAAACTTCTCAGATTTTTACTTCGTAAAATCTTGACCTTCAAATCTTTATATATTAATTAATTATAGTATTAATTAACTAATAATTTTATTCATCCGGGCCATGAAAAGCCCGGGAATTTGATGCCAAGCGATTGTTATGACCAGCCCGGCCGCCAGCTATACCGCGAAGGAAATAAAGGTAATGGAAGGGCTCTCTGCCGTGCGGAAACGGCCAGGGATGTACATCGGCTCGACCGGCCTTCGCGGCCTCCATCATCTCGTCCAGGAAGTCGTCGACAATGGCATAGACGAGGCGATGGCGGGGTTCTGCATGAACATAGCCATCATAATCCACAAGGACGGCAGCGTGAGCGTCGCCGACGACGGACGAGGCATCCCGGTCGACGAGCACCCCAAATACCCGAAGAAGACGGCGCTGGAAATCGTCATGACCAGGCTCCACGCGGGCGGGAAGTTCGACAATGAGAGCTACAAGATATCGGGCGGGCTGCACGGCGTCGGGGTCTCGGTGGTCAACGCGCTCTCCGAAAAGCTCGTCGTGGATGTCAGGAGGGCCGGCGAAGTTTACAGCCAGGAATACTCGAAGGGCGACCCGGTAAACGACGTCCACGTCAAAAAGGAAGCCTCTTTCCCATACGAAACCGGGACAAAGGTCAGATTCTGGCCTGACAGGGAGATTTTCGAGTCGAACGATTTTCATTACGACATTCTCGCTTCGCGCATGCGCGAGCTTGCGTTCCTCAATCCTGGCATCATGATATCGCTTAGAGACGAGCGGACGGAAAAAGCCGATGAATTCAAGTTCGAGGGCGGCGTTGTTTCGTTCGTCAATTTCCTGAACCAGAACAAGCAGTGCATTCTCAAGGAACCCGTTTATTTCAAGAAGAAAAAAGGCACGACCGAAGTGGAAATCGCAATGCAGTACAACACCGGCTATGCGGAGCTCGTCCTGTCTTACGTGAACAACATAAACACAGAGGAAGGGGGCATGCACCTCGTCGGCTTCAGGAACGCCCTCACGAGAGCGCTGAACAAATACGCCCAGGAAAAAGGAGCGTTGAAAAACGGCGAGGAGAAGCTGTCGGGGTCTGACGCGCGCGAAGGCCTGACCGCCGTGATGAGCATTAAAATGGTCGACCCGCAGTTCGAGGGCCAGACGAAAACCAAGCTTGGCAACCCGGAGATAAAAAACATCGTCGATTCTGTCGTTTCCGAGGGGCTCATGACCTTCCTCGAAGAGCACCCCGAGCAGGCGAAGCTGATAATGGATAAGGCAATGAACGCGGCAAAGGCTAGGGAGGCCGCCATTAAGGCAAGGGAACTTGTGAGGCGCAAGGGCTTATTCGAATTCTCTTCGCTGCCGGGCAAGCTGGCGGACTGCTCCGAGCGCGACCCGGCGAAGAGCGAGATTTACCTCGTGGAAGGCGAATCTGCAGGCGGCTGCTTTTCGGGAGATACCAAGATTGCGCTTGCCGATGGAAGGAATCTGACATTCATGGAATTGATTGAAGAGGACAGAAGAGGAAAGAGGAATTATTGCTATACCATACGCGAAGACGGAACCATAGGAATTGGTTTGATAAAGAATCCGAGAAAGACAAGGGAAAACACGGAAGTTGTAAAAGTAGTTCTGGATAACGGTGAAGAAATTGTTTGCACACCCGACCATAGATTCATGTTGAGAGAGAGCGGCTATGTGAGGGCCGAACATTTGAATGGGAATACAAGCATAATGCCGCTTAACAGGAAACTGTCAAAAATTGAAGGTAGAATAACCATAAAGGGCTATGAGATGGTCTATGATCCAAAAAGCAACAAATGGGTATTTACTCATCTTCTTGCTGATAGATACAATATTGAAAAGGGGAATTATGATGGTTCGGCAGGTCCGCACAATTTTGATAAAAATGAAACGACGATGTTCGAAACCATCAAAAACTACAACCACAAAATAAAAAGTATTATAAGATTACAGGAAAAAATGGATGTTTACGATTTGGAAGTTGAAGGGACGCATAACTTTGCGCTTGCATCAGGCGTTTTTGTTCACAATTCTTCAAAACAGGGAAGAGACAGGAAGACCCAGGCCATCCTCCCCCTGCGAGGCAAGATCCTGAACGTCGAGAAGGCGCGGCTCGTGAACGTTCTGAAGAACCAGGAGATACAGAACATGATGACCGCGATCGGGACGGGAGCGGGCGACTTCTTCGATCTCGCGAAGCTCCGCTATCACAAGATCATAATAATGAGCGACGCTGACGTCGACGGCGCACACATACGCACGCTTTTACTAACGTTTTTTTACCGCTACATGAGGCCGCTGGTCGAGAACGGCCGTGTTTACATCGCCCAGCCGCCGCTGTACAGGATAAAGAAAGGCGGCGACCTGCATTACGTTTACTCTGACAAGGAGAAGGACCACTTGCTCGAAAGGCTCGGGGGAAGCGCTGACATTCAAAGGTTCAAAGGCCTCGGCGAGATGAATCCCGATCAGTTGTGGTCAACGACCATGGACCCGGAAAAGAGGACGCTGCTGAAGGTCACGCTCGAGGACGTGATAGAAGCGGACCGGACGTTCAGCATGCTCATGGGAGACGAAGTCGAGCCCAGAAGGCAGTTCATAGAGCAGAATGCGAAGTTCGTGAAGAATCTGGACATCTGATTCACGGTTTCAGTAAGGTGAAAAAGAAATGGCAGCGGGAAAGGACGAGGAAGCGAAAGTGAGGGCAAAAAAACCAGAGGAGAAAACCGATGGCAAGAAACCGGAAAACGTGAAGCCGAGGATAATCGAGGAGGAGATGAAGGAGAGCTACCTCGATTACTCGATGTCCGTGATAGTCGGAAGGGCGCTTCCGGACGTGCGCGACGGGCTGAAGCCGGTGCACAGGAGAATCATTTACGCGATGCACGACATGGGCATGCTCCATTCGAGGCCTTACAAGAAGTCGGCAAGGATCGTAGGTGAAGTGCTGGGTAAATACCACCCGCACGGCGACCAGGCCGTTTACGATGCGCTCGTACGCATGGTGCAAACGTTTTCGTTGCGCTACCCGCTAATCGACGGGCAGGGGAATTTCGGCTGTTTCACAGGGGACACTAAAGTCCAACTGACCGATGGGAGAAGCCTGTCGTTCATCGAACTTGTCAATGAATGGGAGAATGAAAAAAGGAATTACACTTATACTGTCAACGAGGACGGAATCGTCGAAATAGCGGAGATGGAGAGTCCCAGACTTACCAAACGTAAAGAAAAAATAATGAAAGTAGTCCTTGACAACGGTGAGGAAATCCGATGCACTCTGAATCATCGTTTTATGTTAAGGGATGGAAATTTCACCGCGGCGCAGAATCTTAAAGCAGGAGATTCCCTGATGCCAATTTATTTGAGGGCATCTACCGCCAAGGATAAAATCAAGCCGGAGTTGATCGGGTACCAGATGATTTATCAGCCCAAGACGAACGAATGGGTTGGAGCCCACATACTTGCGGACAACTGGAACATGAAAAAAGGCATATACACTGAAAGTGCGGGCAAAATAAGGCACCACATTGACTTCAACGTACCGATGGCTGCCCAAGCTGCCAAAACATACAACCACACAGTCGTCAGAACAGAAATCCTCCATGAAAGGGAGGATGTGTACGACCTGACGATTGAGGGAACCCACAACTTCGCCCTTGCATCAGGCATATTTGTTCATAATTCAGTAGACGGCGACGGCGCTGCTGCGATGCGTTACACGGAATGCAGGATGTCGAAAACCGCGCAGGAAATGATTGCCGACATCGAGAAGAACACGGTCGGTTTCATCCCGAACTTCGACGGCTCGCTCAAGGAGCCTTCCCTCCTTCCAGGCAAAATGCCCAACCTTCTTGTGAACGGTTCGTCCGGCATAGCCGTCGGCATGGCGACCAACATACCGCCGCACAACATGAACGAAGTCGCGGACGGGATAATAGCGACCATAGAAAACCCTCAGATTTCCCTCCCGGAGCTCATGGCCAACATCAAAGGCCCGGACTTCCCGACCGGCGGCTCAATACTTGGAACCGCCGGCATCATACAAGCATACACGACCGGGAAAGGAGGGATATCGGTCCGCGGGACCGCGGAAATCGAGAAGCGCGGAGCGGACAAGGAAAGGATAATAATCACCGAGATTCCGTACCAGGTGAACAAGGCAAAGCTGATAGAAGACATCGCGAGGCTCGTCCGGAACAAGGTGATAAAAGGCGTCACGAACATCCGCGACGAATCGGACAAGGAAGGCATGCGCATAATAGTCGACGTCTCGCAGAACGAGCAGGCCGACGTCGTCCTCAACCATCTTTACAAGCACACCCAGTTGCAGACGACTTTCGGCATCATCATGCTTTCGCTTGTTGACAACCAGCCGCGCGTGCTGAGCATCAAACAGATGGTCGAGGAATTCATCAGGCACAGGAAAAACGTGATAACGAAGCGCACGAATTTCGATTTGAACGAGGCGAGCGACAAGGCGCACATACTGGAAGGCATCATGGTCGCCCTCAACGACATTGACGACGTGATAAAGAAGATCAAGTCTTCCGAAACCGTGGAGGCCGCTAAAAAAAGGCTTGAGGCCGATTTCAAGCTCAGCGCGAAGCAGGCGCAAGCGATTTTGGAAATGCGCCTCCAGAGGCTCGCGTCGCTTGAAAGGCAGAAAGTGAAAGAAGAACATACTGAATTGATCAGGCTCATCGCCGACCTCAAGGACATGCTCGCGCACGAGGAGAAGATTTACGGCATTTTAAAGAGCGAGATGCACGAGATGAAGAAGAAATACGGCGACGAGCGAAGGACGGAAATCGTCGGCACAGGCGAAACGGTCGAGGACATGGACGACGACAGGCTGATAAAGAAAGAAGACGTCGTGATAACGATTTCCAACGATGATTACGTCAAGCGCATGCCGCTCGATGAGTACAGGCAGCAGAGGCGCGGTGGCAAGGGAGTGATAGGAACGAAAACGAAGGAAGGCGACATAGTGAAGGAGATTTACGTCATGAACACCCACGACTACCTCCTGTGCTTCACGAGCAAGGGCAGGGTCCACTGGATGAAGGCGTACAGGATGCCGGAAGCGGGCAAATACGCGAGGGGCAGGCCTGTCGTCAACCTGCTCAGGCTGGAGGAGGGCGAGCGCCTTAAGGACATGATACCGGTGGAGAAGTTCGAGGAAGGGAAGTTCATATTCTTCGTCACGAAGAAAGGCCGTGTCAAGAAGACCGATCTTACGGAATACGGCAACTCAAGAAGTTCCGGGATAATCGCGCTCAAGCTCAACGAAGGCGACGACCTCATACAGGCGCGGCTCACGGACGGGAAAGAAGACATAATATTAGCGACGAGGCACGGCTACGCCATACGCTTCAGCGAGAAGGACGTCCGGCCGACAGGGCGGGCGGCGCACGGCGTGCGCGGCATACGCATCCGCGGCAAGGACGAGGTCATCGGGGTCGCGAAGGTCGAGCGCGGATCGCTTTTCACGGTCACGGAAAACGGATATGGCAAGCGCACGAAGTTCGAGCTTTACAGGCAGCAGAGGCGCGGTGGCAAGGGAGTGAAGAACCTGAAGGTAACGGGCAAGAACGGCGAAGTAATCGGCATCGTTCCCCTCCACGACAACGACGGGATAATGTTCGTCTCCAGGGACGGCCAGATAATACGCACTTTCGCGAAAGACGTCCACGAAATCGGCCGCGCCACCCAGGGCGTGCGCGTCATGCGCCTCAACAATGGTGACAGGCTTGTCTCTTACGCGAAGATAAGCGAAACCGAGAAAGGACTGTAAGTAAAATTCCGGCGCCGCGCTTTCCGAACCTTTTAAATCAAAAAACCACCCTTTAATCGTGGGGGTATGGAAGGTAAGACGGAATTCTTACTGTTCGATATAGATTACATTCTTGAAGCAGGCATACCGGTCATCCGCCTCTGGGGAAAAACGAGAGGCGGCAAGACCATGCTCGCGCTCGACCGGCATTTCAAGCCTTATTTCTATTTCGAGATCGATGATAAAAACGCAAGCGATTTCGACATCGGAGCCTTCAGCAGGAAGCTTGCCGGCATCAAGGAAACCGGCAAGAGTTTCGTGTCTGCCGAATTGCTGGAGAAAAAACTTTTGGGCGAGGCCAGGAAGTTCGTGAGGGTGAAGGTGCAGAGGCCGGGCGATGTCAACGAGATGAAAAGCGCGGCGGAACGCTGGCCGGAAGTCAAGAAACCATACGAATACGACATCCCTTTCTACAGGCGCTATCTCATCGACAAGGATATCACACCAATGGGCTGGGTTTCGGCCCTGGGCACGGAAGCCGGAAGCGGCAAAAACCTGGAAATCATAGAAGCGGTGAACGTGCACGGAACCAGCGGCAACGGCCGCAAACTCGGCGTAATGGCGATGGACATCGAGATTTACGGCGACGAGGTCATAATGGTCTCGCTGGCAGGCGAAGGCTTCAGGAAGGTCCTGACATACGGCTGGAGCGGTGAGCATGAAGACCACGTGGAGATCCTGGCCGGCGAGAGGGAGATGCTGGAAAGGCTTGCCGAAGTTATCGTTGAAAGCGACCCCGATGTCATAGCCACTTATAACGGCGACTTGTTCGATTTCGTGAAAATAAAGGAGAGGGCGGATTTTCACAAACTCCCCCTGGGCATCGGCAGGGACGGCAAGCCGCTGGAATTCGTAAAACGCGGCCGCGCATTCTCCGCATTCATTCCCGGAAGGCAGCACCTGGATTTGTACGTTTTCATAGAGCACATCCTCGGCAGCTCGCTCGAATCCGAGACCCTTACGCTGGACATGGTTTCAAGGGAACTGCTCGGGACCGGGAAAGACGCGCTCGAATGGAAAGACATCGAACGACTGTGGAGCGAGAAGAAGAACCTGAAGGCGGTCGCTGATTACTGCCTGAAGGATTCCGAGCTGACGCTCCAGCTTTCCGGACGCCTGCTCCCGCAGATTTTCGAGCTTTCGATGCTGGTGGGCCAGACGCCCTTCGATACGTCAAGAATGACCAATTCACAGCTGGTCGAATGGCTGCTCATAAGGAACGCGCACGTGAAGAACGAAATCGTCCTCAGCAGGCCCGCGCATTCGGAGATATTGAAGAGGAGGGAAGCCTCGCCGTACGCCGGCGGCTACGTTCTCCTTCCCGAACCCGGGATACATGACGGCATCGCCCTTTTCGACTTCGCGAGCCTGTACCCGTCGATCATAATAACCCACAACATCTCGCCGGAGACGCTTGACAAGAACGGCGAAGGGAGGACGGACAATTCCGTCCCTGAAAGCGACCATTATTTTTCCCTGGAAAAGAAGGGCTTCATACCGGAGATAATGGAAGGCCTTGTGGAGAAAAGGACTGAAATAAAGAAGGAAATGGATTCCAGCGAGCGAAACTCGAGCAAGTACAGGGACCTTTACAACAGGCAGTACGCGATCAAAACCATAGCCAACGCGAGTTACGGCTACTACGCTTACGCCGGCTCGCGCTGGTACTCGAGGATATGCGCGATGTCCATCGCCGCGTTCGGCCGATACTACATACAGAAGGTCATAAGCTTCGCGAAGGAGCGGGGCCTTGACGTGATATACGGCGACACGGATTCGCTTTTCATCGCGGACTGCAGCGAGCAGGAGGCGAAAAAATTACTGCACGACATCAACAAAACGCTGCCGGGGATAATGGAGCTCGACTTCGAGGGATTGTACGCTTCCGGTCTTTTCGTCCTGGCCAAGACCGGCGCCACCGCCAAAAAGCGCTACGCTCTCCTTGGAAAGGACGGGAGGGTAACCATACGCGGCTTCGAGAAGGTCAGGAGGGACTGGTGCAAGATAGCGAAGGACACGCAGGAAAAAGTCCTCCTCGCGATCCTTAAGGACAGGGACGAGGAGAAGGCTATTGGGATAGTGAGGGAGATTACGGGCAGGATAAACAGAGGAGAAGTGGATACCAAGGAGCTGGTAATCTACACGCAGCTGACAAAGCCGCTGAAAAGCTACGAGCAGATAGGCCCTCACGTCGCGGCCGCGATGAAATACGCGGCGCGAGGCCAGGCAGTGAAGGCGGGATCCGTAATCGGATACATAATAACAAGAGGCGAAGGCTCTATCTCGGAGCGGGCTGAGCCTTTCGAATACGCGCAGAGTTACGATCCTGACTACTATATAAACAACCAGATACTGCCCGCCGCTATGCGAATTCTTTCCGGCCTGGGATTATCTGAAGACGACGTGCTCGGCGAAACGGAGGAAGACCAGAGCCAGAGCTCCCTCGACACGTTCATGAAGAAATCGCTCAGGAAAAAGCTGAAGAAAAGATTCGGAAGGTTCAAGGGCGAGTAGCTTTTCAGTTTTACCTTAATTACTTTTCAATTTTGTAATTGGTTTGAAGTTATTGGATTATAGGGGCTTTGACCTTTTCTTAAGAATTAATACAATAATAACTATCAGAATTACAGCAACAATGGCGCTGTATAGGTAAAGTTTGAAGTCTGTCTGATTTGGTGATTGGGTAAAAAATACAGCAGGAGCTACTGATAAAATCTTACCGGTCTGTGCATCTATTACTGTGTTGGCTGTTGCTGGATTTGATGTGACATACCATACCAAAGCAAGTTTTTTCTCATTATTAGCTTGAGGCACAAAATCATAACTAAGCTGTGCACTAAAAACCACAGACTGGGTGGATGGTCCTTGTACCAGTTTATCATTTATTATCTTGTCTTTTGCAATCTGCTCTGCCTGCTCTTTTGATATTTCGGGGGTTGTGGGAAGATTTGTTAAATCCAATGGCATGACTACATTATCCAATCCTTTGCCAGTTATCTGGTCTATTTTATCCTTTGGATATAGGATTGTGCCACCTGCATAATACAGTTTCTCGTCCCTAAATCCCAATACAAGCTCACTGGGAAGTATAGGCTTATTTTTATAATACTGCTTGAATCTGACTGATAAATCATTAGGCTCAATAGAATATTCTGCACCTGTTCTAGTGACTGTTGATTTTACAACTCTTGTAATCTCTAGCCTTAGGTTTTCTATATTTAGCAAAGACAAAGGAACGTCATTTTTTTCCATCAGGGAAATTGCCAGTTCTTTGTCACTTGCTTCTTTTTGTGATTCATAATATGCAGCAACATCGCCTGAAAACATTAAGCGAGGATCAAACCAGTCCATTAGGACGTTACCATTTTGCGCATCTATAACCGTTGTTGGAGAGCCGCCATTCAACCTGTAGACCCATGCCAATTTGAAATCCGGATTTCGCGGATCATTAGCCCAATATTCTAATTGCATTGTATAATTCTGCAAAAGCGGCAAATGCTCTGGCAAAATATGCCATGAGTCAATTATCTTCTGCATTATTGAATCTGCCTGCTGCTTTGTTATTGTTGGTGACTGAGGCAAAGAAGCAAAATCTATCAAAACTACTGATTTGGTAATTCCTTTTTGTGACAGCACTTCTTCCATTTCCTTAGGGAAAAAATATATCATATGGTCCCCTTCAGGTTTAATATCCTTATCGTAAAAATTGTAAATAGTGCCATCTGGCAAGAAGCTAAACTCTTGCCAGAGGCTAATTGGTATGCCATTATATTTATGTTTTAAGCCAATTCCAGTTACCAAAGGGGTATTAGTATAAGCTATTTCAGTCTCGAATTTTCCTTGGCTAAACAAGGACAAAGGAATTCCATTTTTTTCCATCAGATTTGTGGCAGCTTCAATATCCGCTTGGTACAATGTTTGGCCACGAACTGGATAAATAACAAAAGACATGGAAAATGAAAGTAAAATTACTAACTTTATTAACGAACATTTGTTTATTTTGACCATTTTACCACTACTATAATAAATCTATTATCATCTTATATATCTTACGGAAAATTTTCGGTTTTAACCGAAATTATTCCAATAAATTTTAAACAGTAAAGGACAACACGCTTACGGTCTCTTTTCCATCAAAAACCTACCTTGTTGTAGTTCATATTCTAACATGGTTAATCGCTCAGGCGGAAGATGGAGGGAAGGTTCGGAGTTCAAGGGGGAGTAGCCTTTCCGGCACCGGCTTAAGGAAAATCCTCGATTATTATCGCAACTGGCTGATGGTAAAACAGATGATTTTAAATGTTTTCTATACAATATATTGAGAAGTGTGCACATGAGAGGATACGATTTATCGGGATTGGGAAACATGGCCAGAGTGGGTTTAGCCGCGCTGGCGCTCTTCACGCCGATGGAAGCGGTCGCACAATGCCCGCAAAGACCCGACCGAGATCTGGTGTATATCGCAGAATACCTGACGAGAAACGGTGAACGCACAAATGTACCGAACGTAACCGTAAGGATTAGGGATAATGTGATTAAAAGCATTGAAGGAGGGTATTCCACGGAATTCACAAAACATGTGGGCGTTGTTTTTGAGGGCGGGCCCGTGAACGTAAGAGCGACATATACAGACAGCGGGAAGACTGCAGATAACGGGCAGAGCATAGCCGATGGAAAAATAGGGCCTGAGGATATTATGGAATTTTTTATAGAGCCGGAATCGCCTTTTCGGGAAGGGCTGGTGATCACAGACGGCCGCATGAACGGCTGCCTGAAAGAGCCGGGTGATGGCGCGATAAAAGTACCGCTGGATGGAAATTATTCGCAAGGGCGATATCCCCATTACGGAGGCCCCCGTGCGCAGAGGGTCGGCTTCACTGAGGAGCGATATAGAGATTTAAGAATGCAGATCCGAAGGAAGCTCCCGAACATAAGGAACAGGTAATTCCAGAATCTGCATGGCGCCCTGCTTTGCTTTTATTCTTTGCCTTTTTCTTTCCTTGCTTTCCGGGCCTCTTCTCTTTCCTTCTTCATCTTCTCCACCTCGGACAGCGCGACGTAAGACAGGCTTTGCGGGCCCATGAGATTCGTCGCTGTCGAGGGAACGATGATGAACGTCCCCTTCTCCTTCGTCGCCTCGTACAGCAGATTGAGGCCTCTCAGGTGAATCGGATCCGTTCCGTAAATCTTCGCGGCGTCCTTGAACTTCTGGGCGGTCTGGACTTCCGAATCGGCAAGTATTATGCGCGCCTGCCTTTCCCTATCCGCCTGCGCATTCCGGGACATCGCGTCCTGCAACTCTTCGGGAATGCGAATCTCCCTTATCTCGACGTTCTGGACGTTGATCCCCCAGAATCCCGTTTTGGAATCTATCACGGTCTTCAGCTTCCTGTCTATCTCCTCCCTTCCGCTGAGCATCTCCGCGAGCTGCGTCTTGCCTATGATGTCACGGAGCGTTGTTTGCGCAACCGCGTTGACCGCATTCTTGTAATCCTGGACGTTGAGCGCGGCCTTCTGCGCGTCCTCGACCTTCCAGAACAGCACGCCGTCCACGTCGACCGGGACGTTGTCCTTTGTCAGGGTCTTCTCGGCGGTGAATGTCGACGTGATGACCCTCATGTCAATCACGTTCGGAATGGTGTTGACCACCGGAATGACAAAGAACAGGCCGGGCCCCTTGAGCCCCTGGAATTTTCCCAGCTTCAGTAAGATGGCCTTCTCCCACTGGTTCGCTATTCTCACGGCCGATGAGACGAGTATGGCGACGAGGATTCCCGCAGGCAGGATGAGTATGTTTTCCATGATGAAATATACGCCTATCGTCAAGAGCAGCAATAACACGAACAACAAAGCCGATACGGAATTCACGTTGCTCATGAGCGCACCTGAGATATTTTATCGGCTTAGACTTTAAATAATTTAAAAATTTTAAAGAATACCTCGCTCACAAGTCTTTCTCCATCATAAGCCGCGCCTTCCTGTAGTTCATCTTCCCGTAAAATTTGACTGCATCGAAGTTCGCATCGGTCACCATCAGCCGCATGCTCTTCGCGCCTTTGGACGCGAGGTATTTTTCCGCATGGGCGAGCAGCTCTTCCGCGAGGCCGCGCTTGCGAAAATCCTTGCGTATGAAAATCTGGCGAAGGAAGCCGTATTTGCCGACGTCTCCATCGCCTAGACCGAACCAGATGTACCCTATGAGTTCGCCACGCCCGCCGCCTTTGCCGGCCTTCTCCAGGACCTGGATGCTCTCCGTTTCCTTTTTCGCGGCCTTCAGCAGCCTTTCCCTGAATTTCCTTTCGTCTAATTCGCGGCCGGGGAAGCTCGCCCGGATGCCCTGTCTCCTGAGCTCGATTATGCGCGGCAGGTCGCCTTTCCTGAAATTCCTTCGTGTAAAGCCGTAAATCATTCCCGTCACTTATTTATTTCACGTTTGTTTTTTAAATTTTTCTGATAATAAACAATATGTATCGAGCGGACGAGCCGGAAAGGGCAGGCGTACTGTCCCAAAGGCAGATGAAGAGGATGATCGCAAGCGGCGGCATATCCTACGTAAAAAGTTACTGCTCTGATTTTTCGCCGACCATGATGAGCCTCCTTCTGACGGGAAATGGCACGGAAAACAAGGAAAGTTTTGTTCTGGAAAGAGGCGAGGAGCGCGATTTTGATCTCAACGTCGCAACCGGGACTGTGCGCAGAGGCCTTCATTTCATCGCCGACGGCAAGACCACGACTGCCAGAATAGGCCTGTCCGTTGACGTTATCGATGCAGACGGATGCAAGCTTCCCTACCAGCCTTCGTCTGATTATCCGGCTGACGTTTCTCCCCACCCCAAAGCAGGCGTACTAAGGGCCAGAATAAAAGCGACCCAGTTTCCGGTTATTCTGTGGCCCGGCAACCCCGTCGCAAATCTGAGGGTTTTCTATGGCGAGCCTGAAGAATCGCTTATGGACCCGCTTTCCCGTGGCGAGTTCCTGTATGTTGACGGCAAGACCGTTCCATTAAGTGAGCTTCAAACGAGGAAGGGCCGCTACCTTGAAATGCATCTCAACCTCAAATCGCCAGTCCACAACGGGGCTACAGGGTACGTCTCCCTGGATAATTCCACGGGCAAGATCAGACACGAGAAGGGAGCCAACAACCCCAGTAAATTTTACGCCTCTATAACCGCGGACGAGACATGGACGGCCAATCCGGACACGCTCAGCCTCCTTTACACGCTAGAAGAATTAGACCTGACCGGGGGAGGGGTTCGCGAACCGTGCATAGGGTTCATGAGAAGAAGGATTAACGGTTCGGATGCCATAAACTTCGCTACCATGCTCGAGCCCGAGCTTCCGAAAAGGCTAGCCATTGAAATCCAGCCCAGAGGCAGGGAAATGAAATTGCATCATGGGCAATACATATGCGACGTGGATTTATACCGCGGATGCGAGACGCTCGACATCAAGACGCATAACAGCGGCAACAGACATCCGTTCGGCAAGCTTTTTAAGTCTTATGGCAACTGTGCCACCGCATGATGCAACCGGACGCCACGCCGTGAAACATTTATTAAAACCGCTTCAATATCATTATCTAACTGCCGATGTGGCTCAGTGGTTAGAGCACCGCGCTCATATCTTTTTCGGCTATGAGATTGGAGGCATGCCTTCGTCATGCCTGTGACAGGGAAACGCGGGGGTCGGGGGTTCAATTAAGCTCTTTCAAGAAAGAAGCTTCTGGAAATCCCCCCATCGGCATTTCAAACTATTTCAGGCCAATTGGCCAATTGGGGTAAAGCATTTAAGCAGGCGAACTAAAAGTAAACAATTCAAGTTTAATGTGCCGGAGTTGGTTTAATAACAGGTGTAATTGATGGCACCTAAGAAAAGCGGGAAGAAAAAGGAAGCCAGGACGGAAATCCAAAAGTTCGAGTCGCTCAAGGACAAGGCCGCGCCGGTAAAGAACGAGAAGATAAACAAGATGGCGCAGATGACGGAGAAGAAAAGGATCGAGATTGTCAAGGACGCGAAGAAAGGCGTCCCGTTCAAATACGCCATCGCGATAATAGCCGTCATCGCCGCGCTGGCAGGAGTTTTCATTTTCACCATGCCAGGCTACGTCAGGCCCGGAGGGACCAGCGGGGCAGCGGTAAAGTCCGGGGATGTGGTGCAGGTGCTTTACACCGGAAAATACGAGAACGGCTCTGTTTTTGACTCAGGCAACATAACTTTCAGGGCAAACAATTCCGAAGTCATAAAAGGCTTTGACGAAACGGTCATGGGCATGAAAACGGGCGAAACGAAAACCGTCACGGTGAAGCCGGAAGACGCATACGGCTATCCCGACCCAGGCAAAGTTTTGAGCATACCGGTAACGACCGAGTTCAACAGGACGCAGAACATAACGGCCGAGGCGTTCAACATGACCTTCGGGATCGCTCCAGAGATCAACAGCACCTACCGAGTTCAGGGCATGGCATGGTTCGTAAGGGTAATGAGCATTAGGAACGGTACGATTCTGATGGCGAACGAGCCCAATAACGGCACGACTTTCGACCTGAAAGACTCCCTGGGCTATGTATACGGCACCGGAGCGATAGAGGTTAAAGGCGAAAGGATAATAGTCAGATATCATCCGATAATTGGCAGCGTCTTGACAAGCGTAACGGCCCTGGGGACTGTGAACGTCGGAAGAATAATTGGAGCGAACGAAACCAGCATGACGATTGACTTCAATAACCAATTGGCCGGCAAGACCCTGACATTCGATATAACCCTGCTTAATTTCATCCCGTATTAAAACCGGGTTTTACCTGCCTTTTTGATAAATCTTTTCCAGAATGCCGGCTCTTTTACTTCTTGAACTTGCCAATCTTGTCTAACATGTCCACGTGCGTCAGAAACAGCGCCCGGCAGCAGTATCTTTCAAGGCCGAGCGAGTCCAGAACCTTCTTGGGCGGCGCGCCTGCTTCGACCTGCTTCTGGTATTTTTCCCAGAGGTGGCCGACGGGCTTGCCGCAAGTCATGCATCTTATTGGTATTATCATAGTAAAACCCCGTTTGAAGGCATCAAGCCGATGTCTTTATTTATCGCAGTTCTGATTTAAAAGCTTAATCCGGCAGGGGTCCGAATCAAATGGGCATCAGTTCCCGAATATGGACCTTTCGTTCAGGAAGTCCTTGACCTTCCTTCTCGTCTTGGCCGGCATCCTGATTATCTTTGCCGTCTCCTCGGTCTTTTTTATTTCAAGCGTGTCAAGGTTTCTCATTTTCCGTCCTCAAACCCGTAATATCCCTCGAAGAGCATGAGAGATTAAATTATCCCTGCTCCCTTAAATACTTTTGTCCGGGAGCTTAAAAACCAGAAACCGGGAAAATCAATGGAAATTTAATATAATCGCCCGAATATAATATACACGCACCGATGGGGCCGTGGTGTAGTTAAACCCTTTCACGGCAGCTTTCGCTTGCACGAAAGCGTTTGCGGAAAACGTGAATCGGTTCTGCTATGGTCTAGTCAGCCTCGAGCTTTTGAGCTTGACGCCATGATCATTCCAGCTTGGGGTGCTGGCGACCTGGGTTCAAATCACAGCTTTTTCAAGAAAAGCTGTGGAGCAAAAGGAGCTGCGCTTCACTTCGTTGCGCTTGCTTCCATGCTCCGGAATGTGGAAATCCCAGCGGCCCCATCATATTTCATGTGTAGTTCCACTACACGCTCTCTGTCTTCGGGTCTTGGTCTTGTAAGGTAGATTGATGGATATTCGGGAAATTGTCAATCTGAAAGCTGAAGAAAAGAACGATTTCCATGATTTTTTAAGAGAAATGTATGAAAAATGGAAAAGAAAGGATTTTAATTCTGTCATTAAGAGTTAAAATGATGAAACGCATAGATGAGTTGGTATCAAACATTTTGGAAAAACTAGAAAAAAAGAGAATTTTTAAAATTTTTTCACTAATTATCATCATTTTACAAATTTTTTCATATCTCACATATCAAATATTCTTACAAAATTTTCTTTTCTATTACTTTTCAACTATTATTATCCTTCTAACTTGGTTTATAGTATATATCGCAATATCAAATCCAGAAAAAGCAAAAACTTATTTGCACAAAAATAAAAGAGAAATCCTTCTTGATATAATAACTATTTTATCTTTTGGTTTCGTAGAAGGTTTAATACTATCATCATTATTACTGTTGCCATTTACCGGATACCATATTCTCTCTCAAATATTTTTTGGGTTATTAGGCATTATACTACCAATATTAATTCTTTTCGTAAAGAATAGAGAACTGAGAAGTGGACTTATCCTATCATCTATTTTAGCACTTATTACACTGCAAGGAGCCGTTCCAATTTTTTATCCAAAAATTAGTCTTATTATGAATAATGAAATAAATTATGGATTTGTAAAAGGAGATGAAACCCTTGCTTCGCAATATGCAGATTTAGAAATATATCCTCCATTATTTCCAATACGTTTTTTTACACAATGTCAAAATTATAAAATAGGGAAAATAGAAGCTATAGGAGTTAAAAAGGATTTGTCACCGATATCTGTTGATAAAAATAATGATAATGAATCTATCAAGGTTTGCATAAATAATGCAGATGCTTGGACATGGAATAAAATATCGGTTCCTATTTTCTTAAGATCTGCCCAGAGTTTTTATTATGGTTTCTCACCTCAAAATCATAATATTACCGACGTTTACAATCTGTACACGGACAAGAAATATTATTATGCATATTTATATTTTTCAAATGACAACGATTTTGAAATCAGTTTCCAAGATCAAACCTTTTCTATCTATAACGGCACAAATGCTTGGGAAGCTTTAATGGAGAGAAATTGTTCTTTTAATTCTTTCTACACTGAAGACAAAATAGATGGTTTTTCAATATCAAATTCAACAATACCTCGTTATGGAATTGAAAAACAACAAAAAAATAATTCCATTGAACTAAAATTAACTCCGTTTCGTGTGAATAAACAAAAAGATAAAACAATATTTATTATCTTTAACTTCTATAACTGTAAAGAATAACCAACAAAAATGAATGAGGAGAACAGGGAGAAGGAAATAATCCAAAAACTCCAAAGTAATGAGATAACGCCGGACGAATACATAGTTGAGATGGGCAAGAATACGGAAAATCTGGATAACTTGAAGAAGGAACTCTCTACACTTTTGGTTTCAAATTATGAAATGGCCTTGTGCACCAAAAGTTCAATATAAAATTTTTAAAGAATAACATGAGATATGATGTGAATAATTTCAGATAATCAGTTTTATTTATTATCTAAAATTACTTGATCAACTATATACTTAAAAATTGTTGAAAATTCTTCTGGTATTTCATTCATTTTTTCAGCTATAAGAGGACCATCTTTTTTATTAAATTTTCCATTGTGTTTGAGATATTTTTCTATTCTCTTCTTTTTTAGGCAATAGACTGGACATCTATTCTCAGTAAGATAGTTACCTATTATACGTAAATCTTTTCTGAAATGAAATTCTACAGGAATTTTATATTTATTTGTTTTTATCTTCTGACACAAATCCTTTACTTTGTCTCTTTTATCACCATCCAATATAACGATTTTTTTGTAAGGTTTTCCAGGAATTGTGCATAATAAATCTCCAAAATAATCGCCACCTAAATGAAAAATTCCTATGCGGTTGAATAATTCTGGCCAATTATTTTCAAATTTCTTGTTATTTTTCAGATACTTCAGTAAAAAAATCTGGAAAATTAAAACATCTAACCAACCTTCAACATATATGTGCATTTTCTTCATAGAAGTTGTGTGAGGAAGATAACCACCAAACGTATCTCTGGCTTTGTGAACATCATTAAGATTAATTTTTTTGAAATTTTCATCCATTATGGAATAAAGAAATACTGCAAATTTATCTTCATTCAAAAATAAAGGATTGAGAAAAGTGGGGTCGTGTGTGGCTATAAATATTTGTTTATCACCGGACAGATCTATCAGAAAATTCAAGAATTTTTGTTTGACATAGGGATTTAAACCTGTTTCTGGTTCATCAATAATTATAATTGAACCATTTTCTGCTTCTAGTATGTCACTTGCCATACATAGAAGAGACCTTACCCCCGAACCTTGTTCCTTTATTGTTGTCTCAAAATCTCCCATATTTTTCTTTAAAAAATTAAATGGTGGTTTTCTATCAATAATGTTGGGATCTATGATGTCTCTAATAAAATAAAGCAATTCGTGTGTTTTGCTATCTGCTAATCTCTTATCAGTTAAATATGTGACAATATCCTTATTATCATAGCTTTCTAATCTGGAATCACCACAAGAAATTATATTCAATTTTTCCGATATACCCTTCAGAGATAAAAATGATACTACATTATTATACGCTATATTGTGGTGTGTATCCTTTTCCAATTTTATAAAATAATAATCCTCTTCTTTAAACGAGTTTAATTCATTTTTGCGAGTATTTCCTGTCATTGGGTAAGTATTATTTATAATTTCATTAAATTTACTCGGCTCAAATCCAGCATTAATTTTTGAAAACCAATCATCTATGGTTCCTTTTTCGAATTTATAACTAATTTTTACTTTTTTCGGTTTTTTTAAATAAATATCATCTGGTTTTATGTCGAGAATCATGCCACATATTTTACATTGGGGATTATCTTTGAATCTAGTATTCCAAGAGTTTTTTAATTGCGAGATGGTGTTCATAGGAAGTCCAATATCTGGGTTACTTTGAATATTTTTTAAAAGTTTGATAGAATGTAAAAAAGAAGTTTTTCCACAATTATTTGGACCGTATATTATGTTAAAGTCTTTAAAACCGTTCAAAGATCCCTTCTCAATGTTTTTGAAGTGTTGTATTTCGATTGAATCCAAAATTATCATGTGTGAATATTCATAAATTTAACTTAAAAAGTTGAAATGTTTAAACACCCGTGTAGAAATCCTTTTCTTCTTTTATAAGAGGGGATTGTCCCCAACTGTTAATTGTTGAGCAAAAACAGGAGGGGGTCCCCAATGAAATCTGATTCTAACGTATTAATAAAGTTTGCGAAAGCCTGCGTGACTGTATGCAGGCAT
>Ga0315277_10001739_pt1 | contig 31124 bp, 21 predicted proteins | sample YL17G05_15_MG_FD_203695 | JGI IMG/M metagenome (GOLD analysis project Ga0315277, IMG submission 203695) | Sediment microbial communities from Yellowstone Lake, YNP, Wyoming, USA - YL17G05_15 | ecosystem: Environmental > Aquatic > Freshwater > Lake > Sediment | place: USA: Wyoming | collected...
GCTGGCCGGCGGATACTCCGGCGGCCGTGGTGGAGCGGGGTACACTGGCCTGGGAGCGTCGCGTGGCAGCCCGGTTGTCGCAACTGGGCGCGGCGGCGGAGGATGCCGGCGTCGGCCCTCCCGCGGTGATCGTCGTCGGCAGTGCGGCCGGCACAGGCATGGGGTCGCGGCGGCGGCGGATCTTGTTTACCGGTTCGAATCCGGCGGACGTGCGTGGCTGGGGAGAGGTGCTCCATTGGCCGGCGCTGGGATCCTGGCCGGAGGGCGAATTGGCCAGTCCGCACCCGGAGCTTGGCCGGCCCCTGCCGGCCCACGACGTGATATGCTTTACTGCACCTGCCGGCGTGGGGGCGTACTGGACGACCTACGGTGCGGCGGCCTTTCGGGGCGAGGTGTGGTGCCTCGACGCGGCCACGCGCAGGACGTTGGCACGGCACGGCATCCGGGCCCGGCTGGTGACCCCCCGAACCGGGTCCATGCCGGGGCCGCTACAATACGGTCCGCACGACCACCCGGTTCCCCCGCACCTCGACGACCTCGATCGGCCTGCCCCGCTCGACGACCTCGCCATCGGTGATCACGTCGACGAGCGTCTCTCCGAATCGGGCCTTGCCGCTGGGGGTTAGCTGGGTGGTGGTGGTGCCGCGTGTGCCGACGAAGCTGTCGAGATCGACCAGCGATTCGCGCCGGCTGATCTCTTCGGCTTCTTCTCCGGCGGGCGGTTCCAGCAGCATTTGACTGAGGATCGGCGCGCGGGGAAGCCAGCGTTGCAGCAGCACGGCGGCGGCCACCACGCCCAACATGGCGACGACCACGGGCAAGACGGATCGCTGCAATTCGCCGACGTTTTGGGGCAGCACGTAGGTCTGGCTGGCCAGGATCAGCGAGGCCAGCACCAGGCCTCCGCCGCCCAGGCCGAAGATCCCGAACCCCGGCAGCACGAAGATCTCCAGCAGCAGGCAGGCGACCCCTGCCAGGAAAAGGATGACCTCCAGCACGGTGGCCGTCTCGCCCTCGAACTTGATCCAGAAGAACACCGCGAAGCAGACCATGGCCACGAACCCACCCACGCCCAACCCGGGCGCGTGCAGCTCGAAGTAGAGGGCCACGAAGGCGATCATCAGCAGGAAGGCGTCGACGCCCGGCTTCTTCAGCAGCTCGATCAATCGGTCGGCCCAGCCGGGCTCCAGGACGGTCAGATCCTCCAGGCCGTAGTGCTCGCGAAGCGCCTGAAGGTTCTCGGCGGTGAGGTTGGCCAGGCGATACTCGAGGGCCTGCTGGGCGTCGACCGAGAGGGTTTCGCCCGGCCTGGTGATCTCCTCGCCGATGGTCCACTTGTCTCCGGCAAGTTGCTCGGTTTGTTCCTTGGTCAAGTAGCGGACTTCGCCGCCGACCTGGCCGGTGTGGCGGCAGGGAAAAACTGCCAGGTGGGGATCGATCATGGCGGCGACCAGGGGCCAGCGGTCCTGCCGCGATTTCCAGGGGCCGTTCTCGTCGCGGATCGTGTCCCGCACGTACCGCACGTCTTCCGCCGAGAGGGAGTAAACGCTGGGCCCTCCCAACTCTGCCTGCGGGTGCATTGCCACCTGGTCGCAGGCCAAGGCGATCAGGGCCGCGTCGGCCCGAGCTTCCTTGGGTACATAGGCCACGGTGCGGATCTTGCTCGGGTCGAGCTCGTTAGCCAGGAAATCGGCCAGCCGGATGCTGTCGGTCAGCGATCCGCCGGGGCTGTCGATCCATACCAGCACGAAGTTCTTATCGCCCAGGCGAATCTGATCCTCGATCAGTCGGATCGTCTGGGTGACCAAGCCGGGTTGGATGCGGCCCTTGAGGCTGACTTGGATCGCCCGCCACTCCTGGAGCAGTGACGGGTCCTCGTTGATGGCCTCCCGCGGCAAGTCCAGGAGCCCGGCCACCTCCTCGCGCTTGGCCGGCTTGTAGGTGACGACATCCAGCCGCCAGGCCTCGTCGCCGCTGAGCTGACCCGGCGGGCCCTGAACCCACTCCCGCAAGGGCTGCTGGGATTTGATGGTCCGCTCCTTTCTCAACTTCTCGAGCTCCTGCCGAGCAACGCATTCGCGGCCGGCTTCGGTCTCCACCACCAGTACCTCCCGCGACGGGTCCAACAGCCACAAGGCCACCTCGAGGGGAATCCTCCTGCGGCGACCAGCGATTTCGGCGTAGGCGCTCCGCTCGGTCTTTCCGATTGCCTCGGGCGCGACGCCCACGGGGCCGAGCTGGGCCTCGCCCGGCATCATGATGTCGTCACAGGCCATGGCCGCCAGCACTGCGTGTCCCGGGAGCGAACTGGGGACGTAGGCCACGGTCTGCTCGGAGGCGAGCTGTTCGCTGCTAAGCAGCCGGGCCAGTTTCAACGCGTCGCTGAACTCGGTCCGCCCGGCAAACTTCTCCTGGTCCTTCAGTACCCGAAACTCGAAGATCAATACGGGTCGTTTCTGTTCTCGGCGGGCCTTTTCCAGGGCCTGGTCGACGAAGTGCTGCACACGGCGGACCGTCCGGTCGGTAATCGGCAGGTCGATGTGAATCGACATGCCCAGCCACTCGGCCGCCTGCCGTTCGCCGGCCGCGGCCGCCGAAACCGACGGCCGGCAGAATAGCACTCCCAGAGCGACGGCCGCGACGCCGGCGAGCCGGCGGGCCGGCACGTGCGCACAGTGCTGAGCAGAGCAAGGCGTCATCGCAGGACCACAGAAGATCGGCGTCAAACGGCTTAAGTGTTTGCCCCGGTTGAGGTTCCGGGTATTAGATTATAGGACGGCGGGCCGGGGCGTCAATTCGGACCGAAGGGGGGTCCGGGGCCTACGGACGGCGAGCCGCCGGATCAGTCAGGGGAAGAGCGGAGAGCCCGTGGTGGGCTGGCGAAATGGTGGGTGCGGTTGGGCGGCACGGGCCAGCGTGCGGGCGGCCGCGATTGCCCCTCAGAAGGCTACCGACACATCGTTTAGCCGTCGCCGGCACGGCGACGCGGGCGTTTCCCGCGGCCGACGTACCGTCGGCCGCTAAACAACACTAACGCGTGCCGAGAGGTTGCGGCTGGCGGCCGACCTGTGGGGAGGGGGCCTCTTCGACGATCTTTTTCCAGAACGGCGGCGTCAGCGGGTGAAACGAATTCTTCAGCAGCGCCAGCGGATCGTTGACCACAATCTTCTGGAACTGATAGACCGTGCGGCTCTGGCCGTTGGGCGCGTAGATCTGCATGGCATAGGGCGTCATGTTTTTGTTGGTCAAGATCAGCTCCGCCCGGCTGAAATTGGCCGCGTCCTGCTGTAAGCGCGGATAGGCCTCCAGCCAGGTCTGCTGGCCCTGGGCCTCGGGCGGGGTGACAATCCGCAGGAAGTACCGCTCCTTGAGCCTGGCCGCCTCGGCACCGAAGATGAACGGCAGGGGGCTCTCGACGATCGCCTTGCCTTGAAGCTCCGGCGGCAGCTTGTGCTGGATGAGCTGCGTCTTGGCGTAGTCGTACTGGTAGACCGAGTCACCGTCGCAGATCCAGCGCTCCTGCCGCTCCTTGGGCTTGGTGACGTGGAACGATCCCTTGTCCGGCGCGCGGTAGCTGATCTCGCCCTCGTCGATGGAGCTGGGCTTGTTCGGATCGCCAAAGACCGCGTCGTATTCCCAGCGAATGAAGCTGCACTCGAAGGTCTTCACCTTGTCGCTGCGCTGCTGCCAGGCGTTCAAGACCCAATCCAGGTTGGCCGCCTGCTGAGGGGTCAACTGAGACGGCGCCTGGGGCGGCGGGGCCGGGAGCTGCTGCAACCCGGGCGGGCGCGGCGCCGAAGGTTGACCGGGCCCCGCGGCCGGCCGGGCATCCCCCAGGGGGCCTTGCCAGGGCCGCGTCTGTGCCGCCGCCGCACTCATCGGGTACCCGGCGGCCAGCAGCAGGCTCAGCGTTGTCAGCCAACCGATTCGCAGCGTCATGGGTTCCCTCCCCCGAACAGGTGAAAACCGAATTCACCGCCTGGAAAAAGGGGACAGGTCCAATTTGCCCGACCGGCCCGAAGGGTGCTTCGCACAAATTGGACCTGCCCCCTTTATCCTCCCACCGGGGCGGGGATTCTAACAGGAAAACCCCGGCGGGCCTATGGCAATTGGCCGGGCTTTTGCACTTCTTCCTCCTCCGCTCGACGGGTATCATGCCGCTTTCTTCCCAAGCCGCTTGCCGGCTTGGAGCTAATTCTACTATCCGAGTTCGCTCAACATCGCTACAAACCGGAGGATTGGGTAAACTGAGGAGTTGCCCAAACCTCCTACTGTGAAGTATTGTTGTCTCCCACGACGCCAAATGTCGTAACTCGGACAGTAGAACTAATCCCAGAATCGTACGGCGCATCTGGGGTGGCCGGGGTCGAGCGCAGCGAGCCCCCGGAGTGTTGCGGCTGGGGGCCACCAACCTTCGGTCGGTGCCGGCGGCCGACCGCCAGCCACCCTGAGGATCAGTTCTGGGATAAGCTCTTAGCAGCCCAGTGCCCCAGGGACGCTGCACAGTGAAAATCGCCCTGATCCACGACTGGCTGACCGGCATGCGGGGCGGCGAGAAGTGCCTGGAGGTGCTCTGCCGCCGGTTTCCCCAGGCGAGACTGTTTACGCTGGTCCACTCCCCCGGCACGACTTCGCCGCTGATCGAGCGGATGCGGATTACGACCAGCTTCTTGCAGCGGTTTCCGGGCGTGGCGACGCACTACCGCTGGCTGCTGCCGCTGATGCCGGCCGCCGTCGAGCGGCTGGAGATCCCCGACGATGTGGACCTGGTCGTCAGCCTCTCTCACGCGGTGGCCAAGGGCATCCGTCCGCCGGCCGGCGTGCCGCACGTCTGCTACTGTTTTACGCCGATGCGCTACGCCTGGGACCGGCGGGCCGACTATTTCTGCGGGGTACCGCGCGGTGGGCGGGTATGGCATCCGCACATACCCCCCACCGCCGGCGGGTCGGGCCGCTTCCGCCGGACCCCCATGGCCGCCGTTCGGAACCTCGTGCTCGACTGGATCCAGCAGTGGGACCGGCAGAGCAGCGATCGGGTGACGCACTTCGTGGCCATCAGCCGCACGGTGGCCCAACGGATCGCCCAGTGCTACGGCCGGGCCAGCCGCGTGATCTATCCGCCGGTCGATACGGACTTCTACACGCCGGCCGACGTGCCGCGCGAGGATTTCTTCTTGTGCGTTTCGGCGCTGGTGCCGTACAAGCGGATCGACCTGGCGATCGAGGCCTGCAACCGGCACCGCCGGCCGCTGGTGGTGATCGGCGAGGGGCCCGAGCGACGGCGGCTGGAGCGACTGGCCGGTCCCACCGTGACGCTGGCGGGCTGGCGCACGAACGAAGAGATTCGCCACCACATGCGCCGCGCCCGGGCGCTGTTGTTCCCGGGCAACGAGGATTTTGGCATCGTGCCGGTCGAGGCCCAGGCCTGTGGCACGCCGGTGGTGGCCTTCGGCCGCGGCGGGGCCAGCGAGACGATCGTGCCGGCCGACCATTCCACGGTGGGCAGCGGATGGCTTTTCCACGAGCAGACGGCGGAAGCGCTTTGTCGGGCGATGGAACTCTGCGAGGCGCATCCGCAGCAGTTCGACCCGGAGCTGGCCCGGCGGCAGGCCGAACGCTTTGCCAGCGAGCGTTTCGAGCGGGAGCTGGTGGGGTATTTGGAGGGTGGTGAGTGGAGAGTAGAGAGTGGAGAGTCCCTCAACTCTCAACTCTCCACTCCCCATTCGCCTGAAGCAGGTTCCGACCGATGAAAACCGCCGAGTTCAGTACGAGGCGGCAAGCTCCCCGACACTGAGGCGGCGGCGCGTGCCTTGAAGTCGGGCAAGATCGGTTCGCTGAGGCTGGACGTCTACGAGGACACGTCAATGGTGCAGAGGGGCCGCCCGGATGTAGTGCTTGCCGTCTTGGGGAACCGCTACCCGCCTTGATTCCCGTGCAAGGCCCGCACCCACTGGCGGAATGAGCGAATCCAGGTGGTCTCATCCGTGGCATCGCGTTGTTCGAGGAACCGGGGAATCTCGGCCAGCGGGAGGAAGGGGAACATACGGCTTTGGGTCTGCGCGGCGTAAGTGCCGTCAGCTTGGAGTTGCTCGACGTACAGGGCCTTGCCGTCGTAGCGCCAGACTTCGGGAATCCCAAGCCCAGCGTAGATCGGCAGCTTGTCGATCCAATCGCTGGTAATCTCCACCTCAATGGCCAGATCGGGCGGCGGATCGATGGCCAGGTCGATTTCGTCGCGACCGCGGACTCGCGCTTCGTTGGCTACGTAGTAGCATTCGTCCGGCTCCAGGCCCTGCTGCCGGATCTTATTCTTCCAGGTTGTCGAGCCCTCGCTGCGGATGGGAAGCGCCAACTCCTCGGTCACCGTGTTGATCATTCGGCCGATCAGCTTCTTGAGGTGCTCGTGGTCGTAGGATGGGGAGATAATCTCCAACATGCCCCGATCGTACGTGAAGCGCGTGCCCGGATTATCGTTCTCGGCGACAATGGCTTCATACGTAGACCACGAGATGTTGTAGAGGACCACGTGCCCCGCGGTTTGATTCTCCACGACAGCCATGGTTGGGGGCTCCAGGTCGCGGCCAGCTTACCCAAGGCGGGGTCCGGCGGGCCGCCTTCTGGTAAGGATCATGGAACGACACCTCAGCCGGGGCGGAGTTGAATGAATCTCGGCCCCCCGCCCTCGGGGGTTCTGGCCGAAGATCGGCTTCTATTGTATCATCTTTCCCATGACTGCCTCCGAGCCGAAAGAGAAGAACGACGTTTCCGGCCCGCCGGCTGAGGTGCTGATCGTCGATAACGATCGGGCCCATGCCGAGGTCGTGGCCGAGAGTCTGGAGCGGGTGGGATTCCACTGTCGGGTGGCCACCTCCGGTACGGAGGGCGAGGGCCTGATCGAGCAGACCCCCTTCGACGTGGTCATTACGGACCTGGTGATGAGCGACATCGACGGACTGGGGATCCTCAAACGGACCAAAAGCGAGCAGCCTGACGCCGAGGTCATCCTGATGACCGGCCACGGCACGATCCCCTCGGCGGTCGAGGCCATGCAGCAGGGGGCGTTCAATTATCTCTTGAAGCCGCTGGATCTGGGCCAGCTTCGGGCGATTACCGAGAGGGCGGCCGAGAGTGCCCGGCTGCGGCGGGCCAACGTCGAGCTGAAGCGGCGGCTGGACGAGAAGTTCGGCTTCGAGGGCGTGATCGGCGACAGTCCGCAGATGCGGGAGGTGATCGAGCGGCTGCGACGCATCGCGCCGACCAACGCCAGCGTGCTGATCCAGGGCGAGACCGGCACCGGCAAGGAGCTGGTCGCCCAGGCGATCCACCAGAACAGCTCGCGGAAAAACAAGCCCTTCGTGGCCCTGAACTGCGCCGCCTTAAGCGAGAACATCCTCGAAAGCGAGCTGTTCGGCCACGTCAAGGGGGCGTTTACCGACGCCTCGACCGATCGGGTGGGCAAGTTCGAGTACGCCCACGGCGGCACGATGTTCCTCGACGAGGTGGGCGACATGCCCTTGGCCACGCAGATCAAGCTCCTGCGGGTGCTGGAGAACGGCGAGATCACCCGCGTGGGCTCCAATGAGCCGATCAAGGTCAACGTGCGAATCCTCTCGGCCACCAACCAGAACCTGGAAGAGACGATCGAGGCGGGAACCTTTCGCAACGATCTGTATCATCGGCTGAAGGTGCTGACCATCCGGCTGCCGACGCTGGTCCAGCGGAGCCAGGACATCCCGATCCTGATCGACTACTTCATGAGGCAGTTCGCCTCGCAACACAACAAGCAGCTAAAAGGCATGTCGCCCGCGGCGCGGCGGAGAATCCTGGCCTACGACTGGCCGGGCAACGTCCGGCAGTTGCGCAACGTGGTCGAGAGCATGGTGGTGGTGGACTACGACGGGCTGCTGGACGCCGACGACCTGCCCGAGGAGCTAGGCGAGCCGCTGGAAGCCGCCGGTGAAATCTCCATGGCATCGCTGGCCGCGTTGGTGGGCAAGCCGCTGGGAGAGGTGGAGCGGCTGTTCATCGCCGAGACCCTACGGGTGACTGGCGGCAATCGCGAGGATGCTGCGCAGATGCTGGGGATTGGGGAGCGGACGCTGTACCGGAAGATTAAGGAGTACAAGCTCTAACAACGCGGAGCCAAACGTGATCAACGGTGCTCGGCGTGTGATACATGAGCAATTCTACAGTAAAGGATGGCTCTCACAGGCAATGAATAACGCCTTCTACCACTACTGCTCCCTCGACGCATTCTTGGCCATCATTCGGAGCAAGGAGATTTGGCTCACAAACATCTTTTGCATGAGTGACTCTGCCGAGCACTACTGGCTTCGAAAAGTGGCGCAGGACGTGCTCCGACGACGTGACTCGTCGAGCGCGATAAGCGAATTCGTGGCATCGGCCCTGTTTCCGAAGGAGGACGAGACTGACCTGTACTGTTTCTGTATGTCAGCCGTCGGCGACTCTTTGGGACAGTGGAGAGGATACGCTGACGACGGTCGCGGCGTGGCGATTGGGTTCTCAATCCAATACCTCACTGCGGCGGCGGACGAATACTGTGGAAGTGGATTGCTGCTTGAAGGAGTTGTTTACGATCCTGGCGTGCAGCAAGGAAAAGTCCAGGGTATCATCGAGCATGTCGAGCGTGCAGCAGAGGACGATTTCGTCCGTGCTACCCTGCTATCAGGAAAACTGCCGAAGGAGTTTTCCGGGCTCTGCGCAAAGAGTCAGATATGGCTCGAAGCCGCACGCTGCAAGAATGCGTTCTTCGAGGAGGAGAAGGAGGTTCGACTCATCTATGATGCTTCCTTGGATCACAAGCGAAGTCTGGGGGAACCAAGATACCGCGTGCGGAAAGGTACATTGGTTCCGTTCTACGCGCTATCACTGTCACGTCCAAACGAGTATCCACCCATCGATGAAGTTGTCCTTGGCCCTAAGAGCGATCGGGAGTTCAACGAACCGGTTGTGAGGCGGATCTTGTCAGACAACGGCTACGATGTGGAGCATCTTGAGGTATGGTCGTCGGAAGGAACCTACAGGTAGCGCGGACGGACCGCAACAGACGTGGGTTGTGGCCGACATCTATGAAGGCTATGGCAGCGGAGAATGTGAGCCATAGCCGGACGTACGGGGCTGTAGTCCGGAGTTCTGTTGAGGATGACTTAGGCACTCGTGCTTGGTACAATTGAATCATGCAGCCAACCCTAGAAAAGCCACACATCGAGGTGACGCCCGGCGTATGTGGCGGTCGGGCTCGGATTACGGGCCACCGGATTCGCGTCCAGGATGTCGTGCTCTGGACCGAGCAGGGCCAGTCGCCGGACCAGATCGTGGCGGACTTCCCGCAGGTTTCGCTGGCCGACGTGTACGCGGCGCTGGCCTATTATCACGACCATCGGGAGGAGATCGATCGGCAGATTCGGGAAGACGACCAGTTCGTCGCCGAGATGAAGGCCCGAGGCGGCCCGGGGCTCCTGGATAGGCTCCGACGGAGCGGCACCAGTGGAGATTCGCTACCATCTTGACGAGCACGTGGATAGAAGCCGAATCCACCGATGACTCCAATCCCCAATCCGCAGCGCTGTCTGCGCCCGCAGCCAAACGGCGGGCAAGGTAAGCCCGCTAGACGGTGTCCTCGCATCTGGTTGCGTCAAACATGGCCGCAGAAGTGACGGCGTATGACTCGGATCCCCAATCCCTAATCCCCAATCCCCTCCCCCATGCCCCCCATCCGTCGCCTCCCCCAATCCCTGATCAACAAGATCGCTGCCGGCGAGGTGGTCGAGCGGCCGGTTAGTGTGGTCAAGGAGTTGATGGAGAACGCGATCGACGCCGGGGCTACGCGGATCGACGTGGCGGTGGCCGGCGGCGGGACCGAGATGGTGCGGGTGGTCGACAATGGGTGCGGGATCCCGGCCGACGAGCTCCCCCTGGCCGTGGCCAGCCACGCCACGAACAAGCTGGCCGAGGCTGACGACCTGTTCCGGGTGGCCACGCTGGGATTCCGCGGCGAGGCGCTGGCCTCGATTGCCGAGGTCAGCCGCTTGACGCTCCGCAGCCGGACGGCCGAGAGCCAGAGCGGGGCGCAGCTCGAGGTCGTCGGCGGCCAGGCGGGCGAGGTTCTTCCCTGCGGCTGCCCGGTGGGAACGGCAGTCGAGGTGCAGAACCTGTTCTTCAACACCCCGGTGCGGCGGAAGTTTCTGCGGACCACGCAGACCGAGTTTGGCCACGTGGGCGAGGCGTTTACGCGGATCGCCCTGGCCGCGCCGCAGGTGCATCTTACCCTAAGGCACAACGACCGGGAGGTGTTCGAGCTGGCCGCGTGCGACGGCCCTCTGGAGCGGATCGCCCGATTCTTCGGCCGCGAGCTGGCCGAGGGGCTGATCTGGGTGGAGAGTGCCGAGGGCCCGGTGCGGCTGTCGGGCTACGCGGCCCACCCGGCACACAGCCGCAGCCACAACCGGATGCAATACTTCTTCCTCAACGGGCGGTGCATCCGCGATCGGGCGCTGCAGCACGCCTTGGGTGAGGCATATCGAGGGCTGTTGATGACGGGCCGCTACCCGATCGCGCTCTTGACGCTCGAAATGCCGCCGGATCTGGTCGACGTGAACGTGCACCCGACCAAGCTGGAGGTGCGGTTCCAGGATTCCGGCCGGCTCTACAGCCAGTTGCTTGCCACGCTGCGAAGCAAGTTCCTCACCACCGATCTCACGGTACACGTGCGGCCGGCCGGCGAGCGCGATCCCAGCGGCGGGCACGACGAGACCCGGGCTACTCAGTTGCGGCAGGAGCTGGTCGACTGGGCCAAGGGGAAGGTTGCCTCGTGGGGCGGCCCGAGCGGGGGCGGGACGGAGTCGGCGGCGGGGCCGGCGTTCGGGGTGGAGTCGCCGTTCGACGAGGAGGGATTTGGCGAGGGCCGACGACCGCTGGAGCTGACGCAGTTGGACCGCGCTTGGCGTGCCCCGGAGGATGCCCCGGCGGAGCACCCTGACCGATCGTCCGCCGGGCTGACGGCAGTGGTGTCGGCGACGTCTGCCGGCCGGTCGGCTCGGGCGCTGCAGGTCCACAACCGCTACCTGGTGACCGAGACGGCAGAGGGGGTGACGATCATCGACCAGCACGCCCTGCACGAGCGGATTCTGTACGAGCAGTTGCGGGTCCGGGTCACCTCCGGCGCGGTGGAGGCGCAGAGCCTGCTGGTCCCGGAGCCGGTGGATCTGAGTCCGGCCGAGGCGGCCACGGCGTTGGAGCACCGCGAGCTGTTGGGGCAGTTGGGCATGAAGATCGAGCCCTTCGGCGGCGACACGGTGCTGGTGGCCGGCTACCCGGCGATGCTGGCCAACATCAGCCCGGTGGAATTGCTGCACGAGCTGCTGGAGCGGCTGCTTTCCGGCGGCAGGGCGCCGGACCGCGGCGACCTGCTGGACGAGCTGCTGCACGCCGTCGCGTGCAAGGCGGCGATCAAGGCGGGGGACCGGCTGACGCCGGAGGAGATCGCGGCGCTGTTGGAGCAGCGTCACTTGGTCGACGATCCGCACCACTGTCCCCACGGCCGGCCAGCGGCGTTGGTTTTTACGCGGGAGGAGTTGGACAGGCGGTTTAGGAGGGGGTAGGGATTTAGGATTTGGGATTTGGGATTTAGGATTTGGGATTGGAGTTCGGCGTCGAGGCTTGCTTAACAAACTCGGCCCAGAAGGTACAATATACATGTTGTGGGAGCCCAACAGGCCAGGAAGCACTCGGTGCAAATCCCAAATCCCAAATCCCAAATCCCAAATCCCAAATCCCCAATCCTAAATCCTAAATCCGTACCATGATCTGCGTCAGTATTGGCCGTGGCCGTCACCGACACGTGATTGCGGAGCACCGGCACCTGGTCGACCAGGGGGCCAAGCTTGTCGAGTTGCGCCTGGACTACCTCAACGGCGAGGTGAATCTGAAGCGGCTGATTGCCGACCGCCCCTCGGCGGTGGTGATCTCTTGCCGGCGGGAGCGCGACGGCGGCAAGTACACCGGCAGCGAGGAGCAGCGGCTGATGCTGCTACGGGCCGCCATCGCCGAGGGAGTGGAGTACGTCGACCTGGAGGAAGACGTGGCGGCCAGCGTGCCGCGCTACGGGTCGACCAAGCGGATCGTCAGCGTGCACGACTTCCGCAAGACGCCCGACAACCTGGAAGCCATCCACCGGGCGTTGTCTGAGCTGGATCCCGACGTGATCAAGATCTGCACCATGGCCAACCACCCGCACGACAATCTGCGGATGCTCCAGCTTTCCGAGCGCAGCCGGGTGCCGACCATCGGGCTGTGCATGGGAGATATCGGCATCCCCTCGCGAATCCTGGCCGGAAAGTTCGGCGCCCCGTTCACCTATGCCACCTTCCATCACGAGCGGGCGTTGGCTCCCGGACAACTCAGCTTTCAGGAGATGACCGAGACCTACCAGTACGACCGGATCAACGCCGAGACGGAGGTTTACGGGGTGATCGCCGACCCGGTCGGGCACAGCCTCAGCCCGCTGGTGCACAACACGGCCTTTGCCCGGCTGAATCTCAACAAGGTCTACGTCCCCCTTCGCGTGCCGCGCGGGGATCTCTCGCGGTTTATCGACGAGTCGCCCCAGTTGGGCATCAAGGGTCTGAGCGTGACCATCCCGCACAAGGAGGAGGTGGTCAAGAAGCTCACCCGGGCCGACGGGGCGGTCCGCGGCATCGGGGCCTGCAATACCGTGATCTTCAACGGCGAGGCACGGGTGGGCTACAACACCGACTATCGGGCCGCCATGAGCAGCCTGGAGGCGGCCATGCGGGCGGCCGGGCGGGGCGAGAACCCGCTGGCCGGAAAGACCGCCCTGGTCCTGGGGGCCGGCGGCGCCGGCAAGGCCGTCGCCTACGGGCTGATCCGCCGCGGGGCCAAGGTGGTGCTCTCCGACGGCATTCCGCAGCACGCCACCGACTTGGCCAAACGGTGCAAGTGCCGCGAGGTCAAATGGGCGCTGCGGCACACCGTCTCGGCCGACATACTGATCAACTGCACGCCGGTGGGCATGCACCCAAACGTGGACGAGACGCCCTACGAGAAACACCATCTCCGCCCCTCGATGACGGTTTTCGACGCCGTCTACAATCCCGAAAACACCCTGCTGGTCAAAGACGCCCGCAGCCGCAACTGCACCGTGGTCACCGGCGTGGACATGTTCGTCCGCCAGGCCTGCTTTCAGTTCAAGCTGTTTACGGGCCAGGAGGGGCCTGCCGACGTGATGCGCGAGGCGCTGAAGCGGGCGATTGGCGCTGCCAAGTATTGAGGCAGGGATTGGGGATTAGGGATTGGGGATTAGGGATGGCGCTCGCGTTGGCAGCCGGCTTCTGAGACGCTTCCGCAGAGTCCGGAGCATCTTTGCTTCTTGGGTGCAATGGAGATCACAGCTCGCTGAATCTGACCCCCCAATCCATACGTTTCACGCCTGGGAAACCGCCGCCATAACCGATAGATCTGCTCGGCCAACTCCATCCCTGTTTGCCAGACCCTCAGCGCTCGAAAGTTCCACGCATCCATCGTTTGCCCCTCAGGGCGTTTCCAATGCCTAATCCCCAATCCCTAATCCCCAATCCCTAATCCCCAATCCCTGCCACCATGAACCTAATCCTCATCGGTTATCGTGCCACCGGGAAAACGACGCTGGGCCGGCTGTTGGCCGAGCGGCTGGGTTGGGAGTGGGCCGACGCCGACGTGGAGATCGAGCACCGCGCGGGCAAGTCGATCGCCAGGATCTTCGCCGACGACGGTGAGCCGGCCTTCCGCGACCTGGAGGCCGCAGTGATTGCCGAGCTGTGCCGCCGGCAGCGGCTGGTGCTGGCCACCGGCGGCGGGGCCCCGCTGCGTGAGGAGAGTCGCCGCGCGATGCGCCAGAGCGGGAGCGTCGTCTGGCTGGTGGCCCGGCCGGAAACGATCCTCAAGCGGATGTCGGCCGACCAGACCACCGCCGGTCGCCGGCCCAACCTGACCGACCGGAATCCCCTGGAGGAGATCATCCATCTGCTGGAGCGGAGGGAAGCGATTTATCGAGAGTCGGCCCACCTGGTGGTCGATACCGAAGGAAAGAGCCCCGAGCGGCTGGTGGGCGAGATTCTCCAGCGGCTGGAACTCGGGCGGGAGCCCGGAGCCTCGGCGTGAACCTGATCGTGGCCATCCCGCTGGAGGTACGCCTGGCCGCGCTTTTCGTGCTGGGGGTGTGCATCGGCGGCCTGATCAACCTGGGCATTTACCGGCTGGCCTGGCATCCCCGTGCGATCAGCCCCTGGTCCCCCGGCGATCCCCAGGCGCCGCCCCGGCGCCGCAGCGACCGGATGCCGATTGTCGGCTGGCTGGGGCGGCGGCGGGAGGCGGGTCTGCACGGGACCGGCTTCTGGATCCGGCCCATGCTGCTGGAATTGCTCACCGGGATCGGGCTGGCGGGGCTGTACTGGTGGGAGATCGGCCGGCAAGGGCTGTTGCCGCCCGACGCGCCCCAGTTGGCACAGCCCGCGCTACAGGCCATCCTCCACGCGGAGTACGGCGCCCACGTGCTGCTGATCTGCCTGCTGCTGGTGGCCTCCCTGATCGACGTCGACGAGAAGACCATTCCGGACACGATCACGGTGCCGGGCACGCTATTGGGGCTGGTGTTGGCGGCGGTCTATCCCTGGTCGCTGCTGCCGGAGTTTGTGCCGCCGCTGAACGACTTGCTGCGGCCTGCGTATTGGCGGCTGCTTTCCCCCGAAACCTGGCAGATCCTGCAGCCGGCCTCGCCGGAGCTGGCCCCCGGTGGGCCGTTTGGCTGGATGCCCCATCTTACGCCCCAGGGAATCAGGGGCTTCCCCCAGGCATGGTTGTTGGCCGTGGGACTGGGCTGCTGGTGGCTGTGGTGCGTGGGTTTGATGCCCAGGTCGTGGTACGCGCGTCACGGCTACCGTCGGGCACTACAACTGTGTGCCGCCCGATTGGTCCGCGAAAGGGCCACGTACCGCATCCTACTGATGGGAGCGATCGGTTCGGCGGGCATTCTGGCCGTGTGGCTGATCGGCGGACCAGGTTGGACGGGGCTGCTGAGCGGGCTGGTGGGCATGGCCGCCGGCGGCGGGCTGATCTGGCTGGTCCGCGTGATCGGCACCGCCGTCCTGAAACGCGAGGCGATGGGGTTCGGCGACGTGACCTTGATGGCCATGATCGGGGCGTTTCTCGGCTGGCAGACCTGCCTGATCGTGTTTTTCATCGCACCGTTCGCCGGGCTGGTCGTGGGGCTGCTGCAGGTGATCCTGGTCCGCGACTCCCGCATCCCCTACGGTCCGTTCCTCTGCCTGGCTGCCGTGGTGGCGATCGTCGGTTGGGCGAAGGTCTGGGATCGCACCTGGGACGTCTTCGCCCTGGGTGGGCTGGTGCCCTTGTTCATCCTCTTCTGCCTGGTCTTGATGGCCCTGATGCTGGGCGTGTGGAAGCTGATCCGGGAAGCGTTCCGGTAGCCGGGCCGACGTGCCGTGATCGACTTGGCGTCTACGCAGAGACAGGTTGGCCGACTTCGGCTTAGGGTGGCCGGGGTCGAGCGCAGCGAGCCCCCGGAATTCGCGGACCTGTGGGCTCGCTACGCTCGACCACAGCCACCCCGAATTGTACAGGCTATCTCTGCGTGAATCCTTCGGGGGTGCCTGATCGATACGCTACGGGCGTGCAAGCACGCACCCTACGGATTGACCACGTTTTGCGGTCGGCCGTCGAGAAAGGCCCGGACGTTGTCGACCACCGTCCGCAGCAGTCTCTCTCGTGCCGCCTTGGTGGCCCAAGCGACGTGGGGCGTAATGAAGCAGTTCTTGGCGTGCAGGAGAGGGTTGTCGGGTGGCGGGGGCTCGGTGGAGAGCACGTCCAGGCCGGCCCCGGCGATCCTGCCCGAGCTGAGCGCGTCGGCCAGGGCCTGGTCGTCTACCAGGGGTCCGCGGCTGGTGTTGATCAAGAAAGCCGAGGGTTTCATCGAGGCCAGACGGCGGCAGTCGACTAACTGCTGGGTTTCGGGCGTCAGGGGGCAGTGGAGACTGACCACGTCGCTTAAGCGGAAGAGGGCGTCCAGCTCGACGATTTGCACGCCCTCGGGGACGTCGGTCGGTGGGACGGAGTCGCAGGCGAGGACCTTCATGCCGAAGGCAACAGCCAGTTGCGCCGTGACCCGGCCGATCCGCCCGAGGCCGACAATCCCCATGGTCAGCCCGGCCAACTCAACCAGCGGATAATCCCAGTAGCAGAAGTCCGGGCAGGCGGTCCAGCGGCCTTTAGTGACCGTGGCGGCATGGTGTCCCACGTGCTGGGTGAGGTTCAGCAGGTGGGCGAAGACCATTTGGGCGACCGACTGCGTCCCGTAGGTGGGAACGTTGGTCACGGGGATGCTCCGCTCGCGTGCCGCTTCAGCATCGACGATGTTGTACCCGGTGGCCAAGACGCCGACGTAGCTCAATCCTGGAAGCTGCCCGATCACGTCCCGGGAAAGGACCACCTTGTTGCTGAGCACGATCTGGGCCGCTCTTGCCCGCGGCACGACCTCTTCCGGCCGGCTGCGGTCGAAGACTTCGCAGGTTCCCAGTTCCTTCAGCTCCTCCCAGCTCAGGTCGCCGGGATTGAGCGTGTAGCCGTCCAACACGACGATTTGCATCTGACCGTTCTCCTGAGACCTCAGCCTCGTTGACGGGCGAAAGGGCCGAAAGCCCGGCATTCCAGGTGTGCCACGGCTGTGTCAGCCGTGCGCGAGAGGCCGCCACGGCACCTGCCGTGATCCCCCGGCACGGCTGACACAGCCGTGGCACGCGGACCCGGCGACGATGCTACACTTCCGTTCTGCTTTGGGCCAGGCCTCTGGGCGGAGTCAGCGCCGCCGCACCCAGGGGGTACCCGGCCGGAAGAAGCCGCGGGGCGCGGCGCGGTGCTGAATGTGCTGCTGGGGTCCCGGCGGCCGGGCACCGACCGAAGGTTGGTCGGCGGCGACGGGGGCTGCGGGTTTCTTCTCTGCGGCGTTGTCGGCCACGCGGACGTCTCCCTGGCCGTGGTTGGTGAGCTGCGCCTGGCCGCGGAAGACGTTGCCGGTGATCACGGCCCGCTTCACGTCCTTGCCCAGCTCGACCTGCGGTTTGTCCTGGCGGAACTCGCAGCCGCGGACCAGCAGCGTGCCGCCGGTGGCCTCGATGGCGGGTCGCCCCTCCTTCTTGCTGTCCCATTGGGTGAAGGTGCAGTCGCTGAAACCGACCGTCCCCTTGCCTGCCACCTTGGCGATCTGGCGGCACGGGCCCCAGAACGCGCAGTTGGCGAAGCGGACGCTTCCCGTGTTGGTTTCCGCCACCTCGACCATGGTCGGATCGGGGCCCTTGAAGGCGACAAACTGGCCGTTGGTAATCAGCAGGCCGTAGGGGGCGCTCTGCTCGACCAGGACCGCAGTGCAGCAGGCGTCGGCGCCCAGGCCCAGAAAGTTGCCGTTACATTCGCCGGTCTTGGTCCTGATGAACTTGTAGCCGACCTTGTATCCGAAGCAGAAGGTATTGAGCACGTACTGCCAGTCGCTGCGGCCGAAAATGAAGGCCTCGCCGTTCTGGAGCTGCCACTCGAAGAGCTTGGGCTTCTCACTCCACCAGGGGTTGAAGTGGACGTTTTCGATCCGCCCGATGTCGTAGATGGCGTCGACCAGGATGCCGCGTCGCAGCGGCTGGCCGTGGACGTTGCGGATCAGGTGCCGCTCGTTCCGCGTGGCGTCGATGCCGTTGAAGGGATTGAGCAGCTCCACGTCGAGCACGGCGGGGTTCTTGCCGCGCATGGCGACGGCCCAGGGATAGGGCTTCGGGACGTCGTCCTCGTTCTGCTGCGGATAGTAGAGGACCACGCCCTTGAGCGTGCTGTTGGTGTCCAGCGTGATGAATGGGGGCCCGTCCTCGCTGCCAGCGCCCTCGGTGACCAGGAAGGTGGTGCCGTCGTCGGTGGGTTTGGGCTGGCCGCGGTCGCGGATGCCGTTGTGGGCGGGGACCGACTCCCAGACGCCGGCCAGCGTCACGCCGCGCGGGACGCGGAGGTGCCCGGCAAAGAAGTAGGCGCCGCGGGGGGCCTGCACCGTCCCGCCGCCGGCCTGGGCCGCCGCGTCGAGTGCCGCCTGGAAGGCGGCCGTGTCGTCGGTCTGGCCGTCGCCCTTGGCGCCGTGGTCTCGCACGTTGCGGGCGCCGCTTTGGTCCTGGGCCGGTGCGTTGGTGAAGCCGGCCACCGCAAAGAGGATCATGAAAACCAGGGTCGGCAGGTAGTGGGGCGTCTTGATCATCGGGGTGGTCTCGCAGGGCATGAGGGGTGTGGTAATGGGGGGATGCAGATCACTGCCCAATATGATACCTTATTCCTCCAGGTATTTCTCACCACAGTGTGCCACTGCTTGACGCAAGGCAAGCAGTGACGATGGGTTCAGACCCACACTGCTTCTGCGAAGCAGTGGCACACTGTGATCCAAAGTCGGGTGTTGGTGAGAAACGCGGGTCAGGTGGACTCCAGGGCCAGCCGGCGGCTTTCGCGGGCGATCAGCAGGTCCTCGCGGGTGTGGATCAGCAGGACGCGGGCTGGGGAGTTGGCGGCGGCCACGTCGGCGTCGGGACGGCAGGCCGTGTTGCGGTGCTCGTCGAGCCGGACGCCGAGGAACTGGAGGCCCTGGCAGACCTCGCTGCGGAGCCAGATCGAGTTCTCGCCGATCCCGCCGGTGAAGACCAGCGCGTCGAAGCCACCCAGCGTGACGGCCAAGGCGCCGAGCATGGTCTTGACGCGGTAGGCGTAGACGTCCAGGGCGAGTTGTGCCCGACGGTGACCTTCGCGGGCGGCGGCCTCGACCTGGCGGAAGTCGGCGGAGAGGCCGGAGATGCCCAGCAGGCCCGAGTGGTGGTGCAAGATCTCGTCGAGCTGGTTGACGGAGAGGCCCTTCTCGCGCTGCACGTAGAGCAGGATGCCCGGGTCGACGGTGCCGGAACGGGAACCCATCATGAAGCCTTCCAAGGGCGTGAAGCCCATGGTGTTGGTCACGGCCACGCCGCCGCGGACAGCGGTAGCGGAGCTGCCCTGGCCGAGGTGGCAGATCAGCAGTCGCAGATCGGCCGGGCACCGACCGGAGGTTGGTCGTTGCTGGAGCATCTCCGCCGCACGCTGGGTGCAGTAGGCGTGCGAGGTGCCGTGGAACCCGTAGCGGCGGATGCCCCAGTCTTCGTACCAGGCGTACGGGACGGGATAGAGGTAGGCGGCCGGCGGGATGTCGGCGAAGAAGGCGGTGTCGAACACGCCCACCTGGAGCACGCCCGGCAAGACGGTCTCGGTGGCGGCGATGGCCTCCAGCCCGGCGGGGATGTGCAGCGGCGCCAGGTGGGCGTAGCGGGCGATGGCGAGTTTCATGGCCGGGTCGATCCGCACCGGGCGGCGGATCTCTCCGCCGCCGTGGATCAGGCGGTGCCCGACGGCACGGACCGGGTACCGCGTGGTGGCGGGGTATGGCTGTCGCCTATACCCCCCACCACCGGGTGCTACCCTCTGGGTGCTACCCTCCGGGTGCTGCCCCGCCGCGCGGGACTCCAGCAGTAGCCTCAGCGCCGCGACCACTGCCGAGCGGTAGTCGGGCGCGTCGAGTTCGGTGGGCGGCGGGACGGCGCCTGGGGAGGTCCAGGTGAAGACGGCCCGCCGCGACTGCCCGGCCCAATCGAGCATTGCCCGGGCGGCCGGCTCGAGAGTGTCGAACCGGAACAGCCCGAACTTGACGGTGCTGGAGCCCGCGTTGACGACCAGGATCACTGGTTCCGAGTTCAATTGCTCTGACTCCGGGTGGCCGGGGTCGAAGGCCACGGGCCTGGGGGCTCACCGACCAACGCTTCGCGTCGGTGCCCGTCGACCCCAGCCACCCGCTCCCCAGGCTTGAAACCACTCGGGATACTCATCGACGATCAGGTCCCCAGCGCGTCGCTGAGCTTGCGGAGAGCTTGGTCGGTCTGCTGCTGCCGGTCAGAGAGTGTCTCCAGGTCGCTGCGGAGTTGGGCCAGTTCCGCGCGGAGGTCGTCAACTTCGCGGCGGAACTCGCCTACCAGCGGCGTCCGGCCGGCGAGAGCAACGGGCTGAGCAGCGGGCCAGTGTGGCAACAGCTCGCCGGCGGCCTGGGTACCCACGCTTCGTGGGTCCTGCTCGACGTCGCCGGCCGGGGTAAGAGAACCGGCCGTTGCGCCGCGGCCGTATTGGGCCTTGAGGGTTTCCAGCTCGCGGGGGTGGTAGAGGGCATGGGTGACGACGTGGCCGCGTCCCTCGGGCGTCAGCGGGATGACCAACCCCTTAGACTTCAACGACGCCATCACCGGCCTCAGAGCGGCCAGATCGCTGATCGGCTCCATGCGGGCGGCGCGGGCGCGGAGCTCGCCTTCGGTCTGGGCGCCGCGGAGCAGCAGCTCGGTCATCACGGCCAACTCGACCTTGTCGACGGCCAGCCACTCGTAGAGATAGTGGCGGTACTTGGTCACCCGGCCGTAGCCCTCGATCATGCCCACCGCGCCCAGATTGCGGAGCCCATCGAGCGATTCTTCCACGTCCTCGGCGCGGAGATCCATCACCGGGGCGCGGTTGCTCTTCTGGTTGCAGCCGGTACGGATCGCATTGAGCGACATGGGATAGCCGTCGGGGGTCGTTTTGGCCTTTTCGGCCAGCACGCCCGCCACCCGGCGGTCGATCGGACTGATCGGCTGCCATCGCGGGGGCGTCGCCGCCGGGTGCCCTCTGGATGGCGGCTCAAGCGAATGATCGTCGGACATCGGCTGGTCTCCTGCAGATGGCGTGGGGCGATGCCCGGGGGGGCAGCCCTCTTGATATCAATTGACGGCGGGGATGTAAATGCCTCTGTAGATTGAGGGGGTGACAGGGTGAGGGGGTGACAGGGTGAGGGGCTGACTGGGGCGCCAGATGTCACCCCCTCACCCCCTCACCCCCTCACCACTCTCCACTACTTCGCTCAGCGGGCCGGCCCGATCAGGGTGATTGCCAGCGGCGCGACGCGGGGGGCTGCCGGTTTGCCTTGGGCGGTGACGGTCACCTCCAGACGGCCGGCGGCCTTTAGGGCCTCGCCCAGTTCTGCCTCCCAGGCCACGTCGGTAAACCCCTCGGCCGGCACCTTCGCCGCACCCGGAGGGTACCCGGCCGCCGGTCCGATCAGGCGGGCCGACTTCGAGGAAAACGCCAGTTCCAGAATGAGGTCGTAGGGTTGCGCGGAGAGATTGAACACGCGGACCTTCAGCGGCAATCGGGCAGGGACCGAGGGTTGGCCCGGCATCTTGGCAGCCAGGTGGTACCCGTCGGTCTTGCTCTCCATCACGTTGGCGTCCGCGTCGAAGCGGAGCACCAGCGGGGAGGCCGCAGGCCGCTGCGGCGGGGTACCCGCTTGCCGGGTACCCGCTTGCGGGTGCTGCTGGGCGATCTTCCAGAGGCGCATGGCCGGCGTGTCGGTCTGCAGGCGGTCGCCCAGCTTCTGCGGGTCGAGCCAGACGTAGGTCAGGCCGTCGGGGATGGGCAGAATCCCGTCCGGGGCCACTTCGAGGAGGCGGCCGTCGATCCCCTCGGCCCGCAAGACCGGCAGGCCGGGTTTGACTTTCGCGTTGGGGTCGGGCCGGGTCGTGTAGAGCACGGCCACGGTCTCGCGAGCGTCGCCGAAGAGACGTGCCCGCTGCAGCGCGGCGTCGTCGCAGCGGAGGTCACCGAGGTATCGCTTGTGGGCCAGCAGGGAGACGAGCCGGGCGTAGGCCGCCATCGACCGCAGCGGCGTTCCCCGGCGGCCCATCATCCCGAAGTTGTTCTCGTTCTCTTCGAAGAAGGGATAGACGAAGGCGAAGTAGCGGGCGATGCCGCCGGCGCGGGCCTCGACGGCCTTCATGGTCACGTCCAGGGCGCTCAGCGCGTCCTGATCGGTCGGCGGACGGTCAGGTCCGCGCTTCCAGGGGCGGCCGCACTCGGTGATCCACAGCGGCATGGCTTCGCGCTGGTGGGCCCGCAGCCACGAGCGGTAGTCGCCGATCAGCGCCTCCATCTGGGGCGCCTGGCCGTAGGTGTGGAAACTGACGGCATCGACGCAGTCCAACATGCCGTTGTCGGCCGCAGTCTCCAGGAACACGCGGTTGCAGTGGGCCAGCACGCCGCCCACCAGCGGCAGCCTCGTCCGATCCTGATCGAGCACATAGGCCATCATCTTCACCAGCGGGACGTACTGGTCGGCCGGAAGGTTGGCCCCGAAGAAGATGTCCGGCTCGTTCCAGACCTCCAAGCCTCCCCAAGTGGAGTGCCATCGTGCCACGACCTGGCGCCACGCCCGGGCGGTGGCCACCAGGTCCTCCGGGTACTTGCCGACGCGGCCGGGCCAGCCGGGGGCGTCGTGGAACATCTCCAGGATTTCGACGGACTGGTCGGCGTAGAGCCGGCGGATCGCGTCGTAGCGGTTGGATCCTTGCCAGTTCCAGGTTTGGCGGTCGGGGTTGATCTGCGACCAGGCCAGCCGCTCGCGCGACATGGCCACGCCGCTGCGGCGGAGGACCTTGATCAGGCCCTCTCGAACCTTGCCATCCTGGACCAACCAGGAGAGCGCGCTATCGATGGAAAAGAACGGGTCCCGCTTGGGCGGATGCGCCGGCAGCGACACCAGGCCGAATCGCTGTTTGGTGGCCGGCAGCTCGAGGTCGTAGAACCCTTGCGCCAGCTTCACGGTGGCCTCGACCGTCTTGGGAGTGGCGGGTCTTGCCTGGCCGGAGGCGACCGGGTTACCCCAGTAGTCGCGGATGGCGTATTCGAGCGGGGCTGCCACTTCGCCCGACTCGACGCTCCACCGCAGGACCGCCGGCTCGTTCGGTGCGACGAAGAACCCGTCTGCGCCGGCCGGCCTCAGGTCTGCCGCCGTGACTGCGCGGGTCCAGGCGAGCAGGGCCACGAGCGGCCAGAGCCGTCTAAGGGTGTGTACTCTCGCGGCGATTTGCTTGGGCATTTCTCAGAGACCTCCTTGCGCGGCCTGCGGCCGCAGCAAAACGGCGGGCAAGCCCGCCCGCTAAACGGTGTGGTGACGGTAGGGAGATGGTGGGCAGGTGGAGTCGATTATCGGTGTGCCACTGCTTGCCGCAAGGCAAGCAGTGCAGGGCCATACGCACGGCACTGCTTCTGTCGAAGCAGTGGCACACGGCGGAGGTTTTCCAGGCCCATGGCTAGTTCGGGCTAAGCGGTGTCGTGTCGGTTACGGGCCTCCCGGCTGGAGCAGGGCGAATCCGCTGGCCGGGTCCTTGGTGCGTCTGGCCGTGGTGCCGACGATCTCGTAGAGGATCACCTCGCCCACCAGCCAGGTAGTCACCCCGGGCCGGAGGCAGCCGGTCAGCGTGGCGCCGGAGCGGCCCAAGGCGGCGTGGATGTGTAAGACCGGCCGGCCATCGTCGCCGGGGGCGAGCACCCCGACGCCGACCACCTCGTGGGCGCCGTCGACGGGCAAGAGCATGGGCTCGGGGGGCATGCGGTCCGAATGGCGAGGACCGACGACCACCTGGCCGCCGCCGATGCCGCCGACCATGATCGCGTGTGCCACCGTAACGGCGTGCTCACGGGCGAAGCGTTCGATGCACTCGGGAACCACGTCGCCGTCTTCCAGGCGGATCACGAAGACACGTCCGATGCTCCCCTGGGATGCTTTCATTGGGTGGCTCCGTTAGGGGCTGAAGAAAAATGACTCGATCGGATTCGTAGGACGGCCTTTCCAGGCCGTCCCGCAAAAACGACGGCCTGGAAAGGCCGTCCTACGTCAGGATTGCACAGGTTATTCCTTTACGGTCCCTCAGTAGCAAGGCACGCGCTGGTCCAGCCCGGCGGCGATTTGCCTCAGCGCGTCGTCGAACGGGAAGGTGGCGTAGTTCTGGAGCCGGTATCGCTCGACGGTCAGCAGTTGGGCGGCGGTGGCCAGGTTTCCGGCCTTATTGGCCTCTTCGGCCTTGTTCTCGATCTTCAGTTTGCAGTCGCGCGACTCTTGCCGACCTTGTTCGTAGAGCTTCTGGGCTTGTGGCCCGAGTGCCGCCACGGCGGCGTCCAGCTCGGAGAGCGACTGGGGCGGGAGTCGAGATCCTTTCTCCGCGGCGATCTCGGCGAACTGGCGGAGTTGGCCTATCCAGGCCAGGAGCTGGTCGACGCGTGCGGGATCGGCGGGCACCGCTCCGAAGGAGTGGTCGGCGGCGGCAAGCTTAGAGATCTTCGAGGGCAGCTCGCGCAGCTCGCTGATGCCGGCCGTGTAGCCCCGCTCGTCGAACCAGGCCCACGCCGCAGCCTGCAAAGGGATCAGCCAATCGGGGCGCTCGGACTTGAGTTCTGCGAACTGTGCTCGGGCGGCCTCGCGCCGCTTGCCTTTGAGCAACAGCAGGCCGTAGAGCAGTTTCGGCTCCGGTTCCGGGCCTGCGCACTTCGCGGCGGCGGCGTATTGCTGGTCGATCGCATCGAGATCGATTTTTTCCTGCTGCAAGTACTCGGCCAGCTTGCGGAGGGCTTTCTTGGCTTCGTCGCTCAACCGCGGGGGCCGCTTGTCGGCCGCGAACAGCGCCGGGGTTTGGGTGGCTTGAAGCTGTTTTCCCGCCGAGGCCATCTGCTGCTGGAGATACGCGGCCAGCTCGGCGGGATCGACCCACTTGTCGCGGTCCTTGTCGGCGCCGCCAGCGTATCCCCGGGCCAGACACCAGGCAAACAGCCCGTGTCCCTGGTCTTGCCAGTCCAAGCCGCGTTGGCCGGGGCTGCAACTGGCCACGGCGCTGAGCGTCCGCAGCGGTGCCCAGCCGGGCGGGCCCTTGAGCGTGCGGAGCATTTCGGCGGTGGAAGGCTGCATCTTCAGATCCTCCCCCTGGCCGGCGTGGCTGCAATCCAACAGCAGCAGCTTCTCAGCGGCGGGGCACTTCTCCAGCTCGTCGGCGAGCCATTGCAGCGCCAGCCCCGTGGTGCCCATCCGCGCCAGTTGGAAGTCCTTGGGGGCCAGGTACACTCGGCCCTGCTCGTCCTGGTATGCGTGGCCGGCGAAATAGACCAGCAGCCTGCCGTCGGCGCCGATCTTGGCGAGCTGCTGGGGGATGCGGTCCCTCAGCCGCAGCAGGCTCTCGTCCACCAGCAGCAGGGCCTGGGCGTCGGGAACCCAGTAGCGTTTGACCAGGGTGTCGCGCAGGAGCGTGGCGTCGGCGATCGGGTGGGCCAGCCGCGTCAGCGAGGCATCGGCGTAGTCCTGAACGCCCAGAAGGATCGCCCAACGGGTCGGATCGGGCGGCCGGACGGCGGCGATTGCGACGGGCTTCAGATCCACTCTGGTGAGCGAGTCGTGGGTGATTTCCACGGTGTCGCCCGGGCGAAGATCGGCCAATGCGACCGCCTCGTCGAAGAGTGTAAACTGGCACTTCGGACCGACGAAGCAGACGACCGGTTCGGCTGCGCCCTGGAGTGTGACCTCAAGCCTGTCGGCGAGTACCTTGGCGACCTGGCCGGCGTCGTGGAACGTGCGGTGGGCGGTGACACTGACCACCTTGGTGTCGTGGCTGAACGTCACCTGATCGCCCTGTTTAAGGTCGGTGGGGGCCTTGGAGGGCTGGTCGTTGATGGTGACCTTGCAGTCGTCGGCGAACGGGAAGACGTGGACAGTCCGGTCGGCACCTTCGCCCAGCTCCACTCTGAGAGGGGCCTGATTGTTGCTGACGTCGCTGCAGACGACGCCCTTTTCGCTGACCACGCGCTGGGCGGCCAACCTGATGGCCTTGCGGCCCGACCCCTCGGCGACGTGCTGCACGAGCACGCGGTCGTCGACCTTCAAGTCGGCCGCTGCGGCGGGCCGCCCGGCGATTTCCTTCTGCCCGTTAAACAGGATCTCCACGCCTTCGGGAACCGCGACGACTAGCTCCTTGTCTTGCTGGTCTGCTGGCTGGAGGGTGAGGACGCATTGTCGCGGGTCGGCCTGGGCGGGGGCGGCGATCGTCTTGATTCGGCCCGCGTAGCTCTTAGGGCGGGTGGCACGCACCTCGGTGATCCAGCGCCCCAAGGCCGCGTCGTGGACGCGCTGGAGGACCACCTGGTCGTCGCGCTGGAGATCTTGCAACCGGGCCGGCTCGCCGTTGACGAGAAACCGGTCATGGCGGGTAAAGGGAATCTCCTGCACCCGGTCGGTTTCGCTGGAGGTCAATGCCAGCTTCGAGTCATCGGCATTCACCTCGGCGACCACGCCGCGGATGATCGAGGGAGGTTTCTCCCGCCAAAAGAGCATCGCCGCACAGAGTCCCAGGGAGAGGGCCATCGCCAGCACGGCCAGAAGGCGAAGCCGCTGTTTTCTCCGGGCGGCCGCAGCGAGGGCTGCTGCGGCCCGGGCGTCTTCTTCCTCGGGGACCTGGTCCACCGCCGGCCCCCCGGCCGCCAGGTCGCGGAGCACCTCCTGGGCGGACTGGTAGCGGTGGGCCTGCTCCTTGACGACCAGTTTCTGGATCACCCGGGCGAGATCGTCGGGCACACCTTCGAGGACTCGGGCGATTTCGGGCAGTTTGCGGTCGGGTGCGGCGTGCCACATCATCCAGGCGATCTGCTTGTCGCGGCCGAAGGTGGCCAGGCCGGGGAAGAGCGACTCGAACTGCGCCCCGCACATCAGCTCGTAGGCGGAGAAGCCCAGCGAGTACAGGTCGCTGGGCGGGCCGACGGGGCCGAACTGATCGGAGAGCAGCTCGGGGGCCATGTACTTGGTGGTCCCTTTCAGCAGGCTTCCCTCTTCGTCGGTGGCCCGGCGAGCCAGCCCAAAATCGCCCAGCTTGATGCGGTTCTGGGCGTCGAACAAGAGATTCCCCGGCTTGACGTCGCCGTGGGTCACACCGTGGGTGTGGAGAAAATGCAGGGCACTCAGTCCGGCGGCCAGCACGATTCGCAGCGAGTCCAGGTCCAACGGTTCGCCCTGGGCACGCTGCTTGAGGCTGCCCTGCATCAACTCCAGGATCAGCCAACCGCGGGGCCGGACAATGTCGTAGATCGTGAGGATGTTGGGGTGCTGGAGGGAGGCCAGCAGTTGGGCCTCGCGCCAGTAGCGGGCCAGTTGCTGCTGGTCGGCGAGGAACTGGGGATGGATCTGCTTGATGGCGACTTCGCGGCCCAGCTCGCGGTCGCGGGCGCGGAGCACGGTGGCAAAATCGCCGCTGGCAATCGTGTCGAGGATCTCGTAACGTGGGGAAGGATCCATCTCGGGATTTCGGATTTCAGATTTGGGATTTGGGATTTCTACTTGTTGCTCAGGAGAGTAGAAATCAGCCTCTTGAGGTCCTCATCGCCGCTGGGGGACGTGGTTACCGACCACGGCTTGTCGTTCTTGGGGTGCGGAGGGCGTTCCTGCCGGAGCAGATCCAGCACTCTCTCATACGCCTGCCGCTCGGCCCGAAGATCTCCCTGCGTGTTCGCCCGCTGGGCCTTCATCAGATACTCCTGGTACTCCAGGGGTTCCTGCCCGTCCCGGGGAAAAAACCTCTCCTCGATCTTGCGGCGGGCCTGATCCTTAAGCGGCGTCTTGGGCGGCCCGACGTCCAGCATCACCAGGGCAATGCAGAGGGCCACACTCACGGCCAGCAGGCCGAAGAGCACCAGGGGATTGACGGAGGTCGTCTTCGCCTCCTTCTTGTCTCTCTGCTGGCCCTCCCGCAGGCGCAGCTCAGGAAGCCTTCCGTCCTCGGCGAGCTTCAGCGTGGACTGGGCGGCCTCGGCAGAGACAAAACGAGCCGTCTTGGGCCCCGGCGGGGGGGGTGGTCCAGCAGGGGGTGGCACAGTTGGGAGGGGGCTGGCGGAAGGACCCGGGGGCAGCACAACTTGCCAGGGCAAGGTGCCCCCTGCTGCCGGCGAGGGCATCCCGGTTTCGTGCGTCGATGAAGCACGGTATCCCCCGAGGGGCTGCGGCAGCACGTCGCCGGGCGACACCGTCATGGCGCTGCCAATAGAGACCGTCGCAGGCAGCGTGTCTGGCGGCTGGGGTTGGGGACCGGGTGGGAGCGGCACGGAACCGGTCGCGCCCGAGGGCGCCGCAACGGCGTCGCGGCCGGGCGCGTCGGCCACCTTCTCAGGCACCCAAAACCGCCCGCCGCACCGCGGACAATTCACGTAGCGGCCGATCTTCTTGCGAGGGATCGACAGCGGCTTCTTGCAGCGAGGGCAGTCGAGCTTGATGGCCATGGGTCTGAAGCGGCAACTAGAGAACTTGCTCGGGAACACGAGGAACAAGTCCCCATTTTCGCGTTTGTTCCCAGCCCCGCCCGGCAGGGCGGGGTTCCCTGGGGCCTCGTCACGTGCAACCCCGCCCTACCGGGCGGGGCTGTTTCTTGCACAGCAACCCCGAGCCGCAGAGGCCTCTTCCAGTTCATTCTATCTAAAGCGACAGACCGAAGTACAGGTAGTTCAACAGGAACGGGCCGACGATGATCAGCACCGTGGCGAGCATTACCAGCACGCCGGGCAGGAGCATCTTGACGCCGGCCTCGCCAGCGACGGCTTCCGCCCGCTGGCTCCGCTTGATCCGCAGCACGTCGGCCTGGGTGCGGAAGATTCCGGCCAAAGGAGTTCCCAGCTTCTCCCCTTGGAGGATGGAACCGATGATGCTGGTGATTTCGTCGTCTGCCAGCCGCTCGCGCATGGCCTGGAAGGCCTCGGCGCGGGTTTTTCCCATGTTCATGTCGGCCAGCACGCGGCCGAACTCCTCGGCGACCGGGTGGCCCTGGAACTCGTCGCAGGCCTGCTTCAAGGCACCGAGGAACGTCGAGCCCGCCTCCATCAGCAGGGTCAACAGATCGAGCAGGAACGGCATCCGGCGTTTGACCTGGCTCAGCCGCGTGGCGGCCCGGGCGGCCAGACGGCGACGCAGCAGCCAGGCCGTCAGGGGCACGGCCGCCAGGACCAGCAGCAGGCCGGCGCCGCCGAACCATCGGAAGCAGACGTAGACGTACAGCGGGGTGGTCAACAGCGCGATCAGCTCGATTCGGGCGAGGTATTCTTCGGCCAGCCAGAAGCGTGGCAGGCCGGCGGCCTGGATCTGGCGGTAGACCTCCGGGAGGCTTTCGCGAAAGAGGGCCCGATTCACCCCGGCGAACATCTGGATTACCGGCTGGAAGACGCGGTACAGGCCGTCGAGCCGCCGCAGCTCGCTTACCCGGCTGACGTCGTATCGCCACTCGGCCCCCTGCTGGAGATCCTCGGTCGAGAGCACCCGAGCTACCCACCACGCCAGCACCGCGACCGCCAAGCCCATCACGAGACAGGCGGCGCCGGAGAGCAACGGCAGGCTGGCCTCCGGGGTCATGGCTGCAAGCGGCGGGATCAGCATGGCAAGAACCCTCATGATTCAGCAATCATTATTCTGCATTCTGCATTCTGCACTCAGCGTTCATCAGATATCGGGATTGAGGATCACACGGGCCCAAAAATAGGCGATCACGTTCAACGCGGCGGCAACGACCAGCAGGAGCTGTCCCATCGGCTCGGTAAACAGGGCCGTGGTGTTTTCCGGGTCGACGAAATAATACACCAGCAGGATGAAGGCGGGGGCCAGGGCCATGTAGACGGCCGACTTTCGGGCCTGGGCGGTCTCGGATTGGACCTTGCGCTGCAGGCGTTGCAGTTCGCGGACCGAGTAGGCGATTCGCTCGACCGTTTCGTTCAGGCGCCCGCCGCTTTCGTGGCTGGCCAGCACGGCGGCGGCGAAGAGGGTGAAGTTCTCGCTGCGCAACCGCTGTTTGGCCTCGGTCAAGGTCCGCGGGAGCGGCTTGCCCAGCTTGTACTCGGCCACCATCTGGTGGAACTCGTCACTGATCGGCCTGGGACACTGGGAGGCGAGGATTTCCAGGGCCTGGCTCAACGACAAGCCGGCCTTGACCGCGCTGGCCAGGCTGACCATCGCGTCGGCCAACTGGTCCTCGATCTGCTGGCGGCGCCTCTCGGCCAGGCGGTGCAGCAGATACCAGGGCGCCGCCACCAGGAAGACCGAGATCGGCACGGCCAGGACCAGGCTGTCCAGGACGATCCAGAAGACGAGAAAGGTGCCACCGGTGACGATCAACCAGAGGATCAGGTACTTGCGGAGGTTTCGGGTGGAGGCGCGGAGCCGGCGGAGCTTGTCGGCCATGTCCCGCTCAACGACGTCGAGCCCCTGGGCGAAGTGTTGCCGGCCGAAGTAACTCAGCACGGTCACTGCCAGGCCCATCAACAGGCTGCCCAGCCACATTTTGGGGTCGGTGTTCATGGCGGATTCTTGCTCACCAAAAATCCCAAATCCGCAACTGTTTAGCCGTTTGGAGTTTCTATGGGGGTAAAGGTGCCAGTTTTCCGGTTGTGAGGTAATTGGCGAGGGCTGTGGTGATCGTCTTGAGGGGATCGTGACCACGTTGTTTCAACGTTCGATAGATGCTCATCAGCACCGCCTGGGTGTCGGCGCCGCGCCGGCTCCGGTTGCCGTAGCTGTTCTTGCGGATAATCACCGCCGGCCGGATCGCCCGTTCGGCTGCATTGTTGTCGAAGGGCACGGCCGCGTTGTCGAGAAACGTGAACAGGTCGTTGCGATGACGCCGAAAACGCTTCAGCAGTCGCCGAGCCTGGGTGTCCTCCCATGGCGCGGCCATCAGTTCGTCGAGCCGCGAGTGCAGACGGTCGCGACGGCTGGCGTACTCCGGCAGCGTCCGGTCTTCCCAGCGGCTCAGCCGGATGCCGTCGCCGACCAAACGCCGCAGTTTCTTGGCAAATGCCGGCCATTGCGGCGAAGGATGCTTGTAACGCTCGACGTGCTCCAGGTCGCGCAGCAGGTGCGCCAGACAGACCTGCCGCGCGGAGCAGACCACGGCGTTGTACGGTCCCCAGAAGTCGCTCACCAAGGTGCCGCAAAACGCCTTGCGAAAGAAACGCGCCACCACCGGCTTGCCGCGGCGGCGGTCGATCAGGTAGCACGTCAGGCGAGGCGTGGTGAAGCACCACAGCCAATGTCCCTTGCCGTTGACACGCCAGCCCGTTTCGTCGGCGTTGAGGACGGCCGAATCGAGCGCCTCGCGGTGAATCTGCTCGTACCAAGGGTAGAGGAT
>Ga0315277_10001740_pt1 | contig 31117 bp, 34 predicted proteins | sample YL17G05_15_MG_FD_203695 | JGI IMG/M metagenome (GOLD analysis project Ga0315277, IMG submission 203695) | Sediment microbial communities from Yellowstone Lake, YNP, Wyoming, USA - YL17G05_15 | ecosystem: Environmental > Aquatic > Freshwater > Lake > Sediment | place: USA: Wyoming | collected...
AATGATAGACAACCAAATATGGACAGAAAAATATAGGCCTAAAACACTAAAGGATGTAGTTGACCAGAAACATGTCGTAGAGAGGCTAAAATCCTTTGTTAAAGAGGGCAGGATACCGCACATGATTTTTGCAGGACCGCCTGGAACAGGAAAGACGTGCTGTGCCATAGCTGTTGCAAGAGAATTGTTTGGTGACGGTTGGCAACAAAACTTCCAAGAAACAAACGCATCTGATATGCGTGGTATTGACGTGATAAGAACAAGAATCAAAAACTTTTCAAGAATGAAACCTATTGGAGCTTCTTTCAAAATAATATTTCTTGACGAGGCTGACGCCTTGACGTCAGATGCACAGAACGCCTTGAGGAGATTGATGGAAATGTACTCGGAAGTGACCAGGTTCATTCTAAGTTGCAACTATTCCTCTAACATAATCTCGCCAATACAGAGCAGAGCTGTCGTGTTTAGGTTCAAATCATTGACAAAGGAAAATGTTTTTGAGTACATGGAAAGGATTGTGAAGGGAGAGAAATTGAAAATAGAAAAAGAAGCATTGGAAGTGCTGTACGAGGTATCCGAGGGCGACATGAGGAAGGCCACGAATGTATTGCAAGCCTCAGCAGTGCTAGGAAAGAAGATTACCAAAGATATGATTTATGAGGTTGCTGCGCAGGCAGAGCCCAAAGAAGTTATAGGCATGATGAATCATGCTCTTAATGGCAAGTTCACCGATGCAAGAGAGATATTAAAGGAATTGCTGTTAAAGAGAGGTATTTCTGGCCAGGATATAATAAAGGAAATCTCAAACCAATTGTACAAACTAGACATTTCTGACAAAGCAAAGATAGACCTTGTGGAAAAGGTTGGCGAATCCGAGTTTAGAATAAACCAGGGCGGGAATGAACAGCTGCAATTGGAAGCTTTGTTAGCTCAATTCGCCCTCTACAAAAAATAGGAAGATTGGATGCTTGTAGAAAAATATAAACCCAAAAGATTAGTTGAGATTGTAGGGCAGAAAATTATCATTCAGAAAATCACCGATTACCTTAAGAATTGGAAGCCTGGAAAAGCCTTGTTGTTGTACGGGCCAACAGGCATAGGAAAGACAATGATGGTAGAGGTCATAGCCAAGGAAAACAGATTTAACCTCACAGAAATTAATAACACTGACAAGGATGTTGTCTCTTACATAAAAGAGGTTATTCTGCCCTCAGCCAAGGAAGGTTCGCTGTTCAACAAAAGGCTAATACTGATAGATGAAGTGGACTCTTTCAGCGATAGAGGAATAATTGCCGAAATAATCAAGATAATAAAGGAAAGCGCCAACCCCGTGATACTGACTGCCAGCAATGCCTATGACATTAAATTAAGGGCTTTGAGAAATTACTGCATTGTAACAAGAGTCAACAGAATACCTGTAAACATTATAGAAAGGGAATTGAAGAGGATAGCCTTTAGAGAAAAAATAAATATTAAAGAAGAAATGATAAGGAGAATCGCTGCTGATGCTGACGGCGATATAAGGGCTGCGATAAACGACTTGGAAAGCTTTTCAAAGGATTCAGAGTTTGGCATAAGAGACAGGGAAAAGGACATATTTAAAATTCTGAAGATAATATTCCAGTCAAAAAATTTAGGAAATGCCCTACAATCAATGAACGAGAGCGATAAAGACATTGACGAGATATTCTGGTGGATAGAGCAGAACATCCCTCTTGAGTTTAAAGATAAAGAGGAGCTTGCGGAGGCTTTTGATTTGTTGAGCAAGGCTGACCTGTTTAGGAGCAAGATAACTATCAACCAGAATTATAGGTTCAAAAAATATATGAAAGACTTGATAGCTGGCATCACTCTGATCGGGAACAATAAAAAGTTCATAATGTACAAGCCTCCTGACAGATTCATTTTTATGGGAAGAGCAAAAGTCTTGGGAAATAAAGATATGTATGAAAACTTGGAAAACGTCTTACATTGCTCTAAAAGAAAAATAAAAGAACAAATGCCTCTTTTGAATATTATTTTAAAGAAATAATTAACCTTTATACATTTCTGCTTGTATCTCTGATGGTGTCAATGCTCTGTTCCAGATTCTTACTTCGTCTATAATTCCATCGAAGAAATAGTCATTCGCATAGATACCAGTACCGACGTTGGCAGAAATTGAAACACTTTGTGATCCAGTTAATGGTTGTTTCTGAGAAAGCGTTTGTTCCGCACCATCGATAAACAATCTTGAAACCTTGCCGTCTCCATTATAGAAAATAGCTGTAACATAGACCCATCTATTTGATAATCCACTTGAACTTATACCCCAAAGATCACCATTGTAAGTATTGAAACCAAAATAATCATTGCTGTTAAAACCTATATCATATCCTGAATCCCAGCTAAATGGCATTGCCCAACCATCATTGTATCCACCGTTCCAATACATCCAAAACATTACAGTATTATTAGCTCCTGGAGAATTATCAACTGGAACATTATCAACTTTAACATAGTCATTGTAACCATCGAAATACAAAGCTTTTCCGAATTTGCCGTCAACCCATCCTGAAGAAGCTCTGCTAATTCTTTGGTCATCAGTAGGCATGCTATTCCATTGATAAATTAGGAATTTATCAAATATTGCATCCCAATCTACATTTTGACTCTCCCATGAAAAAAATTGCTTAAAGCAAGCGTATTTTGCTCCTTTAGGTATGTAAGGTATATCATCCCATATTGAATTATTACAAGCACTTGAGGGATAAGGATTAATAGAAGATGGTTGCCATATGTAAGATTTTATACGCCATCCATTACCTGCATCAACATCTAAATTAAATGTATCATTTGACCATTCTCTACACATGCGATCACCAGTAGCGTTGTAAAAATAAAATGATTGATCGTTATAAGTCGGTTCATCTCCCTTTACGACATATTGAAAATTTCCACCCTCTAGATATTGACTTTCATTTATTGGAAATAAGTTATCACAATCATCGATATCAATATTACCCTCAAACGTATTGTCTGTAGTTATTGACATATGAATAGAAGAGTTTCCATCTTTAACTATGCTATTTTCTTGTAACGCCAACATTTTACTTGAGGTATTATAATCATATTCTACTGTCCATTTATCTGGTGTTTCAATTATATGATTAGCGTCTGTGTTATCCGTTAAACTCCAAGGACCTTCCAAAGAAGGATTACCTGCAATAGCATCCAAAGGATAGATATTCTGTAGAGTTCCATTATTCTTATAGTTAGTAAGATCGTAAGTTATATTTCCTGAACCCTCGTCAAATCTGAGATAGAGAACTTCCCCATTATTATTATAATTTGATAAAACTGCTTTAACATATCTTTCAACTTCTCCTGCCTTGTTTGAAATCCTTATCTTATGGTTTCCCAAAGGCATTCCCCACAAACCACTTAAAGCTATTTCTGCAACCTGGCCTTTTCCTATGGAACTCGGGTTCATTGTAAATGCAATTGGCGCCTCGTCCATGTAAACGCTTGTGCTGTCATTCCTTACCGTTCCTGTCCCGCAGTTCCTCAGATAAATTTTGTTGTTTCTGGCAGACTCTATCTTCATGCAGAACGATAGAACCTCGCCCAAGGAAGAAGTTTCTCCTGTTGTTGCAACAGAACCGAACATGCTGTTATAAAAAAGCCACACCACCAATATCGACGCGATTGCGACAAGCAAAATTATCAATACTATTACGAATTCCGAGATGCCTTTCATAACTATAATATAATCTATCCTAGAATTAAATCCTTACCATCGGCTCTGTGGCATCGACGTAATAGACCCTCTCGATACTATCAGGCCTGCATCTATATTCCTTGTAGAATATGCCACTAGCGCTTTGCCACTCAAAATTAAAGGCATCAAAAGTGTTTTTCCTCTTGTAGCTGCACTCGAAATAATCCCTAGTGGTAGGACACAGGTAATCAATAATCTTGGAGTAAGAGTCATAATTAGGATACCAGTCACTCTCTATATCGTTAGAGGTCAGGTTCGTTCTGAAATCGCTCACGGTTAGTTTCGGCGAATAAAGGTTTTCGTATATGTTAACGCAGCTACCAATATAATCAACGCACCTATAGTCGCATATGCAGACATCGACGTAATTAACAATGCCTTTCACCCTGTAGGTTCCCGGCTCTACCCAATCACCTTTGTATGAGTTCAGGTTCATGTAGTAAAAGCCCTGTCCGTTATCCTGGGAGATGGCATACCTTATACCATTGCTCCTGTAGTCAAAAAGTATCATTGGCTGGTAGACGTTGCCTATCAACGTAATCGATTTGTTCAGATAATCCCTCGGGTTCATAGAAATATTTTTCAAATCATCTGTTCTGGAACTCTCCTTGAATGCGTTAAAGGTCCCTATCAATCCTAGCATTAGAACTGCGGTTGTAAAGAGTATGATTATGACAGCATTCAGTGTTTTCATATTTAAGATAAGGCTATTTTATCTTATAATGTTTTAATATCAACGCACAGAATATCAGGATTTGAACAAAGCTTCTTCTAAAGAAGTTTTATCAAGAACATCAATCATAATTTAAAATCGCTCTCCCTTACGAAGGGAATAACATCTATGTCTTCTTTTAAAAGTTCTGATATTTTCTCTTCAGTAGTTTTTCCTTCTCTAAAAACTTCAAAACTCTTATCATAGTCTATTAACGTTGCAATTGCTTTAGGTTTTCCACCATTAACTATTATCCTGTTTGCACCTGCGAGGTGTTTGTAACCATCTGTTATTTCTCCTGTAGTGAGAAGAACATTTTTATCTTTAACTCCACCTTTAGGCGATATGTAATATGAAGATACATTGTCTGAAATATATCTGGAGAACGCATTGCACATACCAATTCCAATTCTTCTTCCTATAATAGTAGATAATACAAGTCCTTCTTCGTCTATTGCTGCAGTAATATCATAATTTCCTTTTCTGATTTTCCTTTGGAGTTCATCTCCAACAATTTCCATATTTTCTGGTTTACCCATCATTCTCCAGAAGTCTAAATAATGTCCAGTATCACTTCGCACCATATTTGCTTCAATTATTTCAGCAATTTGTTTTACTTTTTCGGTCAATTAATCACAATTATAAATAGAGCAATAAATCTTTAAATGCTTATAACATGCCACCCTCCCAGTGAGCGGTGAAGGACATCAGATGTGCGGAGGGCAGGATTTGAACCAGCGAATACTACCACTCTATTTCATCTACCCTCCACTTTTGTTTAATACGGCTGTCTTCGATGAGAATCTTATAACCTTTCTGATATGCAAGTATTCCTGTCCAAGCAATCATCGAACCATTGTCGCCTGCATATTCCTGGGGAACAACGAAAAACTTTGCTCCTCTCTCGCTTGTCATTATTTTTAACATCTCCTGCAGTCTTTTGTTGGCAGCCACACCGCCGACGAGCAGAACTTCCTCCTTATCAGTATGGGCAACAGCTCTTTCCGTTACCTCAGTGAGCATGGCAAAGCACGTCTCTTGGAAGGAATAAGCAATATCTTCTGGTTTGACGCCTTGCTTGTATTTTTTAATAGCTTCGGTAACTAAACCGGAAAATGACAAGTCCATGCCTTTGACAACGTACGGTAGCTCCACATATTTACCATTTTTAGCTAAACTTTCTATTTGAGGACCACCAGGCATCTCTAAATTTAAACCGCGAGCCAAGTTATCCAAGGCATTGCCAATGGGAATGTCCTGAGTCTCGCCAAAGATTCTATACATTCCTCCTGTAAATGCGATAACTTGAGTGTTTCCACCTGACAAATAAAGGACAACAGGGTCTTTTGATTCTGTGGTAAGTTTACCAATTTCTATGTGGGCAACACAGTGATTCACAGGAATTAAAGGCTTGTTGTATTTCAATGATAGAGTTCTAGCAAAAACAGTCCCTATTCGCAAGCACTGAGGCAGGCCAGGACCTTGAGAGAAAGCAATTATATCAATATCATCCATTTTCAATTTAGCTTTCCTCAGAGCATTCCTTAATGTTTCTAGAGCATTCTCAGAATGGTGTTGAGCAGCTTCCTTAGGAATTATTCCGAATCCTTTTTTAGGAATATAAACGGATTTCTCGTTGGCTAATATTTTTTTATCATCAACAATGCCCACACTAAACGTATGTGCAGTTGATTCAATACCTAAACATATCATAAACAGAATTAAATTTTGATATTATTTAAAATCCCTTCTCAGCTATCTCAAGCAGTTTTTGTCTTAGCTCCTCCAAGGTATGCGTAGTAAAATTTCTAGGAAATGGGGCATCCGATACTTTGGAATAAACAACTATCGGTTTTCTTTTTCCATATCCACATCCCCATTCAAATTCAACTCCTGCTCCTTCCATTATGTTTCTACTTAATGAATTTCCTTTTATTTTCTCTTCGCTATACAAAAGTCCATTTGTGTTCACTATCATAAAATATGATTTATCGATTTCTCTGCAATTTGTTTCAAAAATTAATTTCGGGTCTCTAACTACACCATAAGGAAGTCCTCTCTGTGGCAGATACAAATCAAAACCAGTCTCATTTGTCACAGTTGCTATTTTTTCATTTTCCTCTCTTATTTCAAGAGTACGCAAACTGCTACAGATAAAAGCTCTTTTTCTCATAAAAGAATTTTAAAACTAAAATTTAAATACTTCCAGCAAAGAACTTCATTATTATTTATTTTGATGTTTTAGCGGTTATCTTATAACAATAGATGTCCTCAAAAGAAATGTGAATCCTTTCTAATTCTTCAGACCTGAATCCATTCTTCTGAATTAATTTATCTATCCTTTCTTTATCAGTGAAAGAGGAGAATACGAGAAGTATAAGACCGTCTTCTGCAAGGAATCTTTTTGCTTTATTCAAGAACTTTTCAATAATCTCATATCCTTTTTTACCACCGTCCAACGCGACATCCTTGCAATTATTGTCCTTAGGAAGATATGGCGGGTTGAATATTATCGTGTCAAACTTTTTGTTGCGTTTCTTTTCAAAAATGGAGAATAGATCAGACTTGAAAAAGTTTATTTTGTCTGACTTGATGTTCTTGTTGCAAAAGTCCAATGACTCTTGGTTTATATCAACGCCTATTACAAAATCTGCCCTTTCAGCCGCAGCTTTTGCCTGTATTCCAGAACCTGTGCCTATGTCCAAGACAATTCCTTTAGCGAACTTTTTCACATATTTTTCAAGCAGCAGCGAATCTTCCCTTGGTTCGTAGACTTCGTTTTTCATGAATTAATTATAGAGAAGAAATTTAAAAAACTAGCTTGGAAAAATATTCAAAGTTTGAAAAATAATTAAAAGAATATCTAATCTGCTGAAGTTGTGTTTTCTTCTCTCATTTCAACTTCACGATCCGCTGCCTTCTCGCCTTCTGACCTGTCATCCACTTCTGTTTCTTCACGTAACTTATGGCTTGACTTTCTTGGTGCAGTTTTTTTATTTTTCATAATAATACCTTACTTTCTAGAATTATTTAAATCTCAGATTATTTTGTCTTGGTCTCAGAATAACCGCACTTGCCGCACGTGACCCTGTCTTTGTGCTGAGCCAATATCGTGCCTGGTCCGCATCTTGGACACCACTTGCCCTGCAGTTTTCCTTCTTTATACTTCTTCCACATCTGAATTGTTGTGTGCTTGCTCTTGCTGTGCGGTCTTTTTCCTTTTTTCTCTTCAGCCATTCAATCACTTTGCCTCTTCTTTAGGAGCCTCTTGAGCTTCTTCTGCTCCTTTTTTCTCTTTCTTTATTTCAGCATAAATAGGAACCTTCTTCTCGTGCCAAACCTTTATCCAAGCTCTACCTCTGGTCAGACCTGTCTCGGACAAAACCTTAGTTATCTCGACGCTATCTATAGCGACCTTGAACTGTTCTGCCAGAGCCTTCTGCAAATCAGCCTTGCTAGGAGTCGAACCGCCCTGATAGTCTATGGATGCTAGTATCTCCTTCCTCTTGAACAACGGGTTCTCTCTCTCGCTTATCACTTCGAAATTCATACAATCACATTTATTTTAATAACACTTTACAATATAAATTATTATGTCTCTAGCCAAAAGTGTTGCTGGTTTCCTCATATCCTCTCTATTCATAATATTCCTTTATCTAACCATAAGCTCTTATACTATTGGCAATTCCCTGCAAAAGGAGAATGTCAAAAGCTTTATCCAGGCTCAGATGAAGGGTGAGATAGCAACCAAAACCTGTGATGACCTCTGCAGTAGCGAATCGATGATTCAGCAGTGCGAGGATTACTGTAACTATGGAGACGCCAGCCTCAAACAGAGCTGCAAGGACGCGTGCGTCAACAATTCTCAGGACCCTCAAATGAAGCAAGCATGCGTTCAGTCGTGCCTTTCAAGGTCTAACCAGTCGCAACAATATATCTTTAACACCATAGATGACATATATAGCAAGAAGTTAGTTTCTGATTTCACATTTGATGACGTAATGTCAATACTCAAGAACTTTCTACTTTTCCTTGTCGTCACAATGATACTAGGCGTATCGCTTTTCTTTATCTCTGACAAACCCTTGTCCAGGATGGGCAACGACTTTGTAGTAGTTGCGATATCACTACTAGCCTTTGCTGTGATACCGATGTTTATAGTAACTCCTGATTCGTCTGTAATAAAAGTGGCTTATGACTTCTTATCGCAAAGCCTTTACCAGCAACTAATAATAGGGATAGTTCTATTGATAGTAGGAATAATTCTGATAGTGATAGGAAAGAAAAAGAACAAATGATTATTTAATCTTTGAGACGTATTTTCCTGGAGATGTGATTCCACCTGCCTTTGCAATCTCAGACTCTGAGTTGAGAACAATGATTACCCCTCTCCAGCTAGTTGTTAACTCGGTGCTCTTGCAGACTGGACAGATGTTTCCCTTCACCAATCTTCTGCAGCTCTTGCAAGCCTTTTCTGCCATTTACTTCCTCCCCCTTCTCTTCCTCTCTCTCTTGACAGGTCTCTCAGGCATCTTCCCTGTGGCAGCCGGTTCTGCCAACCATTTCAAACTACCAAGCAGAGGCTGCCTCATGGTCAACCCTAGCTTGCTCTGTTCCTTGAAACTAACGGAGATTATTCTCGCCCTTATTTTGTCTCCCTCTTTCAAAACTCTCCTAGTCTGTTTGCCAATCAATTGAGAGTTCTTCTCATCGTAGCTAACATAATCGTCCATCACCTGTGAAATATGAACCAAACCATCCAATGCGCCGCACCTTACAAACGCACCAAACTCTGTTATATCAACCACCTCGCCCTCGACGATCTCATGTTCCCGAGGCATCCACGACAAAAGCTTGAACATGACAGGATAATGGACAGACGGATCGCCTGGAAGCACAACACCCTCTTCTATTTCTCCAACGTCTATTATCGCTAGTATCACGCCGATGTCCGTGTTGATGCTTCCTTCGAATTTTGCTTCCAGAGACTCTTTGACAGAATCTTCCAGCTCTAGATTAAGCTTTTCAGGTGGTACGGATATCTCATCTTCCACTGTTACTATTTGGTACATTTTACTCAAACTCCTTTTTATACAGGCTTATCGCGTTCTCTATAGTTCTCTTAGCATGCACTGCGTCAAAAACAAATTCTACCTTCAAGCCTTTAAACGTTTCCAAAAAGCCCTTTATCTCCTCCAGGTCATTTAATTTTGACAAGTCGTTTATTCTCCCAAGGCTCTGGTCTGAAATAGGAACTGCAACCAGTATGTCATCAGGAATCTTTCCCATCATCCTTATTATTCCAATCGGCCTCGCGGGCAACACGACTCCTTGCTGGACCTGATTCGAAATCAAGACCAAGACGTCCAATGGCTCCGCGTCTATGTGGTGCGTCTTCGGAACAAAGCCGTAAGCGCCTGGAAATAAAATATTTAAAACTCTTTTCAATATAAACGTATCTGTCTTGCTGTCATACTCGTAAAAATCCTTCGAGCCCTTCACACACGTGATAAAGACGTTAACGACGTCACCGTCGCCAGGCTCTATTTTTGTTATGTCCATGATAACACAATTAAAACAGACAATATTTATATTTAACTAATTCCTCTGTAGGCTTCGCAAAACATTTCTATATCTTGTTGAATTTTCTGTTGGAACATCGCTCTAGAAGGTTTGTGAGGAAAACTGCGAGCAAACTCTTCATTAAAAGCAATATAATTTCTTTCAAAGCTTTTTGTACAGACTTGCGCGTAGAAGACTCCCTTTAGACTGAAGCCACGTCCTTCCAATTCCTTTTCAATCTCTGCTATTGCATCCGAACCATTTCCATTGCAGGAGTGGACACTTGTACGAGTGTAAAATTCAGGTTTTGGATAACCGTAAGTTTCCTTTAATCTTATTTCTACGAGGGCCTTTAGAGGCAGTTCCTCGGCATCTATGTATTCCAAAGTGCCTGGAAAAAGTCTATTAATACAAACTCTTCTTATTCGTTCTTTATCGACAGAATCAGCAGCAATGAAGACTCTATTTTCATATGAAATCATATGTCTTTCCATATCTTTTTTAACTCTAAGATTCCTTACGCGTTCGCGACCTTCCTTCTTAATAGCCTCGACGTTTCTAATAGCTTGAAGGGTCTGTTTTACTGCATCGTCTTCAAGTTCTTTTGTATCTGGATTCAGACCGATTTGCCCTGATGTGGATAAAACATCTGGCGTAATGCAAGCTTGGCTATAAGGACCTATTGGTATTGGCGCATCTTTTGTTTCTACGCTCTCAACTAAAGAATTAATGGTCATCAATGAGTAAATGAAATATTAATTATTTAAACCCATATTTTGTTAACAACTGCGGAGGGCAGGATTTGAACCAGCGAACATTTTAATGAATCAAGGCGTAAGTAGCTATCAGCGAAGCAAACATTGATGATATAAGAGACATGACCGTGATTAAAGTATTAATAGACGGTCCAGCAGTGTCTTTGAACGGATCTCCAACCATATCACCAATAACAGCAGCCTTGTGAGCCTCTGAGCCCTTACCACCAAGGTTTCCTCCCTCTATATATTTTTTGGCATTGTCCCAGAGTCCGCCGGCATTGGCCATCATCAAAGCAAAAACCAAACCTGATAGAATGCTTCCAGCCAAGAATCCGCCAAGAGCATTCTTGCCCAGTATAAATCCCACTGATAAAGGAACTATGATTGCTAGAACACCTGGAAGTACCAATTCTCTTAGGGCTCCTTTTGTAGCAATATCAATGCACTTGTCATAATCGGGCTTTGCCTTTCCCTTGACAAGTCCTGGTATTTCTCTGAACTGCCTTCTGATTTCGTTTATCATTCTGAATGCATTTTTACCAACACCTAATATCGTCAATGCAGAAAAAAGAGGAGGCATTGCAATACCAATCAATGCACCCGAAAGAACCAAAGGACTCAAAAGGTCAACTGTTTTAATTCCAACTATCTCTGCATATGCAGCAAGCAAAGCTATGACAGTCAAACCAGCAGCACCGATTGCAAAACCTTTGGTTATCGCCTTTGCAGTGTTGCCAGCCTCATCGAGTCTGTCGGTAATGTTTACTACTCTTTTACCAAGTCTAGATTGTTCGGCGATTCCTTTTGCATTATCGACTATAGGTCCATATGCATCTGCGGATACTATCATTCCTACTATAGCAAGCATGCCAACAGCAGACATGGCGATCCCGAACAAACCGGCAAAATAAAACGAGACCAAAGTTGCTGCTGCTATTCCAATTAAAGGCGGTATTATGCTTATAGAGCCATAGGAAAAGCCTGTCAGTATATTTATCGCTGCTCCCGTGTTTGATACCTCAGCAGTTCTAAGGGTCGGCGACCTGTCCGAAGATGTGTAATAATCAGAAGTCAAGCCAATCACAATGCCCACCACCAGACCGGATATTATCGAGTAAAAAATCCCCATGTCTATGTTCATCAGGTAAACAACCAAAAAAGAGAACAAGGCAAAAATAGCACAAGTTATATACGTACCGTTGTTAAGGGATTTGCTTGGGTCTTTGCTCGCCCTAACAAAATAGATTCCTATTATAGAGGCAAAAATACCGACCGCAGAAATTATCAAGGGAATGAATATACCCATCTCTTTCAGGGTGACTGCACCCAAAATCATTGCTGCTACAACGCTTGCAACATAAGAGTCAAACAAATCAGCTCCCATACCGGCAACGTCGCCCACATTGTCTCCAACGTTGTCAGCAATGACAGCAGGATTCCTAGGGTCGTCTTCAGGAATGTTCATCTCTATCTTACCTACGATGTCAGCTCCTATGTCAGCTGTCTTCGTAAATATGCCACCACCTGCTTTCGCGAACAACGCCAACGAACTCGCACCAAAGCTAAAGCCCAGAACAATCTCGGGATTCGGGAAGAAATAATAAACTATGCTTATTCCCATCAAAGCCAAACCAACAACTGCCAAACCAGTGACAGCCCCGCCGTAGAATCCGACGGAGAAGGCCTTGTTCAAACCTCTCTTGGCAGCGTTAGCCGTCCTAACGTTCGCCTTTAACGCAGTCTCCATTCCAAAAAAGCCTGCCAACGCAGAGCAGACAGAACCAAACACGTAAGCAAGGGAAACATCAAAACCTATGAAGAAATAAATAGCTAAAGATATTACTATGACAACTACTGCAAGAGTCCTGTACTCGATCTTCAAATAAGTCCTAGCGCCTTCCTTTATCAAGTCGGATATCTCCTTCATCCTCGGAGTCCCGACCTTCTGCTTGCTGACGTAGAAGTAAAAATAAAGAGCAGCTATTATTGATATCAAGCCTGCTATGAACGGTATCAGCAATAGCATATCAATCAACCACCAAATATCTTTTTTGTCTGATGTATATAATCTTTGCACCAGCCTTCTTTAGCCTTTTTTTTAATTCCCTGTCGTGCGTGGCTATAACGTATCCTTGTCTCGAGTATGATACTAAGGATTCATCCACATTATTTTCGGATTCTAATATATTGATATCGCTCTCTTTAATGAAATCTAAGGCTTTTTTTGCAAGAGAAGACTCTTTGGTTCCTCTCTCTGTTATCCTTTCTATCTCGAAAAGTATTGATTTAGAAACAAACAGCTCGTTTCCTGCAAGCTCATCCTTTACGTTTATATTAAATCTTATGCAGTCTATCAAAAAGTTGGTATCTAGTATGATTTTCATAAATTATTAATAAGTTTTTAGATAAATAAGTTAACATGATTGATGTCCATTGCCATTAATTGCTTCTATCAATTTTTTTCTAAGTTTATACGTATTTCCATGAATAGCATAAGCACACCAACCTTCTACACTTTCCATCAATTTCTCTTTACTAATCATGCCTTCATTGTAATCTTTAATCAATTCTATTAACTTCTTTTCAAACTTTCTAATGTTGCTATTTCGTGGAAGTTTATAATAATAGAATATTCGAAACCCTAACAAATTTACACCATTGTGCAAAGATATCACTTTTGACTTTTCTGGGTGAAGTTCTAACTTTAGCGTCTTCAAGAATTCATTTATTTGTTTCTTATAATTCTCTAACACTTCTTTATTTCTATGCAATATTACAAAATCGTCTACATATCTCAAATAATATTTTGCTCTTAGTTTTTGCTTAACAAAATAGTCCAGTTCATTCAAATAAACATTAGCAAAGAACTGGCTTGTCAGATTGCCTATTGGCATTCCTTTGCCAAGAACTTTGAAATCGTGATTATCAAGTATCCTTTTAACTAACCAAATTACCTTTTCATCTCTTACTTTTCTTTTAATTATATTAATGAGTACCTCATGGTCTACAGCATCAAAATAATGTCTTATATCAGCTTTCAGGACATATCCAACAACCATATTGTCATCTTTCGCAGTTCTTTCAAGCTTTCCGTTTTGTGAAACTTTTCTCTTGAAACAGTCAAACCTTTTCAAGCCAGCATGAGTACCTTTCTTCTTTCTATTGGCATAAGAATCATAGATAAATGTTTTATCAAATATAGACTCAATTATATTGCATAAGGCATGATGAACAACTCTGTCTCTGAATTGAGAAGCGTGGATAACTCTTGTCTTTGGATCTCTTATTACAAATCTCTTCAATGATCTTGGATGATATGTTAATGTTTCCAATTCGTATTTAAGTTGAAGAAGATTATTTTCCAAATTATCCTCAAACTTCTTTACATACCATTTCCTTGATTTTCCCTTTCTTGCCTTTTTGAATGCTTTCATCAAATTGTCAAAAGAATAGAGTTTGTCATACAAGCTATTGTAAGTTTTCATCTTCTTTCCTATCGACAGTCTGAAACTATTGAAGACGAGCTTTCGAATTCTTGTATCTCTAGATATTTCAAGTTGGACAACGCATCGTTCGAATTTATGCTGAGCTGAAAGCTCATTGACATTCGCATCGCCGTTGTTCCTGAAGTTCACGTCGACATATTTTGTAGCTTTTTCACCGAAATTACACTGAAGCTTTAGGTTTCGCATTTTGCTACTATCTATCGCTCCTGTATTTTATGGCTTTTTTCAAAGCACTATGAAAAAGCGTATAGTTTCAGACTAATGTCAGGATAATGAAGAAATTATCTTATTTTCGCAATCGGAAGACGAGCATCCGAACCCAAGTAGGACAACGCAGCGTACGAATAGACATTCGCATCGCCGCCGTCCCAGAAGTCCACGTCGACAGAAGCTTTATCCAAATTACTTCTCCAAGAATATGTTGGTCTATTAACTTTAGTTCCTTTTGAAGCAGGATATATATTCTCATCCAAGTATGAAACGTTTTCTCCAATATCTTCTGCTTCTACTTCAGCTTTACCATCCAAAAATATTTTAACTTTTCCATCTTCTATAGTAGGCATATCCAAGCCGAGTTTTCCTTTATCTCTTAATGCTACTGTATTTGTGAGTGCAAAAGTTCCTTTTCTTTCATCAAAAATACTAGGATGATTTTGAGCAATACTCATCGTGACTGGATAAGGTTCCAATAACATTTTTCTGTCCCATTCTTTATCAGAATACTCATTTAAGAATTCAACAGCTTGACATCTCGTAAATCCAGAATCAACACCCACTGCTTTTCCTAAGCTATAAGGCGTGGCTGGAGTTTCACTTTTAGGAAGAGTTAAATAACCCAAAACCTCGAACCTTGTTGGTTTAGGTTTACCTAAGTATGTTAACTCTATTTCAGGAAATCTTCGTACAGGCTCAAGTTTTATTCTGTTTACAAATTTTCCAATACTGGTCATAATTTATTACTAAGAAGTAAAAGCATTTAAACTTATCGTCTGGTGTATATTTAATGATTTATTCTGTAAATAACTATTGGTACTTTGGTAAAATTCTAACATTTTCTTCAACTTGTTTTATTGCATTTTTCAGAAAACTCAAACCCGACCGTGTTACAACGTATTTTGCAGGAGTTCTACCCTTTAGACTACAAAAACCACTTCCAATGAATTCATTTCCACCGATTTGCTTGACAAATCCTTTCTTATTTAGTTTAATCAACCATTCTTGAGCATTTCTTTTTGTTCTGTTAATTTCAGTTGCAAGTTCGTGCTTTGTGACAAAATTACTTTTGTCACATAATCTTTGGACTTTAGAAAGAGTTATAATTTGAGCCTTTCTACCATAGGTATTTACTTTCATCTTACTGATTCCATACTCCAGTTTCTCCTTTCTTTTAGGCACTCTAAAATTAATCTCGTTTGTAAATTTTTCTAGGCTTGATTTTCCTTGAATATCAAATGCCCAAGAAACCGTATATCGGGGCTTTACCTTGCCTTTCAAGATTCTTCCACCATAAATCCTAGTGGTCGAATACCCCATACATCTTACTAAATTATAAATATCTTTAAGCAAATTTGGAACATACCTATCTTTTTCATGAAACTTATCGATTGGTATCTCCAATGCAAACTCATATCTGACAGAATAGCTGTTTGGAGGTTTTATTTGAGGTGATGCCTCGTCATCTGTTATTTGCTGTAAAAATCCGATTTGGCATTCTTTAGATCCATTGATTATGAACTTGGGAATGCTCGGGTTCGTAACGGTCTTTCTGCCGGGGATGAAGCCTAGGGTTTTCAGTATTTTTCCAATAATCACTGGAAATGTCACAGATGTACTATCTTCAGCTGCAAGCCTAACTTTTCCGAACAACTTGTTTGCAGTGACCTTAATGGTACTTAGCATTAGAGGACAATAGTTTCTATAACCCACCTCAAGATTATGAGAAAACGTTCCGTCTCCAAGAACAGATGCAATGAACATGCCTCCCTCTCTTGTACTGAGATTGAAGGGAAGTTTGGGATGAGATATTCCACAACCTCTTGTCTTTCCACCAATCCATAGAACCTCATCCTCATAGTCTTTTATCTTGAAATGTGCTACTAATTTTATCAATGTTTTCAGAAGACTAGAGTTTCGACTCCAAAAGAAATTTATGACCGCACTCTCAGGTTCATTGATAGTATCCGCCATTTCTTTCATGTTTTTGAAACTTTTCTTTCTTAGCGTGGACAGATTATTCTTTAACTGACTTGAAACTCTTACATATATCTCATCTTGAGGTAAATCCATTAGACGCACAATGCCATCTTTCATAATCATTAAATCACGCTCAAATTAAATAAACTTAATGATAGATTGTCACTGTCATTTAGAATCTCATGATTATGACAAAGATAGAGACGATGTTATAGAAAAATGTAAGAAAGAGCTAAAGGCTGTTATAACATCTTGTGCTCATCCAAGAGATTTTGACTTAACTTTACAACTAACTGAAAAATACAAGAATTTCGTATTTGCTTGCTATGGAATCCATCCAGAATACATAAAAGAAGTTTCTGAAAAAGAAATAGACGAATTCTTAGATTTGCTAGTCAAAAACAAGGATAAAATTGTTGCTATCGGCGAAACCGGATTAGACTTTTGGTGGACAAAGGAAGAAGAATGGAAGCAAAAACAGAGAGAATTATTCATAAGATTAATCGAATTGGCAAAGGAATTAAAAAAACCTTTAGTTATTCACTCAAGGGAAGCTTACGAAGAAACAATAAAAATTCTCGAGCAAGAAGATGCTAGAGAGGTTGATATGCACATGTTCGGAGACCATCACCTAACAAAAAGAATTGTCAATAACGGTTGGTACATTTCTATCAACACTATAATCCTCAGAAGCAAAGGCCATAAAAAAATATCAAGAGATTGCCCCTTAGAGAGACTGATGCTAGAAACAGATGCACCATGGCTTTCTCCTAAAAAGCTTTTAGAAGGCATAGACGAGAGGAACAATCCCACATCGATAAGAATGGTCGCTGAGAAGATTGCCGAGATAAAGAAGGTAGGTTTTGAGGAAGTATGGAAGAAATGCGGAGAAAATGCCGTGAATTTCTTTAAATTGACAATATAAAATAATATGTATGAAGAAACTATTGATTCTATTTGTTTTAAGCTCGATGATTTTGTTAACTCCCTTAGCAAAAGCCTTGGATGTGACAGCTACAAATGGGTCTGCTGTTGCTATTCAATCAGCTGTCAATCAGGTCGCTGCTGCTGGCGGTGGAAATGTATATATCCCAGTTGGTACTTTTAATTTCATAGAAGTAGGACAACCTTGGGTGACAGTGAATATTCCTGCAGGTGTTAATCTTTTTGGTGCACCAACACAAAGAGATTCTAATGGACAAGTATTAGAGTGGAAAACAATCTTGGTTATGCCGTATGACGTTCCAGAAGCGAGTCCGAAAGGAGATAATGCTGTAGTATGGTTCCAGTTTACTGGAGCTGCGGAAGGTGAACATAGTGACACTAGCAAATCAATAAGAGTTTCTGACATTGAGATGATTGGTTATCGTTTTTATGATAATAGTTCAACAGTAATGTCCACTGGGATTGATATTGAAGGTATCGCAAACTTCAGGGTTGACCATTGCAAATTCCAAGACCTAGACGGAAGTGGTATTGGCATAGGCAACAGAATGTATTTTGGTAGCATAGATGAAAACAGTGGCGTAGTTGACCACAATGTGTTGAATAATACGTTTGGAGACCCAGGTTGGGATAACTATGACACTCGCACTCTCGACTATGGCATTTCAATAAGGAGATGGGAATGTAATCTATGGGACTATAACTTGTCGAATATTTGGGGTAAATATAACAATTACACGATTGTCATAGAAAACAATTACTTTAGCAAATGGAGACATTCCATATCCTTTAATGACGGAATGCACGGAATTGTTCGTTTCAACCTCTTTGACGCCTGTTACGGAATATCTGATGTTGACGGTCACGGGTCTTATGCTGATTCATCTGGACCTGGACAGCATGCTGTTGGAACAAGGAGTGTAGAAGTTTATAATAATACTTTCCAGAACCCAGACACCAGATGGAACTCTGAGCCTTGGGCATTAAATATTCGAGGTGGTTCTTGGCTAGTATTCAATAATACTCTGATAGGATACAATAAAGGAGGTAACTCAGGTCTCCTTGATTTCAATAACGATTGGGGAAATTATGCACCAATGTCGCCCGAATGCATAGTAAACCAGACCTACGTGTGGAACAACAACTTAGGAGGCGCAGACATCATTCATTACAACGCTGATTCCGCCGAAAACGTTAATTATTTCTTACGCGCACCGAATCTAGCTCAGGACGGCCTTACTTACACCCCTTATACTTATCCTCACCCCCTTACACAAGGAATAACACCTGAACCACCAAAAGTAAAGATTACTGGAATACTTTTAGATAAAAATAATCAACCAATAGATGCAACTGTTCTAATCTATCAACAAGGAACTAGTAATATTATCAACTCAACACAAACTATTAACGGAAATTATGAATCATCAGTTTTACCTGGATTATATGATATTCAATTCGATATTTCAAACTTTTTTATTAAATTATTTTCTGTTGACATGACATCAAACGTTAACAATGTAATAAACTATATCAACCATGAAGCAAACAACTTATCTTTTACAGCAGACATAACTAAAGAACAATATGTTCAGATTTTATCACCGAATCCATCTAATGTTTATCTTAATCAAAGCAAGATAGCAATGAACACCTCGCTAAACAATAACACATACTACTATTCTAACGGGATAGTTTACCTTAAAGTAACTCCTGATATGAAGACAGATTGTATATACGATTGTTGCAAATCTGAAGCAAGATATAATGATAAATCCTGTTCTGCTAGTCAATACTGTTCCAACAGAGTGTGCTATGCTAAACAAGCTTGTCCTATCGATGGTTGGAAGTGCTGTGTAAATGAAGAAACATATCTTGATTATTTATGTCCATCAGGAAAGATTTGTTCTAATCATGTTTGCATATCTCTTACAAATCAAACATTTGGAAAAAACAGCGTTGGTGCTTCGACTGACAGCTATCCATCCGAATATATTCCCGCAAGCAAATTCACCATGCCTGAAAACGGAAGTATAACTCAGATATCAGCCTACATATCACTGTACTCAAACGGCAATGTTAAGGCTATGATATACTCAGACAATAATGGTGTTCCTAGTAGCCTTCTCGCAGTATCGCCGCCAGTAGCCGTTGGAACTAGCTATATATGGGCTAATTTTTCAGTCTTTTATTCAGGAAATGCGAATACCGCTTATTGGTTTGCTCTCTTTAGCAATACAGACAACATGCAAACCAAACATGATATTGGTCAAACAAGCCAAACATCTACCACATGGGGCAATACGTGGCCGACTACCCCCAATCCATTCAAGAATTCTAACAACTATGGACCTTCTTATTCCAACAATGCTATGAGCATTTTTGCGACTTACACGCCTTCGTAATGATTTAAATCTGGAAAGAAAATATAATATTATGAAACTTGCTTTTGTTTTGGCGATTTTTATATTTATTCTATTTTGTTGCACTTCACTTGCTTCTCCTGTAGAAATAACAATTGAATATCCATCTACGAGTTGCACGGAAAGTTGGTCATGCGGGAATTGGTCTCCTTCTACTTGTAGTAGTGGAAATCAAACTAGAAATTGCACGGATGCTAATAATTGTGGAACTACCATTAACAAACCTCCAGAATCGCAAATTTGTACAGGTAATTGCACAGAGGATTGGTCTTGCACTTACTGGTCTAACTGTACTGGTGGGACACAGACTAGAACATGTACTGATGCTAATAGTTGCGGGTCGACTATCAACAAACCAGATGAATCGCAAAACTGTGGATGCATAGAGAGCTGGACTTGCAGCGGTTGGACTGCATGCAGCAATGGAGTTCAAACACAAACATGCACTGATTCAAACAATTGCGGTACAACTACCATTAAGCCAGTTGAATCTCAGAGCTGTAGTGGACAGCAAAATAATGGAGGTGGTATATATAACAGTGGAGGCGTAACGCCTCCTGTAAAAGCGGGAAATAAAACCATAACTCAACCTAAACCTAACATACCACCAATACCTGCATTAAAAGAATCTCCTTATGTTAAACTTGCACTTTCAACCATAGACGAGATAGAAGCTGGCGAACCATTCACAGTAAATGTTACAATCAACAGTACAATGGATATCAGTACAACCATAGAGCTTTTAGGAGTTAAACAAGATGTTTCCTTAAATGCTGGTGAGTCCAAAACCTTATACTTTGATGTCTATGCTCCCGAGACTGGAGGAGATTACAACCTTGTGGTCTCAACGCCCTATGCAACCGGTAATAAAACTATTCTCTTAGATTACAAACCCTTATTCTTGTATGTAACTCCTTTGGACAATCAGACCTATGAGATTCACATAAAGAATTTTGATAACGCCTCGGCAACAGAGCTTGATGTTATAAAAGATAACTCAGAAACAGCCTATCTCGACACTCTTAGCGGCAAAATAGACTATAAAGTTAACTTGACCTTTTCAAATCCAGGAAACTATATGGTTAAAGCTAGAGCTATGTCTGGTCTAAGCATATTGGATGAGGATATAAGAACCTTTAAGATTGAAGGTAAGGCTGGAATTGACTATGGACTGTTGATTTTAATAGTAGTGCTGATAATTATTTTAATAGGTTCGATTTTAATATTTAAAGAACTAAGAAGATGATCTAATGGCTATTGTTTTTGGTATGGATCTACCTGTTTTAGAGTTTTTGCTCATTTTGAACGTAATAATGTTGTTTTACGTCATAATAAGCATGTTCGAAATCAGAAGCCTAGTCAAACTAAGAAAGGATTTGGAGCTAATTTTAGAAGATTTTAAAATCACAGGAAACCCTGTTAAATCAATACCTAAGCAACCTTTACAAGGGACCTCTAAATCTGAAACATACTCCATGCCAGAAACGCCAAGGTAAAAGTCATTAACATCTTCTAACATAAGGTGAGAAAATGGTACTGGAAGGCGTTAAAAGCGGTTTGGAGAAAATAAGGAAAAGCTTTGGAGAAAAGCCAAAGCTAGCTTTCTTTGTAGACGGGCCAAACATGATTAGGAAAGAGTTTAATATAGACCTGAAGGACTTGAAAAGAAGAGTGGAAAAGTACGGAAGGATTATTATCGGTAAGGTATTCTTGAACCAATTCGCATCAGAAAAGCTCATAGAAGCTGTTGCTAACGAAGGATTCGAAACAGTGATAGCCTTGGGAGACCCTGAACAGAAGACTGACGTGGACGTGTCAATAGCTGTTCACGCAATGGAAGCTATAAACAACCCTGATATAGAAGTGATAGCATTAGCGTCAAGGGATGCAGACTTCTTGCCCCTGATTCAGAAAGCGAAAGAGAAGGGCAAGATGACCGTTCTAGTCACAGTTGAATCGGGACTGGCTGTCTCTTTGAAGCACGCGGCTGATTACGTTGAAATGTTATAATTTATAACGTAGATATATATTATTATGAAAGGCGCTGCTACAACATTCATGCTTATAATGGTTATCACTGTCTTGTTGATTTCAATTATGGTAGGCTGGACTGTAATGAACACCACAGGTTTCTTTGAATTAAACGAAATCACTGCTGTTAAACAAGAGTTTGCAGAGTGCAACAACAAGATTTTTGAAACCGCAAGGACGGGCTCGTCTAACAAGTGCATATTCCCTGTTCAAAGGGGCAATATCACTGGAAGCACCAGTGAAATATCCTATCAGATAATAAGCCGATACAGGATTTGCGACAAATCTACTTGGGTTCTCATAAATCCTGAAAATAATATCTGGCAAATGTGCGATATTTCTGGTAAGAACAGCATATTAAGCTTAAAATGGAATTACACGAACATAAGTTTCCAATTTCAGCAAATTGGTAATGTACAAGTAATGGGTCAGAGCGGCAGTACCATAGAAATGAACAGGGCCAGCATGAGCGGAAACCAGATAAGCCTGCTGTTAAGAATCTATTAGGATATCTTCCATCTGAGTATGGCGGCTATTTCTCCTATTTGAAAGAGTTGCTCTCCCTCTCTTGTGTCCCTGGAAATAATCTCGACCTGCGTACCGTATTCCTTTGCCTTTTCGGTAAAGAATTCTGTTTCAAAACCTTCAGAGACCAGGATAATTTCAACGGCTCCCATCTCCAATGCCTTCATAACGTTGTTCTTTCCGTAGACTACCATACCGCTTTCCTTTCTCAGTTCTTCTAAGAACTTCTGAACTAGGGCCTTCTCCTTTGAAACAGCAGCCTCTGCCAACAAGTCTTGAGACCTCTCAATAGTCTCTTCAAGGCCTTGCTCGTCAGTGTAGCCGACGTTCTTAATTCCCAAAACTTGTTTTTTCATTTCAGTCTGCAAATAGTCTTGATCATAAAAGTCATTCTTGGCAGGCCCGGGACCTCCTATTATTATACCCTTTAACTCGAACTTGGAAAACAGCTCCTTGACATTTTCCGCAATTATTTTGTACCAGTCATTTATCAGACCTTCTCTAACCCTTTGAAAACGGCCTGATGATTGACCTCCTTTGCGGAATTTGCCAGGAACTATCGAGTCTAACTTTCTTAAGACCTCGAGCTTCTTTCCCTTCAGCAGTCCTATGGAAGCTTCCTTGTTGTCCATCACCAGAAGACCATACAATTCTTTTTCAGCAACCATGTCCTGAAGAGGTTCCAGTTCAAACTTTTGGTCGCACCAATATTTCTTGACCTTCAATGGTTCCGGCGGCTGTATGGTCCACACTTTTATGTCAGTCTCTCCCTCCTTCTCGGAAACGTTGCCTGCGAAAACTACCAAACCGTTCTCAGGGGTCTTGTTGAAGAACTTTAATTCTTGTAGAACTTTATCTATGGCACCTAAAACATTATTCCTCACGGTCTTGTTCTTTACGTTCTCTGTCAGCGTATACTCTTGCCTGAGCATGTTGACCATCTCTTGGATGTTGAAACCAGAAGGAATATAGACACTAACCAATTCCGTGTGCCTTCCCTTGATCTTCTCAAGTTCCCCCAAAAGTTTTCTTAGCTTATAGATATGTTCTTCCATACAATCACTAAAGAAAATAGCTATTCTTTGGAATTAAAATCTATTCTATTCACAATCACAGTTTGTCAAGAGAATATATAAGTTTAATGTTTAATCCAGTTTCACACTGAGTTTTATTTTTTCATAACCTTCCAGAACGAACTCGCCTCTTGCAAACTCTATTTCCTTTACCTTGACTGTTCCCTTAATGTCATCAAACAAATCTTCCAAATTTTTTCTAGTGTCGGAATCGCACTCTATCATTAGTTTTTCGATAGGAGCGTTTAGCGAAAGACCTCTCTTGCTCTTATACTGCCTGACAAAGGATATTATCGCCATCGCAATGTCACCTGCCTTCTCATTCTCATCGTCCATCATCCTCTCGTTAACAGAAGGCCACGGGGAGACGTGAACTGATAAATCTTTCTCAAATTTCCTAAATATAGTCTGCCAGAGCTCCTCTGTTATGTGAGGCATTATTGGAGCTAACATCTTGTTTATTGATAAGAGAACATTGTATAACGTATAGAGGGCAGGTTCCTTTATCTTGTCCTCGTACAAGCGATACTTTATTGTCTCTAAATAGTTGTCAGCCAAATCATGCCAGATAAAATTATGCAATGTCTCGAAAGCAGGAGCGAACTGGAAATTCTCCAAATCATTGGTCACCTTCTTTATGACTTTCTGCAATTTTGTAATCATCCACGAGTCGATAACAGTAAGCTCGGTGTTCTCAATCTTCTGCAATTGAGGCTCTGAGAATCTTAAAATGTTCCAATATTTTGTGAGGAACCTGAAAGTGAAGTCCATGTCCTTCCAGGAAAAGGGAACATCGTTGCCGTACGCACCCATCATCACCATTCCGGCTCTTATGGCATCTGCCCCGTTCTTGGACATGACCTCGTCCGGCATAACAAGATTTCCCAAGCTCTTGTGCATCTCCCTACCGTCAGGACCGAGAATCATGCTGTTTACCAATATTTTTTTCCAAGGCTTCTGGGAGGTCTCTATGAAACATCTGAGCATAGTGTAATAGGCCCATGTCCTTATTATGTCGTGACCCTGTTGCCTGACATCATTAGGATATAATTTCTTAAACAATTGCTCATCCTTTTTCCAGTAGCCTGAAATAACTAGCGGGGTTATCGAAGAGTCCACCCAACCATCACATACATCAGTCTCTCCTATTATTTGGCCACCGCACTCGCATTTTTCCTGAGGCAGATATTTTTGTATGGCAGGATTGACAGGCAGCTCTTCCTCCTTTGGATAGAATATTTTTTCGCAATTCTCGCAGTGCCAGAAAGGTATCGGCGTTCCGAAAACTCTCTGCCTAGAAATTATCCAGTCCCAATCCATTGATTCAACCCAGTTCACCAATCTCTTCTGCATGTGGTCAGGGTACCATTCGACGTCCTTTGATAACGTCAGCATGTCATCAGAAAACTTCATCGCGTCAATCGCCCACTGCTTCTTTATCAGGAATTCTATAGGGTTCAAGCAACTGCCCCTCTCAGTGTGGCAGAGAACATTATGCTTGAATTTCCTCTCGCCTTCTAACAGACCCATTGACCCAAGTTCTTCAACTATGCCAATCCTAGCATCCTCGAGACTCATTCCTTTGAACTTTCCTGCGTTCTCGTTCAATTTCCCGTCCTCGGTTATGATGTTTATGCAGGGCAGGTTAAACTTCTTCTGCCACTTGATGTCCGATTCGTCGCCGTAGGTGCATAAGTAAACGACGCCTGTTCCGAATTCCATGTCGACTTCCTTGTTCTCGAGAATAGGAACTTCCCTGTCGAATATCGGCAGCCTTGCATTCCTGTTAACAAATTTTTGGTATCTTTTGTCATCTGGATTAACAAAGATTGCAACGCACGCAGGAAGAAACTCTGGCCTTGTGGTTGATATTGTTATATAGCCTTTGTCAACAGGCATCCTTACGTCATAAAGGATGCCCTCCTTTTCCTTGTAGCCGACCTCTGCCTTTGCCAAACTCGTCCCACACTTCGTGCACCACATAACAGGATGCTCTACCATTTTCAAGAGTTTCTTGAAATATAAGTTAAGAAGAGTCTTTTGTACAAATGCTAAATAATCGTCGCTATCCGTAGAGTATTCATAATCCCAGTCAGAAGAATAACCCATCTCGATTAGTTTTGTTTTCATCTTCTCTATGCATTCATCTGTCCATTCCTTGCAAAGCTCCAGGAATCTTTCTTTGAAATTTTTACTAATCTTATAGTTCTTTTCAACCTGTAGTTCCGTCGGTAAACCATGGCAGTCCCAACCCTGCGGTAAAAGGACGTTAAAGCCTTTCATTCTTTTGTATCTGCATATGATGTCTATCCAAGTCCAATAAAGGAAGTTACCCATGTGAGGATCGCCTGATGTGAATGGCGGAGGCGTGTCGATGCAGAAGGCAGGTTTATTGCTATTCCTATCAAATTTGAATAATTTGTTCTCTTCCCAAAACTTCTGTATTCTTGGTTCCACTTCCTTAGGATTATATCTTGTTTCCATTCAATCACCATAAATATTTTTACTTATCCAAGGTATTAATGCAGTTAAAACGGCCGCTCTCATCAGATATTCTCTTGTCACTAACTTGTTTGATAGCATGCCTACTGCCCCGATTGTTTGTCTTATGTTTTTTGTTTTAAAAAACTCATCAGCGAGCTTTCCGAACTCTTCTCCTGCCTCAACCCTTTTCCAGAAAACTTTCGGTAATTCAAAAATGGGTTGAGAACCTATCGAGTATCTACCATCCTTATCTATTATAACACAATAGCCTATTACAAAAATTCTTCCTTCAAGATTCATAGTCCCAGACTCTATACCGACACCAAAATCATTAGATTCCAAAGCTTTTCTAGCTCTGTTCAAAGCGCCTTTAAGCACTTCTTCTCCTTTTGGTTGCAATGCCACTTCTGTGTCAACAATAACTGGACGTAAGTCTATCTTATCAAAAGCATCTTCAAAAGCGTCTTTAACGACTTTGTTTTTTAACGGGTTACTCGTACCAATGCCCACTTTCATGAAAGAACTTTTGTAATAACATTAATAAATCTTTAACTAAATGTTAAATTACTTGGTGAACTTTGCCAAACCAGTTTTAGGCAGTTTCTCAGGATCTATCTCGACAATCTTCTTGTCGATATTGAAACACACGTTAAACACGGGAACACGACCCACGAAGGCCAGAGGGATTCCATAGTGGGCATGACCATGAACAACAAACGTTGGGTTGGTTTCGATTATAACCTTCTCATATTTTTCAGAACCCAAGCTTCCATAAATTCTTGGGTCCTCACCTTTCAATGTTTTATACGTCGGCGCGTAGTGCATCAGAAGAATTCTTATGTCGGCCTTAAGCTCCTTTAGCAACTTTCTGACCTTCTCCCTGTTCTCATCATAGCTCTTCTTTATTTCTGGCATATGGCTGAACTGCCACCATGTGGGTATGTCCAAAGAACCTTCTGTTCCAACAATGCCCACTTTCTTGTCTTTTATTTTCAGTTCAATGCTCTCCTCTTCCAGAAAGATTACTCTTTTTTTGCAAACCTTTCTTATCTCGTCCCTGTCCTCGTCGAACTCTCTGTTGCCGAAAACAGCAACGACGGGACATTTCCACTCTCTCAACTTCAAGAAATCTAGTATCAGGCCGTATATCTCCGGGCTCCTATATTCATAGACGTCTCCTCCCAATAAAAATAAGTCTGGCTCCTTTGCCTTTTTTATCATGTCCAAGAAAGGCTCCAAGTCCACTCCCAAAGGGTCTAAATCGGATATAGCAGCGATAATCATAAGATTTATTTCTTAAACTATATTCTTATATCTAAGGGCCGATAGTCCAACGGAAAGACGTTGCCTTCGCAAGGCAAAGATTCCGAGTTCAAATCTCGGTCGGTCCATTTAATTTTCTTAAGACACTAGTATTTTTATACCCAAAGTGTCTATTTATTATAATGAAGTGGACCGAAGAAAGGGTTAGAAGAGTTATAGAACTGAAATCCAAAGGATTAACAAATCGTAATATAGCATCGAAACTTAAAACAAGCGAAAATTCAATAAAGATGAAGCTATCAAAACTCGCTAAGAAAGGAAAAATAAAATTGAAAGAACGTATACATGACGACAATTTTACGTTTAAAGGTGTGAGTAAAGATATGCTAGTTAAGGGACTTTTATTATGGTGGTGCGAAGGCAGTTCCTATAACCCAACACAAAAGAATAGAGAGAATAGAGTTGAAATAGTGAATTCTGACCCTAAGCTTATTAAAATGTTTTTAGATTTTTTAAGAACAATTAAGATAAATGAAAATAAGCTAAGAGTAAGATTAAAATGTTCAGAGGAGGAAGAAGAAAAATTAAAACGTTTCTGGTCCTATTTCCTTAATATACCAATGGAAAGATTTCTGAAATCTATACTAGTTAAAAATTATAAAGGAAAAAAATTAGAATATGGAATTGCTACAATAAGATACAACTCAAGAAAACTTACATCGGAACTTCAACAAAGAATAGACAAAATGAATAAAGATATAGTCATTAGTAAATCCCCCTCGGTCCATTAGACCAGTCCATTTCCGTTATTAAATGTTACTTAACTTTCCAAACTACATTTTTTAGAATAACAATCTTTAAAAACTAGTTCTTACCAAATAAATATCCCAAGCGAAAATAATTCACAGTGATTTAATGCCAGAAGACGATGTAATTGTTAAAAATACTAAAGCAATCTCTAAAACCATTAATGATGCTATCAACAAGCCTGCTGATTGGAAGCAGCAGAAAAGGAACATAATGCTGAACAACGAGGTCTCCAAGTTTACCAAGGCTTTCAGGGAGAACTTTGCCACTCTTATAATATCTGCTCTAGGATTGGTAGCTGCCTTGAGTTGGAACGACGCGATAAAGACATCGATAGATACGCTCTTCCCGACGGTAGGAAACCTTGTCTACAAGTATTACGTCGCTATCATCGTAACTATAATCTCTGTGATAATAACATATTTTATTTCTAAGATAAAGCCAGCCAATAAAGTTTAATCTTAATATTTAAAAGCATTGGAATAATATTCTATTTCATGGGCGGGTAGCTCAGTCTGGCGGAGCGTTCGAGGATTTTTCCGACGAAGCTGATAACCGAAAGGTCGAGAGTTCGAATCTCTCCTCGCCCACTCATGATTTTCACAAGGTTTTAAAAGTCTTTGTGTGTTGACCATTGTTCTGCACTTCATGTGAATAAATTTAGCAAAGTTTGGATTCGCGAGCTTGGGAAAGGCATTTAAAGATTTTCAGACTTTAATATTTCATGAGAGAAACGAACGTGACATCTGTATATGACCTTTTAGGTGAGGATTACTTTTCCAAAAAACATAGAAGTGTAGAATTTAATAACGATGTGCAAAGATTCCCTATTATTTACGCATGCATACACCAAGCTAAGAGATTGAATAGACCTCTTGAAGAGTTAGATGTACTAAACATCGGAGTTGGAGGCGGTCAACAGAGATCTGATTTGTGTATATGTTCTTTAGGACTTGGTTGCGGTAGGGTGAGCGACCACAGGCTAGTAGACCTTGATGTATCTCAGACCATGTTAGAAGTCGCCTCAGAGTTATTTCCAAGCAAAGGCTTTCTTGAAAAATTGGAAAAAACGAAAGAAAATGTTAAACAGGTTAAGGGAGATGCCACAGACCTAACAAGATATTTTAATAATGATAGCTTTGACATTGTAGTTGCTGCACTATGCGATCCCATAGAGCCTCAAGAAAAAATGTATCATGGTGCGCTAAAGGTATTAAAGAAAGACGGTATCTTTATAACTACTTATCCTCATAAAGACTTGGCTACAGTCATCAGAAGAAATATCTATCATATAAATCTCCGTTACACAAGGTATAAAATAGATGACAAAGAATACATAGCCCGTTCTTACGCACCATTGCCTGAAGATGTTTCAGATTTGTTTATGAGAACTGGGTTTACTGACATCCAAACTAGAACATTGAAGGCAGATAGTATTTTTTATAATGAAATAGATCCAAAAGGAATGCATAAAGTAGATGATAATTATTGGTGGTATGGAGAGGCTGGTACCTGTCCGGGGCACAGATATGTAATCCCAGATACGATGATGAAAGCAAGGGAAAAATTGGGACTGCCTATAGGAGAACTACCAGTTCTGGTTTTTGGAGAAGGAAGAAAACCAAATAATGACTGAAAGCAAAGAAGAACAGATAGGTTTTAACATTCTAGAAAACAAGATAAATTTATGTTCGATTCAGAAAAAAGAGCAGAACTAATAAGACCAAAAATGATGATAGATGGAAAATATCTAGTCACGAGAATAGGAGGAAGCATTCAGGAAGCAGACCCAAACAAGATTCTTGACATGTATTTTAGATACAAAAATTATATAAGTGGTGATAACGAATTTGAAATTGAATGGCTAAAAACTAGTTTAAAAGAAGTTTGGTCAACAAGATTCATAGGCCTTGTAGAAAATTTTTGGTCAAGACCCGTAAGTGAAATTAAAAAGCTAGAATATCAAAATCCACCCTATTCTGCTGCAAATGCCTTCGGAGGAAGGAGAAAAGAACCCAGAGATTATAACAAGGTGTTTGCGGTTCAATTGAGTGGTTGCACTTACTCTTGCAATTTCTGCTATGTGCCATCTGAGATAAACTTAGCCAACCCTACCTTGGGAAAATTCTTCTCTCAAAAGGAAATAGTGAATTACTTCTTGACCGCAAGGTCCAAGTCAAAGGAACCCATGAATGTAATAAGAATTACTGGTGGAGAACCAACAGTAATACCTGAAATTATAGTTGATATTTACACTGAAATAGAAAGGAGAGGATTAGAAATTTACTTGTGGATTGACACAAACCTTTCTATGACCAAATACCTTGAAAGGATAGAAAGTGACCTGAAGAACATAATGCAAAGAAGAAATGTCGGAGTTGTCGGCTGCTTCAAAGGATTTTGCAAGGAAAGCTTCTCAATGCTGACGGGATCCAAACCAGAATTTTATGAAAAACAGTTCGAAACAGCAAAGTTATTTTTAGATTGGAAAACCGATTTCTATGTTTATTTGCCAGCACTAGTTTACGAGAATCCTGAACAGAAAATCAAAGCGTTTGTTGAAAGATTAAGAGAATTAAACAAGAACCTGCCGTTAAGAGTTGAAATGCTTATAATAAAAGATTATCCTGGTGCTGTAATAAACATACAAGAAAAAACAAAGCAAGGAAGGCCTATGCCTCAGATTGATCAAAAAATAGTTTTTGATTTATGGTATAATAAATTGCTTCCGAAATATTATTCTAAAGAATTGTTAAGCAAATTCTGTTGTGAAATTCCCTTGTGATTTGTATGGAAAACGAGAAACTAATTGATTTTTTTAGAGAGCTGTTAAAACTGAAAAAAACTCAGAGAAGTGGGTGGGTAGTAAGCGGTGTAAAAGACGTTGAAAGCGTTGCAGACCACAGCTTCATGACAACTTTAATGGTTCTGATATTGGGAAAAAAGAAGAATATAGATCTGAACAAAGCACTGAAAATGGCAATAATACATGACATTGCTGAGTGTAGAACAGGAGACATCATAAGTTGGAACAACTTCCACATGAAAAGAGATGAAAAGGAAGAAATTGAAGAA
>Ga0315277_10001741_pt1 | contig 31087 bp, 19 predicted proteins | sample YL17G05_15_MG_FD_203695 | JGI IMG/M metagenome (GOLD analysis project Ga0315277, IMG submission 203695) | Sediment microbial communities from Yellowstone Lake, YNP, Wyoming, USA - YL17G05_15 | ecosystem: Environmental > Aquatic > Freshwater > Lake > Sediment | place: USA: Wyoming | collected...
AAGTTTATATTCAATGTTCCCGTCCCCGCGTTGGTCAACCCTCCTGTTCCAGCCAAAGCGGTGGTAACAGTTAGCGTTCCATTATTGGTTAACGTTATTCCTGTGACGGTGATGCTCGGAATCGAGAACGTGCCAGTGAGCGCCTGAGAGTTCGTATCAAAAGTGTAGACACCCGTGCCAGCCGTAAATGTTGTGCCAGAAAATGTAATCCCGCCTCTAAAGGTCACTGGTGAGTCTCCGGAGTTATTCCAAGTGCCACCGGCATTAATGGTAACTAAGTCGGTAAAAATCTTTGTCCCGGTAGCCGAAGAGATGGTCAAGTTACCACTGGTGCCACCGCCAACGGTGGTGGTGCCCGTAACCGTCAGCGCAAAACCAGCCGCCGTAAAGGTAGAGCCGTCTCCAATGACGAGGGTACCCGAAATGGTGGTGGCAATGCCGGTACTCGTATTGGTACTGCCACTGGTACTGAGATTATTAAATGTGGTTGAGGCGCTGCCGCCAATGGCCTGAGTTGTACCGTTGAAATTGATGGTGCTACCCGTATTGGTAAAAGTGCCGCCATTATTGGTCCAGTCACCGGCCACATTATGAGTGAAAGCACCGGCCGTAAAGGTGGTGCCGGCTCCTAAAGTGACTGTCCCGCCAATGGTTAAGCCAACGACCCCTGTAGTCGTAGCCGTGCCGCTCAAGATTAGATTACCACTGATGGTCGTGGTACCGGCCTGCAAGGTCTTGGCGCCACTGTTGCCCAAGGTTAGGTTGTAATAGTTAGTGGGAAAAACGGTCTGAGTCCCAGCAAAGCCGTAATTAACAGTGTTGCTGGCCGCCGTGGCGGTCAGCGTCGTAATGCCCACCGCCCCCGTGAAGTTTATATTCAATGTTCCCGTCCCCGCGTTGGTCAACCCTCCTGTTCCAGCCAAAGCGGTGGTAACAGTTAGCGTTCCATTATTGGTTAACGTTATTCCTGTGACGGTGATGCTCGGAATCGAGAGTGTGCCAGTGAGCGCCTGGGCATTGGTAGTAAAAGAATAAACACCCGAGCCGGCGGTGAAGGTACTCCCGCTATGGGTAATCCCACCCCTAAATTCAACGGCCGAGTTCCCTGAGTTATTCCAAGTAGCGCCAGCCGCAATTGTTACCAGACCGGTAAAGAGTTTTGCGCCGGTGGCAGAAGATATGGTCAAGTTTCCGCTTGCTCCCGCGCCAACGGTCGTAGTGCCGGTTACGGTCAAGTTATAGCCGGCGGCCGTAAAGGTCGTGCCGTTACCGATAGAAAGATTGCCGGAAATGGTCAAAGCACCTGCGGTCGTCGTGTTACCCGTACCGCTGGTGGTCAGGTTATTAAAATTAGACGCCCCTATCTGTGGAGCGGCGCCGGTAAAGGTGACGGTGCCCGTGGCGGTGAAGGTGCCTGTCATTACCCAGGTGGAGGCGCCTGTGCCGGTAACCGTAATAGTATTGGCATTATCCACTAAAGTCCCGGCTGTCTGGTTTAATGTGCCGATTGAGATCGGGGTGACTGCGGTGAGGGTGGATGAGCCGCTGGAAGAATAATTTAATGCTCCAGTAATCGTTAGAGCCGCGTTACCGGTCATGGTGGCGCTGCCCGAGATTGTCAGGTTACCACCGACCGCGGTCGTGCCAGCCTGCAGAGTTTTGAGGCCACTGTTGCTTAAGGTGAGGTGGTAATAGTTGGTAGCAAAAACGGTCTGAACGCCGGCAAATTGGTAATTGACCGTATTGCTGGCGGCGGTAGCGGTCAGGGCTGCAATGCCCAGAGCCCCAGTGAAGTTAATATTTAAAGTCCCTGTACCGGCGTTAGTTAGCCCGCCTGTCCCGGCTAAGGCGGTAGTAACAGTTAGTGTTCCATTGTTGGTCAAGGTGATAGTGGTTACTGTCACGGAAGGGATGGATAACGTTCCGGTCAGCGCTTGGGCATTGGTCGTAAAAGAATAAATACCCGAGCCAGCGGTGAAAGTCGTGCCGGAATAGGTGATGCCATTCCTAAACTCAACCGCCGAGTTACCCGAGTTATTCCAAGTACCACCGGCGTTGATGGTGACTAAACCGGTAAAGAGTTTAGCGCCAGTCGAAGAAGAGATAGTTAAGTTACCACTCGTACCACTGCCTACCGTCGTCGTCCCCGTTACCGTCAACGCAAAGCCAGCCGCGGTAAAAGTTGTGCCGTTGCCAACCGAGAGGGTACCGCCAATGGTTATAGCACCTGCCGTGGTGGTGTTGCCGGTTCCACTGGTGGTCAGATTATTAAAGTTAGATGCGGTTATCTGAGGAGCCGCCCCGTTGAAAATGACCGTGCCGGTGGCGGTGAATATGCCTGTCACGATCCAGGTGGAAGCACCGGTGCCGGTGACCGTAATCGTGTTGCCATTGTCAACGATTGTTCCGGCCGTCTGGTTGAAGGTGCCAACTGAGACAGCGGTGGAGCCGGTAAGCGTGGTTGAACCGCTGGAAGAATAATTTAATGCCCCAGTAATCACCAAGGCCGCATTACCGGTCATGGTGGCGCTGCCCGAGATGGTCAAGGCTCCGCCGATGGCGGTGGTGCCGGCCTGTAAAGTCTTGACACCGCTAGTACTTAAAGTCAGGTTGTAATAATTGGTCGAAAAAACCGTCTGCGTGCCGGCAAAGCCGTAGTTGACGGTGTTACTGGCGGCCGTGGCCGTCAAGGTGCTGATGCCTAAAGCTCCCGTGAAGTTTAGATTTAATGTCCCTGTACCGGCATTGGTCAAGCCGCCGGTGCCCGCCAAAGCGGTGGCGATGGTCAGCGTGCCGTTATTGGTTAAGGTAATAGTGGTGACCGTGACAGAGGGTATCGACAATGTCCCGGTCAGCGCTTGGGCGTTGGTCGTAAAAGAATAAATACCCGAGCCGGCGGTAAAAGTCGTACCGGAAAAGGTAATACCGCCTCTAAATTCCACCGCTGAATTTCCACTGTTAGCCCAAGTGCCGGTGGCATTTATGGTAACTAAACCGGTAAAGAGTTTAGCCCCGGTAGCCGAAGAGATGGTCAAGTTGCCATTGGTTCCATTACCAACGGTGGTGGTGCCGGTAACAGTCAAGGCAAAACCAGCGGCCGTAAAGGTCGTGCTATTTCCGACAGCGAGGTTGCCAGAAATGGTCAAGCCGACCACGGTTGTGGCTGTGGCCGTGCCACTCAAAGTCAAATTCCCGCTAATCGTCGTGGTGCCCGCCTGCAGGGTCTTGGCACTTGTATTACTTAATGTTAAATGGTAATAATTAGTCGAAAAAACGGTCTGAACCCCGGCGAATTGGTAGTTTACGGTGTTACTGGCGGCGGTAGCGGTCAGGGCTGCAATGCCCAGAGCTCCCGTGAAGTTTATATTTAACGTCCCTGTACCGGCGTTAGTTAATCCTCCTGTCCCGGCTAAGGCGGTAGTAACAGTTAGGGTCCCATTGTTGGTCAAGGTAACAGTGGTTACCGTCACACTGGGGATCGATAATGTTCCAGTGAGGGCCTGGGCGTTGGTCGTAAAAGTGTAAACACCAGAGCCGGCAGTGAAGGTGGTACCGGAAAAGGTAATCCCACCTCTAAATTCAACGGCTGAGTTACCCGAGTTATTCCAGGTAGCCCCGGCCGCAACGGTTACCAGGCCGGTAAAAAGTTTAGCGCCGGCGGAATTAGATATGACCAAGCTGCCGCTGGTGCCACCGCCAACAGTGGTTGTCCCCGTTACTGTCAGCGCAAAACCGGCAGCGGTGAAGGTGGCGCCGTTGCCGACGACGAGATTACCGGTGATACCTAAGCCAACCACCGTGGTGGCGGTGGCCGTGCCGGAAAGGCTCAGATTACCACCGATGGTCGTGGTGCCGGCCTGTAAAGTCTTGGCACCGCTAGTATATAAAGTCAGGTTGTAATAATTGGTCGAAAAAACCGTCTGCGTGCCGGCAAAGCCGTAGTTGACGGTGTTGCTGGCGGCCGTGGCCGTCAGGGTGCTGATGCCTAAAGCTCCCGTGAAGTTTATAGTTAATGTCCCCGTACCAGCGTTAGTCAACCCTCCGGTCCCAGCCAAGGCGGTGGTGACTGTAAGGGGCCCATTATTGGTCAAGGTCACCCCAGTCACTGTCACACTCGGAATCGTGAATGTGCCGGTGAGACCCTGGGCGTTGATCGTAAAAGAATAAACACCCGAGCCGGCGGTAAAGGTCGTGCCGCTAAAGGTGATACCATTTCTGAACTCAACCGCCGAGTTACCTGAATTATTCCAGGTCGAACCGGCATTTAAGGTGACGAGGCCGGTAAAGAGTTTGGCGCCAGTGGAGTTATTAATCGTTAAGTTGCCAGAGGTGCCGGAACCGACGGTGGTGGTACCGCTGACCGTAAATGCAAAACCGGCGACAGTGAAGGTGGTGCCGTTACCAACCGAGAGGCTGCCAACGGTTAAGCCAACAACGGTGGTGGCAGTGGCTGTTCCCGAAAGGCTTAAAGCGCCGGTGACCGCCGTGGTCCCAGCCTGCAAGGTCTTGATCCCACTGTTGCTTAGGGTGAGGTTATAATAGGTGGCGGTCGCATTAACAGTTTGGGCGCCGGCATAGTTATAGGTTATTACATTTCCGCTCGCCGAGGCGTTCAGCGTCCCGGTTGCCAGAAGACTCGCGCCACTGCCGCTAAAATTAAGAGTGGAGCCAGAGCCCTGGGTCCAGGTGGACCCGGCGACGGTACCAGTAATACCGCCGGTGCCATTGGCATAGAAAGTGCCGTTATTGGTAATGGTGATGGCGCCGCTAATGGCAGTCGTGCCAGATTCGGTCACGATTCCTCCGGCGGTAATGGTGACCGGTCCGCTCATAGTCAGGTTACCGGTGATGGTGAGGATGGCCGTGGCAGAAAAAGAAGGGGCGGTTGCTCCACTGATCGTAAAAGTACCAGAGTTGGTAGTAGAGCCAGTCCCACTAATTATCGAAGACGCACCCGAGACGGTGACGCCGCCGCTACCGCTGTGGGTGCCATTATTGGTATAGTTTGCCGTCACAGTCAGAAGATAAGTGCTGCCGTCTAAAATCGCGCCGCTGTTTATGGTTAGATTGGTAATTTGAGCCGCTGCCCCCAAAACAACGGTACTCGCACCAGTTGTCGCGATGATGGCGTCATCGCCCGCGACTGGCGCTATACCACCAACCCAAGTTGTACCGGTAGCCCATACGCCACCGGTGGTAGTGCTTGTAATGATCGAATCCCAGTCTATATTAAGCTCTCCGGGTATATGATCATTTCGCGCGGGGATGGGCACTATTGGGCCGTAGGCATGGCTGTAGGACACATTTAGATATTGCAAGTAAGGGTTTCCTTCGGCATCGCTCGCGGCATTAATATAAATCCCGAACATGTTTGAAATGTCGGCGATCGAGGATTCAAGGGTAATATAATTGTCCTGGCCACCCTCTATGGTCAGAGTATCTTGAATGAAGGTCAGGGTATTGGCCTCGAAAACTATCGTTTTGCCCGGGGTAAGGCAGGTTAAGTTGTAAAAAGTGTTATTGCCCGAAATATGAGAGGTTTTTGAGGCGTCGTTGAAGACAACTGTTCCTTGCCCGGGAATAAAGGTACCGCTAATATTACTCCAATCGCCGGCCAAAGTTATGGTATTGGAGCCAGCGTCTAAGGTACCGCTATTGATAGTTAGATCGACAACTGAAGTGTCGGCCCCTAAAATAACGGTATTATTGCCGGCGGTGGCAATGATGACTGAGTCGCCCGCTTGAGGCACCTTCCCACCAACCCAAGTTGAACCATCCGACCATAATCCTCCAGTGGCAGTACTGGTGATAATGGAGTCAGAAGCAGCCGTTACGGGTCTAGAGTCGGTCGTGGGGATTATGGCTGAGTCGGTCGGGGCTGGCGTCACAGCATCAGTTGGAGTACTGGTAATAACAGCGTCAGAAGCAGCCGCCGAAGTAACTGTACTATCATCGGTCGTGGCAATTATGGCATCGTCGGTTGAGGCAGGCGCCACATCACCAGTGCTCGAGGCAGGGACAGGGGAGGGGGTAATCGTGACGGTGCCGGAATCGGTAGCGGCCCGAGCTGTTTTTGGAATCAGCATCAATATTAAAAATAGAACCAATAGAACAAGTCCAGCGGTGACTGCCTTGAGTCTCCAAGGCCTGAAGAACATTGCGTTCGAGATGCGAAAACGCATCCCCTCCTTGATAAATATATAAATTAATTAGAACTCTAATTTAAAAGACGCTTCAAATTAAATATATCAGCATCGGTTTCGGTTTGTCAAGCCCCGAAATAACAGGAGAGAGATCGAATAAAAGCCGAAAGTCCCTAACCGAACTAAAAGCGAACAAATTTAGTTTATTTTTTAGATCGATTGATGCGAATTAGTCCGCTGATCGGAATTATTTTGATACCTTTTTCTTCGAGTTTATCTAAAAACAAATTCATGCCCAATGAATCAGAGGAAATATGACCAGCGATGACAACATTTAAATGGTTTTTGATGGCTTCTTCGCGGGATTCGTCTTTCATATGCATGCCGATAACTGTGCCAACGCCAGCTTTAACAAGTTCTGGATAAATTTCTTTAGCGCCATTGGTGCCACCGGTAATATCAAAAGCAACGACTTTTCCAGCCGAGTTTTCGGGCGCGCCAGCAATAACGCTCGGACCGGCGTTATTTAAAGAAGCCTCTTTATATTCAGGAATAGTTTTTAAGATCTCGATTACATCCGCGACCGTATCCGGCTTTTTGGCATCCATTAATTTTTGTAAAAAATCATAGACCAAATTATCGGCTGGGGTGTGGATGTTCAAAAGCGGCATATTAACGCGGCGGGCCATATCAACTGAACGCATGTGATTGACAGCGGCAACTGAACGGTTGACTTCTAAAATGCGCTCTTTCATCACGCCCTCTCCGACATTGATTGGGACGCCGTAAGCGGCCATCAAATCCGCCTGAAGATGCATAACATCATCCAAAGCGGCGAGGGCTTTGCCGACTGGATGATGAGCGATAATAAGATCGATTTTAGGATCCCCTGACATGGCCGCCAGCATGATTTCCGGACCCTCCATATCAATGCCGACGATTGCGGTTTTAACTTCTTTATCGGGATCGCCAAAATGGAGCCGGCTGTCAGAATACGGATTGGTCAAGCGTTCTTGGTCGAATTCCTTTTTTTCCTCGTCAGTGAGTTTTTCGTAGGCTTTTTTAGTCCTTTTAAGCCATTTATCAATGCCGGCTTTTCCTCGCGGATCAGCTGAAATCCCTAATTTGATACCCAAATTATAAATTTCTCCAATATTCATAAAATCACCAATTTACCTCTCTAATTATCACGAAAACAAATTACGATTAATGCCGCTCAGTAACCTCGTAAAATGCGTTTAAATATTACCCCTTGCTTTGTGAAACCAACTAATATTCCCAATTCCATCTTAGTCTTTTGCAGATAGGCCAATATCTGTTTGATGTCTTTCGAAGTAAAATTACTTGTAGCCTTAATCTCTAAAACAATTTTATTCTCGATCAAAAAATCTATGAAATATCTGCCTAAATTGTAATCCTTAAAGTTTAAATCAGCTCTAACCTGGTGTTTAAAATTAATGCGATTTTCTTTCAAAAGATGACTAATTGCTTTATAATAATATTTTTCTTGATAGCCGCCGCCAAGGTCGTTATAAATTTCGTAGCAAATACCGATGATTTTGTAACTGAGCTGTTTATAAACTATCTTGGCCATATTCTTTAGTGATTATTAGGGATTATAATTCGAGATTTCGGTTGTAGATTTCATTAATTGTCATAGCTGACCATATTAGCATAGCTAGATAAAATTTTCAAGTATCAATTATCAATTTACAATCAATTTGCAATGATTCAATTTCCAAACTTGAAAATTAGAAATTGAAAATTGAAAATTAAAAACAAAAGCCCGGCCCCCGTACAATGGGGGACGGGCGTGGTGCTCGATCTCACCTCCTTTACTGACCGCCGTTGGCGGTCTCTTCGATCAGCTTTCTGGCCTCGGCAACAAAGCCCTTGAAGGCCTTGCGGCCGAGCAAACCGATCTGATCGGCAACGTCCTTTTCGGTTGCCGCGGCCAACTGGCCGACAGTTGTGATCCCGGCTCGGCCAAGATCTTCCAGCTTCTTTGGTCCAAGGCCGCGAATCTTGACCTTGGTCAGGCTCGCTTTGCCGGCGAGCTTGTGGCGTTCATCCTTGTCGAGATTGCTGCCGATGTAATTCTCCGGCGCTGCCGGCGGCTGTCGGCGACGCTGAGGGCGAACTCCACGAGGGGCAGAAGACTGCTGTTTCGGGAGTTCCGCTCGTCGCTCTGAAGTAGTGGGTCGTACGCTTTGAGTGACCCCATTCGAATCAGGCCGCGAGAGCCAGCGTCTGACATCGCTCTCCGAGAAGTCTCGCCACGCAAGCATCGAAGTGACGAGATCTCGCGAGGGCCAGCCGTCGGTCTCTTCAGCGATTCGCAGGATCGTCTCCAGACGCTTGCGCGGCTTGTCAGCGACTTTTTCCATCCATTCCTTGATGCCCTCGCGCGCCTGGTCTGCCCAGGTCCTGCGTTTGCTCAGGGATCCTCTTGGTGTCAGCCGGGCGATTACCGCAGCCACATCAGGATCCTTGAGGAGCTCGAGGAGGCAAGACTTGTCGCGCAGCGCGCAGATGAGGGCTTCTTCAGCCCTACCTGCGGGAATGTCACCGCGCGCTGCAGACTGCAGGCGCTCTTCCGAGGTTGGCGCGAGCCGTTCCCGGACTTGGGATAGTTCTTGGCCGTCGAGGTGCGTTAGCACCCGAACGACGGCTTTGGCGAAGACCTTACCATTGATGAAGGCGTTCATGAACGAATCCATGTAGGCCTTCAGGTAGGCCTCCAGCCATTTCTTCAACTTCGTCCAGAACTTCTCTTCCATCCGAGTTGGCTCGCTTTCTCCGCATTCTGCGGGTCGGTGTATGGCGTTCTGAAGCGTCAACCCCGCCCTGGCGGGGGATTATCTTGTTAAAGATAGCCGGGTAGCGCCCGTGGGGCTATCTACATGTCCTCTGAAAGGACAATACATGCGAATATATCATATTATTTGACAATTGTCAAGCTAAAAAGAAATAAGAAATAAGAGATAAGAGATGAGAGATGAGAAATTGACAGAAATTAATACAAAGCATACATTATAAATAAAGGAGGCTAAATGGCGACCAATTTAATTAGTGATCAAGAATTAAAGGATTTATTAGAAAAAGACATTTTGGAGCTCGTGGGGGCGCAAGATTTACCCCCAGAAAAAAAAGAAGAACTCTACAAAACTATGGCTGATACGGTCCAAAATCGGACGATTGCCCGGCTTCATGACCAGCTATCAGAAGAGGATAGCAAAGAATTCGATGCGCTGATTGATGCAGGTAACAATCAAAAAGCAACTCAATTTCTTGAAAGTAAAAATATCGATATAACTTCCCTACTGGTTCAGGAAGCAACAATTTTTAAGACCGAAATGGTTGATTTATTCAAGAAAGCAAAGGAAGGTGAAAATGCCGGGTGAAATCCCAACTCCGCCAGAGGTACAGGCGGCGGCCGAAGAAGAAGAACGAAAAAAACGAGAGGAAGAAGCTTCGCGGAATTTAGCCCAAACCTTGACCGAACCCTCGGCCAAACCAACTGAACAACCCCGTCCACCCAGCCCTGAAAAAGCCGCAAGACAAGGTTTTTGGGGCCGATTTTTTCGGCGTCAACCGCAAACCGTTGGAGAAGCAGAAAAAGAGGTGGCGGAATTTGAAGGCAAAGTTGATCGGGCCCTGGAAACTGGTGAAGTGCCAGAGGAACGGCCGCTAGCTCAAAAAGAAATCCATGAAATGATGCTTGACCCGAAGCGTTTGCCGGAACTGCTACAACGAATGAATATTGAAGAATTCCGGCGGATGAAGCTTAAAGAAATCCATGGCTCTGGCACGATTGGTAAGACTAAGGCCTTTTTTTGCGGCGATAGCGCGATTGAATACACGGGCGAGCAAGATATTGTCAAAACTAATGCCCGTAAGGATTTTAAGAGGCGGGCGACATCAGTTGGTCTTAAAACATTACCGGCGGCCGTGGCGGCGATTTTTACCGGCGGGGCAGCAATTCCGGCTGCCTTGGCAATGGTTGGCGGAGCGGTCGGCGCCGGCGGAGCCGAGGCCTGGGAAAAAATCCGCGGCAAAGGCCAAGGATTAAGGGAAGAAATTGCAAAAGTTCATTATTATCATTGGATTGAACTGAAAGATTATGCCAACAAATATCAAGAAGCATCTACTGAAGAAGAAAAATACAAATATTTAGAACTTATTACTAAAAAATTTCACGAATCTTCGGAAAAAGCCAAAGAACTTCATTGCCAATTTATTGAGGATCGCAAACGCTGGGATAAAAAGAAAGCTATCGCGACCTTGGCGGGCAGCGCCGCTGGATTTGCTTGGGGTGCGCTGGGATTCACTCATGGTTTGGATTTGGATAAACTCTCGGGAGTTGTCAAAGAAGGTGCGAAAGTAAGTGAAATTACCACCAAAACTGGACTAAAAAATGCCGAACATGGGGTTAGATATTTAAATGGAATGTTTCAGTTTATGTACGGACAAGGCGAAAAAGCCACTTCGGCGGCGATTCAATATGGCGGCCATGCTTGGCATACGGTGGGAGCGGGATTCCAAACCCAGGCGGCTTGGGAGATTTCTAAGCGTGGCTTAGCAGTGCTTGGTGCGAATGCGGTTACAGCTCTTTCGCTCGGTTTATTCCGCCGCGGAGAGAAAAAGGGCCTTGAAGAAGATTTTGAAAAAGTTAAAGCCGAACAAGAAAGAGTTAAAGAGGTCTGGGAGCGTCGGATGCCGGAAATGCCCGCCGGAGTCAAAGCCGAGAGGGCGCAAACGCCCGCGGCTAAAATCGAAGGAAGTGGTGGCGCGGAAGCCATTGAGACCGTCGAAGAAAGACAAGCCAAGTTCGCCGAACTGGCCAAGAGAGAAGGCAAAGAATTGCCAAAAATCGGCGAAATTTGGCTGGTGGACATATTTAATGCGCAAACAGGCAATATTGAAACTAAATTTTGCCGAATTATCAATATCAATTGGACCACCGGCAAAGTCGATGTTGAGTGGTTGGAACTTCGCGGACCGCTAAAAGATGGGTTTAACAGCGCCGGGAGTGAAAAAATTGATTTGGAATTTATCTTAAGAAACGCGGAATCGCAGAAGGGCTATGTGCAGGCTTGGTTAAAGGGCGTCTCAAGCGGCGATGTTGTTTTTATCGGCGAAGGTAAAAAAATCGCGGACTTAAAAACAAAGAGCAAAGAACTTATTACCACCGAGGCGCAATATAGAGTCGAGCGTGACAAGAAACAGGATGAGGAGATCGAGGCAAACGAACAGCTAACCCTAATTGATGATGAAAATAAACAACACCGAGTCAGTGTGTTTGAGTTGTTCTGGAATGATATTGTGAGCGGTAAGAAAAAGGGAGAGGCTGCTCCGGTTACGGAATTGTCCGAGAGGCCGCAGCGAGGGGAAATATGGCAGCTTAAAAAAGGCGCTGAACTGCCGGCTGCTTTAAGTGAGTTTAATATTAGACGAATGGCAATTTTAAATATTCGCGAGGGACGAGTTTATTTTCATAAAGTTGAAAATCGCCGACGACCAGAGGGGGAAGAAGGAGAACCAACATCCTTGACCTTGGCTGATTTTTTAAAGATATTTGAGTTTTCGGGAGATACTCTTGGCGGTGGTCAGCAAAGAGCTGGCGGTCAAAGAGGAGGCGGAGAGCGTAGCGAGGGTGGGAGACAACGGCGATAAATTATCTTGGAATTATTTTTTAGATAAAGAAAGAGGGCGGACCTTGCGGTCCGCCCTCGGCGTATTCAGTTGTGTTGAGACCGCCTATGCGGCGGCCTCGCCAGCTTGCTTGCCGGCTTCCTCGCCCGCCTTGCGGGCGTCGGGGGCCGGCTCCTTCCCCTCCTTCACCGACGCGGTCCGGTCAACGGACCGCACGGCTGCGGCCTGTACATTGGTCGCGATCTGCCCCTGATGGACATGGAGATGCACCTCCGGCTCGGGCTCGAAGTCGGCCTGATGCAGTCCGACGTTGCCCGCGGCGTTGATCACCGCGATCGCTTGCCCGGGGACCAGCTGCTGGACTTCGGGTCGAGGCGGCCACTCGTCGTAGCGGACTTGCATCACCTTGCCCTTCCCATCCCTCAAGATGGTTCTGGCGCATCCGCTGCTGGGCTCCTGGGCCCGGGGTATCTGGGGCAAGCCCAGAGCTCCGACTTCAGCGACGATGTCGCCGGCGTCACGGGCAGGGACTGCGTTGGCGGCAGCGTTCGCCTGGGCATTTGTTCGCTGATTGAGCCAGGCGATGTACAACAGAACGGCACCAACAACGATTATCGGCCACCACCAGGGCATGGTTGGACCTCCTGATGCCGGCTGAACCGGCGGATTTCCAGCTGTCCCGGGTACTCCCGGGGGTGCGGCGTTCGGTGCGGGCGGCGTGGTGGGGACCGGCTGAACCGGTACCCATCCTTGTCCGCCCCAGACATACATCGCCTGGACCTGAAACTGCTTCTGTTCCTGGGGGCCCTTGGGCTGGATAACGGGTGGCTTAGCCGCCTTCGGCTTCGCCTTCCCGTGTCCGTGTCCACCACCTTGGGATGATGTTGGCCACCCCGAGAGATGGACATCTACCGAACCTGTCAGGTCCACCTTCTGCGGTCCCTGCGGGGCCGCCTGGGCCTCCGGGGCTTTCGTTTCCGGACAGGCCGCCTGACCACCCTGACCCGGATCCGCGATCTGGGCCGGACCGGCCTGGCCGGTCGGTTGCGGGGCGTAGAACTCGGGGGATGCCTCCTGGCCGAAGGCCAGGGTGGCGGTCAAGATGACCACCAGAAGACACATCAGCGCAACCAGACACCACTTCGCCACGGGTGTCCTCCTTATCATAAGTAACAGGGGCCAGTTTCCACCCCAGGGGCGGAAATATGGTCTCCTGGAAGCGAGAGTGAGGGAGAATTCCTATATCAACCCTTTCGGGTCGTTTCCTATTGTCAAGGAACACAATATAATAGCACAAACGAGACCATTTGTCAACCCCCACACCTAAAATATAAGGTGTAGGGGTCAATAGTCACCGAACCTGTTAAACCCCCACACCTAATCCATAGGTAGTGGGGGTAAATTAGTCCAAAAATTGTCTTATAACAACAGGAGTACACTTAATATTCGTCAAAAAATTTTATTTAGACCGCACCACTAACATTGCCACCAACATTACTGCCAATATTTTGCACTGGGGTTTTCATCCCGCCGGCTTTGTTGGCATATTCAAAAAATCTTTGAATATCTTCGTCTTGAATTCGTTCTAAAATCGCTACAACTCCTTTTAAGTTTGCGAGTTGATCGGTTGTCTTATCTTTCTGTGCTTGACGTACGATTGTTAAACTTTCGATTATTCTATTTAAGACAATAACAATATATCTTTGCTCTTCCACTCGCAGGTCTTCAATTTCCAAGTTTATCCGGCCGGCATTTTTAAGTAATTCAGTTAATCCAGCTAAATCCTCTTTGCTTGTTGGTTGTTTGTTTTTGATATTCTGGGCCAGCTTACGATCAAGATTTTTAGTTTTTTCCCAAAGTTCATTAATTTTTTCGGTGGAATGGTCTTTTAGAGCGAGGATATCTGGGAAGTTTTCTTCAGCGGTCTTATAAAAGGCGATCCGGTGGATATTAGCGAGACCATTGGCGATTTTTTTCGCCCTTTCATGCAATTCAGATAAATTAGCGGCATCTTTGAATTCAACTTCAGAGTAAAATTCTTTAATAGCGGTTTTAAATTGATCTATCTGATTGGTATCAGTGTTGGCAAATTTCATTAAAAGATACGTATAATCTTGAGATGGGATTTTGCGAATATCTTGGAATAATTCACCAAGAGCTATTGTCCGATCCAGTTTTACTTTATCGGCTGCAGACCATTCTTTTGCGTAGACAATCTCTTCGAAAATATCTTTTCTTTCTAAAACTTTCTCCCAGGGATTATTTTTCAAAAACTCCGCGGTTTGATCGATTTCGTAATCTTTGGGATCAAGATATCCTTGTTTTAGCCAAATTGGAATGTTGTTCATATATTAATCCTCTTGAATTGCTTGTTCAGCTTGTTCCAAAGCCTCCTGGTTTTCTAGCCAAATCCGTGCCTGCTCAGGCGTCATCCCTTCTGGCGGAGCCTCTGGTGTGGCAGCCGGAGCGGTTGGTGCGGCTGGAGCCGGGGTTGTGGGTTCCCCACCCGCTGGGGCCGCCTGGGCTCGTCTTGTCTCTATCATTCTTCGATGTTTTTCCTTTCCTTGCTGGACTTTATTTACGGATTCCTGAACATGTTTTTCAAGGGTTGTTGCTTCAACATTTTCTCGATAAGATCGTCGACCGCGTCGGCCGGTGTCAGACGCGGCTCGGGCTTGATCGCCGGTCGCCAAAATTCTGGTTGTTCGCTGGTAGCCATTGGCATCCACCCCTCGTATGGCATTGTACTCTCCGGAGAGATCTTCGCTTGGCGATTCAGCATCTTCAATTTTTGTAACCAGGTGCCTTCCGAAAGAAGTGACTTGTTCGAGAGAGCGGTCAATCTGAACATTTTTGAATATCTCCGCGCAAAAATTTTCCGCTTTATAACGGCCAGTGGCCGGGTCTTTTTCAAAAAGATCAACGCTATTGGGATCAGCCGTTTGTTTTATTTGGGTAAATTGCTCATCGGTTGGTTCTTTGCCAGGATTGGCGCTTTTCCAGGTTTCATAAGCTCTTTGTTGGGCGGTAAATGTTCTGGCTGCCAGCTGGTCTGCTTCAGGTATCCGTTGTTTGATTGCCGAGATTAAAAAATCCTGCTGCCGATCAGTCATTTCAGCGAAGGCATTTTGGGTGATTCGATCCATTACTGCCATATCGCCCATGCCGGCCATGCGGGCGTTGCGGCCCTCAATTGCTCTGGCTTTGCCGGTTGCTGGATCAAAAATAAAAGCTTCATTGCCCTCTTCGATTGCTGCCCGTTTACGATAGATGCCATTGACGCCCTTGCCGCGCGTGTCAGGGGAGCGCAAAAATTGTACATCTGTGCGGACATCAGGTCGCAAGGCATTCTCCCAGTTCATTGACTGGAAATCATTTTCGGCGGCATCACCGTTAACCCAACGGACAATGTCGCCTTTGACTCGCATTCTTTTCTCACCAGTTTCGGGATCAGTAAACTCTTCCCTTTCCAAAGTGCCATCAGCCTTTCGACTGACGCCGGTAAAATAGAAACTACCCTGGTTGTTACCGTTAAGCCAGTCTGCCTCTTTGACGTCTGGAGTGTTAGAATCAGCTTCAACCCGGGCAATTTCATCAATGCGATCTCTCTGCATACCTTTCCAGAAACCTCGACGGGAGCTATCCATCAAAGCTTCATTGGGATCGTCAATAAAGCGATTAAGCTGATCGATTTTCTCTTGACCAAATAGCCGTTTCCCTTTCTCGTCAGTCAGGGTTTCAAGATGCTTGACCAGGCGGCGGGCATGGGCATCATCATCTGCCACTTCTTCGCTTAACTTCGTATGTTCAGCCGAGCCTTCTTTCAGGAAATTTAAAGCCTTTTTCTTCATCATATTGGTTTTGAGAATATCTTTAAAATCAACGGTTATTGGCTCGCCCGTTTGAGGATCTTTTCTCACTTCACCATTTTCATCAACATCCAAAATAGCTTTAGGGACTTGAGTATAGTAGGTGCCCAACTTTTCGTGAGCAATACGCAGCATGGCATCGGCATTGACTCTTTCAATTGCTCTATCCATTTCGCCGGATTGTCCTTCCAAGCGTCCCAGCCTCATGGCCCACGATTCGCCTGTCTCTGGATCTTTTTCATTTTCAAAAATTTTGTGCATCCACTCTTTAGTTGTCAAATTATGTTGAGCGGCCACGACGCGATCTCTTAATTCTTCTTCTGTTCTTTCTTTACCCCTTCTTTGTCGATCAATAAGATCATTGAGTTTCTCTCGATTTACTAATTCTTGTTGCGCCCGGGCCTGCTTGGCTTTTTCCTCACCCAAATGCCTGCCATAGCGGGCCATCAATTTCTCTTTAGCCTCATCACCAACTCTTTGACGTTCGGCTTTCATTCTTTCCATCCAGAGAGCATGTTTTTGACGGCGACTAGCAACCAATGGTAGATATTTTTCCGCTCCTAAATTAGCCCTTTCCTTCCACGCGTCCTTTTTGGATTGAATATAATTATCAATTGGCTTGCGAATATAGCCGCCGGCTTTGGTGCCAGTCAGCCACTGACCGGCTTTGCTCCAACCGGCCATGACCGTGCCCCCAAGTTTAAAAGGAATGATCACCGCGACAATCACCAAAAAAGCTAAAATCATCCAGCCGGTAATTGAACCCATGGCGCCAGTGCCTTTGATTGCTAGAGCCAACCAGAGAAAGAAAAAAACAATCGGCTTCATAAAAATGAATTTTGTCAGCCAGCCCCACCATTGTTTGAAAAAACCTTGGGTGGGCGGAAAAGCCATGGCAATAAAAGCGAGCGGCGCGGCAATGGCGCAGGTGATAATCACCGCATAGCGGATATAAAAGAGAAAACCCAAAATAAAGAAGGCAACCATCAAAAGCAAAGAAAATAGAAACCAAATAAAGAGAATACCTAACCCTCCAGCACCCCAATCCTGCTTGTTCATTGCCACATTAGCATCAGCAATTAAGTCATGGGCAAACTGCGCCGGCGTTTGATTCTTGGTAAAAAGCAGGGTTAAAATATTGGAAAAATCCAAAAGCATTCTGATAATTAATAAAGAAAAGTCGGCTAAGAGCACGCCAATAATCAAGATTGGCAAAATTTTTTTAATGGCATAGGTGTCGTATTGGATATGCAAGATATTGACTGCGGCCAAAAAGACTAAAATTGCCACGAGTGCCAGATTAGCCAGACCCAACACGACTTTCCAGGACGTAATCACCCATTCAGTACCAGGATTATCCGGCGAGAGGGCATTGCGGATTGAGGACCCGGCGCTGCCTACTGTTGGCGCCGCCCCGCCGCCAGTTGCGCCCGCAGGGGGTTTGCCGGCGGTGGTGTCAGGGAAGGGATTAGTGGAAGAAGATGAGATTTTATCAGGAGGTGTAAATTTAATAAATTGTGATTCGCAGGTATTTTCGTCTTGCAGGCCGTTGTAAACAACAGCTTGATAGACATACTCAATATTTGGTTTATCTATACTATGAGGGGAAGCGGTCATTGACGCGGATTTCCAAAGACCTCCGGTAGTATCGCGATAGTTCAGCTCAACTTTCTCGTTGGGCGACATTGGCCCGACATAGGATAAATTCCAATTAAATTCTAATTTCGAGCCATTAACCTTACCGCTTAAAGTTATGTTACATACCGAGGTATTGGCGGCGTAAGATTTTTGCATCGGTAAAAAGAATAACGATATTAGAACTATCGTCAAGATTAACCAGATTAATTTTTTTATCTTACTTAATATTCCCATTGATTTTGAAATATTTAACACCATTTATGCATTAAAAACTGTGCCGTAGATATGTTCCATAACCCAAGCGGTAAAATTACCAATTAATTGAATTAAGCCGCACAGCGCCCCGCCAATTGCTTGGGCAAAGATACTAGAGCCGATACTGACGCCGCAAGTTTCTTGAGTGCCTTTACCGCCAGGGCCTCCTTTCTCGTTTATGTCCGCATTACCTGTTATTGAGACCCCCTCCAGCTCAAATTTATCTACATTAATGGTATTAATACCATGGCATTCTTGTATGGCGAGGGCTCCGGCGTTGAAGTGCTCAACAGTACAGAAAGTATAAACTCCTTTCATTCCCTTGGTATCGGTTGCATATCTTCCAGTTACCCAACCAGCATCTATACCAATTCCCTGATTGATAGGTTTATTGTTAGGGTTCGTAAGAAAAACCCCATGGTTTATATCTTTACATTTCGGGTCTTTATTATATTCCCAAGAAAAATGAATAACCGCTTCCTGGTTGCCGTAGGCATTAGTTTCTGGATACGCTTTGATGTTTTGTACGGGGCATTCGCCTGTACCAGCGCTGGTGCTTGTTATGCTGGGGGGTTGGTCGGGCATGCTGAAGGTAATGTTTGCTGTGCCGATATTATTGCCAGTGGCCTGAACTCTAAGGTCTAATTGGGCACTAAATGTGTTTATACTCCCCCATTGAAAGTCTGATTGTACATAGTCAGAATAGCCGGATCCATCTTTATTATGCGTATCATATGTGCCAGTCCATGTCGCGCCACTATGGATAACGGCATTTTTATCATAAATATGCTCGGGAGGGTTAACGCTGGTTTTATAAACGTTTAGATCCCATTCGAGCTGATCCGGAGTATATTTATTGCCGCTTGAATCAACGTTGTCTAAAACTCCTTGTGCGCCAGCCCAATAAAATGTGACTTTCGGATCACCAGTTGGGTTGCCGCTGCTGTCTTTGTACATATTATAAGTTGAGATATCAACGCCAAAATTAGCCGGTGGGAATTGGCCGCTGCTTGTTCCTGATTGCGTGATATCAGCTTTAACTTTTTTAATTTGAGTAAAACCAGCCACAGCCAATATTAGTGTCAAAAATAGAACATAAATTAAACATTTTTTTCCAACTCTAAGCAAAATCCCTCCTTTTGAGCAGGTTTAATTAAATATATTTACTGATTTGTCTATATTATATCAAAAATCGGTTTGATACTAAAATTATTGATAAGACTTTTCTAAATAGGCATTTTTTTCTTGGGCAAACTGGGCGGAGGTTTCATCGCCCGTGGCTTGGTAGGCGATTGATAATAGTTCATAAGTAAAGGGAAAGATCGAGTCAATTTTTTCGGCATTTTTCAGAGAGGCAAGCGCGTCTTTAGGCTTGGATAGTTTTAATTCGCCGTAACCCCGCCAGACCCAGCCATCGCGCCATTTTGGATCAAGTTCGGTTGATTTTTTTAGTGCCGAATATGCCAGATCATTTTGATTAGCTTTAAGCAAAGATCGCCCGAGCCTTGTTAGTTTGTATGGGTCAGTTTCAAGATTAACTTTTGTTTGATAATATTCGGTGAAATTTTGCAAAGATTTAGCGTAGTCAGACATCAGTCTGTCAAAATAGAGACTGGCAACTATTCTCGCGCCAAAATAGCCAAAGACTAAAATACCAAAAACGATTAAAAGTCTGGTAACAAGATATTCGGTCTGTTTTTCTTTCATAACAATCGTCCCTCGATAGTGATTCGATCGACCAGCAATAGTGATACAATTGTTGGTCAAGTGCTGGTCTATTGTTTGACTATTGTGTCACTCTGATTAATCGGCCATTTAGCGACAATTAAATTATTTTCGACAATTTTATTTTCTTTTAAAATCTGCCAAATCTCTTCGGTCACGAATGGCATTATCGGATGGAGCAAAGCTAAAGAAGTACGAAGTACGAAGATAAGGATTTCTGTTGTATTTATCCTATATTCAGGATTTTCCATTTGTTTTTTTGCTTCCTCAATATAGATATCGGCGAAATCGTGCCAGACAAAATCATAGAGTTCGTGAGCCGCTTGTCCGAACTTGAATTCATCGAGGTTTTTTTCAGTTGAGGCGATAATTTGAGCAGTTTTTTCTAAAATTTGTTTATCTATTTGTGATTTTGGCTTAGGTTTTGAGTTTTGAGTTTTGAGTTTTGAGTTCGCGGTTTGTAACATTACAAACCGCGCGATATTCCAGATCTTGTTGGCGAATTTTTGGCCGGCTAAAATGGCGTTTTCATCAAATTTAATATCTTGCGTGCCGGTGTTGATATAGGTTAGGCCGAACCTGACGGCATCGGCGCCGTATTTATCAATTAATTCTAAAGGATCAATACCCGTGCCGAGCGATTTGGACATCCTTTTGCCTTCGATGTTGAAAATTGTCGGATGAACATAAACTTGGCTGAAAGGTTTTTCCTTCATGAATTCATACCCGGAAAAAATCATTCTCACCACCCAAAGCATATTTATATCACGGGCAGTGGATAATATCGTGGTTGGGTAAAAATAATCAAGATCAGAAAGCTTTGACTTTTGACTTTTAACTTTTGAGTTATTTTTAGGCCAGCCAAGCGTGGCAAACGGCCACAAGGCGCTCGAAAACCAGGTATCTAAAACGTCGGAAGATTGTGTATAACCCTCGGGCGGATTATTCCCGACATAGATATCTCCAGTTTTTACTTTTGACTTTTGACTTTTAACTTCAGATTGCCATACTGGCAATCTGTGTCCCCACCAAATCTGTCTCGAAATACACCAGTCGCGAATATTTTTCATCCAATCGAGATATACCTTCTTCCATCTCGTAGGTGTAATCTTGATTTCTCCGCCAGCTGGCGGATTTTCAATCGCCTCAATTGCCGGCTTAATCAATTCCGACATTTTGACAAACCATTGTTTGGATGGCTGTGGTTCAAGCTCTTTATCGCAGCGATAACAGACGCTAATATGATTGATTATTCCTTCTTCTTTTTCCAAAAGATTATTTTCTCTTAGCCAATTAAGAACTTTTTCCCGCGCCTCAGCGGTTTTCAAACCTTCATAATCTTTGCCCGCTTCTTTGGTCATTTTCCCGAACTGATCAATAATTTTTATCAAAGGCAAATTATTTTTTTCGGCGAGCGCCGCATCAGTAATCGAGTGCGCTGGCGTAACACCGACAGCACCGGTGCCAAATTTAGAATCAATTTTAGGATCAGCGATAATTTTAATTTCCCGCTTCTCGCCCGCAAAATTGACCTTAAAAGTTTGGCCAATATATTTTTTGTAGCGCTCATCAGCGGGATTGACGGCCACGGCTGTATCGCCAAGTTTGGTTTCCGGCCTGGTAGTGGCAATCGTGATGGGGAAATTTTTGTCATAGCGAAAAAAATAGAGTTTTGTCGCTTGCTCTTTGTATTCGACTTCAATATCCGAAAGCGCGGTTTGGCAGCGAACGCACCAGTTAATCACGCGCTCACCTTGATAAATCCAGCCCTTGTCAAAATAGTGCTTGAAAGCGGCTTTGACAGCTTCGGAATAACTCTCATCCATGGTAAAGCGCTGGCGCGACCAATCGCAGGAACAGCCCATTTTTTTAAGCTGATCGATGATGATGTCCCCGTACTCATCCACCCATTGCCAAACGCGTTTTTCGAATTCTTCACGGCCGAGATCGTGACGAGTTTTGCCCTCTTTGGAGAGTTGTTTTTCAACCACATTTTGGGTGGCAATGCCAGCGTGGTCAGTCCCGGGAATCCAAAGAGTCGGTACACCCTTCATTCGCGAACGTCTTATCAAAATGTCTTGAATCGTATTATTCAAAGCATGGCCCATGTGGAGTGAACCCGTGACATTCGGCGGGGGGATAGCAATAACAAAGGGTTTTTCGCCAGTTTTAATTTCAGGCACAAAAGCCCCAGATTTTTCCCATAACTCATAAATTCGATCCTCAGTTTGTTTGGGATCGTATTGGGGAGGCATTTCCTTGATGCCTTGTTTCATATTGCTATCATAACACATAATTTTAGGTGAATTTGAGATTAAAGATGAGTGAACAGAAGAACCAGATTTAGATGGGGCTAATGATGTTAGGGGTTTAAATTTTGGAGTATCTAATAAAAAGCTTTCGACCGACCGACTTTTATTAGATTTTCTTCCCTTAAGATGGAAGAGTTTCATTAGGATATTTTTGTTATCGATTTCTTCAACGACCAAATAATGAACATAGCGCCCGGCCTTTGATTGGTTGATTAAATTTTCCACCTTATCGGCAATATTATAAGGGGAAATCCAGACGCTTTCTTGCAAGAAGCGAAAACCGAGTTCTTTCAGTCGAGAACGAAAAAAATTCCGGAGATCTCGTTTTTTTTCAGGAATATCAAAGATAACAATTCGCCATTTGCCATCCCATTCTTTCATCGGTCTCTTAAGCCAAAGAATTTTAAGTTTGCCCTTTTCAGTGATTTTAAAATGACCGTTTTGTTCAGCGATTAGCCTTGCTTTTTTCATTCTCGAGAGAGCATTATAAAAAGCCTGACGGCCGATTCGATCTCTCATTTCGTCATAGTGATAAGCCATCCGCGAAGGATGATAGAGGGTTTCATATAAAACTCTCCCGTTTTCTTCAAGAAAAAGAAGGATTTTTTGCGGTAAAGTAAAGTCGTCTTCCTCCATAAAGCTAGCATATAATAATTTCCCTTCGACCGCAAGTATTTTATTAGATTTTGCTGGTTTAAAAGATATAAATTTGATCAAGAAGAGTGGTGGGTTATATTGTATTTGACAACTTATAAAGTAAGGTTACAATTAAGTTAGATTAACTATTAAAGGAGGTTTGATGGGAATTGAAGAAGGGAAAAATCCAGGAGAAGTAGGTTTTGAAGCACCTAAAACTGATGGGAGCGAATTGGTTGATGATGTTGAGAAAGCAAGACAGATGGCCGAAGCCGAAAAGGGTAAAAGGGGAGAAGCTGCTCACCTCAGAAATGCGGCCGCTGACGTCCGAGCTCTTGTGGAAAAATATCCGGGGTATATCGGGAGGCTTATATCAGATCTAGCTCAAAAGTTAGAGAAAGACGCAGTCGATTCTGAAGAGGAGGCGCAGCTGAAAGGCGAACTTGCCGGCGATTATTATGATAAGCGCAGTTAATTTTTTGCCAATCTCAAATTCGCATCAGCGTGGATTTTGTTCCAAGTGGTTTTTTGATCTAAATGATAAGCGGCGGCGAGGCCGATCATGGCGGCGTTGTCGGTAGTCAAAGAAAAAGGTGGTAAGAAAAAAGAAATTAGAGGAAACTCTTTTTTTATTTTTGCCTTTAATTGTTCACGCAATTCTTTGTTGGCAGAAACTCCACCGCATAAACATATAGATTTAGGTCTAAACTCATAAGCGGCTTGGATGGTTTTGCCGATTAAGATATCGATGACGGCTTGTTGGAAAGAAGCCGCAAGATCGTTTTTTATTTTTGGGATGAGCTTTTTGATTTTTTTTGTCTCATATAAAACCGCGGTTTTGAGGCCGGAAAACGAGAAATCAAAATCTTTGCGTTCAAGCATCGAGCGCGGAAAATCATATGTTTTTGGATCGCCTTTTTCGGCTGCTTTAGAAATTGCCGGTCCGCCGGGATATCCTAAATCTAATAACTTCGCGATCTTATCGAAAGCTTCACCGGCCGCGTCATCCAAGGTTTCGCCGAGGGTCTCAATGATATGATGCGATTTCATCAAAACTAAACCTGTATGTCCGCCGCTAGCGATTAGTATTAGAGCAGGAAATTGCGGGTAAGGTTTTTTTATCCAATTCGAATAGATATGACCAGTCCAGTGATTAATCCCGATGATAGGTAATTTATGGGTGTACACATATGTTTTAGCAAAGTTGACGCCGATTAGAAGAGAACCAATTAAGCCAGGACCTATCGTGACCGCGATAGCGTCGGGGTCAATATCGCCCAAGGCTTCTTCTACCACGGGAATTATTTTTTCAACGTGAGCTCTGGAGGCATGTTCAGGGAAAATGCCGCCATATTTTTTATGGATATCGATTTGGGAGGCAACGACATTAGACAAGATTACTGGATGAATAGATGACTGGATAAATGGAGGTTTAACCTCAATTACCGCAGCGGCGGTTTCGTCACAGCTGGTTTCGATAGCTAAAATTTTAATATTTCTTGCATTTCTCATTTTTAATTACTAATATTAAACCACGAATCTCGCCGCAGGTAAAGGAATGAGAATGAAGAAGAGACCGAGGGTTGCGATTGATGTGAACGGTGGAGACTCTTCTGATGTCACCCATCGCGCCGCCTTGGAGGCGGCCGCGAAGGCGCCCAGCATACAGGTAGTCGCCTACGGCAACCGGGCAAAGATCCAGCGTGTGGCGGAAGCATCACACCAGTCCTATGGTTTGGGCAAGCTGGAGATAATAGATTGCTCTAACCATACAACCGAGATGCGGGCAATCGCCCATGCTCTTGCGGGAGGTAGCATTGATGCGTGGGTCACACCTGCAAAGAGTCCCCGACTGCTGGCTGCGCTTCGCTACGCCGGACTGCTAGAAGAAGGACTGGTCACCCCGGCCCTGATGGCACCGTTGCCGACCGATAACGTTGCCGGGCACGGCGGCCTTTCGTTCTTGATGGACGTGGGTTTGACCGGGGCGGTGGATACCGGCGAGGTTTTCGTTCAATGGGCCGAGTACGGTTCGCGATTCCTGAAGATGCATTACGGAATCGAGAGCCCGCGGATCGCTCTCTATAACATCGCTACCGAGCGGGCTGCACCCTCGCTTCAACTCATCAACGAGGCGCTGAAGGTTGTCCCCGGCTACATCAGCTATGCTGAACCGCAAGCGGTTGTTGATGGCAAGGTGGATCTCTGGTTGGCCGAGGGTCTCATCGGTAATGGGCTGATCAAGGCCCTCGAGAGCTGGCTGCGTCTGGCTTCCGTGCGGCTGCTGAAACGGTTTGCCCAAGATGGGAATGAGAAAGCCACTAAGGCAACCACAGTGGTCTTCGGCAGGGGAATGTCTTATGACGCCGCGTTGATTAGCCCGGTTATCGGGCTGAAAGGCGATCTGGTAGTCTGCCGCGCTCACGGTGCGGCCACAGACAAGCAGATCGCCGGTGGCATAGCGGCTGTCCAGCGGTACCTAGGCTGAATTCGAGCGTTCGAGCACGGGCTCTCCCGACAGGGGGAGCCTTTGCCTTTTTTAGTTCAAAATTGTAAAATAAACCTATGAAATCATTGTTGCAGACGGAAGAATGGACTCATCTCAAAGAAACACAAGGCTGGCAATCTTTTAATATCGAGGGGGTTTATGTTCTTAAAAAACAATTGCCCCTTGGCCTATCATTTTTATACGCGCCAGAAGTTACATGGGCGCAGGTTGAGAAAATCCAGAATTTTTTGGAAAATGTTAAAAAAATCGCGCAAAATTACAAACCCCTATTCTTTAGATTAGAAATTCTCGATGAAAATGATCAAAAAATAGTTGAAAAATTAAAAAAAGAAAGATTTATTAAAGCCTTCGAAGAACTCCAGCCCGAATGGCGCCAAATCATCGACATCGGAAAATCAGAAGAAGAAATATTAAATCAGATGAAACCGAAAGGCCGCTACAATATCAAAGTCAGCCAAAAACATGGTGTCGAGGTTAGCCTTTGTCCGACTGACCGATTAAATGACGGGATTGAAATATTTTATGACCTTTATCATCAAACCGCTCAATATCAAAAACTTTCCTCTCGTGATAAGGCATATTTCCTCGAAATGCTCAAAACTCTTTATCCGAAAAATGAGGCAGCAATCTTAATCACCCGCTATCACCATCTCCCGCTTTCAGCTTTAATTATTACCTTTTATGATGGGGTTGCCAGCTATTTATACGGCGGGACATCGAGAGAAAACAAACAAGTTATGGCGCCTTATTTAGCTCATTGGGCAGCAATCCAAGAAGCAAAAAAACGCGGGTGTACGACTTATGATTTATTGGCAATCGCGCCGGAAGGGACAGAAAAGCATAAATATTCCAGCATCACCTTTTTTAAAGAGCAATTTGGCGGAAGGAAAGTAAATATTGTCGGTAGTTATGACTTGGTCTATAAGCCGATTTGGTATAAAATATTTAAGATGGTAGAGAAGTTACGCCGTCGTTAAATATAGCCTCGGGTCGCCCCATTCACTTTGGCCTCCCTAGCCAGCCTACTCGCTGACGCTCGACCGGCACGCGTTCAGGGGCATCCCCTCGGCTCAAAAAGGGTTTGCAATGAAGGATTATTTAAGAAAAATTTTGCCGAAATCATTTATTTTATGGACGCATAAATTGCGGGCGATTTTAGCAGCGCTAATTTATCGCTTCCCAGCCAAAAATATCCGCGTGATTATGGTCACCGGTACAAATGGCAAAACAACCACTTGCAACATGATTGCCCGAATTTTGGAGGCGGCTAATTACAAAGTGGCGATGGCAACAACGATCAACTTTAAGATCGGCTCGCGCGAGTGGAAAAATATGACCAAGATGACGGTGGTTTCACCGTTTGCTTTGCAGAAATTCTTGCGCGAGGCGGTGAGATCCGGTTGCCATTGGTTGGTCCTAGAGACGACCTCGCATGCGATTGCCCAACAGAGAATTTGGAGCATAAAGCCGCAAATTTGTGTCCTAACGAATATCACTCACGATCACCTAGATTACCACGCTGATTTTACCCAGTATCGCGATGTTAAGGCAAAAATCTTCAAAGAATGCAAAACTGCCATTATTAATATGGATGACAAATCCGCCTCTTATTTCTTAGGCTTGGGAATTCCTAAAGTTATTACATATGGGACTGAAAGTCCGGAAAACCAACGGCCAACTAAACCGCAGATTTTAGCTAAGAAAATAATTCTCGAGCCAACTGGCAGTTTATTTACGGTTGTCACGCCCGATAAACAGGTGGCAATCGATCTCCAATTGCCAGGCAAATTTAATATTTACAACGCTTTGGCAGCGTTGGCGGTAGCGGTTGAATTTAAGATTAATTTGAGCTTGGTCAAAGAAGCCTTAGAAAAAATCGAAAGTATTCCCGGCAGAATGGAAAAAGTTGATTTAGGCCAACCCTTCACGGTGATTATTGACTATGCCCATACGCCCGATGCTTTAGAAAAAATTTATAATACGTTGAAATTATCTCGGGCTGGTCAAATAATTTCTGTTTTTGGGGCTTGCGGTGATCGTGATCGTTCCAAACGCCCAATTATGGGCGCGCTCGCCGGTTGTTATGCAGATGTCGTTATTGTTACTAACGAGGATCCATATACTGAAGATCCGGTCAAAATTATTGAAGAAGTTGCTTCCGGCGTGCCCCGGGGAGCGACAACAAAAAACGGCATGGTCCCAGGTAAAAATTTCTTTAAAGTTTTAGACCGCCGCGCGGCGATTGACAAAGCATTTGCCTTAGCCCAAAGTGGTGATATCGTCTTGATTACTGGCAAAGGGGCGGAAGATTGGATGGTAGTGGGCAATGAAAAAATTCCTTGGTCAGATAAAAAAGTGGTCAAAGAACTCTTGATGAAGCGAAAAGAACAGAGTTTATAAAATTTATGAAAAAAGATCGTTTAGTGCTAATTGATGCTTTTGCGCTCATTCACCGGGCCTATCACGCTTTGCCGCCATTTACGACGAAAGATGGTCAACCAGTCGGCGCGGTTTATGGATTTGCGAGCGCATTGCTTGCGGCGATAAAGAATCTCGAACCAGAATATCTGGCGGTCGGGATTGATCTTCCAAAACCGACTAAACGGCACGAAGCTTATGTTGAATACAAAGCCCATCGCGCGCCAGCGCCAGATGATTTAGTTGCGCAAATCCCGATTGTTAAACAAGTTTTAGCGACTTTTAATATTCCCGTTTTTGCGATGGAAGGATATGAGGGGGAGGACATTATTGCGACTATCGTCGCAAAGCTCAAAGCTCAAATGTCAAAAGTCAAAACTGTCAAAACTATGGAATTTATAATTGTGACAGGAGACTTAGATTGTCTTCAACTAGTTGATAAACAAACAAAGGTTTATTCAATGGCGAGGGGGGTTAATCAAGCAGTGATGTATGATGAGGGAAAAGTTATTGAGCGCTATGGGCTAAAACCGACCCAATTCGTTGATTTTAAGGCGCTCAAAGGCGATCCATCGGATAATATCCCCGGCGTGCCGGGGATTGGTGAAAAGGGAGCGGCAAAATTAATTGCCGAATATGGAAATTTGGAAAATATTTACAAAAACCTGCCTGCCGGTAGGCAAGGTATAAAAAAATTACCGGAAAAATTGCAAATCTTATTGCAAGATAACAAAGAACAAGCATTTTTGAGCCAAAAATTATCAAAAATTGAGAGAAATTTAGATATCGATTTTAATCTTTCTGCCGCGCAAGTCCACGATTATGATTATGAAAAAGTGAAGAAACTATTTAATCGTTTAGGTTTTCGTTCTCTTATTAGTCGTTTGCCAGTTTCAAATCGCCCGGATAAGGATGCCGGCGTTGGTACGCCTCAGCAAAAATTGCTCTAAAAACAGCAGCCCCCGGGCGAACCCGGGGGCGATGAGATCGCGCGATTGTCTACGCGCGTTTTGGGTTGAGAATAACGAAGCCGAAATCGCCGGAGACGATCGGCTGGCCGCCATAGCTTGCAGCAGCATGGACCAGACCGCGCTTCTCGGTCCAGGCGACTTCCGTGTGCAAATCCAGCGTGCCTCTGGGCGCAGTGCCATGGAAGACAGTACCTCGTAGGTAGGTGACGATGAAGAGAGCGTTCGCCAGGCTTGCGTCGCTGCAGCTTGCCTGGACCGCGTTCTGACCGAGGGCCTCGAGCACTAGCGTGAACGGGATGGCTTCTAGATGGTCCAGCGGGAGAATCTCGTCGCCTTGGTAGTTGAAGACCCCCCTGATCGATCCCTGCGCCACCTTGATGTCGATCTGTTCCATCGGTAGTGGTAGGATGATCTCTGGCGGTTCCTCGGCGTTCATGGCAAAGGTGAAAATCGCCGAGGCGCGCTCTTTGCCATGAGCATTGACCGTGCAAGTAGCAACGCCACCGATGCCGTCTTGGAAGACGTTGGCCTGGATTTCGACCCCTCCCGGTTTGGTCAGGTTGAAAAACCTTACCAGTGGGATCCCCGTCAGTACCGGAAAGAGCTTTCCTCCAGTTGCCTCCGCGCAGAAGGCTTTGATGGCTTGGAACATCAGGGAGAGTTTCTTCACCCCCGGAAGCAAAGGTTTGCCCGGGAAGTGGTGGGCAAAGTCCAGATGGGCGTAGGGAGGGAAGTCGAGTTGTCCAGTAACGGTGTTGTCGCGAATCCAGGCCCGCGAAACTAGCTTGAAATGGTCGCCGTACCGCGGTAGCTGCACTTCGATTGCTTGCATTACCCCACCCCTTGTGCGTCTTGCTACACAAATCCTAACATATGGTATTATACTTTTGCAATGATATTATTTTTTTACGGCGAAGATACTTATCGCCTCAATCAAAAACTAAAAGCACTTAAGGAAAAATTCATTTCCGCTTCTTTGGGTGATACTAACCTTTCGATTGTTGACGGGGAAACGGCAACTTTCGATGAAATTGTGCGGCAGATTTTAGCGATGCCTTTTTTAAACAAAAAAAGGCTGGTCATTATCAAAAATTTATTATCCGAAGGGAAAAAGGAAGTCATCGATAAAATGACGGATTTTTTATTGAAAACTCCTGAAGCAACTGTAGTTGTCTTCGTCGAAGAAGGAGTACCCGACCGACGAACATCATTGTTCAAAAAACTTAATCGACCAAAACAAGCTCAAGAATTTAAGCTTTTGGAGGGGGAGGCATTGCGGCGGCACGTGAGATTAGAAGTTCAAAATCAGGGCGCGGAAATAGAAAGCGTCGCCTTGGGCAAATTAATCGATTATGTTGGCAATGACCTCTGGCGGATGAAAAATGAAATCAAAAAGCTTGCAGCTTATAGCAAACGGCTAACAGTTGAAAATATCGAACTTTTGGTTCAGCCGCAAATCCAATCCAATATTTTTGATCTAATGGATGCGATTGCTGACCGCAATTTAACAAAATCAATGAAAGAACTTTACCAATTGTTTGACGATAGCAAGGCAGAACAATACATTCTTTCGATGATTGTTTTGGAATATCGCAATTTACTGATCGCCAAAGATTTAAACCAGCGCGCGGGCAATAAATTGAATAAATGGATGCTGGCCAAAAAAGCGGCAATGCATCCATTTGTTGCCCAAAAGACACTTGCCCTCGCATCAAAATATGAGTTAGAAGATTTAAAAAAGGTCTATGGCGTGCTCTTAAACTTTGATCATAAAATAAAAACTGGTAGAATAGAACCGAAGGTAGCTTTAGAGCTATTAATATTTAAGTTAACAAAGACAGGGAAGAATTAAAAGGCCAAAGTCAGAGCTGCTAGTAAGGCCAATGGTTAAGGGCAAACGGACTAACCTCCGACTCAAACTATAGACTATACCAGTTTCTCAAACCTTTGCCCTGCATTATCAAAAGGAGGCCCATCCTACGCTCTTACTGAAAAACCTACTGCGTAGTGTACTTTCAGTGCGAGCTTCGGAGGGTAAAGGCATGACAAGCTGGGAAATTATTAAGGCATTACTCAAACAGGCCAGTTTTTATCGCACTAAGCTAATTCTTTTTATTGCGATTGGTGTAATGGCAATCGTGGTATATTTTCTCTGGCAAAATTATCACACTGAAGCTCAAGGTAGATATTATGGTCCGACTGCTGAAGTTTTTCCGACAGTAGCAGAATCAGAAATTACGATAGAAAAAAATGGCACAATTTTGATTGATGGGGAAAAGCAAAATCGGGCATTTAAATTTTATGAAAATTATGACGAGCTAAGAGTTTTAGTATTTGACAATCCGACAGAATTCATTTCCTATTTTAAAGCCACAGTTCATTTGCCAGAGCCGGCCAAAGAAAGCGATATTCGCCAAATTACTTATGCTGTCCATGGGGTTGGCGACACTTTAAACTACATGCCCGATAGTAAGACCTTAGTTTATGAGGTCTATAATATCTCGCCTGGCGCAACTTTGACCATTGTGGCGCAAATACCAAAAGGTTTAGTTACGCCAACATTCGCTAAAAGGATTCAAATAACGATCTCCCATATAACTGTCGAAGGATGGCTTTACATTGCGATTATTCTGCCCGGGATTACGATTCTCTTTATGGGCTTTATGATTTACCAACGCCGCGTTGTCGGACTTTTTATGGTTAAAAAACCAATTAGCGTTCTGCCAGCGCCAGTGGCGCCAGCTGTCTCGGGGGTGGTCATTGATGGAACAGTTGGCGCCCGAGAAATTGCCGCGACCCTAATCGATCTAGCAGAGCGCGGTTATATTTTTATCATTAACCAAGGAAAACAATTCTTTTTTGCCAAAAGAAAGCTCGGCAGTCTCGAAGCAGCCCAAGGCTTGTCAATGTTTGAAAAAGCACTCTTGTCAAAAATTTTCATGCCCACATCTTATAA
>Ga0315277_10001742_pt1 | contig 31085 bp, 22 predicted proteins | sample YL17G05_15_MG_FD_203695 | JGI IMG/M metagenome (GOLD analysis project Ga0315277, IMG submission 203695) | Sediment microbial communities from Yellowstone Lake, YNP, Wyoming, USA - YL17G05_15 | ecosystem: Environmental > Aquatic > Freshwater > Lake > Sediment | place: USA: Wyoming | collected...
GCGAATGCACAACCTAATTGAGGGCGTGCTTCAGTATTCAAGGGTCACGCACGACGAAGGGCAGCGCGCTTCGGTGAATCTCAACGAGCTTGTTCCGCAAGTCATCGATTCGATAGCCCCGCCGGACAACGTCTCGATCAGAATTGCCGGCGAGCTGCCCACAATCACGTTTGAGCCGACCCGCATCGCACAGGTCTTCCAGAACCTTCTGGGCAATGCGGTCAAGTATATGGATAAGCCACAGGGGCGGATAACCGTAGGGTGCGCCGAAGAGGACGACTGCTGGAAATTCAGCGTCTGCGACAACGGCCCCGGCATCGACGAAAAACACTTCGAGAGGATATTCCAAATCTTCCAGACCCTCAATTCGAGGGACGAATTGGAGAGCACCGGCGTTGGCCTTACCATAGCCAAGAAAATCGTGGAAATGTACGGAGGCAAAATCTGGGTTGAGTCTAAATTAGGCGAAGGAAGCACCTTTTACTTCACCATCCCTATCGAACAAAAGGAGCTTACAAATGCAAAAGCACAAGCCTGTACTGCTCATTGAAGACGATGACATCGACGCAATGACCGTTGAACGCTCTCTGCGAGACCTTGGAATCACCAACCAACTGATTCGCCTCAACGACGGCGAGCAGGCGATAGACTACCTCAGACGCGGCGGTAACCGCCCTCCCTGCCTGATCCTCCTCGATTTGAATATGCCTAAAATGAACGGCATCGAATTCCTGAAGGTAGTCAAAGCCGATGATACCCTCAGAATGATTCCTGTAGTGGTCCTTACCACCTCACACGAGCAGCGAGACATCGTGGAAAGCTTCGAGCTGAGCGCCGCAGGCTATATGGTCAAGTCCGCCGACTATGCCGAATTCGCCCGGATAATTCGTATGATTGACAAGTACTGGACGCTGAGTGAAACGCCGGGGCAGGTAGTTATGAGTTGATCATCATTTGACGCTCAGGCGATAGTAATGTCTCTTATGCAAAATATGGCGATTAGGCACAAGCTCATTGCGATTACTATGCTCACATGCGTCGCCTCGCTGACGCTCGCCGGAGCGGCGTTCATCGCGTGGGAGTGGCGAAGCCTCCGCGCACACATGTTAACAGATCTGTCGGTACACGCGGAGATGGTAGCCGAGAACTGCAGAGCCTCAGTCGCTTTCGATGATGCCGAAGACGCAAAGCGGGTACTCGAAGATTTTCACGTAGAGCCCTCCATCCTCTTCGCCGGAATCTACACCAAAGACGGCAAGGAATTCGCATCTTACTACAAGGGACACACCGATCTAAGCGCCGAGCCGCCACATACCAACACGGATCGACACAATCTTGCGGATAGCCACTTCACGGTCTCCAAAAGCATCCTGCTCGATGGTAAGCTCATCGGTACGGTCCGTATGTGCGTGGATCCGGCGCCGATACGTAAAATGCTGATGCGCAGCATCAGGATAACCGCCGCCGTCCTGCTTCTTGCGGTCTTGATCGCCTACTTGGTCTCATCAAGGCTTCAGAAGGTCATCTCACAGCCGATACTCAACCTAGCCGATGTCGCAAAAAAAGTCTCCGAAGAGGAAGACTACTCCGCCCGCGGCGTCAAACGCGGCAACGACGAGGTCGGCCTGCTCATAGATGCATTCAATAAAATGCTCGAACAAATTCAGAAGCGGGATTGGGAGCTGGTCCAAGCCAAGACCCAATTGGAAACGAGGGTCCGCCAGCGAACAAGCGAACTATCCTCCGCCAACGCCAGGCTCGAAGACGAAATCAAAATACGCAAGGAAATACAGGCAAAACAGCACCAAATACTCGCTAAACTCCAGAGCGCAAATAAGGACCTCGGCGACTTCGCATACATAGTATCGCACGATTTGAAGGCGCCGCTCCGCGGCATCAAAACCATCACGGAATGGATAAAAGCAGATTATGCCCCCAAGATCGATGAGCAAGGCAGAGAGCAAATGAACCTTCTCTCGAATCGAGTCGATAGGATGCACAACCTCATCGAGGGAATCCTCCAGTATTCCCGCGTCGGGCGGGTCAAAGAGGATTTGGCCGTGGTGGACCTCAACGAGGCTGTCGCTGAAGTCGTTGATCTGATCGCTCCGCCCGCCAACATCTCCATCGCCATTGATAATGAGCTGCCCACGATAACCTGCGAGCCGACGCGAATAAGGCAGGTATTCCAGAACCTTCTGAGCAACGCAGTCAAGTATATGGATAAACCCCTGGGCAAAATAACGGTCGGATGCGTCGAAGAAGACGGCTGTTGGAGATTCAGCGTCGCCGACAACGGCCCCGGCATCGAAGAGAGATACTTCGAGAAAATCTTCCAAATGTTTCAAACGCTCTCTTCGAGAGACGAGTTTGAAAGCACCGGAGTCGGACTCACCGTAGTGAAGAAAATCGTGGAAATGTACGGCGGAAAAACCTGGGTCGAATCCGTCCCGGGCGAGGGAAGCACATTTCTGTTCACATTACCAAAACAAGAAACGGAGGTTATAGATGCACAGCAGCAAACCTATACTGCTTGTTGAAGACGACAATATCGATGCGATGACCGTGCGGCGGGCGATGAAAGAGCTCAACGTCGCCAATGAGCTGGTCCGCACGTGCAACGGCGAAGAGGCCCTGCATTACCTTGGAAGCAGCAGCAAGGAGAAGCCCTGTCTCGTCCTTCTGGATTTGAATATGCCCAAGATGAACGGCCTCGAATTGCTCAAGATAGTCAAGGCCGATGACGACCTCGCCGCCATACCCGTAATTGTCCTGACCACGTCGGGCGAACAATGCGATATCATGGAAAGCTTCAAGTTCAGCGTCGCAGGATATATGATCAAGTCCGTCGATTATGCCGAGTTCAAAGAGACCATGCGCGTTATCAATGAGTACTGGACCCTCAGCGAAATGCCGGACAAACCGGGTATTGACAGTGAATTCGATACAAGTATTCCAACTTTAAGACAATGACACGGAGACCGCCGATGCGGAACGAACAGCCAATATTGCTTATCGAAGACGACCGCGTCGATGCGATGACCGTGAAGCGCGCCCTCAGGGACCTCGGCGCCGCAAACCAGGTCATTCACACAACAAACGGCGAACAGGCCCTCGAATACCTCAGAAACGAAGATAATCAACCGCCCTGTGCCATTCTTATGGACCTCAATACGCCCCGGATGACCGGCAGGGAATTCCTGCGCATCATAAGGGCCGAGGAGTCGTTCAAGAGTATCCCGGTAGTGGTGATGAGCACGTCCAATGAGCCAACAGAGGTGGATGAGATTTCCCGACTCGGGGCATGCTGGTATATTGTCAAGTCCGTTGACTACGGCCAATTCGTCCAAGAGCTCCGCGCCGTCGAGCAACTATGGAATCCAGCCGAATTGGCCGCCCCTGCGCCGAACCGCACCTCACCAGACCCTATGACGTAGCCGTGCGAAATCGCCTCGTGGCACGCCCATCCTATAGCAATCCTCAGTCATACACCTTATCCTTCTAAGCGGGATACGATGTTCCTTGGCCATCCCACTGGCCATCCCGCCATCCCACATTTCGACCCGATTTTCCTTGACACGCGGGCCGACGGACGTGTATATTATGTGGCGTTCGTAAAATGGCAAGGGATGACGCTAGAGCCTTGTGTACGGCCTTGTTGCGCAAGAGCCGCCTGTCGGGGCGGCGGCGAAACAGGGTTTGAGATAGATAGTTCCGGACAACTCGTAGGTAAATGTTGGAGGTTAGGTTATGAAAAAGTCATTTCTTTCAACAAGGAAAAGGAGTCTTATTCTGGTTCTGGCCGCCGGCGTCATTTTGGCGTCCGTGCTGAGCAGCCTGCTGCTGGCTTCGAACATGGGCTTCAAGCTAAACTATGGCACAGTCAACGCCATAAACCGATTGCTCAGAGGCAGCGGTCTAAGCATAGCCGCGGAAACGACCGACGAAGGGGCGGCGGTTCTGGCTGTGACCATTGATGACGAGGGCCAATCCACCCAAAACAGCAACATGGGCTTCAAGCTAAACGTAAAGGCCGTGCCTGTTGAGGGTGTGCCCATCGAGCTGGATGAGGGCCTTGAGGTCGCGCCGCCAAGCGCGATTGAAGGCCCGTATATGATACAGCAGACGCCTTAGCAATGTGCATCTGAGACTATGGCAATAATGGAGGCCGAAAATGGGCATTCTATGGGAAGTCGTGCAGACCGGTTTGATGTACGGCCAGAAACGCAAATCGGATTCGGTCGAGGACCGGGTCGAGTATTTGGAAGGCCAGGTTGCCGCTACGCAGCGCACCCTGCGGGAGCTGGTGAAGAAACTCGAGGAGATTCTCCAACGCGATATGGACGGGAACGGCACGATCGGTTAGCCCGGGTCTCTCATTAACCGCCGTAATCGCCGAGAAAAAGGAAATTGCACGTGCCCGTAGGAGGCGAGTAGCGCCACCGGCTCGGGTACCGGAGTGTGCCGGGCGGGCCATTCACGGTTTTTCAGTTGACCTTCGTTGCCTGCACCTTGGCGACGAGTTCGTGGACCTTATCGACGACGAGCTTTTCCACCGAGGGCGCAAAAGGTCCCGGCAGGGGTGTATAAACCATCATATCACCGGCCTCATAGCCGCCTTCCTGCAAAACTCGCAACGAAGGGACGTAGCCAAAGACATCGTTACAGTAGGCCGCCACCCAGATGGGACCGCCCGCCTGCCCGTCGGGGCCAGCCAGCTCGGCCTTTAATCGCAGCGAATAATCGACCACCACTTCCCCCGCCAGGGCAACCATGGTCAAGTCGTCGCCGAACCGGATAACCTGGACGAGATACGGATAAGTTGTATCAATTTTGCCCGTTTGCTCCAGCTCCTTCAGCAGCGTCTCGGCGTGGCGGCGCTCGTATTTATTGGCGGATTTGGCCTGCTCTTTGAGCTGTTCGGGGCTGGGCGGCTCGGCGAATTCGAGCGTTACGGTATCGAGGGCTGCCCGAATCGGCCCGGCGACCGGCCGTGCTTGCGGGGCCAATGCCGCCTCGACGGCGTTGGCCAGCGCCCGGCCATGCTCCCTGCAATAATCGAGCGTGCGGGGGCCGCGGCGAGGGTACGGATTCTGGTCGCCGCCGCAGCCGGCTATAAACAAGGCGGCGGCGCCGGGGTGCTCCTGCTCTATGTACTCCTGGGCGAAGCCGGCGTAGTCGCCGCAGAACTCATAGAAGTCCAGCGTTGTGCAGTGGCAGGCATACCCGAACAGGACGGCCCGCAGATTTCCGTCGGGGCCCTCGATGCGCAGAACAGGGACATCGTGGTCAACGGGGCCGTCGGGGTTGGGCTGGATCTGATAACCCTTCTCGACCTTCGCCCTGCGGTTCATCGCAAAACCCGCCCGCGCGTGCGAATATGATAGGCGCGCAGGAGCCAAGTTTTCTATTGCTTGGCCGACCAATTGCACGAGCTTTTCCTGAAGATTATCTGCGTACTTCTCGCTCTGCTGAAATTGCTCCTGCGATAAGCCATAGAAGTCATCGCCATAGACGGAATACTCCCCCTCTCGGACAGCGGGCCCGCAATGCGTGTGTGACGCGCTTAGGAGCAGGCGCTCCGGCGGCAATTTGTAGAGCCTGGTTACTTCCTTCTCGATCCAATCGCGCATTGCCTTTGATATGCCGAGCAAGTCAAACGTTACTATTACGATTCTTTCGCCCCGGGCGTCTTCGAGGGCCAGGGCCTTGGCGCGGAGGTCGTGGACCTTTCCCTCCGAGGGCTTGGTTCTCGCTGCGTACCCGGCCATCCACATGGGCTGATCGGGAGTAATAACGGTCGAGGCGAGTCCTGCCTTGAATTCTTCCTGACGGTCTTCGGCCATAGCGCGGGGCAGGTGAGCGGCATTTAGAAACATCAAGCCGGTTACGGCGACCAAGAATAAAGCCCGCGTGAGGCTGGAAATGGGGCGGCTTGTGCGGCGAAGATTGTGGGGCTTCTGATTCATTTTAGTGCTCCTCGAGTTGGCGTTACTTGCTCTTGAAAGGTCCCGGGATGCTGATTAGGTCGGTTCGCGTGCGGCCGTTTTCCGTGATCCTTGCGAGGGTATATACCGTTCCATCTTTTCCGACGGCGATCGAATTGACGTAGGCGGGTCTCTGGCCGTCGGCGTAGAAGATTGGGCCGTGGTCGGTGTACTTCCCTGTTGGAATGTGGTAGGTAATCAGGTGGAGGTTTTCGGTGCCTTTGGATTCGCCCATAGCGGTTGTACTCTTGCCCCGGACTCTCTTGCCGTCTATATAGACGGGTCCTCCGGTGAGATAATGGATGGTCTGGCCGTCGGGGCCGAGTGTGAAGCCGAGATAGCCGTAGCTGAACTGATCGTACATTCCGCTGAGCTTGGAGGGCATAGAGGTAATGCGCTCCAGGACGGATATGCGCGGAATACCGGGATCGAAGCGGAAGAGATAGCCGGAGTTGCCGTGGACGCCGTAAACGGCCTTTTCGGATTTGCACCAGACTACCTGCCGCCAGTTATACGCCATGTGGCCGGGCGAGGTCGGATCGTACAGGCCGAAATAATCCTTCTTCATATCCTCGTCTTTAATGGTCTCGATGGAGTCGGAGTCGTGTATGTAGCGGAGGATTTCGCCGTCGCCCGTGGTGAAATAGGCTGAACCGTCTCGCGGATCGACTACGATTGAGCGGCAGAGCGTTCGGTAGTTCTCGCCCTTTCCGTTCTCACCCTCTCTGGAGATTGGCCCAAGGTCCTTGAGGTCGTTGGCGGCGAGGTCATACCGTAGGAAACGCCCGCTGGGCCAGGTGATTCCGTAGAGTCGGCCTCTTGCCGTATCCATATTCATTGTGAGGATGCCTTCGCCTCGCGGCGCTTTTGCCAGGTCTTGGAATTTCCCGGTTTTCATATCGAAGGCGAGGAAGTGGCCGCCGGGATACAGCTTGTAGCCTTCGGGCGGGACGCCGATCTTCTCCATCCCATCTATAATGCTGTAGTAACCGACGTGGGTTGCGAAGTAGAGCTTGCCGTCACGTTCGACGAAATTTACGTGGGACTTGCCCTGCGCGATCGTCTTTGCTCCCTTTTCGCCGCACGCCTCTGTAAGGTCTCCGAGGTGTTTGATTTTGCCCGTGGCGGGGTCGTAGCAGTACATCTGTGCGCCGATCTCGAACGATTCCGATGACAGGACATAGTAAATCCTGCCGTCGCCGGCGACGGACATTCCGTTATAGGTGTCGTGGGCCAGATCGAAGCCGGAGTTGTACGTGCGGGCAATCAGCTTGTCCGACGAGGCAGAATGGCTCGAATCCCCAGCGGAGCCCGCGCCGCAGCCGGCCAGAAAGAGACTGATAGAAAGCAGGCACGCACAAGATTTGTCTTTGACGATAGTGTTTCTCATTGTTAGGCCTCCTATGCTGTTAGAGACTATGCAATACAAATCTATTGGTGAATGATAACATCTTGCCGCATAGTATTCTATCTGATAGTCTGAAATCCGAAATTGACTGAAAGCGCGTGTGAGAAGCGTTTTTCTCGTGGCATGGGCATCCCCGCAAGGGGCCCGTGGGGCTTGCCCATGCGTCGCAGGGCCATCTGGGCCCTGTAATTGGTCATTCTTCTATGAGTGGCCTTCACCGAGAAACGCACGGCCAAGATGGCCGTGCCACTTCTGACACATGCCCAAAGGAGTAGTTGGGGTTAATGAAGTAAGGGCCGGGCTATGGTGCGAGATTTTGTTTTGTCGGCGTTATGCGTTTGCCTGTTGGTCAACTGCTCCTGCGTCGAGTCGGAGCGGCCGAAAGCAAGAGACGGCTCAGAAGAGGCCAGAGTAAGGCTGGTGACGCTGGATCCCGGGCATTATCACGCAGCCCTTGTTCAGAAGAGCATGTACGAGCAGGTGGATGGCGCAGTCCACGTTTATGCGCCCGAGGGGCCCGATGTGCAGAATCACCTTACGTACATTGACCGGTTCAACAGTCGGGCGGAGGACCCGACGAGCTGGGTGGAAAAGGTTTATACAGGAGACGACTATCTGGAGAGGATGCTGGCTGAGAGTAGCGGCAACGTCGTTGTCATATCGGGCAACAACCGGAAGAAGGCCGAGTATATCAAGGCGGCGGTCGATGCCGGTTTCAATGTCTTCTGCGATAAGCCGATGTGCATTGAGACGGCCGACTTCAAGGTTTTAGAAGATGCGTTTGCGCGTGCGGAGAGGAACGGCGTCCTTGTGTATGACATTATGACGGAGCGCTTCAACATCTTCCATGTCGTGCAGAAGATGCTGGTGCTCGACAAGGATGTTTTTGGAGAGCTGCAAAAAGGCTCAGCAGCTGAGCCGGCGGTCGTCAAGGAGAGCCTGCATCATTTCTTCAAGCACGTCTCCGGGGCACCTATAAGACGGCCAACGTGGTATTTCGATACCGCTCAGCAGGGCGAAGGCCTGGTCGATGTTACGACGCACCTGATTGACCTGGTGATGTGGACGTGCTTTCCGGAGCAGGCGATAGACTACAGAAAAGATGTTGCGATGAAGCAGGCCCGGCGTTGGCCGACTATGATTACGCGGCAGCAGTATGAAAAGGCGACAGGTGCGACGGACTTCCCGGATTACCTCAAGGGTAAGCTGGATAGCGAAGGAGTTCTGCCTTGTTACGCCAACGGCGAGATGATTTATGCGTTGAAGGGCGTCTATGTGAAGTTGTCGGTGTCGTGGGATTTCGAGGCGCCGAAAGGGGCGGGGGATACGCAGTATTCGTTGTTCGCCGGGACCAAGGCCAGAGTGCTGCTGAAGCAGGGGGCGGAACAAGGCTACCAGCCGCAGTTCTACGTTGAGCCTGCCGACGGCGTGAGCCTGGAGCAATTGCACGCGGCCTTGAAGAAAGCAATTGCCCGGGCGCAGGGCACATATCCCGGCTTGACGCTTGAGCGGGGAGAAAATTGCTGGCAAGTAATGATACCGCAGGAGCTTCAAGCCGGGCACGAGGCGCACTTCCAGGAGGTTACTGAGAAGTTTCTGCAATACTTGGCCGAAGGCAAGCTGCCCCCCTGGGAGACGCCCAACATGATAGCGAAGTATTATATCACCACCGCGGCGCTGGAGCTGGCCCGGCAGTGAACAAGGTAATGAAATACGAAACGTCTGACGATTTGAACAGGTGGATTTATGTCTTCACAACGTCAATCAGAAAGTTGCGCCCCAACTAACTGTCAAACCAGCATTTTGCCGCCGGGATACAATTGCCCGACGCGCCGCGACGTGATCAAGGCGATTCTGGCCTCGGCCGGGGCGGCGGCGCTTTCCACCGAGGTCCGGGCCGAAGAGGAGAAGCGCAAGGGCGATCCGCGAAAAGGTTCGCCCAAACGCTACGATATGAAGAAGTCCATCAATCAATGGGCCTTTCCTTATCCGCAACAGATGAATTTGAAAGAATGCCTCCAGTTAGCCAGAGATGCGGGGTTTGACGGCATCGAATTGAACTACGATCTGGAGAACGACCTATCACCCAAATCAAGAACGAAAGACTATCAGGAGATCCGGCGGCTGGCGGACAAGATCGGCATCCAGATCAGCGGGCTTTGCTCCTTTTTGTTCTGGCCTTATCCATTGAGCAGCAACGATCCGGCCAAGCGCGCCAGAGGCATGGAGCTGGCGGGCAGAATCGCCGAGGCCGCTCACGATCTCGGGGTGGAAAACGTGCTGTTAGTGCCGGGTGCGGTCGATATTCCCTGGCGAGACGATTACGAGCCGGTTCCCAACGACGTCTGCGACCGCCGCGCCCGTGAGGCCGTCGCCAAGCTGGCCCGTCAGGCCGAGAAGCTGAAGGTCTGCCTGAATATCGAAAATATATTCTTCAACGGGTATCTTATGACTCCTGATGAAATAAACGACTTTGTCGATTCGTTTCAAAGCGAATATGTGAAGATTCATTTCGATACCGGCAACATCTCCATATTTCAGCATCCGGAGCACTGGGTGCGCCTGATGGGGCGGCGCATTAAGAACACCCACTTCAAGGAATTCTCCAAGAAGAGCACCGATTATTCGCTGGAAACGTTTCGTCCGCTTCTTGACGGCACAACGAATTGGCCTGCCGTAACCGAAGAGCTTGACAAAATCGGGTATCGAGGGTATGTCACCTTCGAGTATTTCCATCCCTACCGGTACTATCCGGAGGCCCTCATCTACCAGACTTCGGACTCGCTGGACCGCATTCTGGGGCGGACTTCATAGTCAGGCCGTGCTCTTGGAAAGGCATATTGTGATAGCCGGGGCAGGTAAATATAAAGTGGATTTTCAAAGGACAAGTCGTCGTGAGTTTCTCGGTCTTGCAGTCGGCTCGGCTGTGGCTGGCATTGCGCCGGCATTACTCCGAGGCGAAGGGAATCCATTCCGGCTGAATTATATTGTTGCGCCGAGCATGTACGGGCGACTGCCGCTTGCCGACGTCCTTGCGGAGGTTGAAAAGACCGGCGCAGAGCACATCGACATCTGGCCGACTGCGACGAGATTTATACGGTCAATGAAATCAACCGCCCGGTCAAGTGGAACGGCAGCAGTGCGATCTGCAAGCTCGCCGGTAGTCCGCCTGCGTTTCGTAATGCGCGACTCAGATCTATACGCATTTCAGTTCAGAAAATCCGCGAGCAAATAACCGCTCGATTGTGTTGACTGCAAATATCGTTTTTATGGAGGCATGTTATGTTGTGTAGAAGGGCAGTATTGATTGGTTTGACCGTTGCGATGATCTTGGTTTTAGGCTCTTGTGCGGGTGGGCCGAAGGGGCCTTTGGCCAGCCATCCGGCAACCAAAGGCTGGCAGGGCGTGATTGCAGATGATTTGTCGAATTGCGTGTTCAGCCCGGGCAGTTGGGCCATAGAGGATGGGGCGCTAACGCGCAAGGGCGGCGGAAGTATCTGGACTAAGGCGCGGTACGAGGATTTTATCCTCGATTTGGAATTCAAGGTGGATAAGGAGACCAATAGCGGCGTCTTTTTCCGCACCGCCGACATCAACGACCCCGTGCAGACGGGGATCGAAGTGCAGATATACGACTCGCACGGCACGGAAAAAGCGACGAAGTACGACTGCGGGGCGATTTACGATATCCAGGCGCCAAGCGCCAATTCCGTCAAGCCGGCGGGCGAGTGGAACCGGATGACGATTATGGCCAAAGGCTCGAACATCAGCGTCGTGATGAACGACCGGCAGGTAATCAACATTGATCTCGATAACTGGACCGAGCCGCACAAGAACCCCGACGGGACGAAGAATAAATTCAACACCGCGTACAAGGATTCCGCCAGGGTCGGGGCGTTCGGATTCCAGGACCACGGCAAGCCTGTCTGGTACCGTAATATTCGGGTGAAGAAGCTTTAGGGGCCCCTAAGGAGCCGCCGAGGTATTCACGCTGGACGGCTGGCAACCTCAAGGCCGAGAGCCTAAGACGTAGCCACGCGAAAGTTTAGAGCAACTCGGGGCAGATCGGCTTTAGGTCCAGGTCGTCGCCGGTTTGAATTTGCAGTTCGAGGAGTTTGGCGAAGAGCTTTTTCCTTTTCTCTTGGTACTTGCGCTTCTCGGCCAGGTTCGTCATTTCCTGCGGGTCTTTTTTGAGGTTGAAGAGGAAGACCTTTTTGACCTTGGGGAAGAGCAGGAGCTTGTAGCCACCCTGCGTGACCATCCGTGCGACGGCCAAGTAGCCGCCGTAAATGGCGTCGTAGGGCGGCCCGGCCCTGCCCCTTATCAGGGGCATAAGGCTGTGGAACTGGACGTAGTCGGGCTTTGCGACGCCGGCAAGCTCGAGCGTCGAGGGCATGATGTCCTGGAGATAGACGGGCGTATCGATCTTCTTGTTCTTCTTTATGCCGGGGCCTGCGACTATCAGGGGAACGCGGATGCTGTGGTCGTAGAGGTTCTGCTTGCCCATAAGGCCGTGATGGCCGACGGCCAGCCCGTTGTCGGCGCTGAAGAATATGTAGGTATCGCCAGCCTTGCCTGATTCTTCGAGGGCATCGAGGATTCGACCGATTTGGGCGTCCGTATGCGTGATTATCGCATAGTATTCCCGGCGGTTGACCTTGACCGCGTACGGCGTTCGCGGAAAGGGGGCCAGGCTCTCATCCCGCTGCGTTACTCCGCACCCTATAGCGTCCTTATCCGGATGCTCGGGCACGAAATTCTCCGGGACCTTGATTTTCTCCAACGGGTACTTATCGACGTATTCCTTGGGCGACTGCCTCGGATCGTGCGGCGCGTTGAGGGCGAGGTACATAAAGAACGGCTTATCGCTCTTAGCGACCTGGCCGATTAAGCCGATGGCGTCGTCGGCGAAGACCTCGCTGTAGTGCCTGCCGCCCTCCCAGTAGCCGCCGAACTTCTTATCGTACGGACTCCAGGGGTCCGGCCGGCCCTCGATTGGGCGGTTGTAACCCTCATTAGTCTGGTTGGGCATTCCGCCGCGGATATTCGCGGTGTGATCGAAAATGGCCGATGCGTCGGCCTTGACGTGCCATTTACCCGTCATGTAAGTATCGTATCCCGCCTCGTGGATAAGCTGCGACCAGTATTTTTCACCCTGGGTGAACCGCTTGTCAACCTTGCTATCGACCTTCTGAGCATGCCAGAGAAAGAGGCCCGTATGGAGCATCGTCCTGCTGGCGATGCAGACCGCCCCGGTCCAAGAACCCTGGTTGTAAGCGTGCGTGAAGGCGACGCCGTTTTTGACGAGCCTATCGAGATTCGGCGTCTCGATCTCGTCGTTGCCGAGCGTGCAGATGCCGTCGAACGTAAGGTCGTCGGCAAAGATGAACAGAATGTTGGGCCACTTGACGTTACCCGCACCGGCAGTAAGCCTGCCGGGCAACGCCAGCAACGCCGCCCCCGCCCCCATCGCCTTCAAAAACCCACGCCTATCCATAGACATAAACCTCTAATCATCAAATCAGAAGCGATTTAGCCCGAATTTCTCACCGCCGGGCACATACAATTTCGTTTCGGAATTATATCCTTGGCAGATCCAAACTGGATTTCATTTCTTGGCGAGCGTTTTCTTCTTAGATTTGCACCGGTTTTTAGGGAGGGTTGATAGCCTGACTTTCAACATAGAGTCAATTGGCGACTTGTTTTTATCTGGGCCACCTGTTTTCTCAACTATCATTGGGTCGTTTCTCAAACACTCTCCAGTTTGAGGTAATTCGCTTTCATTGTTTTTCTGTGCAGGCAAATAGATTTGAAGGAATGGTCGGAAGTTTTTTTGCCTCCATGATGGTTTTTGCCATATTGAAACAATCCTCGTCGTCCGTATAGAATACGCGCGCTCCGTGATTACGGGCGCTCGCAATTATCAGCGAATCTGCCCTGAGACATACTCGCGCGTTATCTTTCTTCATTTGGCGACCACTCTTTCCGGCAAGCCATAATTCAGCCGCTAAAGCGGCATCTCTCGCATCAAATGGTGCTATCAAAAACCTATTGCGCATGCGAGCTATCACGTCCTCACGTTCTTTTCGGGTTTTGAAGGGGATTACAAATTCAGCAATAACAACTGATGGGATGATAATCTGGGCTTCTTCTTCTTCAAGCTGTGCGAACAGATACTTTGCGTGCTCCACTTTATCGGCTTGGCCTTTTTTGCGTATGCCCCAGACAAGAGTCATAGAATCTAAGGACACAATAAGCTGTTGAGATTGTTTAGTCACTTGCCGCGCATGTCCGCAATCAAATGTTCGGGGTTATCGACATCATCCCATGCTTTTCCACCAGCTTCATATATTTCCTCTAGAGTCTTGAGTATAGAACCCGTCTTCGATGGCTCAAAATCTGTCACACAAATATGCTTTACCCGCCATTCCTTACGGAACCAAGTTACAATGCCCGATACGAGAACGTTTTCATAGATGTGTTGACCTAGTTGTCGAACCAAATCTTCTGTCTTGACTGTACAGTAGACCATTCTTTGGGGCTGACTTGGCAAACGTAAACCACACCGCTGGTCAGTAGCACCCCCTACCCGCTCTAGATACCCATAGACGGAGCTTTCGCCTATTACAAAAGCTGTCGCTGCCAGCATAGCATACGACTCTGCATCAACAGTTGCAAACACTTGTCCGTCTTTTCCGGGTTGCTTAAACTCAATCGCACACGCAAGTGATCTAGCTAGACTACTTAGTTCTTCAATTGGTGACAGCAAGTCAAGATTCCATTCCTCGCTGTCAGGATTCTTGAGGGCTTGGCCCGCTTTACTAAGAGTCTGAATTGTCCGCTCCGGATTATTAGCTGAAACACTATATCCGGCTGACCTATATACAATCCCAATCAGATGAAGGGGCGCAATTGACATCACGCTTTCTGCACTCTTGTCTTGTTCTTGCTCTTCTTGGGACTCTGCCTCATCTGTTGGTTCTATAAGTCTCTGAACAGCATTGAGCGCGCGCGCTAATGCCCGCATGGGGACACCCCAAGGCTTCATATCTTTGCCAACAAGCCTAATTTCAAAGTCCGGCTTTGGCCTGTGTCGGTTCGTCGGTATTACGCGATCCATATGAATGTCTCCGTAACTATCCTGGCAAAGGACTTAAAGGCTCACGATACAATAGCTTTTTTCCTTCAATCCTATTTAGCAGCCTGCAAACCAACACTCCATTGTTGTGCTTTCTCATATTATACCTAAAATCGACCTCACTCAAATACCAATGTAAATGTTTTTTTGCTGACGTGGCGAAAGATTCTCCTAACGCCGCGTTTCAGCAACCTAAAATAGCCCCTATAGTATTTGTATGCGCCGGTCCATTCACGTATCGGCCCAAGCTGTGATTCACGTTCTTGTGGTTAAATTCTCGCCTTAGAGGGCGATACGCCTTGAAATCGTCCGTCATGACCACAGTAGTATTATCGACATTCTCGCGCACAAACTCTTTAAGGTTTGTGCCGGTTAGTCTTTTTATCGGCTGGGGAAAACCAAAGGTGCCCCTTACATTTTTGGGATCTTAGGTAACACAATATATCTTCGTTCGACCGCCTGGCCGGAAGCCGTGGCTTTCTTCCATATCCAGTTTCCGTCCCGGTCGCTGCTTCCTGTTTACGTATCTCTAAAAATAAGTATATCACCACGCAGCCCAAAAAGCACGCGCCAAGTTCCGTTCCCATTTTTTCCATTGAAAATCCGGGTAAATCCTGATGCCCCGATACCCTGTTTCTTCCTTGTCCCTTTGCCCCTCCGGGCCCTTTTGCACCTATGCTCTTGTGCTCTTATGCTCTTTAACAATTCACTTGACATCAAACATCAAATATGATATAATACCCACCAAACTAATAGCGGACCGTCAATATGAAACCCATAGACCCAAATCAAATCGCCCATCACCCAGAGCCGCCCAAGGCCGGATCAGTAGTCAATATCAAAGTCGCAGACCCCAATCCATCGGGGATCCCGATCCTTTCGGGAATCAATCATCAATATCGAAAATCCCGGTCTTCGGGAATCAGTCCTGAGACCTGTTCTCCAGGTCCCCTCCACCCTGATAACCTGATCCCCTTCTGTCTCCTGTCTCCTGTCTCCTGTCTTCTGCTTTCTGCCTATGCCCCCCATCCCGCCCATCTTGCCGCCTGTGCCCTTCTGTCTTTTTTCTATTTCGTACCAATTCGTGTCAATTCGTGGTTCATTCCTTTCTTGGCGTCTTCGTGGCTACAACTCAATTATGCAAAACAAACCCAATTTCCTCAACCCCAGAATCAGCACAAATTCTTGTGCCACAAAGCCTTACAACAATATTCCGTCTAGAGCGATTCGAAAAAACAAACCCAAACGAACCCAATTCCATCGACGCAGTACGCAATACGCACAACGCAGTACGACATACAAACCCAATTTCTCGTGGCGCAGCCGGATTCGCAGCCCCCAAATATCGAAGATCCCGTTCTTCGGGAATCAATTGTCAATCATCAATAATCAATCGCAGCCGCCTCCTTTGCCCCTCAACAATGCTTGGCCTTACTTTAGGCACTTTAGTTCACTTTAGCCACTTTAGCTCACTTTCCCTCGGCTCTCCGATTGTCGGCAATAAATTCTTGACAGGGGCCAGCGATGCAAATATAGTAGTCGGTTCGTTAAGGGTGAAACCCATTAAGTTAGGCAGAAACGCCGTTTACAGCACAGAAAAAGGAGATTGTGAAATGTCAACAAAGGTTGGAATCAACGGGTTCGGCCGAATCGGCAGGGCCATAGCAAGGATTATTATGCAGAGGCAGGGCGAGCTTGAGCTGGTCGCGATCAACGACCTTTCGGACGCCAAGAGCTTGGCCCACCTGTTCAAGTACGATACGGTTATGGGCAAGTGGGAAGGGACGGTCAAGGCCGGCGACGGCGAGCTGGTGATTAACGGCAAGAGCGTCAAGGTCCTCGCCGTGAAGAATCCCGCAGAGCTGCCCTGGAAAGATATGGGGGTCAAGATCGTCGTGGAATCGACGGGCATCTTCCGCAGCGTCGAGTCGCCCAAGGGCGGTTACGGCGACCACATCAAGGCCGGGGCCAAGAAGGTCCTGCTGACCGTGCCGGCCAAGGACAAGATCGACGCGACCATTGTGATGGGCGTCAACGACGATAAGCTCACCGCGAATATCAAGTGCGTATCGAATGCAAGCTGCACGACCAACTGCCTGGCGCCGGTGGCCAAGGTGCTCAACGATGCCTTCGGCATCCAGCAGGGCTTTATGACGACCATCCACGCCTATACGAACGACCAGCGCGTCGCGGATATGATCCACAGCGACCTTCGCCGCGCCCGCGCCGCCGCGGCTAATATGATCCCGACGAGCACCGGGGCCGCCAAGGCAATCGGCGAGGTCATCCCGGCCCTGGCCGGCAAGCTCGACGGTATGGCGATTCGAGTGCCCGTCCCGGTGGGCAGCGTCGTCGATCTGGTTGTCAACGTCACGAAGGATGTTACCGTCGCCGCCGTAAATGCCGCCGTCAAGAAGGCCGCCGAGGGCCCGATGAAGGGTATCCTGGTCTATTGCGACGAGCCGATTGTCAGCAGCGACGTTATCAAGAACCCGGCTTCGAGCATCTTCGATTCGCTCTGCACAATGGTCATCGGCAAGACCGTTAAGGTCATAAGCTGGTACGACAATGAATGGGGATACTCGAACCGCAGCGTCGATATTATGGAAAAGATGGCGGGTAAATAATATGGCTAAGAAGACCGTTGCTGATATCGATGTTCGTAACAAGAAGGTCCTGATGCGATGCGATTTCAACGTCCCGCTGGACGAGGCCTGCAACATTACAAGCGACGACCGGATCGTTAAGGCCCTGCCGACAATCAAGCACATCCTGGAGGGCGGCGGCGCGCTCATTTTGATGAGCCACCTCGGTCGTCCGGAGGGCAAGCCGGACCCGAAATTCTCGCTGGCGCCGGTGGCCGCCAGATTGTCGCAACTGCTCGGCCAGGACGTCGTCTTTGCCAAGGACTGCGTCGGCAAAGACGCCACAGCCAAGGCCAAGGCCCTCAAAAGCGGGCAATGTATGCTCCTTGAGAACCTGCGTTTCTACAAGGAAGAGACGATCAAAGACAAGGCCGCCAAGGAAGACGCCCAGTTGCGCAAGGCCAAGGACGACTTCGCCAAGGCCCTTGCAGCTATGGCCGATATTTACGTCGATGACGCCTTCGGCACGGCCCACCGCGACAATGCCTCGATGTACACCGTCCCCGTGGTGATGAAGGGCAAGCCCAGGGTCATCGGCTTTTTGATTGAGAAAGAGCTCAAGTACCTCGGCGACGTCCTGCGCGACCCGGAAAGGCCCTTCGTCGCGATACTCGGCGGGGCAAAGGTCTCCGACAAGATCGGCGTCATTGAGAACCTGATCGGAAAAGTCGATCGCATTATCATAGGCGGCGCAATGGCATATACGTTTCTCAAGGGCAACGGCAAGACTATCGGCCAAAGCCTCTGCGAGAACGACTTCATCGACGAGGGCCAAAGGCTGCTGCGTCTGGCCGCGGACGCCGGCTGCGAAGTCCTCCTGCCCGTGGATCACCGCATAGTCCGCCAGCTCAAGCCGGGTGTGCGGTATCGCACCGCCGTGGGCGATATCGATGCCGGCTATCAGGCCGTCGATATAGGGGCGATGGCGGTCGAGGAGTTCACCGCAAAAATAGTCGATGCCAAGACAATAGTCTGGAACGGGCCTATGGGCGTCTTTGAAATACCTCCCTTCGACGGCGGCACCAAGGCGGTGGCGCAGGCGGTTGTTAAGGCCACCAAGGCCGGCGCACGCAGCATAATCGGCGGCGGAGACAGCGCCAGTGCAATAGAGAGCCTCGGCCTGGCGGACCAGGTCAGCCACGTCTCCACCGGGGGCGGGGCGTCGCTCGAATTCCTTGAGGGCAAGCCCTTCGTCTGTCTTACCGTCCTCGACGAAAAATAACAAACTTTTTGGGTGTGGTTTGCCGGGTCTTGGCGGGACCCGGCAAATGGCGGCAGCGGCAATCTTGGTGCTTGTAAAGACTGAGATTGCCGCTTCTTATTTGGGCCTGTAAACTTGCGTCTGATTTGAGTTGAAATGGGCCGTTATGGTTCCTGGAATTGAATGAAGGAGTGACCAAATGACAAGAGCCGTGCTTATCTTGATAGTCCTCGCGGGGTTGGTTTACCTTTCGTCGCCCCTGTCTGCCGGCGCCGCAACGGTATTATACGTCGCCGCGACCGGCAGCGACTCGTGGTCGGGCCGACTGCTGACACCCAATAGCGAGGGGACGGATGGACCCTTGGCGACGTTTGAAGCTGCGTGTGCGGCGGCGAGAAGGCTCGGCAAAGAGCAGCCCCGCACGATTGTGGTTCAGCCTGGACGCTACTTCCTCGACAAAACGCTCGTCCTTACCGAAGAAGACGCGGGCCTTACGATTGAATCCGCTCCGGGTGCTGGAGCCTATCTAATCGGCGGGCGGATGGTCGCCGGCTGGGACAAGGATGGCGAGAAATTCTACTCGGCCTCTCTGCCGGGCGTTAAGGAAGGGAAATGGGACTTCAGAACGCTTGTAGTCAACGGCCGATACTGCCGACGCGCCCGGCTGCCTGAAAAAGGAACCTTCACCCATCTTAGCTCCTTCGACGTGCCCTGGATGACGACGACCGGCGGGGGATGGAAACGCAAGCCGACGGACGAGGAATTGACCACTCTGAAATACAAGCCCGGCGACCTCGGCGGCTGGCTCGACGTCAAGAACGCCGAGGTCACCGTCTATCACATGTGGGATGAATCGCTCATCGGCCTGGCGGCCCACGATGCGCAGTCCCAGACGCTGACCTTCTCCAGCCCGTCGGGCCACCCGCCGGGCGCATTCGGAGTCAAGAATTACGTCGTCTGGAATATCCGGGAGGGGATGACGCAGCCCGGCCAATGGTATCTCGATCGTTCCGCCGGCAAGCTCGTTTATTGGCCGTTGCCGGATGAAGATATGAGCAAGGCGGATGTTCTCGCTCCAACCCTTGAATCAATTATAAAGGTCCGCGGCGGCAGTGACATAACGATTCGCCGGCTCACCCTGAGCGTGACGACCACGCCGCTAAAGGCCGGCGGATTCGGAGCGGGCAACTTCGACGGGGCGGTGTCAATTTCCTCCGCCGAGAACTGCCTCATTAGCGAGCTTGAAATTCTCAACGTGGGCGGCCAGGGCGTCAAGGCATCTGGCACGGGCATTCGAATCGAGAGATGCCGCGTTCACCACACGGGGGCCTGCGGGATAAAATGCAGCGGAACGCAGGTAGCCGTTACGGATAATCACATTCACGATATAGGCCTGACCTACCCAAGCGCGCTGGCCCTGGAAGGCGGCGGCAAGGATAGTCTATACAGCCATAACGAAATTCACGATGTCCCCTACACCGCCATCAACTGCGGCGGGCAAAACAACCGCATCGAGAACAACCTGATATACCGCGCTATGACCGAGCTGCACGACGGCGGCGGAATCTACTGCTTCGCCGGCAACGGCCTGATCCTGCGGGGCAACTTCATCCGCGACATCATCGACACCGGCGGCTACGGCGCATCCGCCTATTACCTCGACGAGAGATCCGAAAACTGCATCGTCGAGGGCAACCTCTCCGTCGGCATCGTCCGCCCCTCGCACAACCACATGGCCAATAACAATACCATTCGCAACAACGTCTTCATCAGCGATAAGGATATGACTCTAACGTTCCCAAGATCGTTGGGCTATACATTTGAGAAAAACGTGCTTCTGGCCGAGGGCAAAATCACCTTCGACAACCCCGATGGAATCACGACGTGGACGAACAACTGCCTTTTCGGCCGGGCCGGCAAAATCGAGGGCAACAAGCTCGACAGATACAGTAAAATAGGAACCGCCGAATTAAAGCCTGAAGGTGGAAACGTCCTTGCCGACCCGCGAATTGTCGAATTTGATAAAGGCAAGGTGAGCTTCGCTGCGGATTCGCCGACCTCCGCCCTCGGCATAGACCCAATCGACGTAAGCAGCGCCGGCCCGCGCATCGATTAGCCGATTTGCCTGATTGACGCAGGCGATAGTAATGCCATACACTACCGGCATGGCGCCAGGATTGCAACAACGTCAGACCACAGAAGTTGCTATAAATGACGACAGCTCATGCTCCGGATAACAATTGTTTCTCTGTCAGCAGTAATATACTTTCTGTCTCTATACGGCTGGGGACGCTTGCTTGAAAGAGTCTTTCGAATTGGTCGGCCCTTCCCTCTTACTATATGCATAGGAATGGCGGGGTGGATCTTTCTGGGCGGCGTATTAAACCTCGTGGGCATAGCTCGCCCTTTGGCGCTCAATAGCATAGTGCTTGCCGGATTGGGCCTTTCAGCAGTGAATTTGGTGCGATCCTGGAATCTGAAAGCCTTCTCCAACCTTATCCGCCCGCATCTTTCCAAGGACTACCTAATACGTTATATGCCGTCTGTGGCGGTGATTCTTATCGTGTTCGTCTTCTGTGCCCACACCCAATCGTTGCCGAGGACGTTCAACTTCGCCGACGATTTGGAAACCTATTTCAGTCACCCGGTTCGGATGCTGGCGACGGGAAGCCTGAGGGGCAGCCCCTTTAACGGCTTAGGCAGTCTGACTCTTGGGGGGCAGGCCTTTTTGCACGGCTTTGCAGTCGCTCATTGGCCTATCGGCTACGCGAACAGCGTGGACTCCGTGCTTGCATTTGCGCTTTGCCTTATGATCGTATTCGCCGCGGCCCTTCGTGTCGGGCTTCCTTCCTGGCTTATCTCTTTGGTGGTCGCCGCTCCGGTTTTTGTCAACCCCCAGTACGTGAATATTTCCGCAATATATACGGCCGTGGCGCTAATGCTCCTTCTTTTTCTCGGCCCGTGGCTCGATTCGAAAGATCGCAATTTCAAGTTTTTCTCCTGGCATCAGGCGACAAGCCTGGGATTAACCTATGCGGCGCTGGTTACTTTGAAAAACACTTATCTGTTCATAGCGGCTCTGCATTTCACCTTTCTGCTGCTCGGACTCATCTGTGCTTCACGTCCGCGGAAAGAAGTCTTATTCTGGGCGGTCAAGGTGCTCGCATCGGCTGCGATTTTCATTTCTCCCTGGATGCTGCTATACTATTCGAATTGGATTACAGTATTGTCGAATCCGGTACCTGCGGAAAATCCTGTTCTGGCCGGGGGACTGCAGCTTCAGGCGGAGTCGATGAATCTGTTTTCGTTGAAGCCTTTGTTTTACGGATTCGGGACTTCTTTTGCACACTATACATACACGATAATATTGGCCGGCTTCTGCGGCGTATTCATTATTTGCCGCCGGTCCACGAATCAACGAACGGACAAAGTTAGAAAAATGACGGCGTTTGCAGTATGCGCTGCGCTGCCGACTCTTTACCTTCTCAACATCTTTGTCATCGGGCCGATGCTATGGGGCCCCACGGGGCTTTTGCGGTACGTTTGTCCCGTCATCATTGCCGCGGTTCCGTCCGCCCTGATCATGGCTTCACAGAGCGCTTGTGACGTGACACGTCCTCCAAAGGCCGCAAGGATTAAGAGTCCGCCGTCAAGACGGCCGATACTTGTCTTTGGAGCTTTTTCGGTCGTACTTCTCGTCATCTTCTTTCGGTCGTCGCTGGCCCGGTTCAGGCAAGCCTTGCGGCACGGCTCGATTTTGGCATTCAGTCAAACGGCGACAAACCCCGCATATATAGAATATACCCGATATGAATTAGGCGCTCCCGGCAGAAAGGCGATCAGAAAGGCTCAGCAAGCCGTCCCCGAAGGACAACCACTGGCCACGTGGACACAGCGAGTAACGCACATCGACTATAAACGTAATCGAATCATTGATATTACTCCCGCGGGACTGTTCGCACCATGGATCAATTTGCCATTTACAGGCAAATCCGATGAGGCAATCAAGTATTTCACAAGCTCCGGCGTGTGCTACGTGCTTTGGCAATACGCCCCAATGATGCGCAGCGGACAGCAATTCGTAAACTGGATGGCGAGTCCTTACCGTGGGGAGCGCGTGCTTGCACACAGGACCTGGCAGTTCATGAAGATGTTGGAGAAGATGACCGGTGACTCGGAGATTCTTTACGACGACGGACAAATCCGTGTCATTAAGTTGCCGCACGATAGCCCCTGACCTCTTTTGACCTTGACCGCCCCTTGCGGCTTTGTTAAAAGAGAACCTGTCGAAAGTCAAATAGGACTCTAATTCGAAAGGGGTAAGACCATGGCGGAAACAGGAATTCCAGATAACGCGCGTGAGACCGGCAGCAACGAATCAATCGCCGGACAGGATCGCAAACCCAGCGGGGACGCCCGTCGGTGGGCGATGTTCTGTCATCTGGCCGGGTTGGCCTGGATGATGGTTTGGCCGTTGCCGATTATAGGCGGCGTAGTCGCTACCTTAATTATCTGGCAGATTAAGAAGGACGACGACCCGTTCATCGGCGAGAGCGGCAGACGGGCGTTCAATTTCCAGCTCTCGATGCTGATATACTCCGCCGGGCTGGCCATTACGGTCATCGGGCTCTTCCTGCTGCCGGTTGTCGCTATTCTGAATATCGTCTTCACAATCATCGCGGCCGTGAGAGCCGGCGACGGCAAGAGCTACAGCTATCCGTTGAGCATCGAATTCGTCAAGTGAGAACCGCTCAATGAAACCGAGAATGAACCCTGTTAGAAATGGTCGCTCTTTGTCTGATATTGTCTCCTCCGTTGGAATTTCCAACGCGGTGAACCGGCGGGAATTTATCAGGCGTGTTGGGGCCGGCGCTGCGGCGCTCGCAATTTCGGGGTGCGTCAGTCCGAACGAGTCCCAAAGGCAGAAGGTCTCGGCGAAGAGACCAAACTTCGTAATCATCTTCTGCGACGACCTGGGCTACGGCGACCTCGGCGTCTATGGGCATCCGACCATCCGCACGCCGAATATCGACAGAATGGCCGCAGAAGGACAGAAGTGGACGAATTTCTACGTGGCGGCGAGCGTCTGCACGCCGAGCCGGGCGGGTTTGCTGACCGGGAGACTGCCGATTCGCAGCGGGATGTGCAGCGATAAGCGCCGCGTGCTCTTCCCCGACTCGGCCGGGGGCCTGCCCGAAAGCGAATTCACTATCGCAGAGGCCCTGAAGCCGGAAGGTTACGCTACGGCATGCGTCGGCAAGTGGCACTTGGGCCACCTGCCTCAATATCTGCCCACCCGTCACGGGTTCGACTCCTATTTCGGCATCCCATACAGCAACGATATGAAGCCCACGCCCCTGATAGACAACGAAGTGACGATCGAGGAGCCCGCCGACCTGACCACTCTGACCAGGCGCTACACCGAGCGGGCCGTCGCCTTCATCGAGAAGAACAAGGGCAAACCGTTCTTCCTGTACTTCGCTCATACGTTCCCGCATGTGCCGCTGTTTGCCTCGAATGCCTTCAAAGGCAAGAGCGCCCGCGGGCTGTACGGCGACGTCGTCGAGGAGCTGGATTGGAGCGTTGGGCGGATACTCGACGCGCTGCGCCGGCTGAAGCTTGCCGAGAACACGCTTGTCCTGTTCACAAGCGACAACGGCCCGTGGCTGAGCCAGCAGCTCAACGGCGGCTCCGCGGGCCTGCTCCGCGAGGGCAAGGGGTGCACCTTCGAGGGTGGGATGAGAGAGCCGTTTATCGCGTGGTGGCCCGGCAGGATCAAGGCCGGGCAGGTCGTTCATGAAATGGGCAGCACGCTCGATTTCCTACCTACAATTTGTTCGCTGTCGGGCGCCAAGCTGCCCGACGAGAACATACTGGATGGGATGGACATCTCCCCGGCCCTTTTAGGCACAGGCCCCAGCCCGCGAAACGTTATGTTCTTCTACCGCGGTGCGAAGTTGTACGCCGTCCGCAAAGGCCCGTACAAAGCCCACTACATCACCAAGCCGGCATACGGCCAGAACCTCAAGGACACCAAGCACGACCCGCCGCTGCTCTTCCATCTCGGTCGAGACCCGTCCGAGCAGCATAATATCGCCGACCAGCACCCCGACGTTATCGAGGACATCCGCAAAGAGGTCGCCCTGCACCTTGCCAATCTGACGCCCGGCAAGGACCAATTAGCCGAGGTAATATCGAAAAATTAGTACACCCTATTTCAAGGGACAATTCGCAAGGAGCAATAACGATGAGCGCAAAGAGCGACCGGCGCGGATTCATAAAGGCAGTGGGCTTAGGCGCTGCGTCACTGGCGATGCCGGGCTGTCTTGGCGCCGCTTTGCGGACCTCAAAGAAGGCCCGTGCAGACAAGCCCAACATCATCTTGATCCTGGCCGATGATTTGGGCTATGAGTGCTTGGGCTGCTACGGCTGCGCATCGTATAAGACACCCGTCCTCGACGAGCTGGCGGCGACGGGGATCCGGTTCGAGCATGCTTATTCCCAGCCATTGTGCACGCCTTCTCGCCTCAAGATTATGACGGGGCGATGCAACTCTCGAAACTACACTTATTTCGGCGCAATGTCCCCAAAGGAAAAGACGTTCGGCCACCTTATGCAAGGCGCCGGCTATGCCACGTGCATAGTCGGCAAGTGGCAATTAGCCGCGAGGGACGGCGGCGAAGGAACGTATCCTAAAGCCGCCGGGTTCGATGAGCATTGCCTCTGGCAGGTGGATGACAGGGGCTCTCGCTACAGGGACCCCATCATCGTCGAGAACGGCAAGAGCCGCGAAGACCTCAAAGGCAGGTACGGGCCGGATGTATTCGCCGAATACGCCCTCGATTTCATCGAACGAAAGAAAGACGAGCCTTTCTTCCTCTACTATCCAATGACGCTGACGCACGCCCCCTTCGAGCCGACGCCGGATACGGAAGAATGGAAGAAGGGCACAACCAAAGCCAATAAGAAACACTTCGCCGATATGGTGGCGTATATGGATACAATTATAGGGCGAATAGTCGGCAAGCTGGAAGAGATCGGCCTGCGGGAGAATACGCTTATCCTCTTCACCGGCGACAACGGAACGGGAGTGGGCATCGCCACCCGGATGAAGGACGGCAACGTAATTAAGGGCGGGAAGGGCGATACCACCGACGCCGGCACGCACGTCGCTCTTATTGCGAACTGGAAAGGGAAGATTCGCAGCGGAAAGGTATGCTCGGATATTGTCGATTTCAGCGACATTGTCCCAACCATAGCCGAGGCCGCCGGAACTACTGTAAGCTGGGAGATCGACGGGCGCAGCTTCCTGCCTCAGATCTTCGGCCAACGCGGCAATCCGAGGGAGTGGATTTATACCTGGTATCGCCGTAATCCCCCGGACACGTTGTATCGCTTTGCCCGCGACCAGCGGTGGAAACTCTACGACGAAGGCGACTACCCCCGGGCCGGCAAGCTCTTCGATGTTTCAAGCGACATCCTCGAAGAAAAGCCGGTCGATCCGGATAGCAGCGAACAAGCCAAGTCGGCGTACAAAAAGCTCCACGCCGCAATCGATTCAATGAAGCCGAATGAGACGGGCGGCCTTTCGCCCCGTTGACGCAGCATTCTCATGTCTTTTTTCGGCTTGCACACACCAGGTCTGGGCAGGTATATTTGCATCTGCCAAAAGGGGTTATAGCCTCTATTGCAGCGGTTAAGATCCTCTTTGGGGAATAGTGAAATGAACGGATACATCGACCCCAAGTGTCGTTGCTATATCTTTCAACCCAATGCTAAAAGAAAGGACACAATCATGAAGAGACTGCGGATTATCGAAATCGGCTTGGCAGTATGCCTGTTGCACGGCTTTGGCTTGCTTATGCCCAAAGCCGGCGCCGCCGAATTTACCTATATCGACCTTATCAACCGCCTGACCGACCTGGAGCGGCTGGCGACGCTGCCCGAGCCGGGTGAGCAATGCCAGCAGTGGTCGAGCTACGACAGGGCCAGCAAATACGACGAGGCATCCGGCAAATACGTCGGCTGGTTCGCCAACGGCGACGGCAACGGAATCATCCGCAAAGAGAACGATGCCCAGGTCTTCGCCGAGATGGAAGGCCCCGGCGTTATCTGGCGGACGTGGTCGGCCTTAGCCAACGAGGGCCGCGTCAAGATTTATCTCGACGGCTCAGCTGAGCCGGCCGTTGACCTGCCCTTCATAGGCTACTTCAACCGCGAAAATGAGCCGTTCACCTACGAGGCCCTCGTCCACATGGCGGCTCGCGGCCAAAACTGCTACGTCCCCATCCCCTTCCAGAAGTCCTGCAAGATCACCGGCGAGGGCGACTGGGGGGCATACTTCCATTTCACATACACGACGTACCCAAAGGGGACCATTCTGCCCACCTTCAAACGGCAGCTTTCGCCCGCTGAATCCGCGGCCCTCGCCAAGGCCGCCGCGATACTCGCCAACCGGGGAACCGATCCTGCCGGCAGGCGCGAGCGACAAGAAACCGTCAACGAGAAGGTGAAAGTCGCCCCGGGCAAAACGGCCGGCGTTCTCAAACTCGATGGGCCGAGAGCCATAACCGCACTGAAAGCCAAGATTACCCTGCCCGAATCGCCGGACGACTATAATGTTCTCCGCCAGCTCGTATTGCAGATTCGCTGGGACGGCGAGGCGCAGCCGTCCGTATCCGCGCCGCTGGGCGATTTCTTCGGTACCGCGCCCGGCGTAAACGAGTACAAGTCGTTGCCGCTCGGTATGACCGCCGAGGGGTTCTACAGCTTCTGGTATATGCCCTTCGCCAAGTCCGCCGTTATCGAGCTGGTCAACGACGGCAACGAGCCGCAGCAGGTCGATTTCTCGATTACGCACGCCCCTCTAACCAAACCGATAGAGACCCTCGGCAGGTTCCACGCAAAATGGCACCGCGACGCGTTCCTGCCGGAACAGCCCGAGCGCAACGCCGCCGAGTGCATCGACTGGACAATGCTCAAGACGCAGGGCCGAGGCCGATTCTGCGGCGTTGTGCTGCACGTGTGGAATCCGAAAGGCGGATGGTGGGGCGAGGGCGACGAGAAATTCTTCGTCGACGGCGAGAAATTCCCATCCACCATCGGCACCGGCTCCGAGGACTACTTCGGCTATGCCTGGTGCAACCCGACTCTATTCCAGAACTGTTACCACAACCAGACAATCAGTATGAACAATAAGGGCCACGTCTCGGTCAACCGCTGGCACATAACCGATAACATCCCGTTCCAGAAGTCGTTCGAGGGCGCGATTGAGAAGTACTACCCCAACTCCAAGCCGACCCTCTACGCCGCCACTGCATACTGGTACCAGGCCGCCGGCCAGAGCGATTCATACAAGCCGGCCCCAATCACGGATCGCATCGGCTACTGGACGCCGATCAAGGTATTCCGCATCAAGGGGGCTATTGAGGGCGAGAAGCTCAAGGTCATCTCCAAGACCGCCGGCAATCCGCAGGTTCAGGGTATGGACGGCTACGAGGGGAGCTGGAGCGAGGACGCCCACCTCTGGTGGACAGACGCCAAGCCCGGCGATACGCTCGAACTGGCGGTCCCCGTCGAAAAGGCCGGCACTTACAGGCTCAAGACCCAGCTCACAAAGGCCGTCGATTACGGCATCCACCAGCTCTACTTGGACGGAAAGAAGCTCGGAGAACCGATCGACCTGTTCAACAACGGCGTCGTCCCGACCGGTCAGATTGACCTCGGCCTCCACAAGCTGGACAAAGGCCAACACGTCTTGAAGGTCGAGATCGTCGGTGCCAACGAAAAGGCCGTCAAGGCGTACATGTTCGGAATCGACTATATTGTCCTCGAAGAGGCCTCCCCGGGCGCGGCAGCATTCTATCTGCCGGAGGACCCTAAGTACACAATACTCGACTCCGCACGGGACTCTGTGCGGTTTGCGGAGGGAACCCTCGTCCCTTTTGACGGACGCCTGGCCTGCAAATCCAGCTTTGTGGACCAGGATGGCAACGTTATGGGCTGGCACGATTTCGGCAACCTCGAAGGGCCGGGCTGGGCCGCCAACGCCGTCGGCGGGGCTTACGAGCTCTATTCCTTCGCAAAGTACGCCAAAGATGAACAACTCGCAGAAAAGGCCCTCAAGCTGCTCGACCACGTCTTAGAAGACGGCTTCATCGACTACGACACAGGCTTTATCACCGCCTACCGCCTCACTACCGACAATACCTTCTGCCTTAACTATCAGCACAAGAGCAACTGGTTCTGCCCCGGATCAATGGCCAAGATCGCCTACCACCTTCTGATCTTCAGCGACCTTTTAGATAGTCCTCGCAAAGAGAAGATGCGGCAGGTCGCCCTGAAAAATGCCCAGTGGCTTGAGCAGAACGTCAAGCCCGCTTCCAACGGCTGGTTCCCACGGCGATGCCTGCCCTCCGGCGAGCACCACCCCAACAACGCCTACGGTGACCCCGACATTCTCTTTGAGAAAAGCGCCGATGGCCTCTTTATCATCCAGCTTATGACCGAGCTGACCAAAAAGGGCCTGGCCGACTACGCCGAGCAGGTGCGAGCAAAGGTCAAAGTGTTCATCGACGCCGGCGGAATCTTCGGCTCTATCAACCACGATACATACGACCATCACGAAGACGTCGCTTACGCCGTGGCTTTTCGAGTGCTTAGGCAAGCCGCTCAACTGCTCGAAGACAAGAAAATAAGCACGTTCGCCTACGAGAATTGCCTCGCGGGCCTCGACCGGTTCAAGATGACCGATGATAGAAACGGCGTCCAGACAAAAGGGCTGCTCTGGATGGAGAAAACCTGGGATACTTCCTACCTCTGGGAGAACGCCGAAGCGGCACTTGCCTACTTCGAGGCATACAGCGACACTAAGAACGAGAAGTTTCTTAACGACGGCCTGACTATCCTGCGGGCCATCGCCAAGCACCACCACGGCGAAAAAGGATTCCTCACAGAGGGCGTCGATTGGAACAACCACGTCGGCAAGCAGCACCACTTCGGCGAAGCAGAATTCGGCGACATAAAATACACCGAGCCTCTCCTCAATAATCTCCATATCGTCGAGCCGACCTTATTCGTGCTACAATTGCAGAAATAAGGGGTGTTATGGTTTCAAGCAGTTCACGGCTGGGCCAAATACCAAGACTCATTCTTTCATCTGCGATAAGCTTCTGCCTTATCCTGCCGGTCGTCGGGGCCGAACCTCAAGCCACGGATCTACAGGTCTTCCACCATTCCGGCCAGACCTTCATTGCGTTCAAGGAGGTTGACACGCATCAAATCAGCACCGATATCGACGACGCCGCGATAAGGAAAATGGTCCGTGACCTCGACGAGAAGAATTTGCACTACCGAATCTACCGCAGCCAGGAGCCCATCGATTCCGTCGAGGGCTTAACTCCAATCGCAGAGGTCAAGCCCCTGGCCTGCTGGAATACCGATTATTACGGTGAATCCGCCCAGGAAGGCAAGCCCGCCCTCCGCTACGTCATTGCCGATGGTGCCGATCCTCTAACTCCCGGGACAGGTCTCTACGTCCACAATCCGGTCGGGGAGTCCGTCAAGAGCTACTACGCCGTAACCGCCGTCACGAACGGGCGAGAGAATACCGCCGTTACGAAAGCCAACGCGACGCAGCAGCCCCTCGATGAGACCCAAGGCCGGGGTGTCCCGGTGCTTCAGCGCATCGTCAAGCCCGACAGCTTCAACTACATCGACAGGCCCGAGCTGCACTACTACGTCCGCTGGGAGGCCCCGCCGAACTGCCCCGTCGAGAATAAGCCTTTCGACTACCTCGTTGCAATCCCGCCCGATATAACCGCTAAGCCTACACCCGTGGGCCTGCACCTGCACTGCTGGGGCGGCAGCCTCGACGGCGGCTACGGATGGTGGTACCACTATGACAGACTCGGCTCGACGTATCTGATCTCATCCAACCAGATACCCTACGACTGGTGGACCGGCTACCATGAGTTCTACTATTCCGCCCCCAGAGACGAGAAGACATGGAAGCAGGGCGTCGTCCGCCCGTACAGCACAACGCGGATGCTCTCCTTCCTCGACTGGGCCGCGAAGAAATACAATCTCGACCTCAATCGCGTGTTTACCGCAGGCTCTTCGATGGGCGGCAGCGGCGCCCCGATGTTCGCCATCCGCCATTCGGATAAGATCGCCTGGTCTATCGGCTGGGTCGGCGTCCACGACCCGGGCGACACGCCGCAGTTTACAGGCTCTTATGAACAAGTCTATGGCGACAAAGCCTGGGGAATCAAGTTCGAAGACGCCTCGCCAGCTTTCGAATACTACAAGGACGCCGCTTACCTGAGAAAATATCCCGATAAAGACATCGGATTCATAACGTGGTCCAACGGCAAGAACGACGGCGCTATCGGCTGGCCGCAGGCTGTCGAGTTCTACAAGGCTATGCAGGAGACCCGCCGACCGCATATCTTCGTCTGGGGCCTCTCCGGGCATGGCCAGAGGGCGACGATGCCTGCCGACGGCGGCGAGCGAGTGATGCCCATCGACATTCGCCTCGACCAGAGTCTGCCCGCCTTTACCAACTGCTCCCTCGACGACGACCCCGGCACGGCTGCCAAGCTGGCAAACCCCAAAGAAGTAGCCGTCGGAAATGAGAAAAGCCAAGACCCCTACGACGGCGACTCGACCGGCCAGGTCAATCTCTACCTCTACTGGCGGACCGGCG
>Ga0315277_10001743_pt1 | contig 31077 bp, 33 predicted proteins | sample YL17G05_15_MG_FD_203695 | JGI IMG/M metagenome (GOLD analysis project Ga0315277, IMG submission 203695) | Sediment microbial communities from Yellowstone Lake, YNP, Wyoming, USA - YL17G05_15 | ecosystem: Environmental > Aquatic > Freshwater > Lake > Sediment | place: USA: Wyoming | collected...
AGATTTACGGCAACTATTTCACGCCTTGAGGAGGTCAATTATGGCAAGAGGAATATGGCTAATTATTTTTATGCTGGTCTTGGCATTGAGCGGATGCAGCAGAGCTAATGATGCAGTTGGGCCTGGGAGCTATGAAGATGTCTCCATTCGGCCGGGAAATATCGGGCTTGCTCAAGCTGACCGGTGGAACTGGGGTATGTGGGTTTTTGATATTGATGAAACCCATTCCCGGGTAGAAATGATCCCCTGGAGGGAATCGAATCTGCATTATAATGTGACATCCTTTGTCGAGGGGCCCCCATGTCCGAACTGCTTGGCAACAGGCCCCATCCAACCCAAGGGGGACGGGACATTCAAAATTGACGTGACACTGAAGCATCCCTTTCCGGGCATGCCACGTTACACAGGGTTCGATGTAAGGGGTGTGGTTATTTTCCCGGCAACGCATCACTGGTATTTATGGGAGGATGAGCTCCATTTGATGAGTTATCTCCCCGGTGATGCGTGGGAAGATCCAAATCCCTATACTGAATTCTCTTTTTCGCGAGCGGAACAGGGAGGGGGGCAATTGTTAAATGCCGATGGTTATTCCTACTATTTCTCCCCGAGTTTCCCCCAGGTTAAGAAACCGCCTATATGCAACTATCAAAAAGGCAAATTTGCTATAGGAAACAATGATGAACTTGACAGTACAGTTAATCCGTATCTGCAGTTTCAAAATATCGAGGAACGGCGCATTTTCACCTGCGATGCCGTTATCACGAGAACATACCACATCCAACCTCCGCAGGGAGCTTTCAAGTTCGGCTATGTCGTTGACGCTTCCTGGGTTCCTCCAACCAAAACCCCCGTCACCAACCCCGCCAAAGACTTCCCCGACTGGGCCAACGCTGAAGATGGATACACTTTAGGCGTTCAACAAGTGAAGCCCATTAGTAAACAGGGTCCTGGCACTGACCATAAGGTGATTGAATGGAAGCTAAGACACAACGAGGCCTGCTCGCCTGAAGAAGGCTTGAGGTTTGCATATGTATTAGCTCCTGGTCTATGGGGATCAGACGATTGGATAAATTTTGCGGATGTGCGTTTTGAGATGTTTGGTAAATATGTGTATCTCGGTGACCGTGAGATTATTGATCCGTGGACGACAATTGTCTGGATGGACCGGATGGCTGGAGTCCCGGGCACTGCAACCCCGGGGCACTACCTTGGCTTATGCCTTTCCGGGTTCGAGGTATTTTTCGATGGCGCAGCGCTGGGAAAAGCATATTTCAGGGTCAGCCCGACATTCGATTTCGTCGACTTGTACGTCGAGCCATGATGGAAAACAAGATTGAGGACCAGATTGGGGACGGTTCTGCGATGGATTAACCAAGTAGGACCGTCCCCAATTGGCACTCGCATCATCAAACTGCCAAAAACATACAATTTTTTCAGGTTAATCCCTTGACATTGCCCCTACTTAGGGTAAAATTAGCATTTGGCACTCTATGCAATCGGGTGCCAAAATAGTCTATGGGTCGAACCAAAAGAAAGGACAATTCAGAAGGAGGAAGAATAGTGGCTAAGAAACTCAACATCAAACCGCTTCAGGACCATGTTGTAATCAGGCCCCTTGAAGACATTGAAAGGACCACACCCGGCGGTATCGTCATCCCCGACTCCGCCAAGGAAAAACCGCAATTGGGCGAAGTCGTCGCCGTCGGTCCGGGACGCATCAGCGATGAGGGCAAGCATATCCCCATCGGCGTCAAGGTCGGAGACAAGGTGTTCCACACCAAGTACGGTGGAACCAGGATCAAGATTGAAGGGGAGGAGTATTTATTTCTTAAAGAGGATGACATTTTAGCCATTGCATAGGCTGGAGACTGGAGACTGGAGACTGGAGACTGGAGACTGGAGGGAAGAAGAAGAGAAGGGGAACGGTCTTCAGAGGTATTTCAGCTTAATGCCGAGTGTTTTGCAGAGGGGGATATTTTAAGGACTTACGGAGGAAAAAAAGAATGCCTAAAATTTTAGCCTATGAAGAGGAAGCCCGTCGCAAGCTCGAAGCCGGCGTCGACAAGGTGGCCAGCGCGGTACGTATCACGCTCGGCCCCAAGGGACGCAACGTGGTTCTCGAGAAGAAGTGGGGCAGCCCCACCATCACAAACGACGGCGTCACTATCGCCAAGGAAATCGAGCTTGAGGACCCGTTCGAGAATATGGGCGCCCAGCTCCTGAAAGAGGTCGCGTCAAAGACCAACGACATCGCCGGTGACGGCACCACTACCGCCACTGTGCTTGCCCAGGCTATGATTAAAGCGGGGCTGCAGAATGTCACCGCGGGCGCCAACCCGATTGCCATCAAGCGCGGTATGGCCATTGCCGTCAAGGCAACCCTTGATTTCATCAAGAAAAATTCCATTGAGGTCAAGGACAAGACGTCTATCGCCAATGTCGCCGCTATCTCCGGCAATGACCGCGAAATCGGCGATGTCATCGCCGAATCCATGGACAAAGTCGGCAGGGATGGCGTCATCACGGTTGAGGAATCCAAGGGAACAGAAACCACACTGGAACTCGTCGAGGGTATGCAGTTCGACAAGGGATTCATAAGTCCCTACTTTATCACCGACGCCGAGAACCAGGAAGTTGTCCTGGAGGATGCATATATCCTTCTTTATGAGAAGAAGATAGCCGTAGTGCAGGATATCATCCCGCTCTTAGAGAAAGTTGCCAAGAAAGGCTCCCCGCTGCTCATCATCTGCGAAGAGGTTGAGGGCGAAGCGTTAGCCACTTTGGTTGTTAATAAGCTTCGCGGAACCCTGAGGGTTGCCGCTGTGAAGAGCCCCGGTTACGGCGACAGGCGCAAGTCCATGATGCAGGATCTCGCCGTGCTCACCGGCGGACTTTTCATCACCGAGGACATTGGACGGAACATCGACACCGTGGAATTGAGCGAACTTGGCCAGGCGAAGAAAATTAAAATCGACAAGGACAATACCACCATTGTCGAGGGCAAGGGCAAGAAGGCCGAGATTAATGGCCGCATAGCCCAGATTAAGGCCGAGATCGACAAGACGACATCCGATTGGGACAAAGAGAAACTTCAGGAACGGCTCGCGAAACTCGCGGGTGGCGTCGCTGTCATCAAGGTCGGGGCTGCAACCGAGACCGAGTTGAAGGAGAGGAAGCATCGCTATGAGGACGCCCTTTCCGCCACACGCGCCGCGGTCGCCGAGGGCATTGTCGCCGGGGGCGGCGCGACGCTCGTACGCGCTATCCCGATTTTGGCCAAGCTCACTGGCACTAACGAGGAAATGATTGGTATCAACCTCGTCAAAAAGGCCCTTGAGGAACCGTTGAAGCTTATCGCCACAAACGCCGGTATCGAGGGCGCGATTGTGGTTGAGAAAGTCAAGGAGATGAAGGGGCATATGGGCTTCAACGCGGAGACGATGAAATACGAGGACCTTGTGAAGTCCGGTATCGTCGACCCCGCGATGGTCACACGGGCGGCCGTCGAGAACGCCGCATCCATCGCAGGTATGCTCCTCACCACCGAATCGCTCATCGCCGAAAAACCCGAAGAAAGAAAGGAAATGCCGCACATGCCACCCGGCGGCGGCGGGATGGATTATTAAGGAATCATCTCTGTTATTGGATGGATTATCTACCCCCTTGCGACAAGGGGGTTTTGTTTGGATGGGGTCCAAGATCCAAGATGGAGTCTAAATTAATGCGTTTAACAACTTTGAAATCGAACGACTCTTGTAAAATCAAATATATGAACTCGTCTGCTGTTTCATCCGGTTGCTTCCCTGCCTTGCAAAATGTCCGATAGATATTCCCGAATGTGTCTGAATAGAAGAACTCAATCTCAATCCATGGGTCCAAAGTAATTGGTTTCTCTAAGGAGATGAAGCCTTTCTCTTTGACACCATACCAATCAGATAATATGTATGAAGATTCCTTTATTATTTGTCCTGCGAAGCTAAAACTATTTCCCCCTAGACATAAACTGTTTAAACTAACTCGATTGTGGCCAGCATTCCAGACTCTAAATGAGGGGTCCAATTTCTTACCATCTTTAGAAATGAATAATTTGTAGCTTTCAAAATCAAGCACTGGTGCGTTATTCAAAACCCAAAGAAGGTATTGCTCATCATAATACTCCTCTTGTCGTTTGCTGGTCTCTTTCGTAATTTTATTAAGCACCCAAGCCGCTAGAAAGAGACCACATGTGGCAAATGCTAATAGGAAATTAGCAATAATCAAAAGCCATTCTCCCGGTGTCATGGTCCACTCCTTATTGTGTGGAATCATCCATAAGTCCCGTAGCCCGGTATTACCTTTGCCGGGTTAAATATATTTGGTTTAAGAATCCTGGCAACGCGGTGCCGGGTCACACAGCTTCCTTAATATCCAGCGGTCTGTATTCAGGAGCAGGTGTTGGGATTGGAGGTGCTTTGCCTGTAATCTGTATAAATGCAATTCCTTCCAAATGTCGTTTGAGCTGATTTCTAAGGGTCTCTCTTGCCGTTCTATCAATTTTGAAAGTCAATGGTTCTGCTTTTGCAATCTTCATTACATACAACGGAAGAATATTTCTCCTTTGACGATATGAAATCTCCAACGATAGCCTGTAATCCCCATCTTCAATTTGAACATCTTCCATAATAGCTACAATATACTTTTCTACAATACCACTGGCTTCAGATATCATTTCACGTTCTACTTCCTCTGACCACGGTATCGGAAAAGATTTGACTTTCTCACTAATCAGGCTTAATTCATTAAAGAAACTAATAAACGATTGGCGTGTTTTCTCTTCGTATGCTTTATATGTGCACAAGTATACAATTCTTAGCACGTTATTATCCGCGACAAAGCAAACCGGGCTGTCTGAGTAAAAGTAGAACTCATGACCAGCTCTCTCCAACCGCTGTTTTTCGCCAATCTGCTGGATGTGAAGTCCCAGGATCTTATTCGCCGTAGTTTCGGTTTTCTCAAGAGTTGCTATCACATTTTCGACTAATACCCCGTAATCATAAGCAATAAGGATAGCGTTTATGTATAAACATTCACCACTTTGGAGCAACCTGAAAAATAGTTCGTTTGTTAAAATCAATTTGAGGGACGGGGTTTTCCAAAGACGGAGTACTAAATCGATTACGACCGCAATGCCAGCTCCCAATCCAATGAAAACAGATAAAATAAGCAGCCACTGGGGCATGCTCGGTTCTGGAAAACAAATTGTTGGTTGGGCAGCCGTAATGTCTGGGTACATCATAACCTCCCCACCAAATCTCCAACCTGTATCGATATGTCTATTTTTATCCCTAATGATTTTGCTGCGTCAATCTGGGCCGACCACGGCCCAGCTACTTCTCGTATCACTTCTTGCGTCTCACCTTGGATTTCCGATATGAATCCTAAAAGGCCTTGCTGAAATCGATTCGGAGAGGTCACTCGAGTGGTTTCCTTCTTCAATTCGCGAAATCGCTCAACTAAATAAATGTTATTTTCTTGTGGGCAGACGACACGCAATTCGCCCTTAGGAAAGGCCAACGTATCGATACCGGCGGCATCAGCTAACCTATCGTCCTTGATTACAGAGAAGACAGTGATGATCTCGTTCTCTTTTAGGGGTTCACTGGAATCAATCAGGACGAGTTGATCATTAATTAGCGCCTTTACTTGTCCGAGTCTTTTCATTGCATCCCTTCATTTCTGCAAACGTATAGAAGCTGAATTTTTGGGATATTTCCCTGCTGAATTATAATCTAATTGGCTATTGAACGCAACACCGACTCAAGTCAATTAGAAGCCTATCCATTCCATGGCCGGGAACCCGGCGATATGTTCGCTGGGGCAAAGATAAAACAGCTTGGTTATACATAGCCAAGCCCCGGCGAGGGAATCGCCGGGCTACATCTACGGTATATCCTTTTTAAAACCCGTTCGGATATAATATGGAACAAATAATATTCAAGGAGCTGCTTATGAAAGCTGGTGCGAGAAATCAATGGGTTGGGAAGGTGGTTGAGATTAAGAAGGGGACGCTTATGTGCGAGGTTAAGGTGAAGGTTGGTGCGGGCCTGATGGCGGCATCGGTGATGACATTGGAATCGTTGGCTGATTTGGGTATTAAGAAAGGGGACGAGGTGAGGGTTATTGTTAAGGCGGTGAATGTGTTGCTGGTGAGGGAGTAGGCTGGAGGCTGGAGGCTGGAGGCTGGAGGCTGGAGGCTGGAGACTGGAGGCGGGAGAGAGGAAGAAGAAATAGTTGGTGGGGAGGTTGATTATTTTCGGAGAGAGCGGAGGAGTCCGTATAAGACTTTTGAGGTCTCTTCACTTTTTTGATTTAGAATTGAAGAATCAGCCTTTGAAAGATACCCAAGGCGATGGGCCAAGTTTATTTGATACTCGACTTCGCGCGACGAGCCGTAAGCCATATCAAGGAAATTCAGGTAGTTGCTTTCAGATTGCCGCGCGCAACCTTCGACTATGTTTGAGGCAATTGAAACCGCGGCTCGCCTTAACTGCGATGTGAGGCCGAATTGCTCTTCCCGTGGAAAATTCTTCGTCATACGATATACGAGTACAACGAGTTCATCCGCTAATTCAAATGCACGTAATTTTCTATAGTCTCTCACTGCAATCTCCTGAAGAAGGCTGGAGGCTGGAGGCTGGAGGCTGGAGACGAGAATAAAAATACTGTAAGTCCCTTCATAACCCCTTAATCTCCCGTCTCCAATCTCCAGCCTCCAGCCTCCAGCCTCCAGCCTATTGAAACAACGCCTCCAAATCTTCCCCCTTGCGGATATAATAAAAGCGCCACCCCTCCGGGACGAGGCTTTTCATGCGGTTTATTTCGGCTATGCGTTCTTTGTTGGGGACTTTCTCCTCGAAGCTCTCCGTATCGACGCAGATATAGATGACATCGATTCCCTGCAATGCAATTCCCTGGACATAGCGGAGGATGCCCTCATCGCGGCGTGAGGAAATGAGCACGATTGATTTGCCATGGAAGCGGCGCAGGTAGCCCGGCAATTCATCCTCGAGGGGGTCGCGGTTATCGTCAAGGACTGTGGCCGCGGCTTCGAGGATGGCGGGAAATATATCGTGCTTGAGCTCGCTCTCGAAGATGATGGTGTCTTGTGAGGTGAATACAGCGGCATAGGGGAATCCCATATCAATATTGTATTTCACGAGGCTCAGCGCGACCTCGAGCATGCATCCCAATGATGATGCGCGTCCGAAGCCGGCATTGTGCCCGCGCTGAAGGTCAAGAATCACCGCGAGGTCGCTTTCGACTTCCCGCTGAAACTGCCTTACGATGAGGCGGCTATGCTTCGCGGTAAGCCCCCAGTGCACGCGCCTAAGGCTGTCCCCATCGGAATATTCGCGTACGCCGAGGAACTCCGGGCTTGCCCCCTCGCGCGGTACGGTCGTCGCCATCTCCCTTGGCATACGCGATTGTCCTTTGAGCGCGAATTTCTGGATGCGGAACCATCCGGGCATAACGAGGATTTCGTTGTATATGGGAAGCTGCCTGCGTATCCGGAACAGCCCGAGCGGGTCGCGTCCCTCGATTATCATGGGGCCGATGATGTATCGCCCGCGTTCGTTGAATATGGTGCGTTTTGTCTCGGCGACGGGGTGCCTGCGCGACAGCCGTAGCCACGAGATGAATTCTTCGCCGGTGAAATATTCACTTGAGAGATATTTTGACGCCGGGTAGTCATGGATGACGGCCATGGTAGCGCGGTCCCATACCCGTAGATGGAAGAAAGAAAGCCTGTTGTTTGTGAACAGCTTAATTTCGATTGGGACTTTCTCCCCCCAAAGGGCTTTGGCGGGCATCTTACGCTCCCCTTTTATCCCATAGGATGCGATGATGGCCCACAACAAGGCAATGACCAACAGGCCAAGGAACATATAAGAAGTTAATAGTACAAGGATGATATTATGCTTGGTATAGGCCCAGATACCCACTGCGCCGAAGACGGCTAATAATATCCCTTCCTTTGAAATCAACCCTCAACTCCCACGAGGTTTTCGAGGAAAAACCGGTTCCCTAAGATGAATTTGTAATTGCCGCAGAATATCCCAAGGCATTCAAGGCCCTTGCGGCATATGTCGAGAATGCCGATGAGCAGGGAGCTGCCATCGAGGTTGCGCAGGACCCAATCGGTCTGGGCGATGCGCGATTCGGTAGCGACGATATGCGTGATCGACCTCTCGATGGTTTCATAGAATACCATCTCGTCGCGCTCGTCATCCGGCCTTACCTGGCGGAACCATTTCCAGCGTATATTATCGGCGATGGATGCAATTTCCGGGACAACCGGGGTGAAACTCGTCTCCAACGCGTCCAGCAGGGCGTCAGCTTCGGAGTCGCTGGAGACCGACATATCGCTGAATATTGCTACGGGCTCCATCTGCCGCATGCGGTCGAGGGGACGGCGGATATAACTGTCGGGCCCGATTTCATTCAGGAAATCAAGCTCGGGTGCAAAGGCCTGAAAGAATCTAATAAGCTTCCTTAGAGATATCCCTATCTCCGCCTGAACATCTTCCATCTCCTCTGAATAAGCAATCAAGAGCAGGCGCAAAAATGCCTTGCCTCTTTCCTCATCTTCATCGATGTTGTCGAGTTCACACGGAATGAGATCAATTCGCCATGGGCTTTTGAGGAAATCCACAAGCCAATCGGCAAATGTTTTTGGGGTAGGGGGGGTCTCGCCTGAAATCGGGAAATCCCCACTGTTGATGGGGGATTTCCCTTCCCAGAAGGATGACCTTAATGCCTTTATGTAGTCCTCATATTGAGCATCGAAAACGGCTTCCAATTTCGAAACATAGTCCACAATAGCGCTCACTTCGGTTCGGGATTGACGCGCGACAGAAGGTCGTAGATGACATCCTCCAGCGCACCCTCGGCATACTGCGCCTGCGGCTTAAGGATCATCCGGTGTCCGAGGACGGGCAGGGCGAGTTGACGGACGTAGTCCGGGATGACGAAATCGCGGCCCCGCATAAGCGCCAGTGCCTGTGCGGCGCGCATAAGCCCCAGCGAACCGCGCGGGGATGCGCCGATGAGGATGTTGGGGTCCTTGCGGGACGCGTGGACTAAGCGGACCATGTAGTCGCTGACGGCTTCGTTCACAAAGACATGCCGCGTTAAATTCTGCAACCATTCCATATCCTCAAGGGTTAGAACCGATTCAAGGCTTTCAATCGGATGCGCCAACATCTGCCCGCGGGACATATTTACCTCTTGTTCAACCGAGAGGTAGCCAAGCTTGAGCCGCATCAGAAAACGGTCCTTCTGGGCTTCGGGGAGTGGGTATGTCCCCTGGAACTCGATGGGATTCTGGGTTGCAATGACCTGGAATATCTGTGGCAGGGGCATAGTCTGCCTTTCCACGGTAACCTGGCTCTCCTCCATGCATTCGAGGAGGGCCGATTGGGTGCGCGGTGTAGCGCGGTTTATCTCATCAGCGAGCACAAAATTCGCGAAAACGGGCCCCGGCCGGAACGCGAACTCCCCGGTTGCCTGGTTGTAGACGAAAGTCCCGGTGACATCGCTGGGCAGTAAATCGGGCGTGCATTGAAGGCGCTTGAAGTCGCCGCATACACTCTTGGCGATGGCTTTTGCGAGGACAGTCTTGCCCACACCGGGTATATCCTCAATTAAAATATGCCCGTGGGCGAGCAGGGCGACAATCGCAAGCCCGACTACTTCGCTCTTGCCGACGATAACACGCTCCACCGAACCGCGCAGCTTGTCGATAAGCTCACCGGCTGTCCTGAGGTCATTTTCATTGATTGCCTTAATATTTTTAACGGACCGCATTGTCATTGTTGATTCCCTTCGGGATTTCCTTCTGGAGATATACTACAGCCTCACCCGTCTCGGTAAACACATTTATAATCCCGGCCCTCGCCAATTTAGTGAGACAATCGACGCAGTAATGGTCGGGCTGGTTATCGAGTTCAACAAGGCTGTTTGCGAATCTCATCACGCAATCGTCATTATAGCAGTGTTGAAGGTTGAATGTATGACCGAGTTCGTGTAACAGGAGGTTTGCCGTACGTCGCTTGAACAAAGCCCTTTCCCATGGGGCGATGTGGTCTTCCGTCCCGGCGAACCGCGCAAGGGATATGACACACAACTTGCCCGGCATTTCCGCCTGGCCAAAAATGAAGTTGAGGCTGTCGGAAAAGATGTCCTCATCAAGTACTACTATATAGCGAAATGCGACGTCCGGCATATGGGCCCTGGCCCAATTCATGATGCGCGACGCGTCATATTGGTCCCTTGTTGACACCAAGTGCGACCTCCTGAGCTTTTCTTTCGGCAGGATGACTACTTCGCGGTTGAAATTCTCCTCAAGGATTTCTTTGACCACGGCCAACTTGTCCAGCTCAACATCTCCCATTGGCTGGACATAAAAGGCGTTACCCGTGGCTGGATCGATGTGGTTTTGGACCGGTTTTTCGCGTGCTCTAAACAAGAGAGTGATATTAAACCCCGCAAAGAAGAGTAAAATAACAAGTGAGATGTACTTTAAATTTCTAAACGCTCTTTTTCGCATCCGGCACCTTCCTGCTATTTACTACCTATTTAGATAACCGAAATGAAAACTCGGTTCGACAAAAATGGATATTTGATGGTTTAACTTAGGAATTTTCCATTGCATTTTTTTCAGCAATTTAGCTATTTGAATAACGCGCATCAAACATATACTCCCCCCGTTGGAGCGCAGGCATCCTGCCTGCTTATTTAATAAAATCATCCGGCATCGGGTGCAACTTCTTGTGATGCGCGCATCACGGCATATGCCGCGCCCCTGCGGGGCGATAGATACGCGTTACCCAATACTCACTCGCGTTAAATATCACCTTTTCCCCCGGCGCTCTAAAAACTCCTGACAAAAAGGGGACAGCCCTTGGGACAGTCCCGGGGCTGTCCCCAATTGCCTGCCCCAACTTTGTTCATATTGCCTGAAATTCATTCTGTTAGAGCCTCCAAATGCTCAATAATTATATTCCCCACCCTCGACAGGCCAAGGCCGTCTATCATCGAGCGCCCTTTTGACGATAACCCCTGTCTGAGAATCCGGTCGGAAATAAGGTGTTCTATTAATGCCGGAACATCATCCTCGATATTCTGCGGGTCGACAGCCATAGCGGCTCCGGCTTTAGCACATATTTCCGCCTGGCGTGTTTCATAAGGGTTATGCGGCAACGCAATCGTCGGTATGCCAAGGGCTATGGATTCGAACATCGTCGTTGCGGCATTTGTAATGGCTATATCGGCTTCAGCCAATATGGGAGCGACTCTGGACGGTTTACCATGCAGAATAACCGAGGTATTTTTGGGAAGCTTAATTACTGCTTCATCAGCAAATGCCGGCCCGATGACGACTTGGAGTCGTATGCCCGTAAGACCGGCAAGGGAATCAACAACTCGTAAGGTATAGCCATCCGGGTCGGCCCCACCGAGACAGATGACGATTTCAGCAGGATTTCTCATCTCCGCGCGCTGTTTTTTGGCAAGGTCGGGGATTTGCTCATCGAGGATGAGATAATCAGGCCCCTGGAAATGAGTCAGGCCAAGCTTATAACCGGGAGGCGGCTTCTGCTCGACAAGCGACGGATTAATTGCAGTGGCAACGCCTGTGAGTATTGGGAAATTGTGCTCGTGGAGGCTTACCACAGGCAAACCGGCAGGCAAGGATTCCATCATTTCAGGACAATCCGCCCAGTTGCAGTCTATGACAAGCAAGTTCGCAGGATGAGTTGCAAGGTGACGCAGCAAGTATTCCTTTGGATTCGGAATTTCCTCATCGCCTGAAAGAGTGAGGATCTCCGGTGAAAGGGTGATATGCTGCTCGAGATATTCGGCGAGGCGCCGGCAACGCATCACATGGCCCATACCAAGCTTTAGGGAACCATCAACTCTAACAGTTATTTTACGTCTTCTTGACACAATAACAGAGCCTGCTGAAGTATTATTATCTCATAAATTATGCACTATTGAGCGGTAGCATATAAAGCGGAAATGTTACCGAAGGGCGTATTTAATTGATATTAATATTGTCGATTTTATTTCGCAAGGTTCTGCATGACCTCCCGCTGCAGTTGCGGAAGGGATAAGGTGGATTTCATTCAGGCGCCGTTATGGCGCTCATAATATTTTAATGAGGGCGGTGTGCGGTGCCGCCTTCAAATTAACGTAACGAGGTTGCCAATGGTCGAACAGACCCAGCATATGAACTGGTTCCAGCAGGGTGGCCCGGCGATGTACATCCTGGCCATCTTCTCTTTCGTGCTTGTGGGAATAACCATCGAGAAGCTCATCAAACTCGCGCGGCTCAATTGCCGGTTCGAACCCGCGGAGGAAAAAGTATTCCAACTTGTCAAGGATGGGGATGTAGAGGAGCTCAAAAGGCTTAAGGATGCAAAACTCAGGGATTTGAGCCAGCGTCCTTTTTATTTGATAGGGTATGCCGTAGGGCTGAAATATTCCTATGACGGCATCGCCAGGGCCTTGGAGCGGGAAATTGTCCAACTCGAGGAGGAAATCCTCAGGGGGATAGCGTGGTTGGCGTCGATAGGCAATGTCGCGCCGTTCGTAGGGCTTTTTGGGACTGTAATCGGCATCATCCGGGCGTTCCACGGTATAAGCAGCGATATGGACAAAGGCGGGTTGCAGCAGGTAAGCCAGGGTATCGCTGAAGCGTTGGTGGCGACCGCTTCCGGGTTGGCGGTGGCGATTCCGGCGGTGATTCTCTACAACGTCATCACAAGAACAATTCGCGCACGACTTGTGCGTATTGACAATGAGGCCCGCGAATTTCTCGATCGCCTGAAAGAAGGGGGATTGCTCAATGCATAACAGGATGGCGACTCCGCTTATGAGTGACATCAACATTACACCGCTCACCGATGTGATGCTCGTCTTATTGATAATTTTCATGATTGCATCCCCATTTTTGAGGAAGCAAGAGAAGGAAGGGGAAGAGTTGAAGGTGCCGAAGGTGGAGACGGCTATCCCGTTAGGGGAAGCCGAGCATCTTCTCGTTATAAATGTGGACGGTATGCTGGTTCTCGATGATGTGCCCATCGAGAAGGCAAGCCTCGGCCCGACATTGGAGCAGTTGGCCGATGCATTGAAGGCATCCGGTTCGGTTGAGGGGCTGAAGCTGTATATAGCCGCGGATGAGAAAGTGACATGGAAGCAGCTTGCGGAAGTTATGAGCATCGCGAAGCAATCCAAGATTGAGAAGATAGGGATGGTGCAGGAGCTTTTGGCGGGGGAACTTCCGCCGCCGCCTGAGGAGAAACCCGCTGAGATGGCACCTTCTACGGAAGGGGGCTAAGGACTATTCTGCAGGGATTATGAGCGCATTGCCTGAAATAGCTACGAGTACCTGGTTCCCGCCCAAGGTGAATTTCGCGGGGCTGTATTATGTCCGGCAAGTGCGCATTGTCGCTTGGAGTTATTTGACCAGCGCAATATTCCACATTGCTTTGTTTTTCACGCTATGGATTGTCGGCCTCTTCGGCACCAAGGGGGGGATGATTGTGAGGGCGTTCCCTGCCGCTCCGCCCGGTGCGGTAACTCCTTATGAGAAGAAGAAGACCGATGAGGAGAAGATAAGCAAGTTTTTCCGCGTGGATTTTATCTCCACTTTGGATTCACGCAGGGTGAAATGGGTCGAGCCCAAGGAAGAGCCCCCTCCACCCCCTGAGCCGAAAGAACCTGAAGAGCCAAAAGCGGAACCGACTCTCCCGGCTCCACCGCCTGAGGAACAAGCTCCGCCGGTGTATATCAGGCCCGGCATAAAGACAACTTCGGCGAAAGATGAATCAGCAAAATACATCGTATTTCCGGATATAGAATTGACCGATGTTTTCGGGCAGCCGTTCAGCGCGTGGCGGCTTTTCGGCCCCTTCGAGCAAGGGGGGCGTACTGCGGTCATCGTCTTCTGCGATGTCAGCCGCGAGGAGGGTTATAACGACCTCACTCTGTGGGCCGATATGTGGGTGAAATTTTTGGGCATAAGGGGCTTGGGCGAATTGCCGCATGTTCTCTGCATCGGGAATATCGTCGACAACCCTTATGTGCATCCCGTTGAATATTATGAACAGGCATTGAAGATGGTCTTTGCCGACTACCGGGAACAAATCCAGTATTACACTCAGTCTTTTCAGGTTACAGGCGTAATCGATGTCCACGGGGAGATTCTGCGAGCCGTCTCCGATGAACTGGGAGAGAATGTCACGGACCTGACCAAGCCGATGTTGATGCTGGTGGACAACTGGGGGGTGATACGCATAATGATGTGGGGACGCCCCGTGGATATTTCCGCGGAGGAAGTCGATCAGGCGGGGGGTATCATACGCGAGATATGGACGATGACAGACCTTGAATATACGCTGTTCAAAGGGATGATTCTTACGATGCAGGCTAACGAGAAGGCCAAGGAAGGCATTAAGTAAACCTGACTTATTCCCCGCAGCAAATTTCGCTGAATATTTCTTCCCAAACATATTGCTATTGAAATGAATCTGGGCCCCACTGGGAACGCCGGTTTTCCAACCGGCATAGGGGCTGCTCATGCCGACTTGAAAGTCGGCGTTCCCAAATGGGCGTGTCTTGGAACGCCGGTCTTCAGACCGGCATGGGTGCTGCTCATGCCGACTTGAAAGACAGCGTTCCCAAATGGGCGTGTCTTGGAACGCCGGTCTTCAGACCGGCATGGGTGCTGCTCATGCCGACTTGAAAGACAGCGTTCCCAAATGGGCGTGTCTTGGAACGCCGGTCTTCAGACCGGCATGCCGACTTGAAAGTCGGCGTTCCCAGTGCACATTGGGCGCCACAATAGGGAAGTAAATCCCTTAAACGGAATTTTTGTCTTAATATGAGTTATAATCTTGCGTTAGTTGCGAGTGGCTATAGTGCTGACCATTGTGCCGACTATAGCGCTATTCAAAACATTCACTTAAGGCGGATGGCGAAGCTTATGATACGACATATAATTTTCGCGCTTGTTATCCTGGTCATCATAGCAGCAGGCGGCTGTGGGAAGGATAACGGCGTAACCCCGACCGGGGATATTCCCGGCATAATTAACACTGTTCATATTCTGGGGGATGCATTGGATGTGGTGGTTACCGGCGGCTACGCCTATGTCGCCAACGGTTCGCGCGGCCTGCAAATCATCGACATCGACCCGCCCGGCTCGGCGTATGTTGTCGAGAACGTGAGCCTGCCGGGATATTCCAAGAGCATTACCGTCAAGGATGGGTTCGCCTATGTGGCGGACTATGATAAAGGGGTGCATATAATCGATATTGACCCCATCGAAACGGCTGATGTTGTGAAGACCATAGAGACCGGCGGTAATCCGGAGGCTGTCGCGGTAGAGGGTGGTTATGCCTATGTCGCCGACCACATGAAGGGCTTGGTGATTATCGACATAGACCCGCTTGAGTCCGCAGAAATTCTCAATACAATCGCTACACCAAGCTATGCGATGGATGTCACCTTGAGCAACGGTTACGCCTTTGTCGCTGACAGCGTCGAGGGGCTGCAAATCATAGATGTAAGCGGCCCTGTGGCGGCGCAAATAGTGAAGGCGGTCGATACACCCGGGCATGCCACGGGTGGGTTGGAGGTATTCGAGGGTTATCTGATTTTAGCTGACGGCGAAAAGGGTTTGCAGGTTATTGATATTGACCCGATTGAATCGGCATCAATCGTCAAAACGGTTCCACTGACGGGTTGGGCGACTGATGTGGTGATATCAGGGGGACATGTTTATGTGACGGATGGGGTTGCAGGTTTGCATATTTTGACTTATACACCACCCACAACAGCTACCATTAATGATACCGTCGATACACCGGAATATGCGTTGGGCCTTGATGTTGTGGGCAAGTATGCGTACGTGGCCGATTCCTGGCAGGGGCTCGAGATTGTCCAGTTGTGGTAGCGGATTGGGGACGGGCCTAATTTCGGGTACTTTGGTATTGTTTGGAGCGCGGCCATCCTTGGCCGCATGCGGCATTGATTTTAAGGCTTCTCGCTGATACTTTTTCAATCAAATCACCCCTTTGAAGACAAAGGGGTGCCACCCGGAATACAAGAGTGTCAAGGTCCTGAGATTCGGCATCATCCCATAAACTTGTATCCAATCCCGTGCACAGTATGAATATACCTTGGGTCCTCCGGGTCGTCGCCAAGTTTTTTGCGCAGTTTGACGATGTAATTATCAACCGTCCTTGTTGTGGGATAATAATCGCCCTCAATTTCCCACAACTCGGCGATTAAATCCTGGCGGCTTATGGCCTCGCCCGGGCGGCGCAGGAATATGCGCATTATTTCAAACTCACGTTTCGTAAGCTCCATCGCCTTCTTGCCGTCATAGGCTTCCATGGCCCGGAAATCGAATGTGAATGTGCCGAATTTATATATATCGGAAGGCTTGTCGCCTTCGGACCGCCGCAGGACCGCTTTTATTCGGGCTAACATCTCTTTCAGGCCGAAGGGTTTTGTGATGTAATCATCGGCCCCAAGCTCCAAGCCGATGACCTTGTCGGTCTCAAGTCCCTTGGCAGTGAGGATGATAACCGGCGTTTTATCGCCGATGTCGCGCATACGCTTGAGCACGTCAAACCCGCTGACCTTGGGCAGCATGAGGTCGAGCAGGACAAGGTCGGGGGTTTCCTTTTTCCATTTATCGAGCCCCTCCCTGCCGTCAGCAGCGGTGATGGGCTCATAACCCTCGAATTTCAGGTTATGTTCGAGGCCGCTGAGCATATCAAGTTCGTCTTCGATGATAAGTATCCTGGTCATATTATCCTCCGCTAAAATCATATTATCGGTCTATGTCAAAATCTCGCTCTTTAACGGTCGCGGTTCGCGAGGGTCCGCTCCCTAACGGTCGCGGTTCGGCTGTCGCGCTTGAACCTGAGGGTAAACCGCGAGCCTTCACCCTCCTTGCTCTTTACTTCGACGCTTCCGCCGTGGTCCTCCATGATTTTCTTTACCACGGCAAGCCCTATTCCGAGTCCCTTGACATCATGAATAAGGCTCTGCTCGACGCGGTAGAACTTCTCGAATATTTTGCTTAACTGGTCAGCCGGGATGCCTATTCCTTTGTCGGCAACTTCAATGAACGGACCTTTGGCATCCTCTCCAACAGTCACGGAAACGATACGCTCATCCCCGGAGTATTTCATGGCGTTATCCAGCAAATTTATGACCGCCTGAGATATGGACTCCCTATCGAGGGGTAAAGGTTCGATTGGGCCGTCAAATTTCCGTAACAGTTCGAATCCCGCTTCCTCAAACTGGGGCCCATAATCGTCTAAAACACTGCCTGCTATCTCCGCGAGGTCCTGCGCTTTGAAATCATATTGCTTCTGGCCGCGCTCCATACGGCTGAAGCTTAGCAGGCGGTTGATCATGTCGGCGAGACGCACCGTCTCGCGCGTTATCGTTCTGTGAAATCCACGCCGCTCCTTATCGTCGGAATAGCGCTTCAATTCAAGGGTCTCGTTGTACAGGCGTATAAGCCCCAACGGGGTTTTCAACTCATGGGAGACGTTTGATATGAAGTGGCTCTTGGCCCGGCTAAGGTTGATTTCACGTATGGTCAACCTGAGGAAGAAATAAAAGCCCACGGCGAAGATGACAACCGGTATCCCGATGAGCGCCCAGAGGGTTACGGGGGAATAATTCTCAAGGGTCCTGAACTTGACATCGCTGTAATGAATGCCGATTGAGTAGCTTGGAAAGATGTCGTCAAGGGATTTTGACGAGAGCCTGTCCTTCGTATAGTCTAAGCGCGTGGATGCTACCGGCGTGCCGAGGCGGCTGATATCAAACACGAAATATTTTTCAAGAAGTTCGCCTTGGAAAATATCCGGGCCGGAAAAAATGTCGGAGTGCAACAGCGTGGGGAAAAGAACCCGCTCGATATATTCATCATCAGGTATAAATCCCGTGATATTAAGCTTCCCGTTGCTGCTGTCAAAAGAATAGACATATGGCAGGGCATATTCCCGCCCGTTGAGTGTGGTGCGTAAAAAATGAAGGAGGCTGTCGACATCGTCCGGCGTAAGCCTGTTCTGCAGTGCGGTGTGGATTCTCTCAATATCTTCTTTTGCAATCGCCCTTGGCGGCAGGGTAGTGATGAGGCTGTCGGTGCCGGGGTATTGGAAAACCGATTGGCTTATCCCCATCCCCTCGAACATGAATGTCAAATCCTGCGGTCTCATGCTCCGTACACCCGCCCGGTTGCGGAACCGGTCCAAAAGCGCGAGGCACTCGGAGCGGTAGCGCTCCTCGAGACGGTCGCGTACGAGGTTGATGCCATAGGGGACAAATTCGTTGGCAAGTTCCGCGGCAAAACGCTGGCTTCTCAGGTATGTATAAAACGCGAACGCTCCGAGGACGAGCGTCGGCAACAGGATGCATACAACTCCCAGCAGGGCTAACCTACGGGTGAGCAAATCAAACCTGTCTATTTTATCAGGCCCTGTCAATATGTAGAAGTCTTCTCATTGTGTAGAAGTCCTCTCATTGTGTAGAAGCCCTCCCATTATATAGAAATCCTCAAATTGTAGAGGAACCTTTCCATTGTATAGAGATTCCCTAATTATATTGAATCCCTCCCTATATATGGAAATGCATAATCTCTGGAAAATCTCCCCCCCGCGAGTCTTCGAGCGGGGGGGATTAAGGGGGGGCCTCTTTACTCCTCTCCCCGCAACTTTTCAATATCTCTAAACAAACACCGTCCAAACTCCCGCAAACTTCCCAAGCTGAAAACCGAGCAACTCTATTCCCCAATCCTTCGATATAAGCATCCCTATCTTTATCATATTCCTCTTGCCGTGAACCGCCATGTTGTTGCCCGTCAATCTCGACCACAACCTTTGCCTCGTGGCAATAGAAATCAACAATATATTTACCAATTGAATGTTGCCTTCTGAATTTAAACCCGAGTTGCTTTCGTCTTAATCTGCCCCAGAGCAGCCTTTCAGCTATGGAAGGGCCGACGCGGAGCCCGCGGCGGCGAGTTAACATACGTTTCCTTTCGATGTCAACCATAGTATTCACCTTGATACAAATGCCCCCCCTTAATCCCCCCCCGCTCGAAGACTCGCGGGGGGGAGATTCTTTTTCAGGGGAGCCTTGTATCTATGATTATGATTATACAGTAAACGTTCAAGTTGACGATAGGCAGGGAATCCAATACTATTGCCGTAGTTACCGAGACTAAGCAATCGGGAGGGCACGGGGTCTGTTCCAAGATGGCTTAAGCTGTCCCCAAGGAGGAGATACCATTGCAGGAGAAGAGAGAGCATCTGGCCAGGGGAAAGTCAATGAAGGACATGCGACTTAGACCCTATCTGGGGATGACGAGCAAAAATATGTTGATAATTCTCGCGTTTTCATTCTTTGCCATCTCGTGCGGAACCCAGCCGAAAGCATCAGAGTCAAGTGATGGTACCAGGACCTTGTTTCCAGTGACCGTAAACGGCAAATGCGGTTACATTAACAGGGATGGCAAAATGGTAATTAAACCTGCCTATCAGGTTGCAGACGATTTTTCCGAAGGTCTTGCTCTTGTTGTAGTTGGGGATAAAATGGGCTACATCAATGAAAATGGTGAAATGGTGATACAAGCCACATTCCCGGGGGCTACAAAGTTTTCAGAGGGTATGGCCTGTGTGAATATGCCTGAACCAGATAGGCCTATGAAACTTGGTTTCATCAACAAGGATGGCGACATTGTAATCGAACCCCAATTCTATTTTACAATGGGATTTCATGATGGGCTTGCAGTTGTAAGCTCAGGTGAGGGTGAGAAACGCGGTTATATTGATAAGAAAGGCAAAATGGTGATCCCGTCCCAATACGACAAAGCATGGGATTTTTCAGAGGGATTATCAGCGGTTACGAAGGGGGGTAAATACGGGTACATAAATACGAAGGGTGAAACTGTCATCAAATTCCAATTCGAAACAGCACACCACTTCAAAGATGGATTGGCACGTGTTGAGGCCAATGGAAAATATGGCTTCATTGACTGCACAGGGACATTTGTAATACCCCTACAATATACGATGGCTGATGACTTTTCAGAGGGGTTGGCTCCAGTGAAAATTGGCGACAAGTGGGGATATATCGACAAAAATAACAATGTTGTCATTAACCCACAGTTTGATATTGCATCGCCTTTCTCAGAGGGTATGGCAGTAATCGGAACGGGGTCGTATGATTCTTTTAAAAATCTTCCCAAACATGGTTATATCGATAAGAAAGGGGAAATCGTGGTGGAGCCCAAATTCAATTTTGCTGATGAGTTCTCAGGTGGCTTGGCACATGTGCTGGTAAATGGGAAATACGGTTATATCGATAAGACCGGGGAATATGTCTGGAAGCCGAGCGAGTGATCAGCTTGTCGAATCCTCCTGTTCCCCTTGTATAGCTCAGCCACTTCCGATAGAATTAACGCACAAAACTCTATCCGTGAGCGAGGGGAATATTATGGACCGCAAGGGACGTATCCTTATCGTTGACGATGAGGAACTTGTCCGATGGAGCCTCGACCAGGCGCTTACGCCTGAGGGGCATACTGTGAAGGCTGTAGGGTCGGGGGAAGAAGCACTTCAGGAATTCAAGCATAACGATTATGACCTTGTAATCCTCGACATCAAACTCCCCGGCAAAGATGGGATACATGTCCTCAAAGAGATGCAGGAGTACGACCCCGCATCGCTTGTCATAATGATAACCGCTCATGGCGGTGTGGCGACGGCCGTAGAGGCGATGAAGTGCGGGGCGCATGATTATTTACAGAAACCTTTCGAGATAGAAGAGGTAAAGCTCAGCGTACAAAAAGCCCTCGAAGTGGCCGACCTTCGCGTGAGGATTGGCGACCATATCGACCAGCAGCGGGAGAGTTACAGCTTCGGCAAGATGATGGGCAAATCCGCTGTGATGCTTGAAATATTCGACATGGCGGCCAAGGTGGCGCGTACCCCGCGCGGGAATATACTCATCCTCGGCGATTCGGGTACGGGGAAAGGCCTCCTCGCCAAAGCCATCCACTTCCAGAGCCCGTTGGCTGATAAACCCTTTGTTGAAATGAACTGCGCCGCCATCCCCGAAACCCTTATGGAAAGCGAGCTTTTCGGCTACAAGAAGGGTGCCTTCACCGACGCGAAGGAGAACAAGCCGGGGCTTATCGAGAAGGCGCATGGCGGGACGCTTTTCCTCGATGAAATCGGTGATATGGGATTCAGCCTGCAGGCGAAAATCTTGAAGGTCATCGATGAGAAGAAGTTCACGCGTCTCGGCGAAACGACCGAGAGGGAAGTTGAAATACGAATCATCGCGGCATCCAATAAAGACCTGAAAGCGATGGTGGAAGAGGGGAAATTCAGGGAGGATTTGTATTTCCGCCTCGATGTCATCACCTTGAAACTCCCGCCGTTACGGGATAGGGGAGATGACGTGATTCTTATAGCGAAGCATTTTATAGAGCGCTACAATAAGGAGATGGGGCGGAACGTGCGCTCCATAAGCCCCGCAGCGGCTGAGATGTTGCGCCGTTACAAATGGCCGGGGAATATAAGGGAGCTGCGTAACTCCATTGAACGCGTAATGATACTCGAGGACACATCGCAGATTGAGTATGGGATGCTGCCCGCGGCCATACGCGGCGAACGCGATGAGGCCCCCAACGGGCCGCCCACTCTTGAGGATATGGAGCGGGATTATATTTTACAGGTGCTCAAGGAAGAGGGGGGGAATATGAGCCAGGCGGCAAAGGTGCTCGGCATAAGCAGGCATACGATAATGCGCAAAATGGAGAAGTGGGGTATGAAGGGGGAGGGGATGGAATAAAGTTAAAACAAACCTTCCGGGTTAAGGTTTTTTTTGTCGAATTGTATCGGTTGATCTCCCTTGAACAGAACCATGCTGTCGAGGACTTTTTCGATTGTCACGGGGTCGATATCGCCCATCCCGACAATAAGTCCCTCTTCGACTTTTCTTATTGCGCAGCCTTCGGGGAAGGAATTGAGGAACTCCTTAGTCTTTGCGCGCAGGAAATTGCCGGCATCACCGCCGTGGAGATTCTCGCGGGGAAGGTGTATCTGGAACAGGGAGAAGCTGTTGACGCCATCGATGAATATCATGTGCACTTTCCCTAATTTGTCCCCGGCCATTCTTGGGAGCTTAAGCCCGCCCGCGAAACGGTAACCTTCGGGAAGATGGGTCGGGAAAAGCACAAGGCTTTGTGCGACGTAATCTTTGATGAAAACATCGGGCGGGATGAATGCTTCTGGCTTTGGTCCGGGCCCTTCCTTCGGGAAACCCTCGGGTGGTTGGAATGGGTTAGACGGACCGCCGATACCATGAGGGCCTTCATCGGGAGGCGGCCCTATTGGTGGTCTCCCCGGACCGGGTCCCTCGCCGAAGGGGGGCTCGTCATTTGGGCCTTCACCCTTGAACATGTCCATAGTGCCGGGATGGAATCCACGTCCCCGGAAATTTTCATCCTTAGCGGAAATTTCATTTACCTTCACGAATTCAATTGAATTTTCCTTTAAGCCGCGGCGGTCATATTTGACCCTCTTCAGGGGGTAGCCCGTATCTTTATCGAAGAAAACCCTCAGGTAACCTGCATCTCCTGTATTGGGACGGATTTCCACTTCCCATGCCCATCTGCCGGCTACCTTCTCAGCGCCAACCACCTTGGCTTTGTGGAAATCAAAGAAATCGTCGTTGAATTTGAAATTCTCAGCGAACTCCATTAAACGCCTGTAAACCCATATCTTGGCTTTCGCCTTTTCATCAAGCAAGCCCATAGCCTGGGCGATTTGAATCGGTTCCATGGGCGTCTGTATGACTTTCCTGAATACCGGCCGGCCGTCGCGGAAGATTGTGATGCGCTCATTTCCCTCAGCCGATAGTTCGGCAAAAGCCTTAACGCCGTTTGTCATTACTGCCATCGGATCGAGCTCAGCCGCTTGAGGACGTGGTTCACGCAGGAAAAATGCGCATGCTACGACGGCGATAGCCCCGACTGATATGATGAATATTTTCCAATTACGTATGCTCACTTAATCCGTTCCTCTACGAACCCGCTGTTGACCTTCGTCTCGGCTACAACCTCGACGGGTTCATAATAGGCATCAAAAAGCCCGGCGACCTCATGGTCGTTCAACGTGTCAACCAGGATACTGTCTATGAGGATATCCTGCGGGTTGCTGAACAATGTCGGGCCGGTTGGTTCGTTTTCATGGACCACGGCAAATGAAATCATGAGTATTATCAAAAGGCTGCCAAGAACGAGGGCAGGTCGAAGCGCAAATTGCCAGTATAGCGAGCGCTTCGACGATGCACGCTTTTTAACTGCGGCCATAATGGCGGCTGTTCTGCGTTCGGTCGTCACGGGATCGGCAGGCATCTCAGGTGAAGCGAGGAGGTTCCCCCTTATTGTACGGAGATGCTCATATTCCTCATGGCATGCTTTGCATTCGTGGAGGTGGGCATCAAGGATATCAAGCTTATCCTTGGCAAGTTTCCCGTCGAGCTTAAGGTTAATCAGTCGAAGATATTTCCCATGAGCTTTCATCTTCTTTCAGTCTTTTCACCTCCCACTTTGTGCAGGGCAAGATACCGCCGTTTCAGCTCGGCACGCGCCCTGAACAAGCGCGATTTCACTGTGCCCATCCCCACGCCGAGGATTTCGACTATCTCCTCATAAGTGAAGTCCTCTACATCGCGCAGTATTAGAATATTCTTGAATAGCGGGTCCATACCGTCCATCGCCAACCATAAAAGGTTCATTTCCTCCGACATCTCAAAAGCGTATTCAGGATTAACATCTCTTTTTCCATCCGTAGCCAACTGCCTGCCCGTTTCCTGGAGTTCATAGTCGCTAATTTTACGAAGCCTCCGCTTACGCAGGCGGTCAATGAGATAGTTGACGGCTATTGAATATATCCACGTGTAAAGGTTCGAGCGGCCCTGGAATCGCGGGAGTGATGTATAAATACGGAGGAATATGTCCTGTAATGCATCATCGAGCTCATCCTCCCTGTGAAGGTGCCGCCTGGCAAGGTTCGTGAGCTTTGGGTGGTAGCGCCGGACGATGATTTCAAAACTATCGGTATTTCCAGCAAGGATACTCTTCACCAGAGCGGCTTCCTCAGCCTGACCGGTGTCGGACAGTCGCGGGTCGCCACCACTATATTTGCCCCCGGCTTTCACCAAACCTCGCTCGGGCCATCATAGCCGGCCATTAATGTAGTCGAAAAATGGGCTGAAATGTTCCCGATAACGGGAGACGGAGATGCTGGGAAAAAGGCTTTGCTTGAAGGCTGGTGATTTAAAAAAGGGTACCTCGTCGGTACCCTTTTTTCCGTCTTTTCATAGACTCTCATTTCTTGGGCCTGCTGAATGTGATGAGTGTATTAATCCCGCCTTCGCCGACACTAATCGTTACGGTGAAAAGCTCAGTGCTGAAAATCGTGCTGGGTGCTGAACCGGGGGTTTCGGTGGTTTCAGCGTCGGGCAGTTTCTCTTTGTAGAACGAAGTGACCCTTGGATAGGGGTCGGGAGTGAGGAGCATATATTTGCTGCCGAACTGTTTTGCTCCTGGATAAACAGGCAGCAAGTTGAGGTCAATGTCCCAAGGCTCCGGCGGGGTCCCGGGGTCGTATACTCCCGTTGGCATGCCCGAACGGCCTGGTTGGCTTGTGGGCAGCTTCTTAGGTAAGCAACCCCAAGCAAACACAGCCAACAACCATACACTCAACGTTATGAGCGCAATGCATCGTTGTGACGGATGATTCATCAGTAACCTTAAGTGGCCTTAGCCACTCCCACTTATCTACTTAGTGGCTTTTTCCGGTGCCCCTCCAGCTGCCCCAGGGGCTTGCTTGAGATCGACTGGTTTCTGCGGTTTCTTTCCGCAAGCCGAGAAAAGCATACTTGCCATGAACATAAGAAGAATAATTCCCCAAGCGATTTTGCGCATTGGTTATTCCTCCATCCTAAAAAATGTACCGGGTTGAAACCCGGGTAAAATCCAATCACACTAAGGCAAATTCCGTTATTTCGTCCCTTCCTGAACTTCCGGGGGGGGTTCTGTACCGGTCGCGCCCTCGGGTATAGGGGGCGGTGCCGGTTCTTCCTTGGTCGCTATGCCGCTGGCTTTTTTCGCCGGTGCATTCTTAGGGTCGCCGCCCTGATAACCGCTTCCACCACATGCAATGTTTAAAAGGAATAAACCAATAATAGTCATCAATAAAAGAAGTGTTATGACTCTCTTCATATCCAACTCCTTTTAGAAAGTATAAATAATTTTAAGTTAAATATAGGCAACATGATGTCCTTTGTCAAGATACCTCTGCGGGGGGAGTGTCTTTTTAGTGATTATGGTCGGGCAAGCTCTTTATTGAGCCCGGCATTGAGATGTGGTGCTGTAATAAGGCCACCCCCCTTTTGTCCCCCCCCCCCCCCCGCTTCGCGCAGGGGGACAAAAGGGGGAGCATCCTGATTGGTTTTCCGAGAACTAACAAGGAGACGCAATCCATCCAACTCCCTGTGTTGCTTATATGCTAACCTTCTGCTATATTACTTCCCTGCGTTTATTTTGAAATTGAGGTATTTGATAGATGAAGCGTACATATCAACCTAAGAAGCGTAAACGTTTGAAAACCCATGGTTTCAGAGCTCGAATGGCCACCAAGGCGGGACGCAGGGTCATAAAATCGCGGCGGGCGAAGGGGCGGTACAGGTTGACCGTGAGTGAGGAGCAGTGACGGCTGCAGGGAGCGTAATCGGTCGGCTCAGGACCACCGATGATTTCAAGATTGTCATTTCCAAGGGGATGCGAATCCGGTCGGGGCACTTGTCCTTGACATATCTTGCTAACGGCACCGGTGAAATGAGGTTGGGGGTTAATATCCCGGGGCACACCGCTAAATCAGCCGTAAGACGTAACAGGCTAAGGCGCGTGGTACGGGAAGGCCTTAGAATGATGGCCGGAAGGTTGGCTCTGGGCATTGATTTTGTAGTCACCGTATCGGCGGATCCGGGACGCGGGGAAGGCGAGATCATAAGGTCTGAGCTGAATGAGCTCATCGACAAGGGCAGGTTATGGCGCAATGCGGAGGAATAATGCGCTGGACGGTTCTGGCATTAATACGCATATACCAGTTGACAGTATCGCGGTTTATACCCCCGGTGTGCCGTTTTCATCCGACCTGCAGCGAGTATGCTTTCGAGGCTATCCGCAGGTACGGTTTCTTTGCAGGGGTAAGGCTTGCCGTCAAGCGCATCCTGCGATGCCATCCGGGGAATCCCGGCGGCTATGACCCGGTACCGGATGACCTTCATTGCCGGTTAAGCTGATGTGATTTCATCGCCTGAAAGGTTCCGTATAGAGTTTTGATTGAATTTATAACCGAAATCGTAGCCTCTATCCTGAAGTTTTTTCATTCTGTAACGCACAACTATGGCATCGATATAATCCTCCTGACGGTTTTAGTGCGTGTCCTCCTTCATGGTTTGACTAAGACAAGCACCAAATCAATGCGGTCTATGTCCAAACTGCAACCCAAAATAAAGGAGTTGCAGGAAAGGCTTAAAGGCAACAAGCAAAAGCTCAATGAGGAGATGATGGCCCTGTATAAAAAGGAGGGCGTCAATCCGATGGGCGGCTGCCTCCCATTAGTCCTGCAGATGCCGATATTTATCGCGATTTTCTATTTGTTGCGCGACCCTTTGCATTATAAGCATCTTGCCGGTTTTGAGCAGGCTTCCTTCTTGGGGTCACGGCTTACGGTAAAGCCTTTTGAGGCATCTCCATTACCTGACGTGGCGAATTTGTACGGCATGCTCGACCTTGATAAGTTGTTCGGGGGGGGATGGTGGCTTGATAAATTTCTTTATCTGCCTGCGCTGTGGCTGGTTGCGCTTTACATTTTCACAACCATTTATCAATCGCAGCTTATGCAGAAGCAGAACCCAGCGCAATCCGAGCAGGCTAAGATGCAGCAATATATGTTCCTCCCTCTATTTCTCATTTTCGGCTTCATATTCCCGGTGGGATTGCTTCTTTACTGGGGCATCTCCAATGTTTTCCAGATGTTCCAGACGAAGATTATCTATGCTGAGATGGATAGGGAGGAATCCCTTAAAACGGCATTGAAACAGCAGGAAGAGGCAGGCAAAGTACCGAAGATGGACGATAAATTGCTGAAAAAAAAGAAGAAAAAATAGACTATGGTCAATGGGGACAGGAATGATCGTCAATGTGCGCCTGAGTATTACGAAGCCAAAATCAACAACCCGGTCCCTGTCCCGTCAATTCGACACACCTTATAAAGGTGGCCCTTTGGCTGGAGGATTTTATGCGAGCCAAAGACAGGGGTATAAGTACAGCGTATTATGAGGCGGTAGCCCCTACCTATGATGAAGCCAAGGAGAAGGCCCTGAAGGGGATACGGCTTTCCCAGCGTGATGTGCGTTTTAAAGAGGTCGATGCCGGGCCGGAGGGAGTCAGGGTGCGAGCTATCAGCATCCGTACAAGGTTGGATGAGGCAAAGCGTGATTTGCGGATTTTCCTGGACGGTTTTGGGTTCAGCAATGAAGTGTCGGGATACGAGGAAGCAGGCTTGATATTCCTCAATGTTGAGGGTGTCAATATGGGCTTATTAATCGGCAGGGGTGGGTTTACATTGGAGGCGATTGAATACCTGCTCAATGTCATACATAACCGACGTTTTACTCCTCAACGTTATATCATACTCGACATCGGCGGTTATCGCGCCAAGCAGATAGAATATCTTGAAGGCCTTCTGGCAAAGGCGGTACAGCACATCACCGACCGAAATACACCATACAGGATGCCCCCGATGTCTTCCAAGAGCCGGAAATTGACCCATCTTTTGTTGAAGAAATATCCCGGCTGCATAAGCAAGTCGGCAGGCGAGGAACCAAGGCGTTGGGTGGAAATAATGCGTGCCCCTACCGATGAACCTGAGCCGGAGGTGTCGCCTGCTGAAGATGAACCGGAATGGGATGAAGAGATTGACGGCCTGCGTCTCGAATGACTCAACCCGATGGGATAGGCATTGCAAATCGGTCAAATTTGATATAATTTTATATATCATCGAAATGGGGAATGGAGGAAGGGAATGCCGTTATGAAAATGCAGATTGCAAAAGTTGAGGATGCCACGGTTCTCCGGATATCCGGTGACCTGGACAGTGATGCAAACCCGATCCTTAAGGACCATCTCAAGGACCTTGTGGAAACGGTCAGGATAGGGTTGCTCATCGATATGACCGAGGTGAAATACATCAACTCAGCCGTCCTCGGTACATTTATTCAGGTCTACAGGCTACTCAGCGAGCGAAATGTCCCGATGAAATTCTTCGGGATGACTCGTAAAGTGAAGTCAATATTCCTCATTACAAAGCTTGATGGGGTCCTGGAAATTTATGAGTCTGAAAAGGATGCGTTAGCCGATTTAAAGAGGAATTCGGTGCCGACGTAGGGGAATTAATCACTTTTCGCCACAGTGTCGGATGGTCCGGCCTGCCGGAGTCCACGGGGGCTGGCCGTGGTCTTGATATGACCCTGATGGGCTCTCCATGTATACAAAAAAGCCACGGCCAGGTCGCGAAGGCGAGACCAGGCCGTGTCATCCCGGGTGCCGCCCACAGCCGAGCTTGTGAGCCATAGGCTTGGCTAAGGCTCATCCGCGAGGATGTGGGTGATTGCCGGATGGTAATTAAAAAGCCGCCTGGGGGGGTGTGTAGGCGGCTTTAAGGGAGGTGATATATTGACTTCTTTCCCTATCTCCCATGATTTGGGAGTGGGGAGACTTGTACAGGTTATGATGCGTAAAATGTAAATTTTCATAAGGGATTTAATATATTTTTATCCATGTCAAACGGGTTGTTTTAATAAAGCCCTTGATGATATAATGCCGCGCCTGAATAGAAGCTGTTAAAGCGGATTTTCTAATGGAAAAATTCCCTGATAAGAAGTACGAGGTGTATTGATGGGTAAGAAGATCAAGAAGATACTCGTTGTTGGGGCGGTGGGGCAGATAGGGTCGGAATTGACAATGGCCTTGCGCGAGAAATATGGCGGCGGGAATGTCGTAGCCATGGGGCGTAAAACCAAGCCGAGCGAGACATTGCTTAATTCAGGCCCGTTCGAATGGGGCAATGTGACCAATGTGCCATCGATGGTGAATGCCATCGACAAGCATAAAATCGATACAATCATCAATATGGCCGCTATCCTCTCGGCAACCGGCGAAAAGGACCCGTTATTGTGCTGGAACGTCAACATGAACGGCCTGTACAATGTCCTGGAACTCGCGCGGGAGAAGGAGCTTACGCAGGTGCTGTGCCCCAGCTCAATCGCCGTATTCGGGCCATCGACTCCAAGGGACAATACTCCCCAGGAGACAATTCTCAAGCCGACTACGATGTACGGTGTCACAAAGGTCGCCGGGGAACTTCTATGCGACTACTATGTGAAACGGTTTAATGTTGACGCACGCGGGCTGCGCTATCCCGGCATCATAAGCGCGGAGACGCTTCCCGGCGGCGGCACGACGGATTATGCGGTGGAGATTTATTACAAGGCAATCGAGGAGGGGAAATACACGTGCTTCCTGAGTGAAAATACCATGCTCCCGATGATGTATATGCCCGACTGCCTTAAGGCGACAATGGACCTGATGGAAGCCGATTTCAGCAAGCTGAAGCATCACTCTGATTTCAACGTGGGCGCCTTCAGTGTTACCCCGGGGTTGATTACCAAGGAAATCAAGAAGCATATCCCCGAATTCAAGATCGCCTACACCAAGGGCGACTTCAGGCAACCTATCGCCGATTCGTGGCCGAATTCCATCGACGATTCGGCGGCCCGCAAGGAATGGGGATGGAAACCGGCTTACGACCTTCCCAAGATGACGGTGGATATGCTCAAGATACTTGGCAAGAGGCATAAAGAGGGCAAGTTGTATGGGTAACATTTCATATAATTAACTTGTGAACATTCCCAAAGCCCGGTTTTGCCGGGTTTTTTTAAGGCTGGAGGCTGGAGACTGGAGGCTGGAGGCAGGGATTCTGATGGTGTGGCCTTATTGTCCTTGCTCGGGTGGCGCCCACAAGCGAGGTCTTCCGAAGCTTGTGGGTGTGTTATATTATATATTGAAATATCAGTAGTATATAATTCCTTAATGATATGTAATTTAATAATGCGGATTATCTGACCAATGATGCTATAATCTGTCCTTAAGTAATATGGGGAATTCATTAACTGAAAGGTGCGGCGGAGATGGGTGATATAAGCACGAATTTCTCCTACAGCGAGTTTACCTGCAAGGATGGAACCCCGGTTCCGGCGAACCTTAAGGCAAATGTCAGGCAGCTTGTGGTCGAGGTTTTGCAGCCGCTAAGGGACTATTTTAAAAGGCCCATTCACATCACGAGCGGCTATCGCACCCCCGCATACAATGCAGCTTGCGGCGGCGTCAAGAATTCGCAGCACCTGGTGGGGACAGCGGCGGATATCCAAATTGAAGGGTTAAAGCCGTCTGAAACGCAGAACATCGTGCGCGGCTTCATGATTGCCCGGAACAAGGGTGGCGGGGTAGGGTGGTACCGGAGCTTCACACACGTTGACATCAGGCCGGGGAAAGAAGTGATTTTCTGGGATAAGAGGAAGTAATCGGGGTGAATTGAGGACGGGCCTGATTTACTTTCGTATCAGGCCAGCTCCCAATTAGATGCGGTTTGGAGCGCGGGCTTCCAGCCCGCATGCGGCCAAGATGGCCGCGCTCCATTATCCCCAAAATCAAATCGTGGATGATACCCCAATTTAAGCAATGTCAAACCAAAGTAGAAATGTCCCCTTTTTGGCAAAGTAGAAATGTCCCCTGAAGTGGTACGTATTATTTGATTCCTCCATGGGTGGTCTGGTGGTGGTATCCAGGGCTTGCGTTGGTTGGTTGCA
>Ga0315277_10001744_pt1 | contig 31076 bp, 26 predicted proteins | sample YL17G05_15_MG_FD_203695 | JGI IMG/M metagenome (GOLD analysis project Ga0315277, IMG submission 203695) | Sediment microbial communities from Yellowstone Lake, YNP, Wyoming, USA - YL17G05_15 | ecosystem: Environmental > Aquatic > Freshwater > Lake > Sediment | place: USA: Wyoming | collected...
AAGTGGGAGTCAATCCGAGCTCCAATGGGAGAACTGGCGGAGAAAACGGGGACATTCCGATTTTCCGCCAGCCCTTGGCTAATAAGGACAGAGCCTGCCGCAGGCAGGATCTTCTCTCTATGCACGGCAAAACCGGAAAATTGGAATGTCCCCGTTTTCTTGTTCTTGACTCCCACTTCCGATTACACCCCTGCTACGGGCAAAATCCTTTGCCGGCGGTAAGAACTGAATCGCGTGACAAGTAAGCAGCAGGCAGTAGGCAGAACGCGAGCGTTAGGCCTGCTTGCGGCCAGCGTCGCGATTGACTGAGCGTATATATCAGGTATATACTCGTCTTGTGGACGACGCCATCTACGAACTCCTGGCACTTTGCACTGGCTTCCAGTGGGACGAGGGCAATGCGCCAAAGGTGATGGCGCGCCACAACGTGTCACCAGGCGAGTGCGAGCAAGCGTTTTTTGTTGAACCGTTCGTGGTGGAATTCGACGACAAGCACTTGACTAAGGATGGACGCTGGCAGGCGCTTGGGCGGACTATCGGAGGATGCGGTCTCTTCCTCGTCTTCACTGTCCGCGGCACTTTGATTCGGGTTATTGCAGCTCGCGACATGAACGGCAAGGAGCGGGAAAGCTATGGCAAAATCAAAACACACGCTGAAGAAGATTCCGAGGTTTAAGAACGAAGACGAAGAACGCGAGTTCTGGGCGAAGGCAGACTCTACGCAGCACGTGGACTGGTCGAAGGCGCGCATTGTTCGCTTTCCGAACCTGCGGCCGTCGACGACCGCGATCTCCGTGCGATTGCCAGAAACGTTGCTGACGGAACTCAAGCTGCTTGCGAACGAGCGGGACGTCCCATATCAGAGTCTGCTGAAGGTGTACTTGGCCGATCGCGTCGCCGCCGAGCGTCGGCGAAAACGTCAGCGCGCCGCAGCTTACCGCGGTTCCGTTAGGCGCCTATAGCAAGCATGAAGGTGACACATTTCGAGATCTTCGCATTTGGAGCCATCTTTGCGTTGACCTTGGCTCTGTTGGCGGGCACTGTCTTCTGGTATTAGACGCGACCCGAGCCGCATCGACCATGGAATAGGGGAGCCTTTAAGGCATCCCTGTCTGACACAAACGTTTGGCGGGATGTGCCCGATTGGTTCAAACGCAACGCGCCAGGCAAGAGTCAAACTGCTAACCGTATTTTCGTGGACTGTGATAGTTTTGGGATGGGAGATATGCCTTCACAGCCTATCGACTCAGATTGGAATGGCGCTTAGTGTCACCATGGGGGATGGTGGAAACCCCTCGCCTTGCAGCTATTCTTCACCGGAAGAACGCACTCTTCTTTAAAACCGAGAACGGCGGCCACACGGGCGAGGTCTTCATGAGTCCCATCTACACCTGCCAGCTTTGCAGTGCCGATCCTTTCCACTACCTGACGGAACTGCGGGAGCACGCTGCCGAGATAAAGGGGAAGCCTCCGGAGTGGATGCCCTGCAACTGCCGGGATGCCCTCCAGTCCAGTGTGGCTCCGCATATCCGATCCCGCCAGCGGATCGAGCCTCGCCACAGATCCTTGAGTGAAAGCTCCGCCTCAGCACATGGCACATCCGAAGGCGCCGTCCTTCCGTCGGGCCGCATCTTCGCCCGGCCGTATCCCGATCCCAAACCGGATGCTCTCCGCCCACGAGCCGGAAGACTCCGCTACGGACCAAAGGAGCTTATGCGGGTCCGCCGCAAGCACACAGCTCACTGCGATAAGCTACTTCCTTGAGGGCGGCTGAACAGACAGCGAATTGTCCTCATTTTCCATTCCAGGCGGCAAGGTTTGCCGGTTCATGTTCGGAATGGCTGTTGCAGGAGCAACCACATAAGGCGCGTATGCAAACCTGGATTCAGGAAATTCACTATCTCTTCCGGGGCTGCCAGCCGGCTGCGGCTGCCGGCCGGCGCTCCCATTTGGCACTAAGGCCGAAACTGCCTTCATCTCGACTTTGGGAGGTGAGGAGATCAGCGTAGAGGTGGGAATGGAAACCCGATATTTCTCCTGCTGAGCGAGGGAAGTCCCTTCAGACTGCCGAGGAGGAGAAAACATATCGGTAAATACGTACGCGCACAGGGCAAGCGCGATGCCAACCATCAGCCAGTTACACACACCGAATACAGTCTTTTTCGTCGCCACAGTCCCCTCTCAGCACCCGGCGCATGCCGCTTGCATATGGACTTTTGCCGGGGAAAATGGACTGCATCCCGCTGAAGAGCAGAATGGTACTACAGATCAAAAAACAGAGCCTCAAGGGACTTTCCAAAATTCTGTCGAGCCTGTAAAAACACCTTGCTCCGGCACGCCCTTCCTGGTATGCCGGAGCAGCAGCGAGTTTTGAAAGATCGCTTAGTCTTAAATGCCGCCACTAGTTGACGATCATTGGTTCCACGCCATACGAGAGGGCGGCATTGAATACATTGGACCAACCAATGCAACCGCTGGCGGTGATTGTTAGCACGACTTTCACGTTGCCGCCATTGGTTATGTACGGATCGGCTAATCCCTGGATTCCTAAAAGGATATCCTCATACAATCTGAGGTTGAGCCCGCCCACAGGCGGCATCGTCCGCGCGAGTAGGACGGTCCCAAGTAGAGTTGATGGGGCTGCAGCTGTCGTAGGAAGCGTATAAACGGCTGCCGTAATCGTGCCAGCCTGGTTGGACGGATTCCAGATATACATGCGCGAACCGACGGCCGCATGATTCCCGTTTTGGAAGAGGGCCGTTAGAACCGTGCTACTGGTTGACGCGGTGGTTACGTTGAAGGCACTGCTGGTGGCACCGGTCGGAAGGGCGGTGGCATCCATTTTTGCCACACCATACGAGAGGGTGGCATTGAATACATTGGACCAACCAACGCAATTCTCGGCGGTGATTGTTAGCACTACCACCACATTACCGCCATTGAATGTGTACGGACCCGGGTAACCCAGCCACTGAACGGCCGGGTTCGGATTGGCCGTGATGTTAGCAAGGATATCCTCATACAATCTGAGGTTGAGCGTGCCCCCAGGCGGTATCGTCTGCGGAAGCGTGAAGGTCCCAAGTAGAGTTGAAGGGGCACTAGCTGCTGCAACTGGGGTGGGAAGCGTATAAACGCGTGCCGTAATCGTGCCAGTCTGGCTTGACGGATTTGAAATGTACATGCGCGAATTGACGGCTGCGTTGTTCCCGTTTTGGAAAATGGCCGTTAGGACCGTGCCAGTGGTTTCGACGGTCCCCCAACCGACAGCCATCGTTTGGAACAGTGTGCCATAATAGCCTTGGGAGCCATCGTAGTAGTAGTACCCGTAGTCCATGTTCATGTCGAGATTGAACAGGCCGTCCGGCCGGTTGCTGCGAGCGCCCCAGCTGTTGAGCACTCTCCAGTACCGGTCCGTGCCGCCGTTGTCGACGTAGCCCACGATGACGACAGCATGGCCGCCGCCCTGGTTCTCGATCCATGAATGGCCCTGCGCGTAATCCATGCTGATCTCGCTGGTGTCCTGCGCCCCGGTGTTCCAAAAGCTGAAGAACGTATTCCAGTCGGTGTTGTTCGGCAGCCAGAAGCCGAAATAAACTGCCTTGTTCTGATTGAGAACGTTCTTGATGTTGGCGATGGCGGTTTCCTTTGCGACCCCGGTAGTCTGAATGGTCTGCGGCGTAAGCGATGTGATTTGGTAAGATGGGGTCGTGCTGATGGAGCTGCACGCAACCGATGTGCTGTTGCTGCAGGATTTGCTCCCATCCGCCCAGGCTGCATTCGTGTTCGACCATGGGATAGTTTTTCCTTTGGTCACGTACCAGCTCGCAAACGAGGTCAGATTGCCGCCGCAGCAAACGTAACTTGAGGTATAGCAAGAAGCCATGTATTGGAGCGAGAGCCGGTCGAAAATGCTCTTCTGCACATCCAACGCCACCTCCAGAAGGCCCGTGCCTGCCCAGGTCCAGCAGTTGCCGCAGGAGACCTGGTCTCGTTGGGAAGGGATGTAACTGATGTGGGAGAGGAGACTGAGGGTCGTGGCCTCCGGGGGCATCGCCTCGAGTCTCTGGGCGATCCTTGGATCAATGGGCGCACGTTGCGCCTGCAGGTATTCGTTGTACCACCGCAGCCTGGTCTCTCTATCCGGGCGCATGACGGGGTAGGTATCCGAAATTGGCGTAACCGTCTCTTGCGCCTTGACGGGCAAAGCAAAGGCAACCAGGAGAACTAACAACGCGTAGGCTTTCCTGAGCATGATGCAATCCTCCGATCAAGTTTTACTTCTCTTCGATGGTTCGAGCAACTCCTTGCGCGACGCCCGGATTAGCGTGGCACGCATGCCGTTCCTCCAGCGCAGGGGATAAATGACGGCCTTTGAGGCGCCATTGAATTGCCAAGCTCCGGCCATACGACTTCCGATCTGGTGGGGTACTGCGCGAGTGGAAGTCAATGGCAGGCTCGGCATCTTGCTCCGCACACGCCACCGAGCCTTGCCACCCTTCCCAGCCTTTTTACCCGAGAGGTTTTCGGCCTCTTTATAACATCTCAATCTGGACAACGCAACGAATGTGTTAGAACGCTGCAATTCAGACACTGGCAGGCCACAGCCAAAGCTCTCAGACGAGCGGTGCCGATCCGGATCTGGTACAAGTGCTGCCACAGACACCCGGCTCGCGGATGTCGCGCGTAAGATCACCCGGGTTGCGCCACACACCAAGGATGGGCACCGGGACAGGCCCTGCTGGGAAACCTGGATGTGCGGCGGGATAGGATGTATGATCTCGATTGCTTGAAGATCATGTGGTTGATTCCTCAGGACGATTGGCCTGGAGACGATCTAAGCGCTACCGGAGAAACGAACAGGCCTTCCCTCAGGTCGCGTTCGGCTATCATGATCATGGGATCGACCTGACGTATGATCGATCTGCCGAAGTGGATTTGGTGATCGGCGATGCGGCGAAGGCGAAGAAGATGCTCGTACGGGGGAGCCGGGGACGCGTTTTAAGGGATGGGACCATGCATTTGACTCCAGAAAGGACCGCCTGAACGGTCTGGTCTGAGCCAGACGAGCCATTGCGAATCTTCGCGCCTTTGCGTCTTTGCGGGATTATAAAAAGCCACCGCAAAGGCTCAAGGACGCCAAGAATCACCAAGGATTCCTTTGCGTGAGGCTCCGACATATATATCTGGTATAGGTGATCAAGAATGTCCTTTTGGGAGCAACACAGGGTGGTAGTAACAGGTGGAGCCGGCTTTCTTGGCTCCCATGTGTGCCGGCGCCTGCGCGAAGCAGGAGTGGGAGCGCTCTTCGTTCCCCACTTCCCGCAATATGACCTCCGCGAGAAGGAGTCTATCGAGCTCGTGCTGAGAGAATTCCGACCCAGCATTGTTGTTCACCTTGCTGCGGCCGTTGGCGGCATCGGGGCAAACCGAAAGAATCCAGGCAAGTTTTTCTACGATAACGCCATCATGGGCATTCAGCTCATGGAGTGTTCCCGGCAGTTCGGCGTCGAGAAAGTTGTGGCTATTGGCACTGTCTGTGCTTATCCGAAATTCTGTCCGGTTCCCTTTCACGAGGAAGATCTTTGGAACGGCTATCCCGAAGAAACGAATGCTCCGTATGGAATCGCCAAAAAGATGCTTTTGGTCCAATCTCAGAGCTACCGCGAGCAGTATGGCTTCAATTCTATCTTCCTGCTGCCTGTGAATCTCTACGGGCCGGGCGACAACTTCGATCCGGAATCCTCGCATGTAATTCCGGCGCTCATCCGCAAATGCGTCGAGGCCCGCTGCTCCGGAAGTCCCTCGGTCGAATGCTGGGGAGATGGATCGGCAACTCGCGAATTTCTCTATGTTGAGGATGCAGCTGAGGGGATTGTTCTCGCTGCCGAGCACTATAATAAAAGCGATCCCGTCAATCTGGGATCTGGATCCGAGATTTCCATCAAGGATCTGGCACAACTCATCGTGAGGCTCTCAGGCTTTAGAGGTGAATTGCGATGGAACCCTGCCTTCCCCAATGGGCAACCGCGCCGGCTACTCGACACATCCCGTGCTGAAAAGGAGTTCGGGTTTCGCGCAAGGGTGAGTTTTGAGGACGGGCTCAGCAAGACCATTGATTGGTACGAACGCCAGCTCGGTTGAGCTCACAAAAACGAACCACGAAAACCACGGCGTGGCCGGCGGCCACAACCAAACAGGGCGTTAGATTATGACCGCCGGCCACGCCGAGCTGTCAGCCATCAGCTGTCAGCATTCAGCTTGCACATGAGCACGATCCTTTGACATGATAATGAGGTACTGGGTCAACATATTCGATCGGTTCATCGGGATCGGCACCAACATAAGCCCTTTGGGCTAGAGCCTACGCGGCCATGACCCAGAAAGAAGGCGCGCTGAAAAACGCTTCGCATCGTCGACGTTGTCGCGCCACTGATAAGCGCAGCAACATCGCTTAGGCGCTTCGAACTCAAGTTGCCTTCCGTGATAGGTGGGGAAAGGGGATTTTTATCCCCACCAACAAAATTGTGCTAATAAAACAAGAAAATCGAACGTAGTACTACGAAGGCCTCCAAGACCGCAAAGCTACTTTTCGAAGAGATCTTTGACTGCGTTCTCCTCGCCCGCATTGCGGAATCTGAAGCCTAAATCAAATGCTTTCTGTATTTCCCGCTTGGCTTCATCGCGCTTGCCGTCCGCGATCAAAGACAATCCCAAGAACCAGTGCGCCAGCGGATAGGCCGGGTAATCGGATACCATACGCTTGTTCAGCTCTACTGCTCGAGGAGCCTCGTTGCGCAGGACATAGGTTCGCCCCAGGCAGAAGGCCGCCTCCTGTCGCTTGGGGCTCAGCTCAAGCGCCCGCTGGCCAAAGTACTCGGCTTTGTCCAAGAAGTTCTTGTCCACATAAAGGCCGAGGTTGTTGCATATATCCGCCAGGGATATAAAGATCGAAACGTCCCGAGGAAAGGCGGCGGCCGCCTCCTGAGCCCATTGGAGTGCCCGTCCGACGCTCCCCATCGGATCCCTCATGGGTCGCTTATTGAGAACGCTTTCCAGCGTGAGGGTTGCGCAGCGCAGCTTCTCCATCTTCTGGTAAGGCGAGTAATACTGAAAGGCAACCTCATAGGAACGCAAGCCCAAATCGGGATCCTGTGCGAAGGCCTGCTGGGCATCCTGATACCCAACGCTGGCTGTCCCCGTTTCGATACTGATATAAAGACTGCAAATGGACACCAGAAGCACGAAAATGGCGGCAGGTTTGCGGAGGGCTCTCAACAGCCGCGCCATCATCGCTCCACCTTTGCCGCCTTCAGTAGGCGCTTCGCGCACAGGCTCAGGTCCAGGCGGTTTTTTCTCGTAATCAGATATGAGCAAAGGCGTAAGAAACAGATACAGTCCGTACAAAGATCCAAAGCTGTCAAATGCAACGAAATTAGACACCAGATATGCCGTCAGGCTGCCGGATGTGAAAAACGCCAAATATCTGTTCTTCAGCAACCAGAGCGATCTTGCCGTCACCACGATCAATACAAGGTACAGAAGAGCTCCGGCGATCCCTTTCTCAGCCAAAAGATCCAGATAGGCGTTATGGGACTTGTCGTACCACGTAAGATGGATTTGGGTTTCGTTTGGATCGAAACGAACCAGCGCGGGGTTGTAGTACTTGTTGAGCCCATAGTAGACGTTATTCTCCCCCCAGCCCAATATCGGATGGTCTTTAATACTGCTGAGTGCGCTCTGCCACGCCATCAGTCGCGCCGAGACGGAGAGCTCCGTGAAGGAGGTTTGAGTCAGACGTTTCAGGAAGGGAATGCTCTTTGCCACTGCGGTATCTCGCAATTGCCATAGGGAGAGCGAACCCACGATAAAAAGGCCCGTGAAAACAGCAGCCGCGATCCTCGTTCGAAGAGCCAGACTCCTGCTGAAAATGATACAGACAGCAACAACAAAAAATCCCGCCACCAAACCCAGAAGTACGCCTCTGATCTGACCCAGGAGCAGCGCGCTCAATATCATGCATTGCGCGATTGCGATCCAGGTTGCCTGAGCTGTCCATCGGATCGATCCATTTCTCGGCCGTCGAGGGTGTGAATTGCTGCTCGAAGGAATGTCCAATTTGGCACGCACAAATTGGGACAAAAGGTATAGCCCGTAGAAGAAATGAAACAGGAAATAGGGACCTGCAAAAGTCGGATTGCCGAACACACCGCCAACCCTGCCTTGGAAGGGTCCTTTCACACTTTCAGGCACTAGATTCAGAAGTTTGAAATGCAGCTCCAGCCACATATAGATAACGGTAGCGGCCACTGCAGCGCTGACCCAGAAGGACAGTTTCAGGTAAAAGTGGAAGTCATTCGCGACTGGTGAGGGTGAGCGATCCGTTTTCTTTTTGGGGTTGGGAGGCTGGTTGAAGATCTGTGCGACTCCCTGATTTTGATAAAACCAGGCCAGCACAGCCAACCATCCGAGAAAATGTAGCTGTAATATCAGGCCATCCTGCCGGTCGACGATACCCCACAGGCTACGATTGAGATCTACACCGAAGAAGGATGTCAGCAAGGCATAACCAAGGTAAATGGCAAGCGCCACGAGGAAAGTCGATCGGCCAGGCAACCAACTCATTGTGGCTCGCTGTCTTTCCTGCCTCATCAGCAGCAAATATAGGCCCGCGACTGCTCCTACGACGATGTCCACAAGGATTTGAAACGCAAGCACTTTAGCAGTCAAGAAGGGGGACATGAACCGGGTGGAAATGAGGAGGGGAGTAAGAAGGATAAGATAAAGTCCCCAGCGTATGATACCTTCCAAGATGATCACGGGTCCGAATCATATCATAGGCGTTGGGGGCCAGGGGCTAGAGCCCAGAGAATTGGGGAGTTGTCTAAGTGAGGGTGGAGTCTGAATTGCCGTTGCCATATCCAGGCATTTTCACGGGAGTCGCTCATGCGTCCATTGATGCGCCACTGCGCATGAAAATCGCCAATGGATATTAAGATGGAGCGATAACCGCGGCCTTGCTGCCCCATAAGCAGGCCTTCAGAGCCGCGACCGCAGGGAGCGGGGTCACGCAGCATTAGGGCCAGACTTCTCTCCTAACAAAGTTTTTCTGATCTGAATTTGAAAAGCCATCGAATTATGTCGTGGCAGTCCGCTCGCTACGCTCGCGGCTCTGACATTCATCTAAAGGGCCACAACCATCCAAAATGGGACATCCTCGGGGGATTTTCACGGGAGTTGCTCATGCAGCGATGCCGCGCAACTGATGATGAAATTGCGGATTGCGGATTGCAGATTGAAAAAGGAAAATGTTGTCTTGACAATCCGCAATCGCCAATCCGCAATTTCAGGGGAGTCGCCTATTAGTTACCAACCCCAAACCCCTAATGGAGTGAACCCTTTGAGTTCCTGTTGCGTTAATGGTTTTGGAGGCGATGATCGAGACCGGGAAGGCTCTTGAACTCGCGCCCTCGACCACCGACGATTTGATGTCACGGGTGCAGCGAGGCGACATGAACGCTTACCAGGAACTGGTGCGCCTCTACCAGCGGAAGGTCTTCCGCGTTATCAGCGGCTATCACCGGGACCCTGAAGACGCCATGGAAGTGTTGCAGGACACCTTTCTCAAGGTATATACGGCCCGCCAGACGTGGGAGCGAAGAACGTCCTTTTCTGCCTGGCTTTACAGGATTGCGATCAATGCAAGCATCGACCGGTACCGGCGCGGCGACAAGGGCAGGACGACTTCGCTGGACGATGTCATGGAGGCGCAAGTGCAAAGGTCGCCGGCCGCCGGAACTCCCCACACGCCCCTGGATCGCCTCAGAGACCGGGAGCGGCGGCGATTCCTTGAAGAAGCCGTCCGGCGCTTGCCCTTCCGGCAACGCGAAGTTGTCTCACTAAGGTATTTCGCCGAAATGCAGTTGGACGAGATCGCGCGGGTACTCGACTGCCCGCTGGGCACGGTAAAATCCAACCTGCACAAGGCTGTGCTCGCCCTGAAGAATATGCTCATGGGCCAGAAGGAAGTTTTTAGCTATGAATAATTGCGAGAGTGTGAGAGATCTGCTGGTGCTCCATGCCGAAGGAGAGCTGCCTCCCGAGCAGAAGACGCAGGTGGAGAATCACCTGATTGCCTGCGCCGAATGCCGCGAGGAAGCCGCCGGCATCGACAAGATCCGAAGCTGGCTCGCGGAGCCGGCGCTATTTGCGCCGCCCGAGGATTACTCCTGGCAGTTCTTGCCCCGCAAGCTGTCGGAGAGAGCCCGGACATTGCCTGCGGTCAAACATTGGCTGCCTGCCAACCTGGGCTCGCTGGGATGGACACTGAGCATGGCCGCGACGCTCTTCCTGGCATGTGGCCTTATCTGGCTGACGCAACGCCAGACTCCCGCACCCGTGCCCGCCGTGCAAGTCGAAGCACCTGGAAACCAGGCTTTTCTGGGAAAAATCCAATCGGCCTATGCTCGCGAGATGACGTCTCAGTACTTGGGCCAGTGCCAGGACCTGCTGTTGAACGTGGTGCGGGCCGAGAAGAGCTGCGAGGGTCAGAAATACGACGTTTCGCTCGAGGTTACCCGGGCCCGCGACCTGCTCCAGCGCAAGCGCATGCTCGACTCGGAGCTCCGCGCTCCCGAAGTGGCCCATGCCAAGGATCTGTGTGATGAGTTGGAGGCTTTCCTGATCAACCTGTCTACCTCCGAAAAGTGCGAGAGCACTGACAAACTGCACGGGATGGAGCGATTCATTGAAAAGGAACAACTCCTGCTGCGCATCAACGTGCTGCAGGCGGAGCTTTCTTGAGAGGACACCATGTATCTCCCACGGAGAACCACAACTGCGGTGCTGGCCCTGATCCTGCTGATTTGCCGGCCTCTCCTCGCCGGCGACCAGGAACTCCTGAATCAAGGCAAGATCCTGATGTTCGACAAGAAGTGGGAGGAGGCCCGCGCCATTTTCCAGAAATTTGCCGTGGAGTATCCCAAGAGCAACCTGGTGCCTCAAGCTTACTTCTTCGCGGCGCGCTGCCTGCAGTTGCAGGGAAAGGATGAGGACGCCTTGCGCGCTTATGAGGTGTTTTTGCAGAAGTATCCTAACGAGCCGTTCCTGCCGGCGGAGGCCAGAAATGCGGCTTTGGAGTTAGCGGCAAGCCTCATGGAGAAGGGTAACGCCGCTTATAAAAACCGCCTGGCCGCAGGCCTTTCGGATCCGAAGAAGGAAGTCCGCTACTTCGCTGCCATCCGCAGCAGTCGCTTGACCGATAAGTCCATCACCTCGATGGCCGTTCCTGTCCTGGTGGAAATTGTGCGCAACGAGAAGGAACGAGACCTCGTGGATAGGGCCCGAATTGCCCTTTTGCGCCTTGATCCCAAAACCCTGTCCAACCCAGCCCCGGAACTGGAACAGAAGAGGAGGAAGAGCCCCAGCGGCCAGGCCGACACCAAGATGTTCCATCTCGTGGTTAAGCAGGAGGGCGCGTCTCAGCCTACGGTGGAATTGAACATCCCCGTAAGCCTTGCCCAGCTTGCCATCGCGGCGCTGGACGAATCCGCGAAGGCAGAGATCCGGAAGAAGGGTATTGATGTCGACAACATCTGGGAAGACCTAAAGCGTCTGGGCCCCACGAACATTCTCACTTTCCGCGACGGCAAGAACCTCGTAAGAATCTGGATTGAATAAAAACCTGGACACGGATTTGCACAGATTAACATAGATCGGACGATCCTTTTTCTGCCACCGAAGCCCATGCGGTGGCAGAAAAAGTTAGTCTTATCCGTGTGGATCTGTGAGAATCCGTGTCCAGAATGATTCTCTAATGCCGAATCCGCCAGGAGGAAAATCATGACCACGCACCGAAAGGTTCTTGCAGTCCTGACGGCCGCGGCTATTGCGGGCGCAATTCTGCTTCGGATTCCAGCTGCTGAAAACCAAACAGGCCAAGGTCCGATCGGATACACCGACACTCCTATGCTCCCCGGCGGCAAATGGCACGTCCACGACAGCGGGCGCCCCCAACCGCGCGCCGCCGATCCAGGAACCTGCAGCACCCCGGACTTGCCTGGAAAACCGCCTTCGGACGCCGCGCTACTCTTCGACGGCACCGGGCTTTCCCAGTGGCAAACGGAGAAAGGTCAGCCTCCGGCATGGATCGTCGGGGGCGGTGTTCTGCAGGTGCCGCCCAGCGATACGCCAAACGGAGGCGACATTTACACTCGGGAATCGTTCGGCGACTGCCAGTTACACGTGGAGTGGGCGACGCCCAATCCTCCTACGGGGGACGTCATGAACCGTGGCAATAGCGGCGTGTTTTTCTTCGGCCGCTACGAACTTCAGGTCTTTGATTCATACCGGGGAGGAATCTACGCCGACGGCCAGGCCGCAGCGATATACGGCCAGTATCCACCTCTGGTCAATGCGTCCCGCAAGCCCGGCGACTGGCAGGTCTTCGATGTGCTCTTCACGGCTCCTCGCTTTAAGGATGGGACGCTGGAGGCGCCCGCATTCATCACCGTTTTCCATAATGGCGTCGCTGTGCATAACCACGTCGCGTTGCTGGGCGCAACCGGCCATCGGATCCTCGCCAAGTACACTCCCCACGGGCCCAAAGGACCGTTGATGCTGCAAGCGCACGGGAATCCGGTCCTCTACCGCAACATTTGGGTTCGTCCGCTCAAAGGCTACGACGAGTTGTGAAGGAATCGCGCACAGTTTATGAATTTGCCGGCGAGCCAGGACAGCGACACAGAGCGGATAGGACCGGCTCTTGTGCGTGCCCGCTCAGGAATTCCTAGGCAAAGACGGCCTCAAGAGACCGTTCAATATGGTCCCCAGCTCCTACGAACCCGAGCAAAGATCCGTGTCCCGACGTTCTCTTCGTGAATTCTGCGTGGTCGGATTTCTTATCAGGCGAACACTTGAGAGAGCGGAAGATTCAGGTCCGGCAGTACCGGCGAGGATAAGCGGTCCGATCTCCGACAGACTCCTGCGGTTATGTATCCCAGTTCGCTCCAGACAAGAACCTCGACTGTAGCTGCCTCGGGATCGACGATCCAATACTCCGGCACGCCGAATCCGGCATAGATCTTCCTTTTGACCTCCATGTCCTTGCGCCGGGTCCCTTCTGAGAGTATTTCGATCACGATGTCGGGTGCGCCTTGCAGGTTCATCTCACCGATAAGGCCGATGCGTTCCTTACGGACGAAGAGGATGTCCGGCTGGACGACGTTTTCCTCGGAGAGGATCACGTCGTACGGAGCGTTGAAGATCTCGCCGAGACCTCTCTCGTCAATATGCTGGTTGAGAGCTCCCGCCAGCTTTCTGGATACGCGCTGGTGTCCTGTGTTTGGAGCGGCGGCCACGTACAGCTCTCCATCGAGGATTTCGTAGCGTTTGTCCTCGGGGAGCAGGAGGTAGTCGCTGTAGGTGAATCGGACTTTTGCCCGTCTCATGGTTAGCTTCGACGTTACCATCATCCCCGCGGCGTTTCAATCCTGGCGTCCATATTGTTTCGCTCGCCGCCCTTTGCGTCTGTCGGTCCGCTTGGAGATTGTGGACGCCAGGCTGCGCCAGGTTATTTTGGTGCCCGATTATTTTTCCTCTGCTTTTCCACCTTCCTTCTTCTTGGGCAGCTCGGGTTGGGTGAGATCGGGCATCGGATCGTCCCACAGGTAGTGATTGAACCAGGTCAGGTTGTGCTGCATGGCCGCGCGTATGGACTTCGGCTTGGTGATTCCGTGGCCATAGCCTTTGTAAACAATCATGTCGACGTTCACACCCCGATCCTCCAGGGCCTGGCGCAATTCGTAGGCGTTGGGTATTGGCACGCGCCGATCCAGTTCGCCGTGCTGGATCAAGGTAGGAGTGCGAGCCATTTTCACGTATGAAATGGGAGAGGTCTTTTCATAGATCTCCGGATCGTCGACGGGATTGGCCCCGAGGTAGTTGATGGTGAAGGGCGTAATGTCGGTGTTGTAGTAGTACGTGGCCCAGTCCGAGATGCCGGCTCCGACGGAGATCGCCGCGAAGCGATGGGAGGAGGTTGTTAGGAAAGCCGAGATGTATCCTCCCTGGCTCCAACCCATGCAGGCGGCCTTGGCTGGGTCGACCCAGCCTTTGCCGATGAGGTAGTCCACGCCCGAAAGCACGTCCCATGCGTCTCCGACGCCCAGATTCCGGATGTTCAACATGCGGAACTTCTCGCCGTATCCGGCGCTGCCGCGGTAGTTGACTTTGAGGACCAGGGCGCCGCGCGCCGCCCATATGTCGGATGGATAGTAGTGGGTGTCGGGAGCGAGGAAAGCGGGCCGGTCCACTCCAGTCGGTCCGCCGTGGAGGATACACAGCAACGGATGCTTCGTTGCTGGATCAAAATCGGCGGGCTTGATCAGTACTCCCTCGATGTCGGTTCCATCCTGGCTTTTCCACGAGATCACCTCGCGGCTGCCGAGTTTGAAGACTTTCGCCTGGTCCGTCATGTGAGTCAACGGGCGTGGCGCGAAGTTGGAGAGATCGGAAACCACCACCTCCGCAAGGGTCGTAGGCGAGGCGACGATGCAAGCCAGTCGGCGGCCGTCGGCAGTAAGAGAGAAGGATTGAGCCATGAGGGAATCGGGGCCGGTAATGCGCGCGATCCGGCCCGTCGCCGGGTCAACGCGAAAGAGGTGCGAGGCGGTCTTCTGTGTCGCGCTGAAGTAGATTCCGTCCGCATTCCAGTCCACGAGTCCGGGGTTCTCATCGAAGTCATCGGAGATCGAGCGCGGCGTCCCTCCGCCGGCGGCGACCACGGCAAGCCTTGAGTTGCGGGCGAAAAAGTTGGCGCGGCCCATGGCGCTCATGAAGACGATCTGCTTTCCGTCCGGGGACCAGCGGGGAGCGTTGTCCGGGCCCGGCTGGGTGACGATCCTTTTCACATCATCGTTTGCCAGGGTCAAGACATAAATGTCCGCAGTGCCGATGCTAATCAGGTCGGGATTGATGGTGGCACTGAAGGCAATCCTGGTGCCATCCGGTGACCAGGAAAGGGAGGTCACGCTGAAATCCTTACCATGGGTTCGCTGTTTCCCTGCCACCGGCGCCTGAAGGGCTTCCGCCAAATCCAAAGTCCAGATGTGCGAGTGGCTGTACTCCTTGCGTACGACTTCGTAATCGCCGTATTGCTCCTTCCGGTCTTTCAGAGCCTGCGCCTGAGGTTCGGCCGCAGTAAAGGCAAAGCTCTTTCCATCCCGGGACCAGGCGAATGCTCCCACGCCGGTTTCCGACTTCGTCAACTGGATGGCCTCGCCTCCGTCCGGATGGATGACGAAAATCTGATCCTTGTCCCCCACGCGGTTGCCTGTGAAGGCCAGCCATTTCCCTTCCGGTGACCATTGCGGATTCGAGGCGGACTTGTCTCCGCGAGTCAGTTGGAGGTTTTCGCCATTCCCTGTGTTGGCCAGCCAGATTTGCGAGATAAAGGCGTCCAGCTTGAAATCCGTTTCGTTGACGCTATAGGCAACCCACTTCCCATCGGGTGAGATCTTACAGCCAGAGGCGGACTTGATCAGCAGAAGATCGTCGATTGTCGGGACGCGGGGCGCGTCTGCAGCAAGCGAAAGCGACGCTCCCAGGAGCAAGAGTACGGCCGGCCGGATGAGTGACATGGCAAACACCTCCCGGCCCATTTTATTGTTAATTCGTCCTTAGGTAAACCTCCGGCTTTGCCGCCGAGATTTGGTGTCCAGGATTTGGATCCGATCTCCAAGTCGAGCCTCTCCTGCCCGGAGTAGATTGTTCTCAACGCGGAGAGAGCGCTGAGGCAAAATGTACACGGATCTACACTGATTCTCACAGATCAGATGAGCTCTTGCCGCCACCGCATGGGCCAGCGCTCATCCGATCTGCTCACGACTGGGAACCGTGAAAATCCGTGCAAATCCGTGTCCAAGTTTTTTATGTTTCAAAAGAACGGATTCCCACTAAGAATCCAAGATCTGGACACCAAACTTCGGTTTGCCGGAGGTTCTGGCTTTTGCAGAGTAATAAAGAGAGGTTCCGCGTGCTGGCAACGCAATACCGCATGTTGGACCCGTCAGACATACGGCGGGAACGAATGGAGTTTAGCGACAGAAAACGACTAAGGATTTTGCTTCAAGAGGCAGTGCAAATGCGCTAGACTGATTTACGATTTGCGCTTGACGATTGCGTCGAACTGCACGCGTCAATTGAAACCAAGCCGGATGTTTGCGGTTTTGAAGGAGCGCAACTGCTTCTAGGGTTTATATCCTTCACCTTGCAGGACACGCCGGAGCGCCGAAAGAAGCAGGAGCACGTTGTTTTCGGTGCTGCCGGCTCCCATGAGCCCGATTCTCCAAATCTTTCCCTTCAGCGCTCCGAATCCGGCTCCGATTTCGATGTTGTGCTCGTTCAAGAGGCGTATGCGCACGCGTGCGTCATCGATGCCATCAGGAATCCGCACTGTGTTGAGCGTCCAGAGCCGATGCTCAGGTGCAGCCAGCATCTGAAGCCCCATCGCTTCCAATCCCGCCACGAGCGCCTGGCTGTTGTGCTCATGCCGCTTCCAGCGATTCTTGAGCCCTTCCTCCAGAATGATTGCCAGGGCCTCTCTCAGCGCGTAGTTCATCAGCGCGGGGGACGTGTGGTGGTAGACGCGCTCTGCGCTCCAGTACTTGTCGTTCAGTTGTATGTCCAGATACCAGCTTCTGAGGGGCACTTTGCGGCTCCGGATTTTTTCCAGCGCGCGCTCCGAGAAGGTAACAGGTGAAAGTCCCGGCGGGGCGCCGATGCCCTTCTGGCTGCAGGAGTAGCTGGCGTCGATTCCGTTCCGGTCGATGCCTATTGGATGGGCTCCCAGCGATGTCACCGTGTCAACGATGAAGATGGCGTCTCGGATGTCCCTGAGCGATCTTAGTTGTTCGATCGGCTGGCGCACGCCGGTTGAAGTCTCCGCGTGGATCATGACGACGATGCGTGCGGTGGAATTTCGGAAAGTATCGCGGAGTTTCTGCATGTCCAAGGGCTGGCCCCATTCGGCTTCCACCCGCAGCACCTTGCCCCCCCAGCGTTCCACGAGATCGGCGGCCCGTTGTCCGAAGAAGCCGTTGACGCAGACAATCACCTCGTCGCCGTCCTCCACGAGATTGGCGATGCAGGATTCCATTCCCGCGCCGCCGGTGCCTGAGATGGGGAAGGTTACGCGGTTCTCCGTTTCAAAAACCGACCGGAGCAGTCTCTGGATCTCGTTCATGCATTCGAGATAGAGCGGGTCGAGGTAGCCGAGTATGGGCGCGATCATCGCCTGGAGGACACGGGGTTCTATGTTGCTGGGCCCCGGGCCGAGTAGAATTCGTTGCGGTGGATGGAAAGTACCTGTCATGGCCTGTGAACCCCTCCTTTTTCATTGTCCAACGGAAGCGACATCATATCACATTGAAAGCAGGCAGCAGGCAGGGGTGCAATCAAAAGTGAGAATTAATCCTCAAAATGCAAACCGCAAAGGCCTCAAAGGCCTCAAAGAAACTACCTCAGATTCTTTGCGGTCTTGGAGGTCTTCGTGGTTTGATTTTCAAGCCAAACCATTCGGAAGCAGATTCCTGAATGGGCTGAGTTGACTCCCACTTCTGATTGCACCCGCAGGCAGTTGGCAGTGGGCACAGGGAAGTAAAAGTTGTAGAGTGGGGGTCCGCGTGTGCGGCTGATAAACCGGCTATTGGCGGGATCTCAGTGATTGGATCTGCCTGCTGCCTACAGACTACTGCCTGCTGGGGTTTCTATGGAATGGGTGCAAGTCTATGATCCTCTCGGGAGCGCGCTGCTGAGCACCATCGCAGCCGCACTCCCGATTGTGCTCCTGTTGTTCACGCTCGGAATTCTGGAGAGGCCGGCTCACCAGGCTGCCCTTGTCGGCCTGCTTGCCGCGGTGCTGGTCGCGATTTTTATCTACGGAATGCCGATATCGGCGGCGTCGGCCGCTGCTTTGCAGGGCGCAGCTTACGGCCTGTTCCCGATCGGATGGATAGTCCTCAATGCCGTTTTCCTTTACCAACTGACGGTCTCGACCGGGACATTCGAGATCGTCAAGTCCTCGGTGGCCCATCTCTCCGCCGACCGGAGGATCCAGGCCCTGCTGGTTGCATACTCATTCGGAATCTTTATCGAAGGGGCCGCCGGTTTCGGAACCCCCGTCGCGATCTCCTCCGCCCTCATGATCGGCCTTGGCTTTTCCCCGCTCCATGCCGCGGGGCTGTCGCTGATCGCAAACACGGCTCCGGTGGCTTTCGGCGCAATCGGAACTCCCATTATTACCCTTGCCGCGATCACCGGCATCTCGCCTCTGCAGCTCAGCGCCATGGCTGGACGCCAGTTGGCGTTCGTGTCCATTCTCATTCCGATGTGGCTGGTCGTGACCTACAGCGGCTGGAAAGGACTCAAGGGTGTGTGGCCCGTGGCACTGGTTTCGGGAGCATCCTTCGCCGCCGTTCAGCTTCTCTGGAGCAACCTTGTGGGTCCGGAACTGGTCGGCATTGTCGGCGGTGTAGTATCGCTGGTGAGCACGGCCGCGTTCTGTTCCTGGTGGAAGCCCGCCGACATCTGGGAATCTTCGCCATCGTCACCCTTATCGTCGGAGGGGGTGAGAGTTTCCCGCCGAGAGGCCATGCGCGCCTGGATGCCCTGGGTATTCCTCAGCATGTTTGTGATGCTCTGGGGGATCGGGCCCGTGAAGGCCGGCCTTAGTCGGGGATCCATTCTCGCCCCTTCTTTTGACGTGCCCGGCCTGCACCGCATGGTCTACCGGGAATATCCGGTAGAGCCGGCGCCGGCGGATCGCGCGCGTCTCGCGGATCCCGCCTACAAGTCGAAGAGGGCGGAGCCGGCGCGCTTCACACTCAACTGGCTTTCGGCCACAGGCACGGGGATTCTGTTCGCTTCGCTCGCGACTGCACTTTATCTTCGAATCCCCCTGGGGCATTTTTTCGCAATTGCGGCGCGGACCTTCCGGAGGATGAGGTGGCCGCTGGTGACCATCGCTTTGATGATGTCCATCGGCTTTGTCACGCGCTACAGCGGAACCGATGCAACCCTGGGACTTGCCTTCACCCGCACGGGATTCTTTTATCCATTCTTTGCGGCTATGTTGGGATGGCTTGGGGTCGCCCTGACCGGCTCCGACACGAGCTCCAATGTCTTGTTCGGCAGTCTTCAGAAGATCACGGCCCAGCAACTGGGGCTCAACCCGGTGCTCATCACCGCGGCCAACAGCACAGGCGGCGTGATGGGAAAGATGATCGACGCGCAGAGCATCGTCGTAGCGACGGCGTCCACGGGCCAGCAAGGGCAGGAGGGCAAAATCCTGCGCTTCGTGTTCTGGCACAGCGTTGTGCTGGCTTCCATCATGGGTGCCATCGTTATGCTGCAAGCCTACGTATTTCCCTGGATGATTCCGTAAAACCTGCCACGAATTACACGAATTGCACGAGAAATTTATGAATTCTTGTTTCGTGCAATTCGTGCAGTTCGTGGCAGGTTTTTATTCGTCGCCATGTAAAGTGACCGGCTTCCTATTCGCTTTGTGCGTGGCGTGGATCTTTTTCTCTCTGAGACGACGCTCCTTGATGGCGGGTCGCGGCTTGGTGGCAACGCGTTTCTTGGGAGGCCTGATCGCGCGCGCGATCCAATCGTGAACCTTCTTTCGTGCATCGGCGAGGTTTTTGTATTGGTCCCGAGTGCGTTGGCTGGTGACGAGGAGTTTCCCGGATCTGTCCAAGCGCTTTGCCACGAGGTGCAGAAGGCGACGCCGGCTATCCGAATTGATGCCCTGAATCCGGTCCAGATCGACCCGCAGCTCGACCTTGGTGGCCACCTTGTTTACATTCTGGCCGCCGGGACCGGACGCGCGGACCGCGCGCATCTCCATGGCCTCTGCCGGGACGAACACCCCCCCTTCAACAAAAATCGAATCTGGCATAAAGACTCCTAAAGCTTCGGCAAGGGTTCTCCGATAAGATGGATAGCCTGACGAAGCGCTTGCCCCTCCCGTCCACTCAGGTCCAGATTGCAGGGTTGTCTGGACGAGCGGTAATGTTGGAAGGGGTTATGTCCTCGAGCGCAACTTTCGACGCATCAATAACTAGCTCACAGCGCGCGACGCTACGTTCCACGCCGGCCGCTGGATCGCGCCTGCTGAACCGGCTGACCGGAATCCGGAATTCGGAATCCGCAGGCGGACCGGCGCCGACCGGTCCAAGCGAGGCGGAGGAACCGAGGTCGAGCGTCGTTCGGGCGCATCCCTCGGCCTCTTCAGGCGATTTGCTCGAAACCCTGCCCGACGTGGAGCTCCCGCACAAGCAACACAAGGACGGTGAAAAAAAGGTTCCCCTCTCCCTCATCCCGAGCAGACTCGAGATCCGGTTTCTGTCCAACACCCGCAAAGCGCAAACCCCTTATGATGCGGAAGAAGTGAATCTGCCCCATTTGGATATTCGGGTTTAACCATTCCCTCCAACTATCATATCAGCGCAGCGCGGCCGGCAGCCGCTACCAAATAGGGCGGTTTAGCCCCCGATCCGGCCCCGCTGAGCGGTCAGCCTTCAGCTATCAGCCCTCAGCTGAGTGTGTTTCCAACAATGGCTGCGCGGTCCCATCATGGATCGTTCAGAGCCGCGCGCGAAGCAAGCGGGGATGATGAACAGTTTGTGTCACATCCCCGCTCCCTTCCGGCCGCGGCTCTGAATAATTGTTGATGAGGCAAGGCCGCAATAATGGCCACACAAAAACTCTGTCAAAACAGTAGAGTTTTACCTGTTTGTTGTACAGAGAGACAGAGATTTCTGTGCTATTAAGCCGCGACTCCTTCGCTTCCCGGCAGAGATTCTGGTCGCCTTAAGAAAGTATAATTCCATTACGGTAAGCCACCGCCTCTGGCGGTGAGATGCGACAAAGCTCTGCCGTTCCGGCGGCATAAGAGAAGCAGCCACGAATTCGTGGCTGCTTCCGGTGCTTTACCAAGCCCAACGCCTCTCTCTGGGACCCCTCCTAAAGCCACCCGCTCTGCGGGTGGTGGATTACTTTGTCCTGTCGCTCATCAATTCAATCGTCAATCGACGTCTGGGCACCGTCATTTTACAATCTCTTGCTTGAATCCTTTGTACGTCGGCCGCGGCGTTCCCGGACAATATTCCATCACCGCCCCCTGATGAACGAGCTTTCGGTTAAGCGCGGCTGTGTCGATCTCCTGCACAGGCACTCCGGCTTGAATAGCCATTTTTGCTGCCACGCCCGCAGCCTGGCCAATGATCATGTATTGCGGCTCCATTCGGAGAGAGGAGTAGGCAACATGGCTGGCGGAAAAGCAAACCGGGACAAGAAGGTTCTGCGCCTCGTTTCGCTTCGGGAGCATAACGCGGTATGGAATCTGGTAGGGCTTTACCGGGACCTGCATGTCGCCTTCGTTTACCACGAAGCCGTCCCGGGTTGGCATGCGCTGAATGTTGTGCGAGTCGCTGTTATAGGAGCCCATGCCGATCGGGTCGGGTTTGGTCAGGTCGGTCTGCAGGTCCTTCTGCGTCACCACGTATTCGCCGACCATGCGCCGCGCTTCGCGGATGTAGAGCTGGTGGGGCCAGTTGTTTGTATCGACGAACTCATCCTTCGCCAGCCCCCAGTGATTGACCTCCTTCTGCAACGCAGGGGGCACCTTCGGGTCGTTGGCGAGGAAATAGAAGAAGCCCGCAATGTAGTCGATGTGCTCCTGCCAGATTTGCTCCCGCATCTTGTAGTCCGCTTCGGGATAATCCCAGTTCTTTCCGATGAAATCCGTCGAGAACGCGCCCTTGTTGTTCACATCCACCTTCTTGTTTGGAATAAAGTCAGGGCTGGAGACCTCGCTGAAGTGAGGGGCGCGTCCCAGTTTTTCGGTCATCGCCTTGAGCATTCGCGCCAGGAGTTCGTACCGGTGGGGACTGTACCCTCTCGGTCTGGGAAACGGCACCTGGTTGTTCTTGTCGCTGGACAGGCACAGCCGGAAGTTGTAGGCCTGGACTTTCCTGTCTCCGGATCCGACCTCTCCCAGCGGGCCGGCAGAAACCTCCGGAAGAAGCTTCCCGTCTGCGTCATAGGGGGAGATGTTGACGGTGAACTGATGATAGGGTGTCCGTTCGCGGACGCCTGCCAACGACTCGCCATACTGGCCTACACCCTCCCGGCCCCAGGTGTAGGTAACACCGGCCTGAGCCATAAGGTCTCCCTCGTAGCTGCAGTCCGCGAAGATCTCTGCCTGGAAGGAAGATCCGTTCTCCATGAAGATCTCGGTGATCCGGAGGCCGTCCTTCTTCACTCCGGCTTTTTCGCGCAGGCGGTGATGATAGAGTACGGTTACACCGGCCTCGTTGAGCATCTCCCTGAAAATCTGCTCGGCCACGTGCGGCTCGAAGTACCAGGCGGCGTCCTGGCCGTAGCGGCGCATGGAGTAATAATTTCCGGCCCGCCAGAAAAACTCCAGCGCGTAACCGCCGATGACCTCCTTCTTGCCGTAGTCAGTGTAGGAAAGTCCGCCCGAGACCATGCCGCCAATGTGGGCGCGCGGCTCGAGCAGGGCGACCTTCAGGCCTTCGCGCGCAGCGCTGACAGCACTAATGGCCCCTCCCGCTGTGCCGCCGTAGACGACGACATCGAACTTCGTCGCGGGGGAAGCCTGGGTAGAGAACAACATGGCGCAGATGCTTGCAGCCAGCAGGAGTCTGATAGTCTGCCGGGAACCAGGTATAATCATTGTCGTATATCCTCATAAGTTAACATTTCGAGAGTAGCGCGATTGGCCGCGCGTGGCAACGAAGTGATTGACGATTTACGATTGACGGCTGACGATCTAACATTTCCCTGAATTGTCAGTCGTCAGCCGTAAATCGTCAACTGGATTGCATCCGGGGGAACGTCCGATCATGAGAATCCTAGCGATACCGACTGTTTTGTTTTTCCTGCAATCTCTCGCCGGCACGCAGGACCGGCCGGCCACCATGGAGGAGATGCATCGCCTTCATCAGGACTCGAAGGCCTATATCGCGATGCTGGAGGATCCGAAGCGCGACGCATACCAGAAACCGCATGAAGTCATAATGGCGCTGAACCTCAAAGAAGCCGAGGTGATCGCGGATATCGGCGCCGGCGCCGGCTACTTCGCGTTCCGTTTCGCGCATCATGTCGGCGACAGCGGGCGGGTGTACGCGGTAGACATCAATCCTGACATGATCCTGCACATGAACCGCGGTATCCGCGACATGAATCTCAAGAACGTTGTGACGATTCTCGCCGCGCCGGACGACCCGCTTCTTCCGGATGCCTCGGTCGATCGGTTTTTCATCTGCGAGACCTGGCATCACATTGAAAACCAAGCGCACTACCTGGCCCTCATGAAAAAGATGCTCAAGCCAGGCGGTCAAGTCGTCATGATCGACTTTCAAAAGAAGCAGCTGCCGATCGGGCCGCCGGTGGAGATGAAGATATCCCGCGGTGATCTGGTGCGGCAGATGGAATCCAACGGGTTCCGCCTGGCAGCGGAGCACACCTTTCTTCCGTACCAATACTTCCTGGTATTCACGGTCAAATAAACCAATTGCGGATTGCGGATTTGGATGTTGTTCAATTCGCAATCCGCAATCAGGAGAAAGCACGGGGGTTTTATATTGAAGCGCGTTTATCCCTGTCTTCTGATTTCGCTTCTCATCGGAGCGCTTCTCCTCTCTGGGTGCGGGAGGAAGAGTCGGGTGCGGCCGCCGGCCGCAGTGTCCGTCCCCGGAAGGACGCAGGTTGGCACTGCGAGCTGGTACGGGCGGCCCTATCACGGACGCCCCACAGCGAGCGGTGAGATCTACGACATGGAAAAACTCACCGCGGCGCACCGGACGCTACCTTTCGGAACACGTGTGAAGGTCGAGAACCTCGAAAACCACCAGAGCGTCGACCTCCGGATCAACGATCGCGGCCCATTCGTCGAGGACCGGATCATCGACGTGTCACGCGCGGCTGCCCGCGTCCTGGTCATGCTAGGGACTGGAACGGCGAAGGTGCGGCTGGAAGTGCTCACCACTCCTGACCTCCCGGCCGGCGACTTCTATGCCGTGCAGCTCGGAGCTTTCCAGGATCGCGGGCGCGCGGACCGCCTCAGGCGAGAGATGAAGAAAAAGTACGGAACCGCAACGCTCACCCAACAGCAAGGAAGCCTAATCCTGTGGCGCGTTCTTGTCGGTAGAGTCGGCAGCATCGAAGCGGCCGAATCGCTTGCCCGCCGCATCCGCGCAGAAAACAGAGTCAAGGCCGGTGCGGCTTTTGTCGTCCACCTCGACTGACCTCAAAAGGATATTCGGTGACGGGCAACTAATTCCCATTTTACGAATGACACGAATCAAAAACAGCCACGAATTGCACAAATTGCACGAAATAACAAAAGAGGTTTTTTCGTGTAATTCGTGTCAGCTTTTAATTCGTGAAATTCATGGCTGATTCCCTAATGCCGCCGGAACGGCAAGGCTTTGTCGCGTCTCACCGCCGGAGGCGGTGGTTTACTCTAACAGAATTAGCTGCCTGTCACCGAGTTTCCTCTAGTTGATATTAGGCGCCTTGGACGGAATCACGGGAATCGCCGTGAACAAGCTCTTGTTCTGCACCAGCGCAACCACGGAAAAGGTTGCGCTTCCCTGTCCTATAAGTACGGCGGAGCCTTTGAACTTCTGGCTTGCCTTGGGATCCTGGAAAAGAAAGGTCGCGGTCTGCTCGCCGGGCTTCAGCAGAATGTTGCTCAGGATTGCTGCGGGACTTCCGTCGGTGTTGACGGTCACGACCTTGATGGTAATGGGGGTGGAGTTCGGATTCGCCACGGCAAACCCTGTGAACCGTTGCTGTGGCACGTCGTCATCCACCGGTATCGTTGCGGCAGACACGGTGCTCGACATCAGTACGCCCGCGACAGTTTGAATGCTTCCTCCATCCGGGGTAAAGGAAAATGTGGCGACTCCTCCCAGTAATCCGCCGGAAGCTTCTACCTTCGCCCAGCCGGTTTTGGGATCACCTCCGCCTGCCCGGGTTGCCGACAGGTATCGAGTTCCTCCCGGAGGAACCGTGAATCCAAGGGTAGACGCCAGGACCGTGTTGCCGGATTCCGAAATGTCAGGGCTTATGGAGGGTCCTGAGAGGGAAACATCCAGTGGTACTCCAGTCTTGTCCGTCAGGCTAAGATTCGCATCCACGGGAACGCTTCCTGTATTCAAAAAAGCAAAGATCGTGGTGTAGCCGGCTCCAATGGCAACATGCGAGAAGAGGCTGGTGCCCCTTGCTGCCAGGAGAGAGCGGTAGGCGTCAATGCGCCCCCAACCGTAGTACTTGTCCCAACCCTGCGTGTCTTCGTCGCCAGAACCAACCTGGTCGCGGGCGCCCGCCTTGAGGACGGCGAACACCTGATCGTAGTTGAGCGCCGGGTTGACGGAAAGAATCAGCGACACGGTGCCGGAAACCACTGGAGCGGAAAGTGACGTCCCGCACCACGCCGTTATCGCTGTCGGATCCGAATAACTGAGCCCGACCATCAGGTCTCCCGGAGCAACAAAATCGAGGCGGCTGCTGTAATTGCTGCCGCCCTTCGGGTCGCAGCTAAAGGGCGCAGCCCGCTGATCCTTGCTGTTGGTGGCGCCCACAGCAATGACGTTGGCATAAGCGGCAGGGTAGTACGGGCTTTCGGTATTATCGTTTCCCATGCTTGCCACGAGGATGGCACCTTTGTTGGCTGCATAGTTCACCGCATCCCTGAGCATGTTGCCCGCCGCCGTGCCGGCTGCGCTGAGGTTGATGACTCTAGCCCCATGATCTGCGGCGTAGATGAGGCCCGAAACAATGTTCGAGTAGTTACCGGCGCCTGTGGCATCGATCACTTTCACAGGCAGGATCGTGCACTTCCAGTCAACGCCGGCCATGAGAATCCCATTTCCTCCGGTTGCGGCGGCGACGCTGGCAACGGCGGTGCCATGGCCCTGGTCGTCTATCGTATTCGTCCTCTGGTGGACGAAATCATATCCAGTGACAATCCTCCCTGCGAATTCCGGGTGATTCAAAGCGATTCCGCTGTCGAGCACGGCCAGCACAATATTGCTGCTGCCGGCTGAAATGTCCCACGCGGCTAGGGCATTGATGTCAGCGCCTGGTGTCCCTGTGACGCTAATCCTCCCATCGTTGAGGGTAAGTGTCTGGCCGGTGTTTTGCAGGCTCCATTGCAGTGAAAACTTCGGGTCATTTGGAACCAGGGGCACCCGGCCGGTGCCTCTCTGGGACTGGCCTGCAGCGTTCGCCTGGACGCTCGTGATCCTTGCCACCGCATCCGGCTCGACGTACTCGATATCCGGATTGCCCGTAAGAGAGCGGACTGCGGCGCCGGCGCTGGCGTCAGGACCAAGGTCGGCAATGAAAAGGCGCTCGATGCCGGCGGCAAGCGGTTCGAGACCGGCATCCGGCTTGACCGCTCTCAGCCTAACTATGCCACTAGCGGAGAGCATGGATGCCAATGGCGCGCTCGACTGAGGTGCCTCCGCAAGGCTCCGCGACTCCATTAGCGACTTAGGGGCGGCGGCTCGCGCCTGTGCCAGGAGTTGCGCGCCGGGTCGGAACTTGATGATGATGCGTGTGGGGTTCCTTGGGTCACCCTGCTTGCTCTGAGCCAGCCCACAAGACGAGACTGCTAAAAGAGCGAGCAACGGAAAAACGATTCGTTTCATTCGGGTTCTACGCTTTGGGTGTCGGGTCTGTTTTGGGACATATTCTTCATCGGAACGGTGCGCAGCTCAAAATTGAAGTTTTCCAAACCTGGCACCTTCACCATATCGGCCGCAGAGATGATATGCTTTTTTAAGTCTTATTGCTTGGGGACTTACAGAGCTTCGCAAAATACGGTGACATCTCAGGAATGTAGGGGCACGGCGCGCCGTGCCCCTACCCTGTCCAGGATTGTCACCATATTACGCGAGGCTCAGTAATAGCTGATCTCGATCAAGTGCTTCGCTGAATTGCCCCGCGTGGACAACAGCAAGTCGGGGTGTTGGAGATCAGCAAGAGGAGATGCGATAAACACAGCGGCGTGAGCCGTCCAGGATATGCTCAACTCGTTCCGCTTGGGTGCGCTTGCCCAGAGCACCTTTAAAGAACTGTAACTCTGCATCGCAAAGAGCAGCGCAGGCGGCAACCGCGGCACGGATGGGGCAGTGATTCTCGATGAACAGATAGGTTCCGTCCTCCCCAACATGAATCTCGGCGAGATACCCGTCCCGCGTCTGCTGCTCCGCGAGGGCTGCGAGGCGGTCCTCTAGAGATGCTCCCGAGGGAGTCCTCTCGTGGAGGGACTGTTCCTGCCGGCTCACTCTGGATTTGAGCACGCGTCGCAATCCCTGCTCACCGATGCTGCGCCTGATTGCGTCCATGAGGTCAATTGCCAGTTCCGAATGCCCATCAGGGAAGAATCGGTCAGCCGAAAGCATGAGCTGCCAAAGCTTAACCGGCCGGCCAATGGGGCGGGCCTCTTTCGTGTATTTCACGAGGTTTTCGCTTTGCAGAGCATAGAGGTGTTGCCTGACAGCCATCGCGGACAGGTGCAATCGTTGCGCCAGCGAGATGGAGTCGCTGGGCCCTTCTTTCTTCAGCAGCAAGAGGATCCGGTGTCGCGTGCGCTCCGCTCGAGTGGTGGAATGCGCTTTTGGACGCATGGGACTAAACTAAAGAACCACCGGGCGAATGTCAATCTCTGATCGCGCCACAGAGACCTAACGCGGCCGGGCGGCCGCAACCAAGACGGTGGCATTCAATCAGTCGCGAGAGAATCTTTACTGCGGTCTCAAGCAGGCAGTAGGCAGCTGGCAGCAGGCATCATCCAACATGCTTATCCGGTTTGCTCCGAACGATACAACCGGTTGTATGTTGGGTGTCCGTGGTGGGTTTCGATTTCTTCTGGCAAGGGTTTTTAGGACACAGATCAACACGGATAAACTTGTTGAGATCAAGGCGGCTGATGAACTACTTCCAATCCATCAAGCCCAGCTTCTGACCTATATGAAGCTAGGTGGATGGAAAGTAGGGTTGCTCATCAACTTTCACGCACCCCTGCTTAAGAAAGGCATCAAGAGAATGGTCTTGGGGCTGGAAGATTAGGATGCAAAGGGGCCATCAGCACCGCCTGGGAAGAATTTAAAACTCAGCGTTCTCTGCGTCTCTGCGGTGAATTCCCTTTTGGTTGCGGCTATGCCGCCCCAGGTTGATCCGTGTCCAAATGGGATGCGGCCGATAGGCTGCATCATGAATCGACGGAACGGCAAATGGGCGCTTCTACCCCTTGGGGGCCATCGGAGTTAACCGGATAAGCATATTATCCAATCCCATGTTGGTTCTTTATGGGCTCTTACTGCCTACTGCCTGCTTCTCGCCGATTATATCCTCTAAAGGCGGCTAGAATCCTTACCAGCACGGAGCCTGCAGATCTCTGTTATCTGCACGATCTCGGGCTCTCTGTGGTAAAATCACCAACAGCTCGGGTTAAGGCTTCTTTGCCGCAGCGGTTTACTGCTGAGGAGGGAGGCGCACATGACCGCGCATGTTCAGGTTGGTTCGAAAAAGTGGTTGCTCTCGAAACTATTGGCTGCGATCGGCTATGCACCCGTTCGAATCGTTTTGTGGGATGGCACGCAGAGCGTCCCGCCGCGCATAGATCCGATTGGAACGGTCTTTATCAAAGACTGGCGATGCCTTCTTCGGCTTGCGATCGATCCGGAGCTCTACCTCGGTGAGGAGTTCAGCGGGGGTCGAATCGAGATCCAAGGAGACTTGCCCGAGATGCTGGCGGCGGTCAGCAGCGCCGCGTGCGGGCGGCGCAGGAGAGCTTGGTTTCCCCGGCTCGTGTCTCACTGGCTCGAGTGGACTCAGAACAACACGCTGGGCGGCTCGCGCAGGAACATACACCGGCACTACGACATAGGAACTGATTTTTATAAGCTCTGGCTCGATTCCCAGCTGGTTTACACCTGCGCGTATTTCACGCATCCTTCCGAAACGCTCGAAGGGGCCCAGATTGCGAAGATGAACCACGTCTGCCGGAAGGTTCAGCTTCAGCCGGGTGATACTGTTGTGGAGGCGGGGTGCGGCTGGGGTGCGCTCGCTCTCCATATGGCGAAGTGTTACGGCGCGCGTGTGAAAGCATTCAACATCTCGCATGAGCAGATTGTCTATGCGCGCGAGCGCGCCGTCAGGGAAGGCTTGAGCGGACAGGTGGAGTTTGTCGAGGATGACTATCGCAACATCACCGGCAAGTTCGACGTCTTTATGTCAGTCGGCATGCTTGAGCACGTGGGGCTCGGCCACTACGACGAGCTTGGCGAGATCATCCAACGTTGCCTGAAAGTAACCGGGAGGGGATTCCTGCATTTCATCGGACGCAACCGCCCGATGCGTTTCAGTCCGTGGATCCGCAGACGGATTTTCCCGGGCGCTTATCCCCCTTCGCTGCGCCAGTCGCTGGAGGTGTTCGAGGCGCATGATCTCTCCGTGCTGGATGTCGAGAACCTGCGGCTGCATTATGCGCAAACATTGAAGCATTGGCTCGACAGATTCGAGCGCTCTTCCGACAAGGTGGCGGAGATGCTCGGCCCGAGCTTTGTCAGAACTTGGAGGCTCTACCTCGCTGGATCCACAGCGGCCTTCCGCGTGGGCACGCTTCAGCTGTTCCAGATCTTTTTCGCGCCGGCTGCGAACCACCAGGTCCCCTGGACCCGTGCTCACCAGTATTCGGACAATCGAGCCGGCCGACAGGAACAAAAATGGATTCCTGCGATGTCTTGATTGTAGGGGGCGGACCTGCCGGATCATCCTGCGCATGGAAACTGCGCAAGGCTGGGCTTGACGTCACCATTATCGACAAGGCCAGGTTTCCGCGCGATAAGGTGTGCGCCGGCTGGATCACGCCGGCGGTTCTGCAAGAGCTCGAAATCGATCCCCGGGAATACTCCAAGGAAAGGGTGTTCCAACACATCTTGGGATTCCGCACCAGCCGCCTCGGTGATAGCGGTGTGACGACGCGGTACGAGGCGCCGGTCAGCTACGGAATTCGGCGGTGCGAGTTCGACGACTTCCTGCTGCGGCGTTCTGGCGCTCGAATAGTGGACGGAATCCCGCTCGAGAGACTGGAGCGGGTGGCAGGAGGCTGGATCGCGAATGAACGGTACAAGGCTCCTTTGGTTGTCGGCGCGGGCGGACACTTCTGTCCGGTGGCACGCTTTCTTGGCGCGACGCTGGGCAGCGAGACGATTGTCGCCGCGCAGGAAATTGAATTTCTCATGAATGACAATCAAAGATCTCAATGCGCGGTGCAGCCGGAGCTTCCGGAACTCTACTTTTGCGCAGACATGAGGGGATACGGATGGTGCTTCCGGAAGGGAGACTACCTGAACATCGGGCTCGGCCGGCTCGGCCGTCATCACCTCTATCGGCATGTCGACGGTTTCCTCGCGTATCTCAAGTCTGCTCGAAGGATTCCGAACGACACGCCGGACTCGTGGCCAGGGCACGCCTACCTGCTCTACAACACCGCTACCCGATGTACGGCAGGCGATGGAATCATCCTGGTTGGAGATGCTGCCGGACTGGCCTATGCACAGAGTGGAGAGGGAATCCGTCCCGCAGTGGAATCGGGATTGCTTGCCGCCGAGGTCATTCTTCACGCGGGCGGGGATTACAGCCGGGAACGACTTCAACGCTACCGCGATCGCCTGGTTCAGCGTTTCGGCAGGGCGGAATCGCACTGGACTCGAAGGCTCTCCGCCTTGGTTCCGGATCAGGTGGTGGCTTCCATAGCACGAAGGCTGCTTGGCACACCCTGGTTTGCGCGCAAGGTCCTCCTCGATCGTTGGTTTCTCCACTCTCACGAGCCGGCTATGGCAGTCCGCTCGCTACGCTCGCGGCTCTGACATTTATCTAAGGGCTCGCGCAAGAATTACTTGGCATTTTGGCGCGAGCGCCGGGTGGGCAGATGCGAGGCGCCGCGACGCAGGCGATGTCGGTGTACATCGTCG